>Ga0180009_10000942_pt1 | contig 36951 bp, 33 predicted proteins | sample OS_PC_MetaG_FD_123537 | JGI IMG/M metagenome (GOLD analysis project Ga0180009, IMG submission 123537) | Groundwater microbial communities from the Aspo Hard Rock Laboratory (HRL) deep subsurface site, Sweden - OS_PC_MetaG | ecosystem: Environmental > Aquatic > Deep subsurface > Groundwater... | reverse complement strand
GCGATAAACGCCTCACTAAGCCATTGATGTTGCTAGTGGCCCTGATGTCGCGCCAAAATCGGACGAGGTTGCGGCCATGATGCGATTTTGGCGCGACGGGCCACTAGTACGCGCGCTCCGCTGAGTTGTCGACGCCATGCGGTGGCAGCAACAGGTCACATTGTCACCTCTGGCAGATTGCTTGGCATCTGCGCGCGCTCGACGAGTATGCAAATGCTCAGCCGGCGTTACCGTTCAGCCTCCGGATTCATTCCACGCGGCGAGTAGGGGCTGCCATGCCGGATCATCCAGTAGAAGACCCCTTCAATCAACCAGCCCAGATCGACTTGGGTCTTGTAGGATTGAGGTGCGGCCCGGGAACATCGGCGCTGCGGGTCCACAACGCATTGGAGCTGCCATTCTGTTCGCTGCGCTCTTATTTGCTTCGAGGCCGGTCCGGGATCGGCGCCGCCCTGGTGATCCCGCCCCTTTCAGGCCATTTTCCAGTCCTGTTCCGCGACCTCGTTCGGGGGCTTCTGCTGCACCGCAATGTCCATGTGGCCGAGTGGAAAAACGCACGTCACGTCAGCCTCGAAAACGGGCCGTTCGGTTTCGAGCACAACATCGAATATATCGTGCGCATGATCGAGACCCTCGGGCCGGACCTGAATGTCATCGGCATCTGCCAGTCGGCGGTCCCTGCGCTTGCGGCGGTGTCGGTCTTGAGCGAAAAGAAAAGCGCACTGGCGCCGCGCACCCTGGTCCTCTTAGGAGGCGCGATAGACCCGATGGCCAACCCCACCCGGGTCGTCGGTCTGCTGCGCGAACGCAGCCTGGAGTGGTTCTACGAAAATGTCATTCAGCGGGTAACTTCGCAGTGTGCCGGCAAAGGTCGGCTCGTCTACCCCGCCCATATCCAGTTGACCGGCCTCCTGGCTTATCTGACGCGGCACGTTTCTGAAGGCCGCGAGCTGTCAAGGAAACTCATGCACGACGACGGCTCGGATCCGAAGTCGTTTCCCTTCCTCAGGCTTTACACCGCGATCATGGATTTGCCGGTCGAGCTGTTCCTGGAGAACATCGAGACGGTCTATCACCAGCGTCGGATCCTCGATGGCCGGCTCACGTATCGCGGCGACACGGTGCGACCGCAAGCAATCGAGGCGACGGCCCTGATGACGATCGAGGGGCTGGAGGACGACATCGCCGCCCCGGGCCAGACCTATGCAGCCCATCGGATCTGCCGCAATATACCAGATGCGCGTCGTGGGCATCTCGTGGTCGCGGATGCGGGGCATTTTTCACTGTTTCACGGCGACAGGTTCCGCACCGACGTCCTGCCGCAGGTCGACCGCTTCATCGCATCGCTGACAACGCAATGCGCCGAGTGAACCATGCCGGCAAGAACCAACGTGCGGCGCGACGCCGTCGGCAACGACGACACGGCGACTCGGCCGTTGGCGTTCCTCACCGCGTCCGCAGCAACTCCTCGAGGAAGCCACGGGCTTCAGCAGAAATCCGGCTTTCAACGGGATCGGCCGAAAGGGCCTGCGTGATCGCCTCGCGCACTTCAGTCGGCATCTTCTCGTCGCGTGCACCGACGGAGAACGGCGTCGCATATTTCGCCGGCTCGGCGATTGCCGAGAAGATGTCCCAGCTGAAGGCGGGCTCGTCGAGCGTGCCGCGCACCCTGAGCGGAATCGGAAGATGCAGCGGCGGCGGCTTCAGGCTCATCTGCACGTGCTGGTCGATGCGTTGCGAAACGAGGCCGACCGAACCGCTTGAAGAGATATCGACTTCCGGTCCTGTCAGGCTGAGGTCTTCGGAGGTTTTTAGCACGCCTTTGCGAACCGCAAAGCTCGCCTTTACTTTATCGAATCGCGTCGTCCTCGAGGGATCGTAGGGCTGCGCAGCGCCGAAGCTCAGGATCGCGCGACGCAGATCATAGCCGATGATCGCCCCCCTTTCGGCCGCCATGGTCGCCGAACCGTCCAGCGAGCCGACGAGCTCGCGCATGCTGCGACCGCTGCCGGAAACCGTCATATCGATGTCGCCGACCCCTGTCAGAAGGCGCTGCTCCAGCAGTTGGGAGACGAACGCATCGAGCGACAGCCGCTCGAGCTTGAGCCGGACGCCGGATTGAAGCGGTCCATCGGCAAGGGTCAAATCGACGCGCCCGCTGACACTGCCCTTATCGAGATCGACTTTCCTGAGCAGCACTTCGAGCCGGCCGGGATTGGACGTCAGCTCCAGCTGGCCGTTCTTGAGCGGTAGCTTTTTGAACTTGATCTCGTCGGCCTGCATCGACACGGCGACGTCCAGATCCGGGAATTCGGTCAGCTTGAAAGGTTCTGTACTCCAGCCGTCCGGCGTTGTGATCGCCGCCTGCTGGAAACTGCGCCGCGGCGACGTCGCGCGCTTCAGCGATGCGACGAGACTGTCCCACGGCGTTGGTATCGTCGCGTGCCGTTCCAGGGGTTCGAGACTGAAGGCCGCCTGTTTCGCGGTCGCCGGCAGCAGTGCATCGAGGTCGAGCTTGCCCGATGTCACGCGCGCCTTGATTTCCGGGCGATCTTCCTCGATCGAAACGGTCCCGACGACGATCCCGGACATCGCGTCGAGAGTGAGTTTTGCGGGGCTGAGCGACATCCGCCGCAGTGAACTTGTCACCTTGCCTTCGAGCGCCACTGTGCGGCCCAGGTTCGCTCCGGCCGCGTCGACCTGCGAGACTTCGAGCAGCCGGTCGAGCTTCTCGGATTTGGCGTTCACCCAGCCCTTGAACTGGCCGACCGGCTGAGTTGCGAGTTGACCGTCCAAAGTCGCCTGGAGGTAATCGGCATCGAACTTAAAGGCGATCTGCGATGACGCTCCGTCTGCGAGGGCAAAGACGTCGCCAACGCTGCCGTCTACGGAGATCGGGTCGCCCTGCGCCTTCAATTGCCCCTTGAAGGAAATTCCGTTTCCTTCGCCGTTCCGCACCACCTCGCCCGTGACGTCATCGAGGCTGACCGTCTGCACCGAAGGTGCCCCTTCGATCGTGATCGTCCCATTCGAGAAGATCATTTTCTGCGGGATGCCGCCGGCTTTGACCTCGCCATCGCCGATCCGCACAAGCAGCGGTTCTCCCGATCGCAATTGCAGGTGTGGACGATCGAAAGCGACTTCGCGCACCTCGAACTGCCAGTTCCACAGATCGAGGATCTGGATCGAAATGTCGACGCCGTCCGCCGTGAACGGACGCGCACCGGCCTTGTCGGGTGGGCCGGAGAGGGCGACCTCATCAAGGCGCAGCCGGATATCGGGGCGCAGCAGCAGCCTTGCTTCGCCGCCGACGGTAAGATCGCGCCCGGTCTTTTCCTTGACCACCCGGATCAGATAGTCCCTGGCAAGCCAGCCCGGCGGCGCGATGTAGGTCGCCAGCCCTATCACGACGATGACACCGATGAGTCCGGCCGTGAGATAGGCGCCCAATCGGAGCGCTGCAACCGCGGTATTCTTGCGAGCCGGCTTGGTGTCGGAATTCGATAGGTCAGCCATTGGGTCACCGCCGTTTGGGAAAGCCTTGCGTCATCGGCGGGCACCGCATTTGCGGCAGGCCGTAACCTGCCCGCTTGACCCGGGACCCCGCCTTTGGGCACTTGTTCACCGTGCTGCGTCGATGCATTTTGATCCCGGTCATACATAAACAACCGGGCACGCCATCAGACAGTTTCCGTCTTGCACTGTGCGCAGCATAACATGCTTGGACGAGGTGCGCCGCCGGTGCGGCCGCCGACGACGGTCTTTCCTTGGAAGTGATTTGAAGGACACAAGCTCATGCGGAAACAAGCGGCACCATCCGGCCATTTGGATCGCCGGCAGTTCGTCGGGACCGGCTGTGCGGCTGTGGCCATGCCGGCGCTCGCTACCCTCCTCCCCTCTTCGGCGATTGCGCAGTCGGTCGCGGCGGCGTCCGATCCATTGGAAGATTGGCGCCAGCTTGGCCGACTGACTGCCAGGGCCGCAAATCTGGGCATCTCCGTGCCGCGGATGTCGGCCCGCATCGATATTGCCGATGGGCGCGATTACACGCAGATCATGCCGGCGGTCGTCGAGCTGATCGAAAGCCTGGAAACCTCCGTGCCGCTGACGCCGCCGCCGCCGGGCGAGGTGCAAAGGCTGATCGATGAGGCGGACAGCCTCTTGCGGCGGGTGCATCAGGCCGAGCGCAACCTTCCCGACCCACGCGAGACGGGGCAGGGCGTATCGACCCAGGCCGTGCGTCCGTCGTTCGAGAGCGTGAAGGACGAATACCGCACCCTGTTCGAGACCTGCGTCGTGCGCGACAAGGACCGCTCGACCGTCGATTGGTACATTTCCCAGATCCTGAAGGAAGCCAGCCAGAAGCGATGGTACACGGTTGCTCAAGGCGCCTGCTGCCCGTGGTACTTCGTGTCGATCATTCACGCCATGGAGGCGGCCTTCAACTTCCGTTCCCATCTGCACAACGGCGATTCGCTGTCGAGCCGGACCTGGCAGGTCCCCAAGGGGCGCCCGAAAGTCTGGAATCCGCCCAGCGACTGGGAATCGAGCGCCATCGATGCCATGGACTACGACGGCTTCGTCGACGTCTCGGATTGGTCGCTGGAAAGAACGCTCTACCGTTGGGAACTCTACAACGGCGTCCGCAGCCGCGCGAACGGTATCAACACGCCCTACCTTTGGAGTTTTTCGAATCACTATTCCAAGGGCAAATTCGTCGCCGATAACGTCTGGGACCCGAATGCCGTTTCCAAGCAATGCGGTGCGGCGGTCATGCTGAAGGTCCTGGCGGAACGCGACCTGGTCCGCATTGCTTCGGCTTAGCGGAGCAACGTCTGGCGCCGACGCTTCATTGCAGGCGCCAAGCTCCATCCGGCGACTTTCGTGCCCCCGCTTAAGATCCCGCGAAGGCGAGGCCGACTGCCGACTGCGCCTCGCGGACCCGGTCGCAATCGCCGCTGTCCATTCCGGATCCATCGACGGCGACCAGTTCCCTGCATGCATCCTCGAATGCTCCCGCTGAATCCTGCAGCCCCGAACTCGGCGTCAGATGCGCGACCAGGGCCCGGTAGGCGATCCGCCCCAGTTTGCTGCGGCCGATACCGTTCACGACGAGTCCGCGATGCCGTCCGCCCTCGGATACGAGAAAGGCGAACTTGTTGAAAATGCCACTGTTGAAATGCACGCATCCAGTGAAGTAGTCGTTGGTCGTTTCGCAGATCGGGTCTTCCCTGGTGACATAGTCGTCGTAGTGATCGGGTTGACCTCTGTTGCCGGGCGCATACGGCTTGTTGCGGTTGAACAGCGAGTTGCCGTCGACGTCCATCATGTTCGGGTTGGCCATGTTGCGGATGGCGGACGTCCTTGCGTATCCGGGGATCTTTTCACCCAGCACCCAGTTGGCTTCACCCGGATTTTCCTGGAACTCGATCAGCGTTCCCAGAATATCGGCAAGTGACTCGTTCACCGCCCCGGCTTCGTCGGCGTACGTCAGGTCCGCTTCGGCGCTGATGACGCCATGCGTCATCTCGTGGCCGACAACGTCGAGTGCCGCCGGCGTTGAAGCGCCGTAGACCATCGCCCCCGATCCCGGACAATCGAAAGTTTGCCCCGTGCACCAGTAGGCGTTCGTAGACTCGCCGTATTGCACGTAAGCCGACAGCATTTCTGTTTCACCGAGTTCGAGGATTCCGGTGCGTCCGAAGTTGCGCGCGTAGAATTCACCGACGCGCCCGGTATTGAGGTAGGCATTGCTGGCATCGTCGGGAAGCGGATCTTGGCGTTCTCCTGAAACGTCGTCGACGAGCTTGACGCCTGGAAAGACGAACCCTCGGTTCAGGTCGTAGACCTGGCGCGGCATCATCCAGGGCTGGTCGGAATGAAAATAGAGCACCTCGCCGGTTTCCGCATCGACGAAGAAGCGGAACTGGTCGATGCTCGTCAGCCAGCTCAGCCGCGTTGTCTGCTTCGCCCGCGCCGCCGCTTTCCTTCCGCGCACCAGGGTCGGATCGTAGATCACGAGTTCGGCTCCCGCTGTTGCCGTGTCGAGCCCCGCTCGCAGACGGTCCAGCGACTTGCGATCCTTATCCGTCGCCAGCAGTTCGCGCAGCCGCTCGCGGGCCGTCGCGATTGCGCGATCCTTCGTGATGGAGGGCGTCGTCGATCCGACATCGACCAGCGAAAACGTCGTCGTGAACTGCGTCACGGCAAGCGACGGGCTGACATGCACGCGGCCGGAGGAACCGAAAACGGGGATGCCGTCAACGCGCTGCTCGACGTGAACGATGCTCTGCCCCTTGAAGTCTGGATCCCTGCGCACCCTGAGCGCCACGACTTTCGACCGGTCGTTCGCCGTGGCGAATGCAGCCGACAATTCGCCTGATCGGAAGAAGGCTTCGGTCGTGTTGATGATGTCGTCGTCGCTTGGCTGCCCGGAAGCATCGCGCGAGGCGCCGAGCGTCACCTCGGGATCGACGCTGGGCCGCAATCCCCTGACCTTGACCGGCAGCCCGGTGACCGGGTCGACGCGAACTTTCAGCGCCGGATTTCTCGACCTCGCATCCTGAACGATTTGCTCGACGGAGCGCGGTTTCGAGGAGACGCCTCCCTCCTGTGCAAGGGCTGTTGCAGCATGCAATAGCACTGCCGCTCCCGTCACGGCGATGGCATAGCTGGATATGCTTCTCATAATCGGACTCCCGGGCCGGCAACAAAACGTTTTCGAAGATGCTGTAGTGTGGCGATCGCGAAGTTCCCGATCCGCACACGACGCGGGCAAGGCCCCGCTACTGACATGGGAACGGCTCATGCAGAAGTGGGCTCGCGGCGATCAGTATTGTTCCCTGCCAGGTCGCGATAAGCTCGCTGACACCGTTGCGCTGCAGCGCCGTTTCGAACGTTTCGGTGTCGTCGCTCCAGGCCGAACGCAGGACATCAAGGTCGCTGCGCATGACGCCGCCGACGAGGCGCTTGTCGTTCGCATCATAGGAAGCCCGTCCGCTGCCGTTAAGGTCGATTCTCGGCCAGCACCTCTCGGTGTTGTCGACGATTCCATCGCCGTTGAGATCGTCCGAAATCGAACCGCCATAACGGCCGCCCTCGAGCGCGATGAGATCGCCCTTGAACAAATCAAGGTCGGCTGCGTCCACCTGTCCGTCACCGTCGAGGTCGGCGAGCCGGTTCAGATGCCGGCCGGAAAGTTCCGCCACGGCCGATAGCGCGTCGATGGCCGGTGCGGATCCGCTCGCCGCATCCGGCACAGCCGACCGCCTGATGATGCCTATCACCTCTTCGGGGGTCTTCGTCTTGTCGAGTTCGAACAGGATTGCCGCCAATGCGGTGACGTGTGGTGCGGCTTGCGAGGTGCCGCTGCAGGTGCCGTATGGCTTCGATTGCGAGGCCAGCGTACTCATCACGTCGACGCCCGGCGCGCTGACGTGCCCCCCGGTGTTGGAAAACCCGGCGCGACGATTGTTGCGGTCATGGGCTTCGACGACGATGATGTTGCTGCTCGGCTTGAAGTAGGCAGTGCTGTGAAGTGCCGCGAACGCGAAGGGTGAAGCGAGCTTCGCGCCCATGGGCTCGGCCGCGCCCTCCGAGTCGTTTCCGGCAGCGGCCACGAAAAGCACCTGGGTGTTGACGCGGTCGACGAGGTACTGGATGAAGTTCGCGTGCTGCTGCACCTGGTTGCGGACGCTCTGATCCGTCGTCGGGTCGGAGGCGCTGATCCGGCGCACCCATCCCCAATTGTAGGCGAGGCTGACGTTGACGACGCGCCTCTCTGCGGGCGCCAGCGGAAACTCGTCGAAGTATTCGCCCAGGTCGCGAATGACGTCCGCGAAATACGACAGGTGGAGCTGCGGGCGCTCGGCCCCATCGAGTGTTCCTTCGAGCAGCAGGTTCCGGCTGATCGGAATTGCATCGAGTCGCGCCTTGGGAACGATGCCGTCAATGCCGCCGTCGCCAGTCCTGCGCGCCGAGATGATTCCGGCAACATGCGTGCCGTGGCTGCGCGCGCAATCGGCGGGAATGAGCTCTTCTGGAAGTGTTCCTTTCACATTCTGATAGACGAGCTGGGCATGTTTTCCAAACCCGCTGTCGAGAACGGCAACGGAAGCCGGCGCCTCGGCGCCCCTGGCCTTGCGCTCGCCCGACAGGATCGTCCAGACCTGCGGCAAGTGGATCGATTTCAAGCCCCAGTTGCCGTCATTATTGGCGCCGATCAGCCAGTTCCACTTGACCGGCCCCTGCTCCATGCGGATCTCCGCATCGCTCGGCGGTGGAATGTTCTGGGGCGCGACGGTCGTTTGTACGAAGGCCGCGTTGACCGAAGGTTCCGCTCGCAGCCGGACGACGATCGAGGGCTCGAGCAGCGTCCGCACGCTGCTGCGCTGTTCCGGGGCGATCGTTTGCGCGTCCGGCAGATCCTCTTCGGCGAGTTCGACATAGAGCGCCCCGAGGCTCGGCACCGCGTCGATGACGCTGAGGTCGAATTTGGCGATCAGCTGCTCGATTTCCGCTTCGCTGGTGTTGGCCTTGAGCTGAATAACCACGATCCGTCGATTGACGACCATCTGCTGTTGCTGCTCGCCCTGCGCAACGGCGATCTCGCCGGCGGGCGACGCAGGCGATGGCTCGCCGCCACGGCCGGCGGAATTCGCCGCATCTCCCGCCGCCGCGAGCGCAGGGCCAGCGACGACGCCTGCGAAGCTGAGATTTCGAACGGGGCCGGACGGGCCGTCGTTCGAACTCTTGTTCTGCGACGGCACGCTGCGCACTTTTCCGTCGGGGCCGATGATGTAGAGATCGGGCTGCGCCGGAGCCGGGACGGATCGCGTGCCCGGTTGCGTGTCCTTCGAATATTTCTTCTTGAGAATACTTTTCAGGCGGTCGGCGTCGGTGTCCGCCAGGACTGCAACTGGTGCAACGGCTGCTGCCAGTGTAGCTGCCAGCAATAAGCAACGGACGATCATGGCGCGTACTCCTTCACAGCAAATGGGCTCGGATCGGGCGTTCCGTAACGAGACCAACTCGCGGGCCACGGATTGCGAAGCCCCAGAGAGTTGATCCCGCATTGGCAAACTCAGCCGCCCCACCAGCCCGTGGCCCAATCCCACCAGGGCACGACGTTCTTCTGATACCAGCCGGACCACGTACCGTCTTCCGGCGGCGCCGGCTCGACGGGTGCCGGCGGCGTTGGAGTCGGTTCCGGTGGCGTCGGCTCGACGGGCGCCGGCGGCGTTGGAGTCGGTTCCGGTGGCGTCGGCTCGACGGGTGCCGGCGGCGTTGGAGTCGGTTCCGGTGGCGTCGGCTCGACGGGCGCCGGCGGCGTTGGAGTCGGTTCCGGTGGCGTCGGCTCGACGGGCGCCGGCGGCGTTGGAGTCGGTTCCGGTGGCGCCGGCTCGACAGGTGCCGGCGGCGTTGGTGTCGGTTCCGGCGGCGCCGGCTCGACGGGTGCCGGCGGTGTCGGTGTCGGTTCCGGCGTCGGTTCAACAGGCGGAGGCTCGACCGGGGCCGGCGGGGCATGCAACGGGTTGCGTACCGGCAGCGGCGGAATGCCGATCTCATAGTCCGGATCGGAGATCAGATTGCCAGCCTCGTCGATACCGGCGCTCAGCCCCTTGGCCAAACGATATGCGGCGATGAGCGAAGCATACACCGGCACGTAGACGGTTTGCACGCTGCCGCTGCCGATCTGTATGCGCTGGGTGACATCGAAGTGCAGATGCCGCGTCGTCTGGATCGAGCCGTTCATATAGCGCGAGACGCGACCCAGTACGTCACCCTGTTTGACGCGTTCGCCGACCCTGACCCGGATGGATTTCGGATGCATGTGAAGATAGCGGTAGAGCGTGCCGTCGCCGCCCTTGAGGCGCACGGTCGTGCTACTGGTCACCATGTCGATGATACCGTCGACGACGGCGACCACATCCCATTCGTTATCGGCGCAAGTCGGCGGACGGATGTCCTGTCCCTGATGTCCCTGGCCTGCGGGGCACAGCGGCATCGACCATCCACGCACCTCGCAATAGTTGTCGCGCTGCTGGAATGGGTCGAAGTTGCGCGGATCGCATTCGCTGCCGCCTGCGGCGCCCTTGCCGCCCCAGCCGCCGCCGCCGTAGCCCCAGATCTGCGAATTCATGTGCGCCTGGTTCTTGCCGCTGAGTGTCAGCGGGTAGACCATGCCGGGCAGCCAGATCCTGCGGTCGAAACGGCCGCGTCCGGCGTCCTGCGGTAGCAGTTCCCCGGGCGAATGGTAGCGGAATCCTGCGTCCTTGACCGGCTCGGCCGGTTCGGCTGGTTCAGGCGGCTGGGTCGGTCCCGAAGGCTCGCCAGGCGGCGGTGCCGGCTCCACAGGCTGTGTCGGTTCCACAGGCTCGGCGGGTTGAGAGGGCTGGCTCGGCTCGGCGGGTTGAGAGGGCTGGCTCGGCTCGGATGGTCCGGGCCCGAGCGGAACGAGAGACGGCAGGCCGCCGGGCGGCACGTCGCATCGCACGGACTGAATGAGGCCCGCGCTGCCGTCGGGCATGGCAAGCGATCGCACGGCCCCAACTCCGCCCAGCGGCAGTGCCGTTGCGGAAGTCCAATCCAGCACCACGGCGGATGCTGCCAGACACGGTGCAGCCAAAAACAACGCAACGGATTTGGCCCTGCCGAATTTTCCCATCACCCCCGCCCGTATTCACAATCTGAACATTATCTGGGCCGGGAAACGATGCAGAATTGTCCGCAGGTCGTTATTGCGTTAGGTCATGGCCCCGGCTGGCACCTGCGACGTCTTCAGCGATCATGGTCGAACGGCTGGCTGCTCGCAAGCGGGAGTGTTGAAATGATGACGTTCAGAACTGGTGCCGGATCGGTGTGTGTTGCCCTTGCGCTGCTGCTCGCGGTCCCCCTCGGCGCCCAGTCGCCAGCCGGCAGCAAGGCTGCGCCGGGGATGATGGACGTCAACTGGAACGATCCGGCGATTAAGAACTTTGTCCGCGACCGACAGACAAATCCGCCACAGTCGGTGGGTCCGGAAGACCAAGCCAAGCTGAGCCGGCTGAAACTCCCCGTGATCGCCTTCGATCGCCCGCCCGGCGTGGTCTCCCGCGCATTCGGGGCCGAAGCATTGCCCGCGAGGCAGCGCCAGGTGGTGATGGATCCCGATAATCCGGTCTGGTACACGATCGTCGACACCTACGGGGATCTGACCGTCGTGATCGATGCCGACCTCAGGATTCAGCAGCAACTCCCCGCCGGTACTCAGGTCTTCACGCCCCCGCAGGGCATCACCGCCGAGCCGCAGGTCAGCTCCGTCGACCGCGGTGTCGAAGAAGGCATGGAAGGCCTGATTGCCGAGTACACCGTCCTCAAGTTTCCCGACATTCCCTATCGCGTCACCTTGGAGTGCTCGCCGGCGCGCAAACAGCATTGCACCGATAAGGATGCAGTCCTGCGGGACCGTGAATCGCTGACAATCATTTCAGCGCGACCGCCCGAATAGGGTTATCGCCGGCTCTCCGCGGCCTTGAGGCGGGATCGCAGCTCGTCGATTTCGTCGAGCAGTTCGAGCGCCAGCGCCACGCCCGGCATGTTGAGCGCGAGATCGCGCTCGAGGCGTTTTGCCTTCGCGACGCGAACGATCGTGACGTGACTGAATTGCCAATCCGAGCGGCTGCGTCCGATGGCTTCGATGGCGCCGTGCTCGACCAGCTCCAGGATCCAGCCTGCCTCGACCCTGCACGACAGGCAAAGCTCGTCCAGCGTCATCGTCGCGCCGGCCTCGACGATTTCCGGATGGTGGTTGGGTGAACCTTTCTCGGTCATGATCTTCTAGGCTCCAAACTTGGCGCGCGGATCGAACGCAAGGTCGCGCGCCATGTCCTCATAGGCCTTCTTGGCCCTATCGGTGTCGGCCGGCGGCAGAACGATTTTCAGGACCGCATAGAGGTCCCCCGGCTCGCCAGCAGGAAGTCCCCGGCCTTTGATGCGCAATTCCCGCCCCTGGAACGAGTTCGGTGGGATCTTCAGCATGACGGCGCCCGCCGGCGTCGGCGTTTTGACGCTGGCGCCGAGCACGGCTTCCCATGGGGCGACGGGCAGGTCGATGTAGAGATCGCGGCCTGACACACGGTACAGCTGGTCCGGCTTGAAGCTGACTTCGAGATAGAGATCGCCCGCCGGCAGCCGGCCGATGCCGGGTGAGCCCTGCCCCTTCAGCCGGATCGTCTGCCCTTCGCTGACACCCTTCGGGATCTTCACGTTGAGCGTGCGGTCGCGGATGTTGAGATGGCCGCTTTCGTCGATCTCGGGCACGCGCAGCGAAATCGTACGCGTCGCGCCTTGGAAGACATCGCGCAAGTCGACGACGATGCGGGCATGGTGGTCTTCGCCGCGCGCATGGAACTCCGCTCCCCCGCGCGGCGCGTGCTGGCGCTGGCGCATGCCTGCGAACACCTGTTCGAAGAAGTCGCTGTAGTCGCGACCCTCCCCGGGGCCACCGCCGGAGAATTCGAAACCGGCATCCCAGTTCGGCGGCGGTTGAAAATCCTCGCCCGGCTTCCAGTTCTCGCCGAGTTGATCGTAGGCGGCGCGCTTCTCCGGGTCGCCGATCACTTCGAAGGCTTCCCCGACTTCCTTGAATTTGTCTTCCGCGCCCTGCTCCCTGTTGACGTCCGGATGAAACTTGCGCGCCAGCTTGCGGTAGGCACGCTTCACCTCATCCTGCGTCGCGGATCGGTCTATTCCCAGAACGGCGTAGTAGTCCTTGAATTCCATGATGGCTCAGTACATTCGCATGAGGCTGCAGGATAGCGGCGATAGCGGCTCGCTCAAAGTCCGAAGGGGTACATGTCAGGCAAACCCTGAAGCTCGGCAACGGCGAACGGCTTTATTGCGCACGTCTGGTCGATCCAGATATACTCGTCGAACTGGCGCGGTAGAACCGCCTCGAAGTAGTGGCTGGCAAGTTCGCTATCGGGCCGGTAGATGACGCCGATGGCACGCTCCAGGCGGGGTCTGGCGAGCTTGTCGTGCAACTCTTCGCCCTGCTTCCCCCGCAGCGGCAGGAGCAGTCCCGGGGCGTTCGTCATATGAAACAGCCGCTCGTAGCTCTGCGCATGCGCCGGCTTCACTTTCATGACCTCCATCGGCCCATCCCAGAAAGACGCCGCCGCCACAGTTCCCGCGTTGGTCCCAAATCCGATGTGATAGGAACTGCCGCCGAAATGCTGCCGGCACAACTGCCCGATGTTGTGTTCGCGGCGACGGCCCATCTCGGTCGCGGCAGCGTCGCCGATATGCGAGTTATGAGCCCAGACGACGGCTTTCGACTGAGGCCCATGAAACGCCAGTACGTTCTGCAAGGTATCGAACATATGGCTGTCGCGCAGGTTCCAGGATGCTCGCGAGCCGTAGTACATCACCCGGTAATATTGCTCGGCATTGGCGACGAGCTGCGCATTCTGCGTGGCGTCCAGAAAGCGCTCGCCATCCTTGGGCGTATATTCCTGCCGCTTCCTCAGAAGCTCGACCAGCATGTGGGCGACATCCCGCTCGCATTTCCTGTAGTCGCCCCTGAGTGCAGCCCGGCCGTAGGCTGCCGGGTCGGCTTCCCATGGCGTCAGGCAGCCATAGCGTTGCCTCGCCACCGCTGCGAGGTCCGGGTCGACCGTCTCGAGATAATCGATCACCGCTCGAACGGATGTATAGAGGCTGTAGAGATCGAGCCCGTAGAATGCGGCGCGCCTGTCGCTCGCGCGGGTCGCGTTTCGATTGTGGAGCCAGTCGACGAACGCGCGTGTTTCTTCGTTGCGCCACATCCAGGTCGGGAAGCGGGCGAACGCCGTCCACTCCGACGGCGGCACACCACGGTGCCGGACGTAGTGGTCGATGCGCGCGGCATCCGGCCAATCGGCTTCCACGGCGACAATGTTGAAGCGTTTGCGTTCGATCAGCTCCTGCGTGATATGCGCCCGCATCGCGTAGAATTCCGAAGTGCCGTGGCTTGCTTCGCCGATCAGCACGACACGGGCCCCACCGATCCTGTCGAGGAGCGCGTCGAGGTCGGCATCGCGGTGCTTGACGAACGTCTCGCCATGCTTGGCGATGAGGCTTGGTAGCGAGACGCTGACTGCGGGCCGTGACTGGACGACGCGCGGCGACCTCGCCTCCCACTCCTCCTCGGCCTCGAAGCCCTCCTTGCCGATCAGCGGGACGAACCGGACGTCGGCAAGGTCCTCGCGCTCGAATTCGCTGTCGTCGACGCGGGTGATGCGCACCAGTTCCTGAGCGCGCAAGTCGCTGCCGACCGGCACAACCATATGGCCGCCGATCCTGAGCTGGCGCATCAGCGATTTCGGCACGTCGGGGGCGCCGGCGGAAACGAGGATGGCATCGAAGGGCGCTTCCTCCGCCCACCCCTCGGTGCCGTCGGCGTGCCGGACGTGGACGTTGGCGACGCCGGCGGCCGCAAGATTGGCGGCGGCTTTCTCGGCCAGTTGGCCGATGCGCTCGATTGTAAAGACCTCGCTGGCGATTTCGCTCAAGACCGCGGCGGCGTAGCCGGAACCGGCGCCGATTTCGAGGACCTTCTCACCGCCCTCGAGTGCCAGCGCCTCGACCATGAAGGCGACGATATAGGGCTGCGAAATCGTCTGCCTGGCGCCGATCGGAAGCGGACTGTCCTCGTAGGCCTTTTCCTTCAGATCGTCCGGGACGAATTTCTCGCGCGGCACTGTGCGCATCGCCGCCAGCACGAGTGGATCACGAACGCCTCTCGCCTCGACCTGTTGTGAAACGAGACGATCCCGAAGCTCTGATAGCTCGTCCATATCGGCACCTTCGCGTTGCGCGATGTCAGCTCAGGCTATCGATCGTTGAGGCCCAGATCCTTGACGCGGCTCAAGGTTCGAATCGAAACTTGGCTGGGCGGCCGTCTTATGTTGCCAAGGCTGATGCATCAAATTGCGGACCGGCTTCATGCTGAGACACGCTACTGCGCTGAAAATCAGTTCTTTCGCAGGGTCATGCTGCCATGGCCATTCTTGCTTGAAAACGTCACCTTCTGGCTGGAACCGGTGAGGCTGATGCGGACGCGGCCCGCGATATCGAACTGGGCATTGTAGAAGTCCCCGACATAGCGGTTGGGGTTCACCATCAACAGTTCGCCCGTCTGGATGATCTTGGCCGACGCCGACGCGCAGACCGCTCTGACTCCATAGACCTTGGAGCTTTGCCGCGAGAAGGTGACGCGGCAGCGAACACTTTCCCGCGGTCCCTTCGTAGGCTTGACGTAGCCCGAGCCGCTCCACGTCCCCGACAGGCTGGCGGCTTGCGCGCTGATGGGAAAGGCGAGGAGGGCCGCTATCGCGATCACGAACGCCTGGAATTTAGCCATATTGAGACTCCTTCACCGCCAATTGTAACCTTCGGCGCATCGGTGGCCAGCAGCAGGCGCGGAAAAAAGTCGGAATGACGAACAATTGAATGCGCGGCCACACGGTGAACGCAATGACCTTCCGGTCCGGTTCCAAGGGCATGTCACTGAGCCGGTCCGGTTCCATCGGCATGTCACTGAGCCGGTCCGGTTCCATCGGCATGTCACTGAGCCGGTCCGGTTCCATCGGCATGTCACTGAGAGTGCGCGTTTCTGCCGAGATTTCAATCCTCGGCGCGCTGCGGGCGTTTCATCAGTCCCTCGATCGCATCGTCGACCGATATGCGATCCTCGACGATGGCGTGGACGGCCGCGCAGATCGGTAATTCGATGCTGCGCTCCGCGGCGATGCGCATAACCGCGGCGGCGGTGAAGACGCCCTCGGTGACGGCGCGTCGTTCGCCCATCACCTGCTTGACGCTGCGCCCCTGGCCCAGCGCCCGGCCAAGCGACATGTTGCGCGACTGCGGGCTCGAACAGGTGAGGATGAGATCGCCGAGCCCCGACAGGCCCATCAGCGTCTCGGGGCGGGCGCCAAGGGCATCTCCAAGGCGGCGCAATTCGGCAAAGCCGCGCGTGACCAGTGCTGCGTGCGCGCTGGCGCCCAACGCCTTGCCGTCGACAATGCCGGCGGCAATCGCGAGCACGTTTTTCACCGCTCCGCCAAGTTCGACGCCGATGGTGTCGGAGGTCCAGTAGATCCTGAAGTTGCGGTAGCCAAGTGCCTCGGCCAGCGCGCGGCCGGCCGCTTCATCGGGGCAGGCAAGCGTCACGGCGGCGGGCAGTCCGCGCGCGACATCGGCGGCAAAGCTCGGCCCCGAGAGATCGGCGTGCAGTGCGCGCGGCAGGACTTCGGCGACGACGTCCCCCATCAGGCGGCCGGTTGCCTGCTCGATGCCTTTCGCGCAGACGACGACCGGGCGGCCGTCGGGGAGGCGGGTTGCGAGTTCGCCGGATATGCGGCGCAGGTGCTGGGCCGGCGGCACCAGGAGGATGACGTCGCAGGCGGCGACCTCGGCGAGTTTGCCGGTCGCGGTAACGGATTTCTCCAGGGTCACGCCGGGCAGGAACACGCGGTTGATGTGATGCTCGTTGATCTCGCGGACGGTCTCGGGCTCGTAGGCCCAAAGCACGACGTCGCGGCCGGCAAGTGCCATGGTCTGGGCCAGCGCCGTGCCCCAGGCGCCGCCGCCGATCACGCCAACACTTTCTATCTTCATGTGCCGGTCCCCCTCCTGGCGCTTGCTCAAAGCGAGTCTCGTGCGAAGCTCGCATCAACTCGCCGCGGGCGACTGAGCGAGCCTTGGAATCGGGACAGTAGTCGGTTTCTCTGCTGGATTGAACCGGCTCTACGCCTTGACGCCCGCGCCGCGCACCTTGGCGGCCTCGGCATCGAGCGGCCAGCGCGGACGAACGGGCGTATCCAAGGGATCGACAAGGCCGCGCGCCAGGCGCTCGGAACCGGCCCAGGCGATCATGGCGGCGTTATCTCCGCACAGCGCAAGCGGCGGGGCGTGAAAAGCCAGCCCTTCATTTGCGGCGAGGCCGGTCAGGCCGGAACGCAGCGCGGCGTTGGCGGCAACCCCGCCGGCGGCGACGAAGTGGCGGAGTTCGACGCCCGCCTCCGCGCGGGCAATCGAAATCGCCTTGCTGCAGCGGTCGAGGACCGTTTCGAGGACGGCTTGCTGGAAACCGGCGCAAAGGTCGGCGATGTCCGCTTCGCTCAAGGGCGCAGCTTCCCGGGCGCGCTGGCGCACGGCGGTCTTCAGGCCGGAAAAGGAGAAGTGCGGCTCGGCGCGGCCCTTCATCGGCCGCGGAAGTTCGAAGCGGGCCGGATTGCCGGCCAGTGCCGCCATTTCCACGGCCGGACCGCCCGGCTGCGGCAGGCCGAGCAGTTTGGCGGTCTTGTCGAAGGCCTCACCCAGCGCGTCGTCGATGGTGGTCGAGATGCGGGCGTAATCGCCGACGCCGCGGACCAATTGGACCTGCGTATGCCCACCCGACACGAGCAGCATCAGGTAGGGCGGCGGCAGCCCGTCGGTCAACCCGACCGTCAGCGCATGCGCCTCCAGATGGTTGACGGCGAGGAAAGGCTTGGCCGTTGCGAGAGCGATGGCCTTGGCCGAGATCACTCCGACGATGAGCCCGCCGATCAGGCCGGGACCGGCAGCGGCAGCGAAGCCATCGATTCGCTTAAGCGAAACCCCGGCCTCTTGCAATGCCATCGCGATGATCTCATCGAGGCATTCGGCATGCGCACGGGCTGCGATCTCCGGCACCACGCCGCCGAATGCGCGGTGATCCTCCCACTGGGTGCGGACGATTGACGATAACAGGCGCCCGCTGCCGCCCGCTGAACGCGCGACAACCGCTGCGGCGGTCTCATCGCAACTCGTCTCGATGCCGAGGACGAGCGTTTCGCCACTGTCGCTCGCCGCTGGGGTCAACGTGAATTTCCTTCAATTGCCATTTTTCCGGTCGGGCCGCGAGGCAAACGGATTTGCGTTCGCCGGTCCCAGTCGGCATTAATGCCGTCGCAATGGAGGCGGCGGACGTGCTCCCGCCCTACACCCGAGGACACAAGCGTGCAAGACACCGTTATCAGGATTGGTACCCGCGGCTCACCCCTGGCGCTGGCTCAGGCGCACGATGTGCGCCGCCGGCTGATGCAGGCGCACGGACGCCCGCAGAACGGTTTCGAAATCGTCGTCATAAAGACATCGGGGGACCGCATCCAGGATCGGCCCTTGTCGGAGGTCGGCGGCAAGGGGCTGTTCACCAAGGAAATCGAGGAAGCGCTGCTGGCAGGCGAAATCGATCTTGCCGTGCACTCGATGAAGGATGTGGCGACGGTATTGCCGCCCGGATTGACGTTGTCGTCGATCCTGCCCCGCGAAGACGTGCGCGATGCCTTCATCAGCCTCCGCTTCGGGTCGCTGGACGATATGCCCGCCGGCGCCAGGGTGGGGACGTCCAGCCTGCGGCGCGCCGCCCAGGTCAAGCATCTGCGGCCCGACCTCGAAGTCGTGGAATTTCGCGGCAACGTGCAAACCCGGCTCGGGAAACTGTCGAGCGGAGTCGCCGATGCGACGTTTCTGGCCTGCGCCGGTCTGAACCGGCTTGGCATGGCCGATCGGGTGACGGCGGCGGTCGACACCACGGTCATGCTTCCGGCGGTGGCGCAGGGGGCCGTCGGCATCGAGATCCGCGACGGCGACGAAGCCGTCAGCGATCTTCTGGCACCTCTCAACGATGAGGCGACGGCACTGTGCGTGACAGCAGAGCGCGCTTTCCTGCGCACCCTCGAAGGTTCATGCCGGACTCCGATCGGCGGATTGGCCGAATTGTCCGCCGGCCAGATCACAATGCGCGGAGAGGTGCTGTCGCCTGACGGAAAAGAGCGCTATCGTGGAACGAAGACCGCAGGAGCGGCAAGCGCCATCCGCATCGGGCAAGATTTGGCCAACGTGCTTCTCGAACAGGCCGGGCCGGAATTCTTGACCCGGCTCAAGGCGCTTTAATCAGCGATTGGGGATGGTGCGGGACAACCGCCCGATCGGAACAGAGACCGATTGCCAACGCGACCATCGAGCAGCAAATCATGCGCGTACTTGTTACCCGGCCTGAACCGGACGCCTCCAGCACGCAGGCGGCACTGCAGGACTGCGGGCACAGCGCGATTCTGTCACCGCTGATGTCGATTCGTTTCATAAAGCTTAACGACCTGCGTCCGGGTCCGCTGCAGGCCATCATAGTGACGAGCCGCAACGCCGTTCGCGCGCTGGGGCAAAGTGGCGTGCTGCAGGAACTGCTCGAACTGCCGGTGTTCGCCGTTGGCAAAGGCACCGCACGGGACGCGCACGATCTTGGCTTTCACGGCGTCATGGAAGGACCGGGCAACGCCGCAGGGCTCGTTGACGTCATCGCCGCGAATTCCAATCCCGCCGGAGGCAGGCTTGTCCATTTCGCCGGCTACAAGCTGGCTTTCGACCTTGAAGGCGCCCTTCGGCAGCTGGGATTCGAAGTTGAAACGATCAGATGCTATGAAGCCCAAGCTGCGGAGACGTTAACGCCAGAAGCCGCTGTTGCCATGCGGACCGGCCATCTCGACGCCGTACTCCTGATGTCACCTGAAGCGTCCCGGACCTATGTCCGGCTCGTCAAGGCGGCAGGGCTTGCCGATGCAGCCCGGAAAGTCGCCTGCGCCTGCATCTCGCCGGCCACGGCGGCGGCCTTGACACCGTTCAGTCCGGATGTTGTGAAGGTTTCGAAACGCCCGAATTCGGAAGAAGTTCTTGCGCTCATTAACCGGATGGCGGAACAATTCAGGCTATGACCCCGCTCACCGCGTAAATTGCGCCCGAACCCGAGCCGGATCGGCGTGGCTCCGACCGGACAATTTGAACTCGCGTATCGTCGTTGCGTAGAGGTTTCCTGCTTCATGACTGACAAGAAATCCACCCCAGGCAAAAATCAAACCCCACCAGCAGACGGCGCCGGCGGCAAGAAGCCCCACGCGACGCTGGATCTGAAGGCGACCGAGGTCAAACCGGCGGCTTCCAGCGACAATGCCAAGCCCGCCGCCGCTTCCTCTGGCAGCACGCCGGGGACTTTCACCTCAATTCCGCGTCCTGGTGAGAAGCCAGCCGACGACAGGCCGACCGCATCGGCGTCGTCCGCAAAGCCGGCCGACCCGCTAAAATCCGCCGAACCGTCCAAGGCTCAGGCGGCAAAGCCGGAGACGAGCAAACCGGCATCCGCTCCCCCGCCACCCCGCCAGCGCTCCTCCGGCTCCGGTATTGGTTCGTTCTTCAGCCATATCGTCGCCGGTCTCGTCGGAGGCTTCCTGATGCTGCTCGGTGCCGACGCGCTGCAACCGCAGATCGCTGAGCTCAAGACCGGGCTCGGCCTGTCCGAAGTGGGGTCGAAAGCCGACGGCGCAATGGCGAACCTTTCGGAACGGCTGGCGGCGCTGGAAGCCGCGCAAGGCAACGCTGGCGGCGGTGACGCCCAGGCGCTGGCGGCGCAGCTTGCCGAAACCGAAGCCAAGTTCGGCGAACTCGAAGCGTTGAAGGGCACGGTTGCCTCCCTCAAGTCAACGCAGGAGGAACTGGCGCAGGCGACGACTTCGCTGCGTGAACAGGTCGGCCAGAAGGGTGCAGGCGGCAGCGTCCCGGACGAACGCCTTGCAAAGCTCGAACAGCAGCTTTCGACCATGACGGCGTTCGCGGAGAGCAACGAGAACAGCGGCATCGTGCCCCGGCTCGCCTCTTTGACCGGTCGCATGGCCGATCTTGAAGAGACCTTGAAGAACCAGATCGCGGCTGTGCGCTCGGGCGTTAGCGAGGATGTCGAAACGCGTCTTGCCAAGGTTGCCGAGACGAGCGAAGCAGCGCGGTCCGGTACACAGCGGATGGACCGCCAGCTGTCGGGCGTCGCCAACGATACGGCACGGCTGAGCCAGCAGATCGAATCGGTGAAGGCTGACACGACGCGGCTCGGCGACACCTTGCGCGTGGTGCAGGAAGAAACCGCCAGGATCAACAGCCAGCTTGCCGGTCTCGAAGGCGATGTCACGTCCAGGATCGCCAAGCTTGCCAGCCCCGGCGACGTCGACAAGGCGGTCAAGCCCGTCGCCGAACAGGTGTCATCGCTTGAATCGCAGGTGGCAAATGTCGTCTCGGCCGAAAAGGACCGGGCGCGAAACGCCAAGCGCATCGTGCTGGCACTCGAGCTCGGAGGTTTGACGCGGGCGATCGAGCGGGGCGATGGTTTCGCCGACGAACTCGCCCAGGTCAGGCAGACCGCCGGCGGGCTCATCGACGTTTCCAAACTCGAGCCGTTCGAGGCAAAGGGCGTCGCGTCGGTTGCCAAGCTGCAGGCGATGTTCAGCCCGGTTGCCGACGCGATCCTCGAAGCCTCGAGCGCACCGGTCGGCGACTCGGTGTTCGACCAGCTGCTGGCCAATGCGCGCTCGGTCGTGAAGATCCGCAAGGTTAGCGTCGAGCCTGACGACAAAACCCCGGAGGCGACCGTGGCGCGCATGGAGAATGCGCTCGCGGCAGGGCGTCTCGATGAAGTCCTGAGGCTTGCCGGGGAACTGCCCGAAAGCGGCAGGAAGGCTGCGGATGGCTGGCTCAAGAAGGTCGAGGAGCGTCACGGCGTCGATCAGGCCCTGGCGTTGGTCGAAGAGCAGCTCAAAGCTTCGCTGTCCGGTACAAACTAAGGCGTCAGTAGAACCATGATCCGACTCGTACTTTTCCTCATCTTCATCGTGGCGCTCGCAACCGGGTTGGCTTGGCTCGCCGACCGGCCAGGCCAGATCATCGTCAACTGGGAAGGCCAGGAGGCGAAGATCAGCGTCTTTCACGCGGTGGTCGCGCTGGCGCTGATGACCGGACTGGCGCTCGTGACGTGGTCGCTCTTGCGACACATCTGGGAAAGCCCCGCTGTGATCGGCGGATACTTCAACAAGCGGCGGCAGAAGCGCGGTCTCGACGCGCTGTCGTCCGGCATGATCGCGATTGGTGCGGGCGACCGCGCGACGGCGACGAAGTACGCCATCCAGGCGCGCAAATCGATGCCGAACGAACCGCTGACGCACTTGTTGCGCGCGCAGGCAGCCCAGCTTTCCGGCGACAAGGCGACGGCGCGGCGCATTTATGAATCGATGCTGGCCTCGACCGACACCGAGCAGCTTGGTTTGCGCGGGCTGTTCCTCGAAGCCGAGCGCGAAGGCGAAAGAGAAGCCGCCAAGCAGTTCGCCGAGCGGGCTATCGCGCTCAATCCGCAGTTGAACTGGCCGGTCGATGCGCTGTTCGATCTGCAGTGCAAGAGCCACGATTGGGCCGGCGCGCTTGCAACGCTTGCCGTTGCCCGCAAGAACGGCCACGTCGAAAAAGCCAGCGCCGAGCGGCGCCGCGCCGTCTTGCTCACCGCACAGGCGCAGGACCTCGAGGACAAGGATCCCGAACGCGCGCTAAATCTTGCGCTCGACGCGCACAAGCTGGCCGCCGACCTGGTCCCGGCCGGGGCTATCGCAGGACGGCTCCTGGCTTCGCGCGGGGCAACGCCGAAAGCGACCAAGATCGTGCAGCAGACGTGGCAGAAATCGCCGCATCCCGATCTTGCAACCGCGTATGCCTACGCCCGTCTTGGCGACAGCCCGCGCGACCGTCTCGACCGTGTAAGGAAGCTTGCGCAGCTCAATCCGCATTCGCTCGAAAGCGCCATTGCGGTGGCGAATGCCGCAATCGAGGCGAAAGATTTCACTGCCGCGCGCCAGGCCCTGCAACCGCTGATGGAGAGCCGGTTGACACAACGCGCCTGCACGCTGATGGCGCGCATCGAGGGTGAAGAGCATGGCGACAAGGGTCGGGTGCGCGAGTGGCTTGCCCGCGCGGTGAACGCGCCGCGCGACCCTGCCTGGACCGCCGACGGCGTGGTTTCCGAGCAATGGGCGGCGGTGTCGCCGGTCACCGGCGCCCTCGACGCGTTCAGCTGGCGGGTGCCGGTCGAAAGCATGGAGAAGACCGCCGACGAGATCGTTGCGCGCAAGCTCGAAGAACTGGTGGCGCTCGGTGCACCGCTCGAAGTCGCCGTGGAAGTTAAGGACGTGACGCCAGCGAAGACGCAGACGGCCGGCGCGGGAAACGGGGACGCTGGAACTGCGAAGCCTTCGGCGGCAGCCCCCGCGAAGGTTGCGGAGACGGCGCCGATTGCCGACGCGGACGTCATCGAGGCAGAAGAACTGCCAGCGAAAAGCTCGGCGCCGGCCCACGGCGATCAGGCCGAAACCGACATCGCGGCATCCGAACCCCGGTCATCCGACGGCGCTGAACGCGGACATCAGGGACCAGGCAGCGCTAAGTCTGCGCGCGAAGCCGAGGAACGCTCGATCCGAGCCGCCACCGCGGTGCGGCCAAGCCGCGCCAGTGCCGATCCGGTGAGCGAAAGCCCGAAGAGTGCGATCCCTGCGGCTCCGGAAATAACAACCAGTGCTGCTCCAGCGAAGCCAGACGCGCCGTCGGGCGCGCGTTCGCCGGAAACGTCGCAAGACGACAGCACCGCCAAGGGGCCGGCTGCCGAACCGTCAGCAGCCGTGACAACCAGTCGCCCGGCCGCGAAAGGCTCGGCCGGCGGAGACGCAAAACCGCTGCGGTCCGCCGCGCCCGGAAAGCGCGTCGCAGCGCCCAAACCGGTGGAAAAGACTGAACAGCAAAGGACGGCCCGCAGCAGCCTCGCAGATGCCCGCATCTTCGTTTCGCCGCGTGCGCCCGACGATCCGGGTCCCGATGGCGATGTCGTCGCCGATGTCGCCGCAAACGGACCGTTGAAGCCGTTCCGGCATGGAGCTGCGTGACGGCAGCTGCGTGACGGCAGCTGCGTGAAGGGAGTGACCTGACGGCGGCCTCCTCGGCCCCCGTGCGGAATTGGCGAGCCGTCGGACCGCGTCGACCGGCAGGGGTTGCATTTGAAGCTGCCGGGACCTATCTGCGCGACTTGATCCAGCGTTCCGAAACCGCCGCTCGGTTCTCATGCGCCTTTTCCGTTGCACCAGCCGACTGAATGTCGCCGGTGGGTCCCCTCCGGCTGGCGGTGGTTGAATACAGTTCGGGCATAAAGGGGCTTTGAACCGCCACCGATCTACGATAAACATCTGTCGAATCGCGTCCGGCATTGCCGTTCGCCTCAGCCGCTTTAGCTCAGCTGGTAGAGCACATCATTCGTAATGATGGGGTCAGGTGTTCAAGTCACCTAAGCGGCACCAATGATTTCAATCACTTAGCTGTTTCCCGCAACCGCCAATTTTCTCTGGGGTCACACTGGGGTCACACGGCGGCTTTGTCGGACGCGTATTTTGCGCAGGCGGAGCTCGACCGCCGACCGAGACATGACGAGGTTCATCGACAGCTACGGCTATCCTGGCACGTCGAACCGCGTCACGGACGTCACGCATCATGCTGGAAGCATGTCTCCGACATGACGTTCAGACGCTGCGCTCGTTCGGCTACGACGCCGCAAGGGGTGCCTCGCGGCACCGCGCGCTGCTGGCAGGGACTGTGTTTGCAAAACCGAAGTCGCGATATCAAGTCGTTGCTCAAATGCCGCGACCCGTACTTCCCACTTAGTTGACACTCATGAGCTTCCTCAAACGCTAAGAGCTGTAGAGAGCGACTGCTCCCACAAGGATCAGGCTCAACGGCCAGACGGTGTCGAGATTGAACCAGCTCTTCGAGATAAACCTGGGGCCGAGCCACTGGTAGACTGCGAATGCCATAAGGCCGCCAGCAGCAATCATCGAAAATGCATGCACGACCGACACCTCCAGCGCGGTTATAAGATTGCTTCCCATCAAGGTGCGCGCAGCAATGTGTCCGGCATCGAGTTCTTCGGCCCGGCATAAATTGAGATAGATCGGCAGCAGCATCAGTCCGGCACCATGCGCCAATGCAACCGCGAAGGACCAGAGCGTCAAATGCGCGGGACCGATACGGGCGAGGAAACGAGGATGGCGCCGGTTGACAAAGAGATACAGCCCGACTGCGATAACGAGAAACCCGGCCGCAATCCGGATTTCGGTTTGCCATGTGACGAGGGCGGAGACTGCTCCGAATGGAAGGAGGACGCCGCCCATCGCCAGAAAGTGCCCGATGGCCAGTGGAACGAGAGCACCGAAAACGGCGCGGCAACTGTTGTTCATCAACCCGGCGGATACGGCCAACGGCCAGCCCATGCCCGGGTTGAGACCGTGATAGATTCCGCTGCCGACGACGGCTAGCCACAGAACGGCCGTAGTCCAATCAGCCTCAGGCACATTCACACCGATGGGTAGCAGAAAGAGTCCGTCGAACAGTCGCCGCCTTCGAGACGGATCTGATGGCTGCGATAGCCTTTCGGAAATTCGACAAAGAAGTTCGTAGCGAGCGTCAGTCCGCCATTTTCTCCGGCTTGCGCCATGATCATCGCGCCACCCCGGTCGCCGGGATAGAACTGATCGTCCCACGTCGAATAAAGAGAGTTTGTCCAGTAGACGCGTTTGCCGTCCCGGCTGATCTCGACCATCTGCGGTCCGTAGCCGAACTCTTTTCCATTTGGATGCTTTGCATTGGCAACGATGCCGCCGATTTCAACTTTCCCTGTGAGTTTGGGTTTCATGGGATCGCTCACATCGTACTGGTGCATTTGGCCCGTTCCCCAGCAGGCGACGTAAAGGAACCGGTCGTCCAGGCTGAGGTCGATGTCGGTGACGAGCGGCGGCACCGCGCCAAACCCTTTCAGCAGATCGGGAAGGTCGGCTGGATCGGCTGGAACGGGTGGGATGGCAATGGTCTTCTTTGCATGGAACTTTCCGGTATCGTCCCGCCACCAGGTGAAGATCGCGCCTTCGAGATTGGTGGTATCGACGACGACACCGCAGAAGCCGTATTGCTTGGCAGGATCGTGCGCGGGCCGGATTTCGAGTGCCATTTGATGGTTCTCACCCAGATCGATTGTCTGGATGTTCTTTCGTGCGTGCAGGTCCCAAAAATGGATCGAATGACCATATTTGTTGCTCAGCAGGTCCTCGGGAACAATGCCATTTTCGAATTGCGGAGGCAGCCCCCACTCTGAGCTCACCATGTAATCGCGCGGCAGATTCCACCAGAAGTCGTAGTGCTTGTCTTGCGTTCCGCGATCGATTTCGTAGCGCCCGAGGATCTCGAACGTTTCGCAGTCCATTATGAAAATGCCCGGCGGGCCTTCGGTACCGTCCTTGCCGCCGCCGCCAAGAGTTGAAACATAAATGCCCTCGGGCCCGCAATGGATTGTATGGGGTCGCGAGTAGCCGGTTTTTCGCATCAGCTCGTCCGGCTCGATCGTCTTGTGGATCTTCGCGTTCAACGGGTCCTTCACGTCGATCACATAGATTCGCGATGACCGGATGCCAGGGATGATCAGGTAGCGCCTTTCGAGAAAGGCATGGCCGGAGAGTGGCGACAGGGCGGACGAACAGGCATTCCAGCCGAAATGATGAAACTCGTCGCCGGTGTTCGGCATGAACAGACTGTGCACGATCTGGCCGTAGGACTTTGAATTTGGGTCGACGTCGACGACCGCCAATCCGTCGGGCTGCGAACCATCGGGACTGAGAATCAGCGTGAAGGCCAATGTTTCAGCTGGACCTTCCATCGCCAATTTTGCGGTTGCATAAAAACTGGGATCAGGCCTCACGTTCATGGCAATTTTCCTTTCTGTTTTGGAGTTTTCTTCCGACTTACTTCGGAATCTTCAGGTGGAGGCTGACCGGCACCGAACGGATCAAATCGTCGAGCACCGGGCAATGCGCATCGACCGTCTTTTGAAGCGCTTCCAGCTGTTCGGCGGTCGCAGGACTATCGATCGTCACGTCGCCTTCGATCTTCACGAAGCCGGCCGGCACGCCATCATCGACGCCCATGAACCCGCGAAGGTCCTGCGTGCCACGGAGTTCAATCGAGATACCGTCGATTGGAATACCCATACTGTCCGCATACAAGCGCCAAGTGACGTCCTGACAGGCTGCGAGTGCAGCCAGGAGCAACTCGCTTGGCTTCGGTCCCTTGTTGGTGCCTTCAAAGCCATAGGGCTGGTCCGACGTGATCACATGGCTGCGCATGCTGATCTTGCTGCAAAAGCCGCCCTGGTTTTCGCTGGTGACGGTCACGGTCAGCGGATTGGTCGCGCTGCCATCCAGCAGCGCTTGCTGGGTCCGCTTGTGAAGGTCGGCGAAGGATTTCTCTTGCATCGGTTCGGCTTCCTTGCGGGCTGGAAGGTGAAAACTCAAATCTGCTGATTGAGGCGCGGCTTCCAGAACGGGCGGAATAGTTCAATCTTTGGGCAGCGGTTCATGACAACCTTCAGTCCGGCGGATTCGGCAAGCTTAGCGGCTTCATCGTCACGAACACCGATTTGCGCCCAGAGCACTTTAGCCCCGATGTCGATGGCTTCTTGCGCAATGCCATAGAGTGCCGGCGAGGCGCGGAAGACCTGGACCATATCGACCGGACGGTCGATATCCTTCAACGCCGGATAAACCTTGAGCCCGCGAATTTCCCCGCCCGCTTCGTTCGGGTTGACGGGAATCATGTCATAGCCTGTCTCGTGCAGGACGCGAAGCACGCCGTAACTGAATTTCGTCGGATCCGAGTTTGCTCCCACCATCGCGATCGTTTTCACGGACTTTAGGATGTCGGCCAGATAGTCCTGCGGGTAGTCCTCGTTGTGATTCATGAAGGTAGCAGTGGTCATGGCTTTTCCTCCAGTGGTGTTGCGATATCCTGTTTGAGCTCGTGGGGGGCGAGCGGGTGCGCAAAGGGGTTCCTGTAGAGCTTTGTATGGCTGTCAACCCCGACCTCGAGCGTGCAATCGCTCAGCGGGCGGGCAACGCAAAGCAGGATGTATCCGTCGCTCAGTTGCTTGTTGTTCAACGCCACGGCCGCGCGTTGATCGACCTCGCCCTCAAGCAGCCTGCCCGCACAGGAAATGCAGCCGCCATACTTGCAGCCATAGGGCAGTGAAACCCCTTGGGCTTCCAGAGTGGCAAGCAACGGACGGCGGCGATCGACTTCGTAGGTGCTGTCTCCCCGGTTTGCCAAGGTGATGGTCACGTGATTTTTCATCACACTAAAGCCAGATGTCGGATGTGCAGTCGCCGCCGGGATATCGGGTTTCATGGCAGCGCGCAGGACCATTGGGCTCGTTGCCGAAATCGACAAAGAACTTCTCGTTGATCTTCATGCCGCCGTTCTCAGTGTCACAATCAACCATCACCATGCAGCCGCCGTTTTCGCGGATTTCGGGATAGAATTGATTGTCCCACGTGGAGAACAAAGACGTGGTGACATAAAGCCGTTTGCCGTCGAGCGAGAGCTGGATCATCTGCGGGCCCCCGGTGATCTTACGCCCATTGACTACCGGCGCTTTGCCAAGCAGACCGCCCATCCATACTTGCCCAGTCAGTTTCGGGTGCGATGGGTCGGTAATGTCGTACTGGCGAAGGTCGCCGTGCAACCAGTTCGAAAAATACAAGAACCGGTCGTCCATCGAGAGCAGGATGACAGTTATTAGCCCGGGAACGGGGATCGGCCATTCCGGGTGGCGCTCGTTTTCGACATCGATAATTTTTTCGACAATCCACTCGTTCTCCTGTTTGTACCAGTGCAGCACATTCGATGACATTGCCGCTCCCACGAAACCGTGACTTGAAGCGGGATTGTGATGGAACCGCACTTCGAGCGGAACGAGACCGTCTTCTCCAAGATAGACGGAGTGTTCGACCTTCTTTTTTTCGAAGTCCCAAAAATGAAGTTCGCGGCCGTACTTCAGCAGGCCGACTTCCTCCAGATCGAAGCCGGGCATGAAAGTGTTAGGTCCCGCCCATTCGCTGGAGACCATGACGTTGTGGCGCGGCTGGTACCAGAAATCGTAGTTGAACTTCATCTTGCCGAGATCCGTTTCCCAGCGCCCGACGATTTCAAAGTCCTCGTTGATATGCAGGAAGCCGCCGGGCGGTTCGCCCTTCTCGTCGCCAAGCATCGAAATAATGATGTCCGAGCCGAGGCAATGGACCGTGTGCGGCGCCGACAATCCCGTCTTGGCTTTGATTTCGTCTCCCCTGATGACTTTGTGCAATCGAGGATTACGTGGATCGGTAGCGCAATCGACGATGTGCAGGTTCGAGGAGCGTACGCCTGGAACAATCAGGTAGCGCCTCTCCTTGCTGGGATCGCCGTGACACGAAGAACAGGCGTTCCAACCCATGTGGTGGAGTTCGTCGCCGATGCCCGGCATCTCAACCCGGCTGATGACCTGGCTGTAAGTCGGGCTATCGGGATCCGCATCGATGGTCGCGAGGTAATCGGGCTTCTGGATGCCGGTACCAATATAGAGAGCGACCGTGTAGAGAAGCTTCTCTCGCGGCGCCTGCATTGCGGCGGCTGGCGAAGCGTAGCCGGGGCCACAACAACAGGTCCCATCTTCATTCTCGCGCACGCTTGCGGCTGCATGGCCTGCTTGCGTTTGACTTCCAGCCTCGACCGGTATGGCCGGAAACGTGGCAAGTCGCATGGGCATCTGGTTGAAGATGGATTCTGGAATTGCCGTTTGACCAGCAACGGTCTTGCTAGCTTCGTTTGAGGTTCCTGTCTCAGTCGCCATCCTGTTGCCTCTCCCATTTCGGTCGTAACTGACCTGGACGCGGAAATTATTCTCGAAGCGCTCTGTTGACCGTCTATCTCAACCGAATGGCCAATACGTCGCCGGTCACAGATGCCAAGATCAAATTGACGATCGACGGACAGACGGGGCCCGCCTATCCCAAGCCGGAGGGCACCGCGGGCGAGAAGCTCGTTGGGACCGAATGGTCTTGCGACGTCAGTACCTAAAGTTGATCTTCTTCGCCTTGCCCTGCATAGAGCGCGGCCAATGCCTCCTGTTCCAGTTCCGCGTAGCGCTTGGTTGCCGTGCATGAAATTTCGCGGGGGCGCGGAAGGTCGACATCGATGATCTTGACGATTCGTCCCGGCGCGTCAGACATGAGATAAATGCGGTCCGCGAGGAACAAAGCCTCCTCAAGCTCGGCCGTAATGAAAACGGTCGAAAGGCGCGTGTCCTCGAATAGCTTGAGGTAATATTCCTGCATCAGTTCCCGTGTCATCACGTCGAGACCGCGGAACGGCTCGTCAAGGATCATAACCTTGGGGCTGTTGATGAGTGCCTGGGCGAGTTCCGCCCGCCGCATCATGCCACCCGACAGTTGTCCAGGGTATTTGTCCTTGAATTCGCCAAGGCCGAACCTCTGGAGAAGATTGTTGGATGCCGCAACGGCCTTGCTCCTCGATCCACCGCGCGAAAGCGGACCAAAAACGACGTTCTCTTCGACGGTCATCCACGGCCAAAGAGCAGTTTCCTGGAAGACCACGAGACGGTCGGGTCCTGAGTCCGTTATCGGTTCACCGTCAATGGTCAGCGTTCCCTGATCGGGGCGAACATAACCAGCCAGCATATGGGCCAACGTCGACTTGCCGCAGCCCGATGTGCCCATCACGACGTTGAGCATTGCCGGCTCGAACTCGAACGAGCAATCCTTCAGCACTTCGACCGGAGGCTGATCCTTCACGTGGTAGGTTTTGGCAAGGCTGGTGCCCAGAAGTGCACCTTGCGCACTACTCATCGGCAATCTCCGTCTTGTCATGCATGGTGCTGCTCATCACTTGTATTTCCAGGGCATCATGCGGCGCTCGATGATGTCCACGATCATCGTCGAGAGGTAGCCGGCAATGCCAATTGAGATCATGCCGACAATCACCACCGGCGGTGTACTTGAGACGTAGCCTTCCCACGTCAAACGCCCGAGGCCGCTATCGCTGGCGATCATTTCGGCTGCGATGACAACGTTCCATGTGACAGCGATCCCGAGCGTCATGCCGACAGCGATGGCTGGAAGCACGGCCGGAATCATTATCCGGCGGAAGATGCGAATACGGCTTGCGCCGAGCGACCGGGCCAGCCAAATGTGCTCCTGCTTGATGGAGCGGACGCCGTCGTAGATGTTGATCGTTATGATGAAGAAGGCGCCGATGAACGTTATGAAAATGATGCTGGATTCGGTTGTCGGCCAAAACAGGATCGACAGCGGCACCCAAGCCAGTGGCGGGATTGGCCGCATCATCTCGAAAACGGGGAAGACGAGATTGTTGAACAGCTTGCTCGTGCCGAGGAACAAGCCGAATGGGATCCCGATGATTTGCGCGAGGGCGAAACCCCAGAACACGCGCTCGAAGCTGACCAGCCAAGAGTTCCAGTAGCTCTGCGTGAACAGATAGTCGTTGACGAATGTATGGACGACTTCGCTGGGTCCTGGAATTTTCGTGAAGCCGGGAAGTTCGAGAGAGACGGCACCCTGCCAAGCAAGAAAAAAACAGGCTATGGAAACAAATCCGCGCCAGTTCCAGGACGAAATATTCCAGCGTGACTTAGCGCGCCGCTTCACGGGCGCGTTGGCCGAGGCATCGTTTGCCGTTGTGGAGATTTCATCGCTCATCAAGCCATCTCCCGCTCGCCGCGATCGAAGGCGCGCTTGGCTTCTTCGCGCACGGCAAACACAGCCTGTTGCTTCAGCGCGAGGTACGCTTCGCTGGCCATCATCGCGTGGTCGCGTGGCCGGGGAAGGTCGATGGCGATATCCATCTTCATGGTTCCAGGGCGCGTTGTCATCACGATCACACGGTCGGCAAGGAAGAGGGCTTCTTCCAGATCGTGGGTGATGAACATAATCGTCTTGCGTGTGGCTTGGTAAATCCTCAAGAGATGCTGATGCATGCGGTTCTTGTTGACCGTGTCCATCGCGCGGAAGGGTTCGTCGAGCAGTAGGATTTTCGGGTCGTTGATGAGTGCCCGAACGATCTCGACGCGGCGCTGCATGCCAGAGGACAACTGCGCGGGATATGAATTGGCGATTCTGCCGAGGTTGCCGGAACGCTCGAGAAATTCGATGCCCTTCTCATTAGCTTCGGCCCGTTTCAGAACACCCTTCTTCATCAGGCCGTACGTCACGTTCTCGAGCACCGTCATCCAAGGAAATAGCGCTCCTTGCTGGAAGACGACGACGCGATCCGAACCGGGAAGCGGTTTCGTTCCAGGTCCCGCCAGAAGTTGATCGTCAAGATAGACCTCGCCCGTGGTCAGGGTGTCGAACCCGGCGAGGATATTCATCAAAGTGCTCTTGCCACATCCCGACGGCCCGACGATCGCAACGAAGTCACCCGCCTCGATGTCCATGGAGAAGCCGTCGAGGGCCACCACATGCACGCCTTCGGGGTCGTAGATCTTCGTGACGTTGCGGACGCTGACCTTGCCAGATGCCGGGCGATCGGCGAGCGCCGATGACGGGGTCTTGACGTTTGTAATTGAAGCCTTGGTCATACCTGCCTCTTATCCCGCCATACCGAGTTTTTGCTCGTGCCAGACCATGAGGCGCTTGCCGACCCAGCGTACAAGCATGCTCGACACGTAACCGACGAGGCCGAGTGTCGCCATGCCGATGACGATCGTCGGGTACTGGATCAGATTGTAGGCTTCCCAGATGATGAAGCCTAAGCCGTACTGGGCCGCGATCATTTCGCCTGCCGCCAGCGAGAACCATGCGGCGCCCATGGCGATCTGCAATCCGGTGAAGATGCTTGGCATGGCACCGGGAATGACGATGTCCCGCAAAATGTCTCTATCGGACGCTCCAAAGCAGGCAGCAGCACGGAAATAATCCTCCGGGATCGCCTTGACGCCGACCAGCGTGTTCATCGTGGTGGCGAAGAATGCAACGAGGAAGGTGACGAAAATGACCGCCAGCTCAACGCCGGGAAAAAGCAGAATTGCAATCGGCACCCACGCGAGCGGTGGAACGGGGCGCAGCAAGCCGAGAAGCGAATAGGCATAATTGTGGACGCTTTTCTTCCAGCCCATGAAGATACCCAGCGGCACGCCCAGGACCACCGCCAGTACAAACGCGGAGAGAGCGCGATAGGTGCTGTAGAAGATGTGGGTGTAGTAGTCGGCTGTGAATATCGAAATTCCGTAGTCAGGGTCGGGGCTCGTCCACTCGACGATGACTGCCAAGGGGTCGGGCAGTCGATTGAATGCGTCAATCGGCAGCCACTTAACGCTTGCATACCAAAGGACCACGAATCCGACGAGGCCTGTGACCGCAAGCACGTACTTTTCGATCGGTAGATTGGCAGCGTGCGGTGCCGGCAGGTTGGTATCGGTCATCAGAATACGACCTGTCGATGGACGAGTTGGAGGCGATCGGATGGCGACCAGCACGATGCCGGCCGCCGTTATCGTGCGCGTGGGATCACTTGACGTCCTTGCGCGGCTCGCCCTTGATTTCGCCGATTGGCGCCGTCAAACCCATTGCTTTCAGGGCCTCTTTGATCGGCATGTCGTTGTAGGCGTTCTCCGGCGCATCGGGCGATTTGAGAACCTTCACCGAATGAAGGAAGCCATAGCCCTTGTTCATGATATCAAGGACCTCTTCGTCGAAAATCATCTTGCCGACGTAGTTGACCGGATCACCGCCGATGATGTCACCATTCTTTTCGTAGAGCGCCGACCATGCTGGCTGCGGCGTGTAGCCGACAGTTTCGCTGGCGATGATTCGAGCGGTTTCTTCCGGATTTTCGATCATGAATTTGACGGCTTCAATTTCAGCCTTCATCCAGCCGATCGCAGCCTCCGGGTGCTTTTCGATGAAGTCCTGGCGCATCAGAGTGAAATCCGCGTCGGTTTCATTCCAGGGCGCGCCTGTCGAAGCATATTTTGCATGACCAAGTTCGACGGCCCGCCGGGCATGCGGTTCCCACATCGCGGCGGCATCGAGCTTTCCGGCCTCAAAATTAGAAGCGATCACCTCAATTGGCATATTGAGGACCTGGTTGGGTTTGAAGCCGCCTTTCGCGATTGCTGCCAGAACGAACCGGTTGGCGCACGTCCCACGGTGAACCGCGAAGTTCTTGCCGCTAATCCAGTCCATCGCTTCCTGGTGGGTCGTGAAATCGGGCGCGTCATTGCGGACCAGGATCTTGTTGCAATTCTGACCGTTCGAAAACATCGGAACGGAAACCAGCCGGATGTCGGCAACCGATCGTTTGGTGGTGGCGACCAACGAGGGCATATCGCCCATCGTGCCAATCTGCATCTTGTTTGCCAGCAGTGCATTCACCATCGGCGGGCCCGTAAGGTGCGCCTCGAAATTGACGGTGCTTCCCGGCGGGAGATGCTTTTTCCAGAGGTCCTTGCTCTTGATGATCACGCCGTTCCAGCCGCCCGTCCAATAGGGATGGTAGCCATATGTGATTTCAACAGGATCTGCGGCGAATCCGGGATGCGATGACAACCCAAGCGAAACGAGGGCCAACAGTGCCAGCCTCGCACCTAATCTTCTCATTACGATTTCCTCCCGGTTAATGGACCGCTCGCTTTTTGTTTGCGCAACTTTGCACCCAGGGTCCGGCGTTTACTATCTACGACCTTTTCGGACCGGTTTGCGACGGACAGTACTGTTGCGCAAGCCATGCGATCACATTATTGGTGATCTTAAATTATGAGACAAATGTCTGTAAAGTGGGAAACTGAACAAAAGTGCACATCGAAAGACTCATCCACGTTCTCGAAACTGTCGCTGTTGCCGGCCGGCCCGTTTCTGCCAGCGAGCTGCAGTTGGCGACCGGCTTGCCGCGTCCGACCTGCTACCGTCTTCTACAGACCCTGGCGGAGCACAGGCTTCTCGATGAGCCGGGCGCGGCCTCAAGGTACATGATTGGCGAGCGCCTTATGCGCATTGCGCTGCTCGGGCAATCAGACATTGACGTTTGCAAGGCAACGGCTCCGACTTTGAAGGCGGCCGCGATCGAACTTGGGGAAGCGGTTTTCCTGTCACGGTTTCGAAAAAAAGTCGTCGAGATCATCCACGTGGAGACGCCGGCCGACCCAACACGTTCGTTCGTTCATCCAGGACTGGGCGACCGGCCCATGCATGCGTGCTCGTGCTCCAAGGCGATTGCTGCTTTTGCGGAAAAGAGCTTTCGGGACGAAATTCTCGCTGGTGCGATACGCGCCTACACCGAGCACACAAAGACAACGAAAAAATCTGTTGAGCGGGAATTTGCGGCGATCCGCAAGCAGGGTTATGCCGAATGCGTAGAGGAGCTTGAGCTTGGCGTATCCAGTGTTGCCGTACCCATACGGATCGGCAATATCGGGGTGACCTTCAGTGTGGGTGCAACCGGGCCGATCCGCCGGTTCAATCAAACGCACCGCAAGAAGGTCGGCAAACGTCTGATCGAAGTCTCCGCGAAAGCCGCAGCGGCCATTCGGTTATACGACAACCGCCAGTTGGAGTGAGCCATAGCAGGCAGAGAGAGCGGACCGGTCTCGATGCTGGCATGGTCCAGCAATCGGACAGAAGTCGTTTTCGCAGGTGCAAAGTTCCCTGGCGCTCCCTGTCTGCATCGCATTTTATATTGTTTTGGACCGGCCGGTGGATCAGCTCGGATCCTTGCCAATGTGACTTGGGCATGCCAGGAGGATAGGCGCCTTGCGAAACGTCGAGCACTTCCAGTCCTTCCGAGGCTGGCGAATGGCGATGGCGCTGACCTGCATTGCCGGACCCATCAACTCTGCAGCTGCTCAGGCAGCCGAGCCAGTACGCATCGAACGGGACGGCCTCAAGCTTGAACTTGCATCAATGGACCGCGATCAGGTCCGCGCCTTTTTTCTGGCGCGCGGTTTCCCGCCGAAGGATGCCGAGCATGTCGCCCAGACTGCGTGTCTTTACAGGTCCGCGATCGGCAGCGCATTCACGCTCCCGCAGGCGCCGTCGGTGAGCGTCGCACTTTCCGACTGGCAGGTGACGCCGGCCGGTGGCAAGCCGCAGGCGACCAAAGTGCGGGAGCACTGGGAGGGCGCCTGGAAGGAGCGCGAAGTTCCGCAGGATGCCGCCACTGCATTCTACTGGTCGCTGTTTCCAACCGAGCAAACTTTTGCGCCAACCGACTATAACTGGGGGTTCCTGACGTTCGGCCTTGCCTCCGGAACTCTCTTCGATTTAGCGATTTTCTGGCGGACGGACGGCACCGAGCACACGGCTAAAATCGAAGGTCTGCAATGCGCGCAGTGAAACCATCTTTTTTCATCTCGCGCCGCGCGCTTCTTGCGGGGGCGGGTGCATCGCTGGCGCTGCACGCGGCGATACCGACGGCCCTCGCCGCCAGCCCGATGCTCATGCAGGCCATTGCCGGCAAGCCACTGGCCCCGGATTTCACGTTGCCCGATCTCGATGGCAACGCAGTGCGGTTCGCCAGTCACAAAGGCCAGGTGGTCCTGGTCAACTTCTGGGCGACATGGTGCCCGCCATGCCGAGCCGAGATTCCATCAATGGAGCGAGCATGGCAAAAACTCGAGGACGCTGGGGTTGCCATGCTTGCCATCCACGTTGGCGGCGGCGGCGACCGGATCTGGGAGTTCCTCGCCGAGTTCAACGTCACGTTTCCCGTACTCATTGACCGGTCGTCGGCCGTATCGAAGGCATGGCAGACCATTGGATTGCCTACCACGTTTATCGCGGATGCAGAGGGGCGCAAGGTCTTCAGGGCCATCGGCGGGCGCGAGTGGGACCACCCGGACCTCATTGCCAACATCCTGGCCGTGCGCGGTTGAGGGTCGGCAGGAACGAATGGAAACGCAAGCGGGGCGTCTGAATTGTGCGGCGGCAGGTCCTGCTGCACAGCTCGCTATTCCGAAGCGTCCGCCTTGCGGCCATTGTTAACAAAGTGTGCTGCCGGTTCGCTCTCACAACAACAACAACCATTCGAGAGACTGCGTCTTTGGGTCAGGGAACGAACCCGCTTCCGCGGGAGTGCGCTGCGCGCAGGTCGGTGTGTGAAGCGAGGGCGGCGCTAACCAACTGACGAACAAGCGATAACGGGTCAGGCGTCCCGTCTTGAGGATCGAGG
>Ga0180009_10000941_pt1 | contig 37082 bp, 34 predicted proteins | sample OS_PC_MetaG_FD_123537 | JGI IMG/M metagenome (GOLD analysis project Ga0180009, IMG submission 123537) | Groundwater microbial communities from the Aspo Hard Rock Laboratory (HRL) deep subsurface site, Sweden - OS_PC_MetaG | ecosystem: Environmental > Aquatic > Deep subsurface > Groundwater... | reverse complement strand
CCATGGTCGACAGTTTGAGCCTCCGGGCGCCCCGGGTGAAAAGGAGCAGGGGCAGGGCGGTGACCAGCGCGGTCCCGACCAGGTACAGATCGACGATCGGGCCGTGGTGGCCGAACGTGCCCCGTCCCGTGTATTCCAGCCAGATCAGATAGCCCAGGGCCGGCATGGACAGCAGGAGGGTTTCCACGGACAGGCCGACCAGGGCGCCGACCGGACTGATCTTGCGGATCAGGCCGTAGAGGCCGAAACTGAAGGCCAGGCTCAGGGCGACCCAGGGAAAGCGGCCGTATTGGAGAGCCAGGTAGATAACCCCGGCGGCGGCCAGGACCACGGCCGCGATCTGTGCGGCCCGCAGACGTTCCCGCAGGATGCAGACCCCCAACAGGACATTGACCAGGGGATTGATGTAATAGCCCAGGCTGGCCTGGAGGACGAGGTCGTTGTTGATGGCCCAGATATAGACCAGCCAGTTCAGGCTGACCAGACAGGCCGACAGGAGCAGGGCCGGGATGAGCCGGCGGTTTTTCAGGGTCGGGAGCAGGTCCTTCCAGGCGTGCTGGAAGACCAGCAGGGGAACGAGGAAAAGAAAAGACCAGACCACGCGGTGCATGGTCGTTTCAAAGGCGGGCACGCCTTTGAGCAGTTTCCAGAAGAGGGGACTGAAACCCCAGATCAGGAAGGCCGATCCGCCGCTGCCCAGGCCCGCCAGCCCGCTCGACCGGAGCCCGGGTCCCTCGGATTCCGGTTTTTCGGGCAATCGGGGCCGCCTTTACTCCAGGGCCTGGAGAAAATCGAGCACGGCCTGATTGAAGGCGTCGGCCTGCTCCACGGTGAACTGGTGGGCCCCGCCTTCGATAATCCGGAGGCGGGCTCCGGGTATGCGCTCGGCCAGAATCCGCGAGTTTTCCGGGGGGATGAGCACATCCAAGTCTCCGGTCAGGACGAGGGTCGGCGCCTGGACCCGGGGCAGGTCGTGGAAGGTGTCGTGCCCCTGGACGGCCGCGAACTGGTTCATCATGGACTGGAGTGAAGGGGGATGTTCGGCCGAGACGGCCTGGTAGCCCCGGACGATTTCCGGGCGTTTGGCCACGGTATCCGGGGCGAAGAGGCACTCGGGGGTGCGTGCGGCCGCCTCGGGCGTCCCGGTCATGACGTATTCGGAAAATATGCCCAAAACCTCATCTGAAGCCCGAACGAGTTGGTCCCCACCGCAATGGGTGCAGACCAGGACCAGGCCCTTGACCCGTTCGGGGTGGTCGATGGCGATGCGCTGGGCGATCATGCCGCCCATGGACATGCCCAGGACGTGGACCCGTTCCAGGCCCAGGGCCGTCATCAGGCCGACGGTGTCTTCGGCCATCATCGAGATGGAGTAGGGAGAATCGGGCTGATCGGTCCGCCCGATGCCCCGGTTGTCGAAGATCACGACCTGAAAATGTGGCGCCAGGGCGGGAATCTGAGCGTACCAGTGGCCGGCGTTGCTCCCGAATCCCCGAATCATGACCAGCGGCTGGCCCTGGCCGTGGACCTCGTAATACATGTCGATATCGTTGACCCGAGTCTTGGGCATGTTGCGGACCTCCTCGCGACGTGCTCGTCCAGGTTGATGGTGGAATCGACTCGGATGAGCTTGCGGTATAACGGCCCGAGCTGTCAAGGAAAAATAGATTCCGGCCCGAGTCGGATCGGGCCGGGCCCGGCCTCGATCCGCCCGGAAAGGGCCTGAAAGACGGTTCCGAACATTGACAACGGCCCGGCCGGACTTACGTTTAGAAACGGAGACCAACGAGGCGCGCTGCGACGAACGCCAGAACTGCGGCCATGAGACGGCTGGAGTGCCGCTCGATGGCCATTTTTGTCAGGAGGACGACAAATGCAAACAAGGCAAACGCAAATACGGTCCGGCTGGCCCATGAGTCCGCTGGACCAGGCCGGCGCCTTCGACCGGATGGACGACGGTGACGACCTGGGCTTTTACGCCCGGGACCGTTTCGTCAGCCACCTGGATCGGACCGCCCTGGACATGGTCGAGCGAATCGTCGGGACTCTGATCGTCGAGGCCGCCCCGGTGATTCTGGACCTGATGGCCGGTTGGGATTCCCATGTCCCGGCCATGCTCCGGCCGGCCGAAGTGGTCGGCCTGGGACTCAACGAAAACGAACTTCAGGGCAATCCGGCTCTGACTCGATACGTCATCCACGACCTGAACCAAGACCCGGTGCTGCCTTTCAAGGACCGGACCTTTGACGTGGTGATCAACACCGTGTCCGTGGACTACATGACCCGACCGGTCGAAGTCTTCGAGGAAGTCGGACGGATTCTCAAGCCGGGCGGCCTGTTTCTGGTCATTTTTTCGAACCGCATGTTTCCGGGCAAGGCGGTCCGGGTCTGGAAGGAATCCGGCGAAGAGGAGCGGGTTCTGCTGGTCGAGGAACTCTTCGACCGGGCCGGCCGGTTCGAAAGACCCGAAAAATACATCTCCCTGGGCAAGCCGCGGCCCCAGGACGACAAATACGCCGGCGTCCTGGACCTGAGCGATCCGGTTTACGCGGTTTACGCCGAACGCTCGGGGAGGAGCGCGGCCGGCCGGACGCGGCCCGAACTGGCCCAAGGCATCGATACGGCGCCCGGCGGTCCGGAGCTGGAATGCCGCAAGGCCGAAGTCGGCCGGACCCGGTGCTGCCCCTACTGCGGCGAACGGCTCAAGAAATGGGCCGTGCCGGACAATCCCTTCTCTCAGACCTGGGACAACGAGTTCATGTACATCTGTTTCAACGACCAGTGCCCCTATTACGTCCGGGGCTGGGAAGTCATGACCCGGGGGCTGAACCGGTGCCACTCCTACCGGTTGATGTATCATCCGGAAAAGGACCGATGCATGCCCGTGCCCGTGCCCACTCCCAAGGCCCTCAGAGAGAGCATCGTCGAAGAAGACGCGTAATCATCACCAGACGAAAATTCCGGCCCGTTCCTCCACCCGGGGGGGCGGGCCGGCTTGACTTTTCACCAGGGCCTGAATATGATGAACGCATTCATCCCCTCGAACATGGAGTACCCCGCTTGTGGAACGAAGGAAGCTCAAAAGACGGCACTTGATCTATTACCTGCGCGTCTATGATCGGACCACCGGCCAGTTGCTCGGGCGGCTGGGGGACCTGACCACCGATGGGGTCATGCTCATCAGCGAAGAGCCCATCGAAATCCGGAAGACCTTCCACCTCCGTATCGATCTGCCCGAACAGATCGAGGGCCGGCGGGAGATCACCTTCGAGGCCATAAGCCGATGGGCTTCCAAAGACATCAATCCCAACTTCCACGACACCGGTTTCCAGTTCTCCGTCATTTCCCGGGACGACCTCGATGCCGTGATCGAACTGATCGAGGAACTGCTGCTTCCGGATTGACGGGGCGGTTTTCCGGGATTATCGCCCCGGAATATCCGGGAAAAGGGCGGGATTTCCGGATCGGCGTCGCTCGACCGCTTGGCCGGTAGGCGGACCGGTCCGCCCGAGACGGATAAATCCTTTACTCGGCCAAGAGGGCGGCGATGGCTTGGCTAGTCTCTTCGGCCAGGGCGGCCAGTTCATCGGGGCCGTATTTTTTCGGGTCGATGGGCTGGCCGACGCGCATGTCGATGGACCCGGACGCGGGCATGAGGGATCGGGGGGGCCACAGTTCGGCGGAGCCGATGAGGGCCACGGGCAAGATGGGCTGCCCGGCCGTGTGGGCCAGGAGAAAGGCGCCCTTTTTAAAAGGCAGAAGGGAGCCGGCCGGGCCTCGGTTGCGCGTGCCTTCCGGAAAGATGACCACGGCGGCGCCGGCTCGGATTTTGTCCGCCCCGTCCTGAAGGAAGCGGTCGGTGTTGCCGGCCCGCTGGCGGTGGATGGGGATATGTACCCGCTTGAGGTGCCAACCCAGAAAGGGGACTTTGAGCAGCGAGGCCTTGGTCACCCAGCAGACGTCGACGGGCAGGCCGGCCAGGATGGCGCCGATATCGGCGGCCGAGCGGTGGTTCGAGGCCACCACGCAGCCGCCTCCGGAACCGGGCTGGTTGGCCGGCAGGTGTTGGACGCCTTCCACGGCGATGTGAATCCCCGCGGCCCGCATGTTGATGCCGGCCCAGAGGGGCGCGAACCAGCGGGCTCGCCTGGCCGACCACAAGCTGGCGATCAGGGACAGCAGACCGAAAATCGCGGTGCTCAGACCGAAGAAGGGCAGCAACCAGGCGGCCCGAAGCAGTTCCCTCCCGGACATTCGCATGTCTCATTCCTCCGGCGGAACGCGTGAAATACGTCCCGGCCTCGTGATGATCTGGATTGGACCGGCTTATATTACACGAATTTCGGACCGGGACAAGGGACCAACTTCAATTGGCAGTAACGCCTCGGTAATTGGAGGCGGTCCCCAACCGCTCTGTCGCTGCCCTAACCCTCACATGGTAATAATTTCGATCAGCCGGCCCGGCGGCGGATGCCGGTTGACATCGAAACCACCCGGAAGTGATAATTGACCTTCCCCGCGGCAGGCCGAGGCGAACCTTCGACATGTAAGGAAGAAATCCATTTGTCTGCTTGGCGAGCCCACCCAGGGGCAAGCCGCGAGGAATGCGCCCGCCGCGCATGTTCAGGACTCCGAAACGAGGGAGATAAAAATCGGCTGACGGACCGGGAGACCCGGCGCGGGACCGGTGGTCCGGGAAGGGGGAATGCGTGAAACTGCCAAGGGGAAACAAAGGCAGGTTGTTCAGAGGGGGACTCGTGCTGGTCGCGGCTGTCGGATTTGTGGTCGTGGCCGCTTCCGCCTACGCCCAGAGAGCCGAGGGTGCGCCCAGGCGTGGGCCGGCGGAGGGTCGGCAGGAGAAGGGCGGGCCGGAATATGTCGACGCGCACAATCACCTGTTCGGACGAGGCAGGTCTTTCGGCCGGGACGTGGTCGATTTCGAGGGGGCGGCCAAGGAGGCCTTGGCCCTGATGGACGAGTTGGGTATCCGGAAGATGTACGTCATGCCTCCGCCTTTTCCGGACGACCATCCCCAGGTTTTTGATTTCAGCGATCTGACCGGAGTCATCCGCAAGCACCCCGACCGGTTCGCTTTCCTGGGCGGGGGCGGCACCCTGAACCCCATGCTGATGCGAGCCGTCAAGGAAGGCCGGACCTCGCCGGACATGAAGGACCGCTTCGAAAGGCAGGCCCTCGAGATTCTGGCCCAAGGCGCCATCGGCTTCGGCGAAATGGCCACGGAGCATTTCGCCTTGGGCCCCCAGCACCCCTACGAATCGGCGCCCTCCGACCACCCGTTGCTCCTGCTGCTGGCGGATATAGCCGCACGCGAGGGCGTGCCCATCGACCTGCACATGGAAGCGGTCGACAAGGCCATGTCCTTTCCCGAAAAAATCCGCTTCCGGCAGAACCCCGGGTCCCTGGAGCCGAACATCCCGGCCTTCGAACGTCTGCTGGCCCACAACCCGAAGGCCTCGATCATCTGGGCCCACGTGGGCTGGTGCCACACCGGCCAGCGGACGACCGCCCTGTGCGACCGGCTTCTGGCCAGTCACCCCAATCTGTACATGAGCTTCAAGATCAGCCGGGACAGCCTGCCGGAGTTGAGTCCCCTGGCCCCCGGCCAGGGCCTCAAAACGGAATGGCGAGACCTGATCCTCAAATATCCCGACCGCTTCATTATCGGCACGGACCAGTTCTACGTCTCCCCCAGGCTCGATGTCCAGTTCCCTCAAAGGGCCCGGGGGCCAAGGGCCCTGATCAATTTTTTGCCCCCGGACGCGGCCCGTCAGGTGGGAGTCGAGAATGTCCGGCGTCTTTTCGGCCGGGATTGACGCAGCCTATGGTTCGGTCAGGCTGGAAATAAAGCAATACCCGGTGAACAGGCTGTGATCGACCTTGACCGCCACGTCGTCACTGGCCTGATAGCCGGCCTTGTCCGTGACCGTAAGCTGAAAGTTCAACAGTGTGCCTTCCTTCTCGATCAGGGGCGCGATAAAGTTCGCCTTGGGGCTGAACGGGTTTTCAATGGGCACGAGCGGGCCGCCGGTCTGACGCCATTCATAGGCGACCAGGCCGTCATCCTTGTCGCTGGACTTGGAGCCGTTCAAAACCACTTTGGACTTTTCCTTGACCGTCTGGTCCTGTCCGGCGTCGGCCACGGGCCGCATGTTGGCCGGCGTGATCGTGACCGTATCGGTCGCGGACAGCCCGTTTTTATCCGTGACCGTCAACTGAAAAATCAGCTTGTCCTGTAAAGAGGCGAAACGGGGTACGGTGAATGTCGGCTGGCTGGCCGCGGGGTCGGACAGGCTGGTTCGCGGACCGGACACTATTTCCCATTTGTAAGTCGCGATCCCATCGTCCGGGTCGGTGGAGCCGCTGCCATCCAGGGTAACCTGGTCCCCGGCCATGACCTGCCGGTCCTGGCCGGCCTCGGGTACGGGCGGCTGATTGACCCAGACGATCCGGACCAGGGTGTTGGCCGCGTCGGCGTTGCCCTTTTCGTCGGTCACGGTCAGGACAAAGCCCAGAACGGCGCCGTTGAGGCCCACGTTCGGGGCGATGAATTCCGTTCTGGCCTGGGTCGGGTCTTCGATTTGGACGGTCGGACCGGCGGCCTGGGCCCACTGGTAGGTCTTGATAGTGCAGTTGGCCCTGGATCGGGACCCGTCCAACCGGACCTTGTTTCCGGACTGGACCGCCTGGTCCTCGCCGGCATGCGCCTTGATCAGACAGGGCGCCGTCTTGGCCTCGACCGGCGAAGCCGAAACCAGGGCCAGAGACAGGATCAGAATGCCAAATATCTGCTGGTAATAGGCCTTGAAGGTCATAACACCACCCTCCCCTTCCGTTGTAAAGGCCCGGGACCCGTCCTTCACCGTGGAGGAGAATTCCCCACCGATTGAAACAGGGAATCTCAACGATCCGTCATTACAGGGCATCTTTAAAATGCGCCCCTATCATAGCGCTTGAAGCCGCCTTTGCCAAGGCCCTGGGATGATAAATATCAACGAGCCGTGATAAACCCGGATTTTGCGGTTGTCTTCTACCGCGGCGCCGAAATGGGTGCTGCCACGCTCGTTTCCCGCTTTTCGGCCTTGACGTATCGTATAATACGCCCGCGGCCCAAAACCGGTCCAACTTCGCGTTTCGCTATGCATTTCGACGCCTCGCTACCAACCCAACTGCAAAATCCGGGATAAAGCGGGGGCCGTCTTGATCTTTTTCCCCGGCTGACGTATCCTTGTTGGCTGTGAACATCCTGCTGACCAACGACGACGGCATTCATGCCCCCGGACTGGCCGCCCTAGTCCGCACCCTGGCCTCGGAACACGAGGTCTTCGTGGCGGCGCCGGAGTACGAGCAGAGCGCGGTCGGTCACGCCATCACCCTGGCCGATCCGATCAAGGTCAAACCCATCAGCAAAAACGGCGAGTTTTTCGGCTATGCCCTGGGCGGTACGCCGGCCGATTGCGTCAAGCTCGCCTCTTGCGAACTCATGGACCGCCGGCCGGACCTCGTGGTCTCCGGTATCAACCTGGGCGCCAACGTGGGTATCAACCTGTTGTATTCGGGCACCGTGTCGGCCGCGACCGAGGCGGCCATCCTGGGACTGCCGGCCCTGGCCATCTCCCTGGACACCTTCAGAGACCCGGATTTTTCATCTGCCGCCGATCTGGCCCGCCGTTTGGCGGCCAAACTGCCTGAGCTGGCCATTCCCCCGGGCGTGTCCCTTAACGTCAATGTGCCCGCCCTTCCCGCTGCCGAGATCAAAGGCCTGGCTTGGGCCCGTCAGGGCCAGACCCCCTTCGGGGAACGATTCACCCGGCGCATCGACCCTCGAGGCAACGTCTATTACTGGCGAGGCAGTGAACGCTCGACCCAGGCAGCCCGGCCGGATTCGGATTACGCACTTCTGGCCCAGGGATATGCGACCATCACCCCCCTTCGCCACGACCTGACCCATCACCGGGAACTGATCCGTCTGAAAAATATCAATATAGACCTTTAGTTGATCCATCCCATCTATATCTTGTGCCCGAGGTCTCGGGCATGAGGAACATCTCTCCCGGCCGTGATTCAAAAATACCCATCGGCTCCCCACATCCTTGAGGACAAGGAGACAAGCGAGTCGATCCGGAGGGGAGGGCGGCCCCTTTTACGATTAAAAAGTAAAAAAAAGGATGCATATCGGGTGTTTCTCCTGGTACAATCGAGCATATAGTGGAAGATGGCGAGGGCTTGGCACTGATGTTGCTTATTGAGAAGGCCGGAACAAGCAAGAGGAGGACTGACATGCCCTTGTACTACTATAAATGCCGCGCCTGCGACCTCGATGAAGAACGGGTCGCTGGAATTGACGACCGGACCGTGATCTGCACCGAGTGCGGCGAGGTCATGGACAGACAGATCAGTGACGACGAGGCCTTCAGCTTCTATTTTGTCGATCCATCAGCGGACCAGGCCGCCAGTTGACCGTCGCCGCTTTTTCTGAAAAGGCCGGGTAGGGGGTCGGGAACGGATTTGCGCCAGGAGTGCGTCCGCGTCCCGTCCACGCCTTCCCTGCCGGGATATTGCCAAAACCCCGCCTCTAGGATATACTTTTTTCAGTCTTCCATAACAGAGTGAAAGAAACGGGTTCCCAATCCCAGGGAGAGATCGTTTCGGGGCCTTGTCCCCTCCTAAGACGTTTCGCTTCCTATTCCCTGTTCGACGCCGTCCGACTTCGCGTCTGAACGATTCGACGTTGACGACGGAACGCGACCGCCCACCCTCCTGAACTTGGACCCTTAGCGACTCGGGTACGGACAAGGAATCCGAATCCAGGATCGATCCGGTTTCGAACATGAACGGCCGAAAGTCCGGCGCGGACTGGCATCGATTTCGCGGACATGGTTTCAACCCGGATATGGCGGCTGGGTTCGAGGCCTCGCACCGAACCCAACCGCCATATCCGGGTTCAAGGGTAGGTCGGCGGCAGGAACCTTATCAATGTCAGGAGGGGAAAAATGGCAGGCAGCACCTACAAGATCATCGAGTTGGTGGGCACGAGCGACACGTCGTGGGAAGAGGCCGCGAGGACGGCCGTTGAGACCGCGGCCGAGGGTTTGAGAGACCTGCGGGTGGCCGAAGTGGTCAAGCTGGACATGGTGGTTTCGGAGGGCAAGGTGACGAGCTTCCGGGCTCGGGTCAACCTGTCCTTCAAGTTTCAGAAGGGACAGACCTAACCGGGGACTATTGACCGATGAAGGTCCGGGGGCGTCCGGCCGCGCCGTAAAATGAGCGTTCCCGTCTTCATCTTCCGCCTGGTGCATATCGAGCCGGCCTATCGAGATCGAACCCCCGCGCGTCCCGGAGTACCGGGCGCCGGGGGTTTTTTCCGGCCCTCCCGGTCCGTTCCTGAGCGGCGGCAGGGATTCAGGGAATCGGCGTATCCGGGTTTAAGTCGCCCGCGGAGCCTCTGGTCGAAGGGCGATTCCGCCGCCGGGTCCTTTATCGACAAATATAGAAAAGGCGGCAGTCGGAGCCCTGAGGCCAAAGGCCGCGGCAGGGAGCTTCCGCGACGCCAGCCAGCGCTGAACGGTTACCGCCGACGAACTAATTCCATTGACACCCGAGGCGCCGAGGCCCTATCATCCTAGGCTTGAATACGAACCGGTTCATGACCGATTCGCCCCGGGATAGCCAGGGGCGGGTTTCATACATCCAAGGAGGCTGCCATGTCCAGATCCGACAAAGGAAGAGTCGCAAGAGTCACCGAGATCATCGCCGCTTCGTCCAAGGGTTTTGACGACGCGATCAAAGTGGGATTTGCCCGGGCCAGCCGGACCCTGCGCGGGATTACCGGTATGCGGGTGATCGAGCAGCGGGTTTCGGTCGAAGCCAACAACATTACCGAATACCGGGTCCGGATGGAGGTCATCTTCGTTCTGGAAGGATAAGGGGGCCGACCTCGGACCAATCGGTTCCGGTCAGACCGGGCCGCGCACCTTGAGTGCAGGACAATCATGCGGTCATCGCCTCACGGCCTCACGGGCGGCGCCGACCCGTTTGCGGCCGGCACTTTCACTGGCAATTTGTCCTGGCCTTGACTACAATACGTCGGGGAGAGGCATTGAAACGGAATCGGACGACAGGTTATGAGTGGTCAGATAAATCCATTCGAAATTTTCGGGCTTACCCCGGAAATCGCCAGTCGTCTTGACGAAAAATCCCTCTTCACCCTGATCAAGTCCCTCTATCGCTGCCTGGCCAAGGTCTACCACCCCGATTTGACGGGGCAGTCCGGGCAGGAAGGCCTGGCGGCCAAACAGGCCGCCCGGACCGTCGAATTGAATCTGGCCTTCGAGCAGCTCAACCTGGAAAGGGACCGGGACTCCTTCCGGCGCTTTCACAAGGCCTATGCCAACCGCACCAACCGGGGGCAGCGCAAGAAGATCCGGGAGCTGGAAAAGAGTCTGAGCCAGGAGAGGCGAAGACAGGCCTCCCTGGCCGACGGATTCGTCCTCTATCTCCTTCGCGAGATGCCCTGGTTCGCCGCCAGCAACGGCCGTGAGGCCGGCCCGAACCTGCCCTCTCCGGCCAACATCAAACTGGGCCTCAACGACGTGGCCATCAATCACAACATCCGAGGCGCCTCCTGGAACCTGGGCAGCAATTACAAGGAGATCATCTTCGATGCCCTGGGCGGGATGCTCTATCGCCCGGTCGGACGCTCCCATCCGTTTTCCGTCAATTTTATCCACCTCCTGGGGACCGTTCCCGTCGAAGAGATCGACCTGGTGCCCCTTTTGAACCGAATGCCGCCCAAGGAGGGCTTTTTCAAGCGAGCGGCCCTGGACAGCCGCTACGGCATGGACGGCGCTCCGATCGAGGTCCTCAACACCCTGTCCATGGATAAGTTCAAGGAGCACTGCCTGTCTCGGCTTCAGCCGGAACTCCGGGAACGCTCCTATCTGTTTTCGGTCCATCGGCCGATCTTCGAGGAAACGGGAGACATCTCCCTGGAAGGCGTGGTGGTAAAGATTTCAGGGCTTTGACCCCCATGGGCCGTGGCCTCATCGAATACACGGCCCGACGACGCCTCATCCCCCCGCCCGGAATCCACAGGCTGAATACCCGGGCCCGGCTTTCCTGCCCTCGCCCGTCTTGACCGGGCCGATGCATCGACCCATGGTCTGAATCCGGATTTATTGAGGCCCGGAACTTGAAAAACTCGGACTGAGGCTCTATTTTTATTAACGATAAGCATACGCATGCTCGGGTAGGTTTTTTAATATCTTTTTTTGCATCGGATTACCATACGAGGAGGTTGAAGGATGGCAAGTGTCAAAGGCACCCGGACCGAAAAGAACCTGCTGGCCGCTTTTGCCGGTGAGTCCCAGGCTCGCAACCGTTACACCTATTTCGCTTCCAAGGCCCAAAAAGAAGGATTCAAACAGATCGAGTCCATTTTTCTGGAAACTGCGGACCAGGAAAAGGAGCACGCCAAGCGTTTCTTTAATTTCCTGGAGGGCGGCGAAGTCGAGATTCAGGCCACTTTTCCGGCCGGCATCGTCGGCACGACCGCTGATAATCTGCAGGAGGCCGCCGGCGGTGAACACTATGAATGGTCCGAGATGTACCCCGGTTTCGCCAAGGTGGCCCGGGAGGAAGGTCTCGAGGCCATTGCCAAGGTTTTCGAGGCGGTTTCCGTGGCCGAAAAGCAGCACGAGAAACGGTATCGCGACCTGTTGGCCAACATAAAGAACGGGACGGTTTTCAAGAAGGACAAGCCCGTTACCTGGCGTTGCCGTAACTGCGGCTACCTGCATGAAGGGACCGAAGCGTTGGAGTCCTGTCCGGCCTGCGCTCACCCCAGGGCCCATTTCGAGATCCTGGGCGAGAACTGGTGATCCAGACGACCCTATCACCTTCGGCCTGGGCCCGGGGGCTCGGGCCGGACCCTCAAGTCTGCAATCATACACAGTCGCCCGTTTAACCGAGGCGGAGGAGGAGACAAAATGGCAGAGAAGCTGGACGTTTACAAGTGTGAAGCGTGCGGACATATCATCGAGGTTCTTCATGGTGGCGTGGGAACGCTGGTCTGCTGTGATCAACCCATGAAGAAGCTGACCGAGAACACCACGGACGCAGCCAAGGAAAAGCACGTGCCCGTTATCGAAAAAACGGCTGATGGCTACAAGGTCATGGTCGGCAGCGTGGCCCACCCCATGGAAGAAAAGCACTATATCGAGTGGATCGAACTGCTGGCCGACGGCAAGGCCTACCGGCAGTTTCTTGCCCCCGGTCAAAAGCCGGAAGCCGTCTTCAAGGTCGAGGCCGCTTCGGTCAACGCCCGTGAATACTGCAATCTGCACGGCCTGTGGAAGGCCTAGCCTTTTATCCTTTATTTAATTCAAGGGCCGCCGCGTGGTCTCCGGGCCGGGGCGGCCCTTGCTCCAAGACTGCCGAAACCGGCCAGCCGGCCGGTCGTTTTCCATCGCCAAGGAGACAGGCATGCTCAGTCCGACAATCGAGGACGCCCTGAACGAACAACTCAATGCCGAGGCCTATTCGGGATACCTGTATCTGTCGATGGTTGCCTACTTTGAATCCATCGGCTTGAAAGGCTTCGCCAAATGGATGGGCGCCCAGACGCGGGAGGAGTTTTTTCACGCGAACAAGTTCTACAACTATATCATCGAACGGAGCGGACGGGTGAGCCTGAAGACCATCGACGCTCCACCCAACCAATGGGAATCCCCCTTGGCCGCTTTTGCCGCGGCCTACGAGCACGAGCGTAAAGTCACCGGCCTGATCAACGACCTGGTCGGGCTGGCCAGGGAGGAAAAAGATCACGCTTCGGAGATTTTTCTGCAGTGGTTCGTGACCGAGCAGGTTGAAGAAGAGGCCAGCGTGGAAGAGGTCATCCAGAAACTCAAACTGGCCGGCCCGCAAGGGGCGGGGCTGTTCATGCTGGACAACGAGTTGAGCCAGCGTGTCATCTCGCCGCTCGTGGCAGCGGCCATGACCGGAATTCCGGCACCCGCGGCCTGAACCGAATCGTCATGCGGCCGGGGCGTCTGGCGCGCCCGGCCGTGTTGATTTCCCAAATCGGCCCTGATTTCCAATAGGGGAGTAGAAAATGTCTGAAACGAGCGACCGATCCAAGAAGATGCTGGCCACGGCCCTGGAAATGGAAGAAAGGGGCAAGGCCTATTACGAGAAGGCGGCCCTTGCCACCAAGAACGAGGTCGGGCGAGGGGTCTTCAAGATGCTCGCCGAATACGAAGTCGAACACATGGAGCGGATCAAGGAAATTTACTCGGTTCTGTCCGGTGGTCAAGGCTGGAGTGAAAGTCTGGTCTCCTTCGGGCTGGCCACGGACCTGGGCGCCGTTTTTCGCAAGCTGGCTGAAGCGCAGCGGGAACATGTCAGGGCGGCCACCAGCGACGTCGAGGCCATGAGTGTGGGCGTTCGTTTCGAATCCGCATCGGTCAAGTTTTACGAAGACCAGTTGAGCCGGGCCGGCGACCTTCTCGAAAGGCGCTTTCTCGAACTCATGGTCGCCGAGGAGCGCGGCCATCTCAACCTGCTTTCCGACCTGCGTTTTTATTACATGGACCCGGAGGCATGGTTCATGGAAAAGGAGCGGGCTGGACTGGATGGAGCCTGATCATGGGCCGGACCGATCTGAACGTCATGATCGGCGGCGAGGCCGGTCAGGGGCTGGTGACCATAGGTGATCTGCTGGTCCGCTGCCTGGCCCGAAGCGGGTACGAGGTCGTAGTGACCCAGGACTACCAGTCGCGCATCCGGGGCGGACACAATACCTACGTCATCCGGACGGCGGTCGGGAAGATCGAGGCGGCCCGGGAGTCGGTCGATCTGCTGGTGGCCCTGAACGAGGAAACGATCGGTCTCCATCGGGACCAGATGACCGGTGACGGCCTGATCCTGGGAGACGAGCGCTTCGATTCGGCGGCCGAGAGCCAGCTCAAGGTGCCTTACCCGGACCTGGCCGAAGGACGTTTCTTCAACGTGGCCGCCCTCGGCGTGGCCGCGGCCGTGCTTGGTCTGGACCGGGAGGTCGTCGCCCGGGCCCTGGAAAAGGCGTTCGGCAAGAAGCATCCCGAAGCCCTTGAACAGAATCTGTCGGCGGTATCGAATGCCTACGCCTGGTTCGCCGGACAGACGGGGGTGGACCTGGCCCTGGCCCCTGCGCCTGAACGGGACAGCCGGCTGGTCATGAACGGCAACGAAGCCATCGCCCTGGGCGCCCTGGCGGCCGGGATCAAGTTCTGCGCCTTTTACCCCATGACGCCCTCGACCTCCGTGGCTTTGAACCTGGCCTCCCGGGCCGGGACGCTGGGGCTGGTGGTCGAACAGGCCGAGGACGAGATCGCGGCCGTCAATATGGCCATCGGTGCGGCCTACGCCGGCGCGCCGAGCCTTGTTCCCACCTCGGGCGGCGGGTTCGCCCTGATGGTCGAAGGGGTCTCCCTGGCCGCCATCACCGAGACGCCGGTTTTGATCGTGGTCGTCCAGCGGCCGGGACCGGCCACCGGACTGCCCACCCGGACCGAACAGGCGGACCTGGAGTTCGTTCTGCACTCCGGGCACGGCGAGTTCCCCCGGGCCGTCTTCGCGCCCGGCTCGGTCGAGGAGTGTTTTCATCTGACCGCCCGGGCCGTGGACCTGGCCGAGCGGTTCCAGGGACCGGTCTTCCTGCTGAGCGATCAGTACTTGGCCGATTCCTATCGGGCGGTCCGGCCTTTCGACCTCGAATCCGTACCGCGGGTCGATCCGACGGCGGCCATGCGGGGCGAAATCAAGACCCCTTATGAACGGTACGCCGTTACCGACAGCGGGGTTTCCCCGAGGCTGTTGCCCGGCATGTCCGAACACCTGGTCGTGCTCGACAGCGACGAACACACCGCCGACGGCCATCTGACTGAGGACCTGGGCGTGCGCGTGGTCCAGCACGAAAAACGGCTGAAAAAATCGGAAGGCCTGCTGGCCGAGGTCGTGCCTCCCGCCTACCGGGGCGATGACGATCCGGACCTGCTGCTGGTATGTTGGGGGTCGACCGGAGGACCGGCGGCCGAGGCCGCGGCCGCGATGACCGAACGGGGAACGCGGGCGGCCTGCCTCCATTTTTCCCAAGTCTGGCCGCTGGTTCCGGACCAGTTCATGGCCCGCATCCATCAGGCCCGACGGGTCGTGTCCGTCGAGGGCAACGCCGGCGCCCAACTGACCCGCCTGATCCGCCGGGAGACCGGGTATGAAATCCCGGAGCGGATTCTACGCTATGACGGCCTGCCCCTGACCCCTGAATTCATCCTGCGCGGCCTGGACGGCTGAGGAGGTCGAAGCATGGTCACCCTGAACGACTATGGCGAGTTCGAAACCGCGTGGTGCCCAGGTTGCGGCGACCACCAGATTCTCGAGGCCGTCAAGCAGGCCCTGGTCAACCAGAATCTGTCACCCCACGAGGTGCTTTTTGTCTCGGGCATCGGGCAGGCGGCCAAGGCGCCGCATTACCTGCGGGCCAACGTGTTCAACGGCCTGCATGGACGGGCCCTGCCCGCGGCCACCGGGGCCAAGCTGGCCAACCCCGGCCTGAAGGTCATCGTCGAGAGCGGCGACGGATGCAGTTACGGCGAGGGCGGAAATCATTTTCTGGCCGCCCTGCGCCGCAACATCGACGTCACCATGCTCGTCCACGACAACCAGGTCTACGGCCTGACCAAAGGCCAGGCCAGCCCCACCTCGCCGGATGGATTCGTGACCAAGGCCCAGCCCTTCGGCGTCTTCAACCGGCCCTTCAATCCCGTGGCCGTGGCCGTGGGTATGCGGGCCGGATTCGTGGCCCGGGGCTTTTCCGGCATGGTCGACCTCCTGGCCGAACTGATCGAGGCCGGGATGAAGTACAAGGGACTGGCCCTGATCGATATCCTCCAGCCCTGTGTGTCCTTCAACAAGGTCAACACGTTTGCCTGGTACAAAAAGCGCTGTCAGGTCCTGCCCGACGATTACGATCCCGCGGACTGGTCCAAGGCCATGCACGAGGCCTACGAATGGGGCGACCGGATTCCGGTGGGCGTGATTTATCGGGACGACAATCTGATCCCCTTGGAGTCGCGGCTACCCGGACTGATCGACGGCCCGTTGGTCGGACGCGGCGTGGACCTTCAGGCCCTGCAAGAGGCCATGGACGGTTTCGCCTGATGAGCGTCCGGTTCTTCATCAAGGGGCTGGCCCTGCTCGGGCTGTTGGTTCTCCTCACGGCCGCTCCTTGGGCCGCCCGGGCCGAGGAGGCCCCGATCAGCGAGGCCACGGAAAACTGCCTGACCTGCCATGGCGAGGCCACGCCCGGCATCGTGGCCGACTGGCGGAAAAGTCCGCACGCAAGCGCCACGCCGGCCCAGGCCCTGGGCAGACCGGAAACCGCTCGTCGCGTCTCGGCCGCTTCGGTGCCGGAACGGCTGGCCAAGGTGGCCGTGGGCTGCGCCGAATGCCACACCCTGGCCCCGGAGCGGCATGCGGACACGTTCGACCACGAAGGCGAGCGGGTCCACGTCGTGGTCACGCCCAAGGACTGCGCCGTCTGCCACCCGGTCGAGTCCGGGGAATACGAAAACAACAAGATGGCTCTGGCCCACGGCAACCTCAAAAGCAACACCCTTTACAACCGGCTGGTCGAAGACGTCCTTGCCGGATATGCGATGAAGCAGGGCGAGCTGGTTCAGGAGCGGGTCGACCCGATTACGGGTGAGGACGCCTGCTACCATTGCCACGGAACGGAGATCAAGGTGACCGGGAAGACCCGGCGGGAGACCGACCAGGGTGATTTCGAGTTCCCGGTTTTGTCCGGCTGGCCCAATCAGGGCGTCGGCCGGCTCAACCCGGACCAGAGCCGGGGCGCCTGTACGGCCTGCCATACCCGGCACCAGTTTTCCGTCAAGACGGCCCGGCAGCCGTACACCTGCTCCCAGTGCCACAAGGGGCCGGACGTGCCGGCCTACAAGACATATATGGTCAGCAAGCACGGCAACCTGTTTTCATCCCACAAGGATGAATGGGACATGAAGGCCGTGCCCTGGATGATCGGCCGGGACTTCACCGCCCCAACCTGCGCCGCCTGCCATGTCAGCCTGCTGGTCGATTCGGAAGGCAGGGTCGTGGTCAAACGGACCCACCAGATGAACGACCGTCTGCCCTGGCGGCTCCTGGGGCTGATCTACGCCCACCCCCAGCCCAAGTCCCCGGACACGACCGTCATCCGGAACCGGGCCGGCCTGCCGTTGCCCACGGAACTGACCGGTGAACCGGCCGCCGCCTTCCTGATCGACGACGGGGAGCGGGCCCGCCGCCGGGAGACCATGCAGAAGGCCTGCCGCTCCTGCCACTCGGCCGAGTGGGTCCAGGGGCACTGGGTCCGGTTGGAACGGGCCATCGAGACGACCAACGGCCTGACTTTCGCGGCGACGGCCCTCATGACTCAGGCCTGGGACCAGGGCCTGGCCCACGGCTTGCCCCAGGCCAGTCCTTTTGACGAGGCCCTCGAGCGGAAATGGACTGCCCAATGGCTCTTTTACGCCAATTCGACGCGCCTGGCTTCGGCCATGGGCGGGGCCGATCACGGCGTATTCGATCAGGGACGCTGGGACCTGTCCCGCAACCTGATGGAGATGCGGGACTGGATGCGGTTCCTGCGTCGGTCCGAGACGAAATAGAGACAAGCCGGATCGCCATGTCAGAGGGCGGTCCGAAAACCAAGGAGGAGACGACATGGGTGAATGGAAGTGTTCCAACTGCGGTTACGCGCTCTCGGCGCCCCAACCCCCCGAGCAGTGCCCGAACTGCAAGGAAAAATGCGACTTCCTGGACGTGGCCTGCTACATTCCCGACTGCGGCGGTTCGGGCTCCGGAAACCCGGACACCCGGCTGGGCGGCAAATAAGGGGTCTCGACGGGTCGCCGGCCCGAAGTGAAAAGGCGGTGAATCGGTGAAAAAGGCCGTCCTGTTCGCCTTCAACGGTGAACCGGTTTGTTTCATCCACGTACTGCTCAACGCGCTGGACATGAACGGCAAGGGTTGCGAGGTCCGGGTCGTGATCGAAGGCGCGGCGACCGGCCTGGTCCCCGAGATGATTCGGGAAGGAAGCCCGCTGTTCGGGCTCTTTCAGAAGGCCCGGGCGCAAGGCTTGATCGACGGGGCCTGCCGCGCCTGTTCGGCCAAGATGGGCGCCACCCGGGCCGTTGAAGAGGCGGGCCTGGCTTTTTTGGACGACATGTCCGGACATCCGAGCATGTCCGGCTATATCGATCGGGGTTACGAGATCATTACCTTTTGAGGAGGAAAGTATGAGTGAAAAGACAAGGTATCGCATAGAGGCCGAATGCCCTGACTGCGGTTGCGGACTGATTCAGCACATGGCGCCGGACGTCTGGCGGGAAAAATACGGCGATGGCAAGATCGTGCCCGACGCTACCTGTCCCGGGTGCGGCATGAAGCTGGTTTCCCGGGTCAGCGGCGAAGAGGTCCCGGAAGAGGGCTGAAACTCGAAGGTTCGGCTGGCGCGGTTCCCCCCGGGAGACCGGGGGAGCCGCGAGGGTTCAACCCATATTGGTTTTCGAAGGGGGAACCGAATTATGGCCAAAGCACTTATTATCAACGCATCGCGGACCGGGGCCACGACCAAGATCGGCGGCCTGATCGCCGAAGGAGTCCGATTCTCCGGGCATGAAGCCGAAATGCTCGACGTGTCCCAGGTCCGGAAAGCCGAGGACATTCAGGGATACGACGCCTACGTTTTCGGTTCGGCGACATATCACGGCGAAATGCTCCAGCAGATGAAGACCATGCTGTTTCTGGCTGAAAAAGCCGGACTCGCGGGCAAGGTCGGAGGGGCCTTCGGGGCTTTCGGTTGGAGCGGCGAGGCGCCGGAACGGATTTTCAACACCATGAAGCACGTCCTGGGCATGAACATGGTCGGCGACTGTTTGAGATTGAAGTCGGCCGATCTCCAGGGCGGGGTCCAGATGGCCCAGGACTACGGCCGGCAGGTGGGCAAGAAACTGACGGCTTGAGCCCGGCCTGAAACGGGATGGTTGAAGGAGGCAGGCCTTCCGGCCCGCCTCCTTTGCTTTCCACTTGCCGGCTCCCGACGCACGACGCCGATCGCCTTGACTATCCTTTCGCCGGGTGATAGGTTTTGCGCTTGAACATCCGGGGCGGCGCATTCCCCCCGGCTTACCGCGGGGTTAGCCCGCCAGCTAGGAAAAGGGTTTCCTCCTTACATGTTGAAGATTTCCCGCGGCCTGCTGCCGGGAGCTTCAATACAAAGGGCGAGCCGGTTCCGGGCGAACCGTCCCGGGACGCCGCAAGGCCCGCCGTCGAGGTCAAGGTATGAACTACGAGACGGTGATCGGACTCGAGGTCCACGCCCAAATGCTGACCGAGAGCAAGCTGTGGTGCGCCTGCTCGACGGCCTTCGGCGCTCCCCCCAACACCCATACCTGTCCGGTCTGCCAGGGCATGCCCGGCGTGCTGCCGGTGCTCAACAAAAAGGTGGTCGAATTCGCCATTCGGCTGGCCCTGGCCACCCACTGCCGGATTGCGCCTCGATCCGTGTTCGCCCGCAAGAACTATTTCTACCCGGACCTGCCCAAGGGCTATCAGGTATCCATGTTCGAGAGCCCCCTGGCCGAGGGAGGCTGGATCGACGTGGAAACCGACGGCCGGACCCGGCGGATCGGCATCACCCGGATACACATGGAAGACGACGCGGGCAAGCTCATCCACGACGAACTCAAGCCCGTGTCCTACGTGGACTACAACCGGGCCGGCACGCCCCTGCTCGAGATCGTCAGTGAACCGGACATCCGCGGCCCGGAAGAGGCGGCCATCTACCTGAAGAATCTCCGGGACATCCTGGTCTATCTGGAAATCTGCGACGGGAACATGGAGGAAGGAAGCTTTCGTTGCGACGCCAACGTCTCCATCCGGCCTAGGGGCCAGGAGGCATACGGGACCCGGACCGAGTTGAAGAACATGAACTCGTTTCGCAACGTGGCCCGGGCCCTGGAATACGAAGTGCGGCGGCAGATGGCGGTCCTCAAGGACGGCGAGGCCGTCATTCAGGAGACGAGGCTCTGGAACGATTCACGGAGCGCGACCGAGGCCATGCGGGGCAAGGAGGAGAGTCATGACTACCGCTACTTCCCCGACCCGGACCTGATCCCCGTGGCCGTGGACCCGGAATGGATCGAACGGATCGAGTCCGCCCTGCCCGAACTCCCGGCCAGGAAACGCGGCCGCTTTGTCGATGACTACGGCCTGCCTCCAGGCGACGCCGACGTCCTGACTTCGAAAAAAGCCCTGGCCGACTATTTCGAGGCAACCGTTCGGGACTACGGGCAGCCCAAGGCCGTGGGCAACTGGATCATGTCAGAGCTGTTGCGGGAACTGAACGCCGAGGATCGCGACGTGGCCGACTGCCCGGTCCGGCCCGAACAATTGGCCGCCCTCCTGCGGATGATCGACGGGGGCGAGATCAGCGGCAAGATCGCCAAGACCGTTTTTCAGGACATGTACCACAGCGGACGGGACCCGGAGGAGATCGTTCGTGAAAAAGGGCTGGCCGTCGTCAGCGACACCGGCCGGCTGGCCGCGCTCATCGACGAGGTCATGGCCGAGAATCCCGGGCAGGTCGAGGATTACCGGGCGGGCAAGGAAAAGCTGCTCGGGTTTTTCGTCGGCCAGATCATGAAAAAAACCAAGGGCCAGGCCGATCCCAAGACGGTCAACGCCCTGCTCAAGGACAAGCTCGGGGCCCGATGAATCCGGCCCGCACTGATTTCGACCGGACGGCGGAGGCTCCCTTGCCCGGGGGCAAGGCTTCTCGTCGTTTCGAGACATGACATTGGACCTGGAAAAGACCGCATTCGACATCGACGGCGTAGTCGTTGACATCGTGACCCCGTTTCTGAGACGGCTGGCCGACCGGCACGGATACACCGGACTGACGTACGACGACGTAACCAGTTTCGACCTGGTCGACGCTCTGGGCGTTCCGCCCGACGTGGTCCGGGAACTGGTGGATGAACTCCTGGACCACCCCCTGGAGGTGGAGGCCCGGCCTTACCCGGGCGCTGCCCAAGTGCTGGCCGGCCTGATCGAACAGGCGCCTCTGCTGTTCGTCACGGCCCGTCCTTCCGCCGGTCCCATTGCCGAGTGGTTTCGCCTGACCTTGCCGGAGTTGCCGGTCGAGCGGATCGAAATCGTGCCCACCGGCGACCCGATGAAGAAGCTGGAGTGTCTGCGGGACCATGGCCGGCGCCACTTTATCGATGACCATCTGGACACCTGTCGAATGCTGGACCAGGCCGGGCTCGACGCCTTCGTGTTCGATCAGCCCTGGAATCGGCGGGACCAAACCCTGCGGCGCCTTCACGGATGGGACGAGGTGGCCGTCCTGTTCAATGTTCGCTAAATCATTCACTGGATAGAAAAATATGTCTGCTCCCATTGAGTTGAAAGACTGTTTCAAGACGTACACCCTGGACCAGGACAAGGTCTATTCCCCGGCCGAAACCGTGGCCCGGGTCAGGGGCCGCTTCGAATCCTCCGGCCTGGACGTCCTGCGCGAAACCACTCGCATCGACAACGGCCGGATGGGCATCCCCGTTTACGTCAGCGTCTGCGGGGCGGACGCCCTGCGGGTCATGCCCACCAAAAAGCAGATGGGCAAAGGGGCCACGCCGGAGCAGGCCGAGGCCAGCGCGGTCATGGAACTGGCGGAACGGTACAGCTTTTTCCACTATCTTCGCCGGACCCGTTTCCAAAGGGCTTCTTACGAGGAGGTCCGGGACCGAGCCCTGCCTTTCGAGCACCTGGCCGCTTCGGTCCACCACGATCCCGGCGATCTGGATCGCGCGCTCGATGCCCTGCGGGGGCTGCCCCTGGACTGGACCCCGGCCTACAACCTGACCCGGGGGCGGGAGTATCTGATCCCGTTTTCCTGGTTCTATGAAATCAACCAGTTCAACGGTCCGGCGGCCGGGAACACCATGGAAGAGGCCGTCGTCCAGGGGCTGGCCGAAGTGGTGGAACGCCACGTCTCGGCCCTGGTCTGCCGGTCCCGGCTCCTGCTCCCGTCCATCGACCCGGACTCGATTCGCAATCCGGTCGGCCGGGAACTGATTGAAAAGTTCAACCGACAGGGCGTGAACCTGTATCTGAAGGACTTCACCCTGGACATGGGCCTGGCCACCGTGGGCGCCATGGCCGTCGATCCGGAAACCTTTCCCAGCCTCTCGGAAATCGTTTTCACGGCTGGGACGGCCACGGACCCGGAAAAAGCCCTGATCCGGGCCCTGACCGAGGTGGCCCAACTCGGCGGCGATTTCAATACCGGAGCCCGATTCGAGCCGAGCGGCCTGCCCAAGTACGCCCGCCTGGAACAGGCCGAGTACCTGACCCGGTCTTCCGCCTCGGTCCCCATCGGTTCGCTGCCCGACATCAGCCACGACAACATCCGGACCGAAATCGAGACCCTGGTCCGGGAGCTGGCCCGGCGCGGCCTGGAGGCTTACGCCGTCAACATCACCCATCCCCGGCTCGATGTTCCCGCAGTGTACAATATCGTTCCGGGCGCTCATTTCAGAGAACGGGCCGTGGCCTCGAGCGTGCCCTTTTTCGCGGCCAAGCTGCTTATGGCCGCCGGAGACTTCGCGGCCGTTTTCGCCGGATTGGGTAGGCTGCGCGCCCTGTATCCCGAGGCGCACTACCTGCATTTCTTCGAGGGCCAGGCCCTGCTGGACGAGGGGCGGCCGGTCGAGTCCATCGAGTTGTTCGAACAGGCCCGGCGCCTGGACCCGCCGGCCGAGGACCTGGCCGGCATTCTGACCTATCTCGGCCTGGCCTATCAGCAGTTGGAGGCGTTCGACCGGTCCATCGATGTTCTGGAACGGTCGGCCGAGGTGGACGACGAGCGCCGGGACACCTTCAACCTGCTGGGCTTCGGCTACTTCAAGACCAAGCAGCACGAAAAGGCCATCACCGCATTCGAAAGGGTCCTGGAAATCGACCCGGGGTCGGGCATCGACCACGCCAACATCGGCACCAACTACCGGGAACTGGGCCGGTACGACCAGGCCGTCCGCTACTATCGCCGGGCCCTGATGCTCGACCCGGACCTGGACTGGGTACGGGACAATCTGGACCGGCTGTCCCCCCTGGTGGACGGCGACGAGTCGGGCGAACCCTGAACCGGGGGGCCGAGGGATGCCGTTCCGGATCAAGTTGCGCGTCACCCAGGGGCCATTGAAAGGCATGGAATACGTCTTCCCGGACCGGACCAGCACCATCCTCGGACGAGGCGTCGACTGCCACCCGAGACTTCCGGATGACGAGGCCCACCAGACCATTTCCCGGCATCACTGCCTCCTGGACGTCAACCCGCCCCGGGCCCGCATCCGGGACCTGGGCAGCCTGAACGGCACCTGGGTCAACGGCCGGGTCATCGGACGCCGCTCCGGTCCGGAGGCGCCGGAACGGACCGTCGTCGAGGACTACCGGGAGCACGACCTTAACGACGGCGACCAGGTCCGCCTGGGCGAGACGGTATACCTCGTCTCGGTTGAAACCGGCGATCCGGAGGATGTCACCCGGCGGGAGGAATCGGTGTTCGGAACGACCGAAACCCTCGATCGGCGGGAGCGAAGCGGTGGACAGGCGGGCGTCCCCGGGGAAAAGGACCCGGCCGCGCTGCTGCGCGTTTTGGCCGAGGGGATCAAAAAGGGCGACAAGTCCGTGGCCTGCCTGCGGGGGCTGTCCGTGGTCCGGATGCTCGGCCGGGGCGCTTCGGGCGTGGCCTACCTGGTCCGGCGCGGCAAGTCCGGCGAGCCCCTGGCCCTCAAGATACTGATGCCCCAAGGCGGCCTGGGCCAGGGGGACGCCCCCATGTTCATGCGCGAGGTGGAGAACACCAAGGCCCTCAGACATCCCAACGTGGTCCGCCTCTTCGATTCGGCCGGCTATGGCGGCCTGTTGTTCTACACCATGGATTACTGCAACGGCGGCAGTCTGGAAGACTTGAGGGCCAAACGCGGCGGACGGGTTTCGCTCAAAGAGGCCCTGCCTCTGGTCCTTCAGGCCCTCGACGGCCTGGACTACATCCACAACGCCGAGATACCCCGGGTCCGCCTGGCCGACGGGAGCTACGGCCGGGGCCGGGGCCTGGTCCATCGGGACCTCAAGCCGGGCAATATCTTTCTTTCCGTTCGCGGCAAGGCCGTAACGGCCAAAATCGCCGATGTGGGCGTGGGCAAGGCCTTCGACACGGCCGGCCTCAGCGGCCTGACCCGCACGGGGGCCGTGGCCGGCACGCCGGTATTCATGCCCAGACAGCAGATCATCAACTTCAAGTATGCCAAGCCGGACGTGGACGTCTGGGCCCTGGCCGCCACGTTTTACCGGATCATCTCAGGGGCCTACCCCCGGGACTTCGACACCGGCAAGGACCCCTGGCGCGTGGTTCTTGAAACACAGCCGGTACCAATCCGGCAGCGGGCGCCCCAGGTGCCTGAAGCCCTGGCCCGGGTGATCGACCGGGCCTTGATAGACAACCCGGAAATTCTCTTCCAGGGCGCCGCCGAGTTGAAAAAGGCGATCCAGGCGGCGTTGTAGCACGTATCGCCCCAAGCGGATGGACCGCGGGGGGGCGACTCCAGCAACCGGCAGGGTCCGTTGAAGCTCCCCGCGGCAAGTTGCGGGGAATCTTCGACATGCAAGGAAGAAAAACCCATATTCGTTGGCGGGCTAACCTCGCGACAATCTGCGGGGAATTCGCCCGCCCTGCATGTTCAAATGACCGGCACGCTTGATTCAAACGACTCCGAAATGAGTCTGTCCTGCCCGCATTGCGGAAAGCGGTATGCCCGAGTTTCACCGAAATACGCGGGGCGCCTGGTGCGCTGTCGGGGCTGCAACCAACCTTTTAAAGTCCGGTTTGACTCTTCGGGCACGCCCGCGGCAACCATGCCGGTTCGTGCCCCGGCCCCGACCGTGGCTGCGCCCGGAGGCGGCGCGGGTCATCCCGCCCCAACCGTGGCCGTGTCCGAAGCGCTCAGGGTGAGCTCCGGTTTGCAAGCATTTCCGGTCTGGTCCATCGGGGACCTGATCCTCGACCTGTACGAAGTGACCGGCTTTCTGGGCCAAGGCGGGATGGGGCGGGTCTACCGGGTCCGTCACCGGGGTTGGGGGACCGACCTGGCCCTCAAGGTCCCCCTGCCGGAAATGCTGGCCGGCCCGAATGGTGTGGCGGGCTTCGAACGCGAGGCCGAGACCTGGGTGAATCTTGGGCTGCACCCGCATGCGGTCAGTTGCTATTACGTGCGGCGCATCGATAGTCTGCCCTGCGTGTTTGCCGAATGCGTGGAAGGCGGAAGCCTCCATGACTGGATCGCGGGGACCGATCAGGATGGGGCCCGGCTTTACCAGGGCAGCGGCCGGGAGGTTTTGGCCCGGATGATCGATCTGGCCATCCAGACGGCCTGGGGTCTGGCCTTCGCCCACGGCCAGGACCTGATTCATCTGGACGTGAAGCCGGCCAACGTCATGATCACCCGGGACGGCGCGGCCAAAGTGACCGACTTCGGTCTGGCCCAGGGGCTGACTCGGGCGCAAGCGGAAGATGAAGGCCGGAACAGGGAGTCTGCCGGCCAGGCCCCGGTAATCGGCCCTGGTACTTTCCAGTACTTTTCTCCCGAACAGGCCGGCGGGCGGGAACTGGGCATCCATGCCGACATGTGGGGCTGGGGGCTCTGCGTCCTGGAGATGTTCATGGGCGGACGGACCTGGGAGGCCGGCGCCGTGGCCGACGAGGTCTTGAGACAGTATGCGGCCGACGGGCCCGGGCATCCGGGGCTGCCGACGATGCCGGCGGCCCTGGTGGGGCTGCTGGGCCGCGTTTTTCAACCGGACCCGGCCGACCGCCCCGAAGACATGATGGAAGCGGCTTCGGTCCTGGTCCGAATCTATCAGGAGATCATCGATCGGCCTTACGCCCGGACCGTACCGGCCGCGGGCCGGGACACGGCGGACAGTCTGAACAACCGGGCCGTTTCCCTGGTGGACCTGGGCCGGCGGGAAGAAGCGGAATCGCTTTGGGTTCAGGCCGTGGCCCGCCAGCCCCACCACCCGGAAGCCACTTACAACCACGGACTAACGCTCTGGCGCTCCGGCCGTCTGGACGATGCCGCCTTGGTCAGTCGGCTCGCCGAAGTCGGCCGGTCGCATCCGGACCGGGTCCTGCCGCGCTATCTGGGCGCCATGGTCCATCTGGAGCGGGACGACTGCCGGGAAGCGCTGGCGACCCTAAGTCGACTGTCCGCCGAGGGGGCGGCCAGGCCGGAAATCCGCCTTTTGCACGACAAGGCCCGTGAACGGCTGCGGGCTTCCAATCGACAGCTTCGGCTGCTGGCCGGTCATCGCGGTCAGGTCCAGACCGTGGCTTTCAGTCCGGACCTGAGCCTGGCCCTTTCCGGCGGCGAAGATCGTCACATCAGGCTATGGGACGTGCGGACGGGCAAGCCGGGTTCGGTCCTCCGGGACCACCGGGGGGAAGTCAACTCGGCCTGCTTCGGACCGGACGGGCGTCACGTGCTGTCCGGCGGCGGGGACTTTGTTTCGTCCGACTTTGCGCTTCGATTGTGGGATGCCGCCGGCGGGCGGCCGCTGACTCAACTCATCGGCCATACCGGCGCGGTCACTTCCGTGGCTATGAGTCCGGACGGACGTTTGGGCCTGTCCGGTTCCACGGACGGGGAGGTTCGCCTGTGGGACCTGGAAACCGGGCAGAGCCGCCGGGTCTTGCGCGGCCACAAGGGCGCGGTGCTGGCCGTGGCCTTCGGTCCCGACGGGCGGACGGTCTATTCGGCCGGAGCGGACCGGACCATCCGCTTGTGGGAGGTCGATTCCGGACGGGCCACCGGCCTCCTTGGCGGACACAAGGGGCCGGTGGGGACGATCTGCCCGGCTCGGGGGAGGCCGATCCTGATTTCCGGCGGTGCGGATCGAACGGTTCGAGTCTGGGACCTGGTGAGCGGGCAAGCGGTCAAAACCCTGGCCGGGCATCTCGGGGAAGTCAACGCCGTGTCCGTCTCTTCGGACGGAGGCTTCGCCATATCGGCCGGAGCGGACCGGACGCTCAGGCTGTGGGACATCGAGGCCGGACGGTGTGTCAGAACCTTTGAAGGACATACCGCCTCGGTCGCGTCGGCGGTCTTGAGCCGGAACGGACGGTATGCCTTGAGCGGCGGCGTGGACAAGAGCGTGCGCCTGTGGAAGACGGATGGATCGGCCGAGGTCTTCCGGGCGCCCATGGTCCTGACCCGGACGTTGTCTTCGGAAAAGACCCTGGACGCCCAGGCCGACTACACCCGTTACGTCGAAGAGGCCCGCGGGAAGCTGGAAGCGGACGATGCCCGGGCGGCGGCGGAATCGATTCGGAAGGCCCGCCGGCAGCCCGGATACGCCCGGGGGGCCGAGGCCCTGGCCGTGTGGCGGAGGCTATATCTCAAGCTGCCTCGGGCCGGATTCCGGGGGGGCTGGGAAGAGGCGGTCTGGTCGGGCCATTCACAGGGCGTCCGGGCCGTCTGTTTGAACGAGCCGGCGGACCTGGCGGTGACGGCATCGGCCGACGGCGGGCTTCACCTGTGGGACGTGGAAGAGGGGACGGCCCGGTTTCATTGGGAAGGCCACGAGGCGGACGTGTACGACATCTGTCTGGACCCCGAAGGACGCTGGGCGCTTTCCGGCGGGGCCGATCGGACGGTGCGGCTTTGGAGCGTGGGGGATGGTGCCTGTCTGGGCGTGTGGGAGCGGCATCAGGGGCCGGTTTTTTCGGTGGCCGTCAGCCCGGACGCCCGAACGGCCTTGTCGGGCGGAGAACGGGGCACCATCCTGGTCTGGTCCCTGCCGTCGGGTGAACTGAAAGGGGCGCTGGTCGGGCATCAGACCGCCGTCAACTCGATCCGTTTCGATCCGTCAGGCCAGCGCGCCCTGTCCGCGGGGGGAGACTATACGGGCGAGGAGAACGTCCTTCGGCTCTGGGACGTGGAATCCAGGACCTGCATCCGGATTCTGGAAGGCCACGAACGGTCCGTGAATTCGGCCTGTTTCGGCCCGGACGGCCGCCTGGCCCTTTCCGGCGGTTCGGACGGTCTGCTCAAGGTCTGGGACCTGGAGACCGGCGAGTGCGTGCAGTCCATGGCCGGCCACCAGGGCGGCGTTCTGGGTGTTTCATGCAGCGGCGACGGGCGGTTCGGCCTTTCGGCCGGCTTCGATCACACCGTCCGGCTGTGGGACCTGGAACAAGGACGGCGCCTGAGGACCTTCGAGGGGCACACCGCGCCGGTCAGTTCGGTGGCTTTCAGCCGGGACGGCCGGCTGGCCCTGTCGGCCGGAAGGGACAGAACGGTCCGGGTCTGGTTCTTGGACTGGGATCTGGCCGAGCCTCCGGCTTCGGACTGGGACGAGGGGGCCGACCCCATCCTGCTTGCCTTCTTGAAGGGGCGAACGGTCCGGGATGGAAAACCGGACTGGACCGGCATGGAACTCGATTCCCTGATGTATCGATTGGCCTGCGCGGGCCGAGGCTGGATGGCGGCGGACCGGGTCGGCCGGCGGCTGGTGGAGCTGTCCCGGCCCGGGAAGGCGGCCGAAACACAGACCGGGGCCGGGCCTCGGAAGGACCGGCCCCGGAGCTGGCGATTCCCCTGGCGAAAAAAATAAATAGCCCCCCGGGTCTGAAATGTGAGGGCCGCCCTCACGTGGTGCAGACCCGGACAAGCACCTCCCGAAATCAGGCCTCGGGCCGGTCTATTGATTTCGCCAGGCCGGCTTGCGCTTTTCCAAAAACGACCGCAGGCCTTCCTCTGCGTCATGGCTGGACATCAGGTCGTCCAGGTAGATCGATTCGATGTCCGCCAGGGCCTGGTCGGCCTGGTCTTTCAATCCGGCCACAAAGGCCTGGCGGGTCTTTTTCAGGACCAGGGGCGAAAGGCGGCGGAGCTTATCCAACACGGACCCGAGTTCCGCTTCGAGCCCTTCCGGCTCGACCACCGTGTTGACCAGGCCCAGGGTCCGGGCTTCCTCGGCCGTCAGATTGTCGCCGGTGACGATCATTTCGTAGGCCTTTTTCCGGCCGATCAGGCGCGGGAGAATCAAGGCGGCGATGGGGGGAAACACGCCGACCTGGATTTCGGGCTGCCCGAAACGGGCCTTGGCCGAGGCCAGGACGATATCGCAGTACACCGCCAGTTCGCAGCCGCCGCCCAGGGCCGCGCCCTGGACCGCGGCCACCGAGGTCAGACCGAGTTTATCCATGCGGCGGAAGATGCCGTGGAAGACCTCGATCATCTCGCGAACCTGGTCCCCCAAGTGTTCGCCGATGTCCACGCCGGCGGAAAAGGCCTTGCCCCGGGCCTGGAAGACCAGGGCCAGCAGCCCGTCCTCTTCGGCCAGCCCGTCCAGGGCGTGATTGATCTCCTTCATCATGGCGATGTTCAGCACGTTGACCGGTTCGCGCCGAAGAGTGATGAAGGCGACGGCGTCTTTGATTTCCAACCCGATATGCTCGTAGGCCACGCGGCACCTCCTGAAGAACGGGGGACGGTTGATTCCGGCTCAGGCCTTGGGCTCGGCCAGGACCTTGGCGAAGGCCTCGTCGTTCATGGGCGCGCCCCGGGCGATCTGCCGCCGGAACTCGACGAAGTCGATCACGTCCTGGCCCGTGAGCTTCTTGGTGTTGAAGGCGCCGAAGCCCAGGAAGGCCTCGTAGTTCATGTTGACCATCAACCAGTGCCGGTTGGGAAGCTTGAACTGATCCCAGAAGAACTTCTTCTTGGCCCGGATGCCGTCGATGGCCTTGATCAGGCATCCGGGGAACAGGTTGGCCAGGGTCCAGACGATCCGGTTGACCTCCCGGTCGACCAGGGTGAAATCCGTGGGCAGGGATTTCATCAGTTCCCGGGCCTCCTTGGCCTCGGGCCCGGTCTTGTATTCCCCGTAAACCACCTCGCCGTCCTCGACATACCGGTCGGTGATGATCAGGGGATTGCGGACGAACCTGTCGCCGTCCTTGAGCACGGGCAGACATTTGGAGATGAGCCCCAGGTTCTTCATTTTGTAGGCTGACCACATCTCGCAGGAGATGCAGTTCCACATGGCGTTTTCCATGGTCAGGAACCAGGGCAGAAAGTCCGATGAGCCGCCGTCCGGGGACGATCCGTGCCGGGCGCCGGCCTGGCCGAAAATGGCCATGTCGCTGGCCACGGCCAGGTCGCAGGCCATGCCGATCTCCTGGCCGCCGGCCACCCGCATGCCGTTGACCCGGCAGATGGTCGGCTTCTTGCACATCAGGATCGCGTCGACCATGGCGTTGAACAGGTCCATGTACTCGCCGTATTCATGGGGCCGGCGAGAGTAGTATTCCGAGTATTCCTGGGTGTTGCCGCCGGTGCAGAAGGCCTTGTCCCCGGTCCCGGTGAAGATGACCGCGACCACGGTCCGGTCCAGGGAAGCGTTGGTGAAGGCGGCGATGGCGCCCTTGACCATTTCGGTGGTGTACGAGTTGTACTGCTTGGGGTTGTTCAGCCGGATCGTGGCCACGAACAGGTCGTCGACGACCTTGCCCTCCGGGTCGGTCAGCGGGTTCTTTTCGTAAATGATGCTGGGCGCTTCGCCCCCGATGTGCTCCTCGCTGAAGAGCTGGTGATCCTTGTAGCTGTTGTCCCGCGGCATCCATTCCAAAGACATGTCGTTCCTCCTCTGGGAAAGGCTTGTTTTAAAAATCCGGTTCCAGGACCTGGCGCTTTTCGTAAGCCCCATGATGCTGCCGGTCGAAGACCTCCGCGATCATGCTCATGGGCTTGGTCTCCAGAAAGGGCTCGATATGCACCTTGCCCGACTGGACGAGTTCCAGGACCCGGGGATAATACTTGGGCAGGCAGCCCCAGGTGCCGATGATCTCCGCGTCAAAAGCCATCAGCCGGCTGACGGCGTATGTGTTTTTGGCCTGACCGAAACCCACGACGATCAGTTTGCCGGTGAAGCCGAGCAAGGCCAGGGCCATGTCCTGGGCCGCGCCGGCGCCGGTGACCTCGAATATCTTCCAGCCGTAGTTATGCGGTACGCCGGCCTCCTTGCAGATGGACCGGAACGCGTCCCGCACCGCCTTAAAGTCCTTGTCGGCGACGTTGATGATGTAGTCGGCCCCGTATTGCGCGGCCCGCTCGAGGCGGGACTGGTTGATGTCCAGCCCGATGACCACGTCCGCGCCCAGGGCCTTGGTGATCTGGGTCACGTACCCGCCCACGCCGCCGGCCGCGCCGAAAACCATGACCCGGTCCCCCGGCTGAATGCCGGCCCGCATGGCCGCCTGGTAGGGCGTCGTGCCGGCGTCGGCAATGACCGAGTAATGGGACAGGGGCAGGTCGCCGACGTCTTCGATGACGCAGAGGTCGGCCGCCGGGACGGGGATGTAGTCCGCGAAGCCGCCATAGGAGCCCAGGGAGTTCCCGGGCATCTTCTGGTTGAGACAGCGGTTGCCTCGGCCGGCGGCGCAGATGGGACAGTCGTTGCACGGCATGACCGCCGGGACCAGAACGTGTTTACCCTTCAGCGCGTCCGGTCCCGCGACCACGGTCCCGGCGATCTCGTGGCCCAGGGTCAGGGGCGGCCGGTTGACCGTGGGCACCCCGTCGTAGAAATAGCCCAGGTCCGTGTGGCAGACGCCGCAGCCGGCCACCTTGACCAGGGCATCGCCGGGGCCGAGATCGGGCAGGGGAATCTGAACGTGTTCCAGACGTCCGGGTTTCACGGTTTTCGTTTCCTTGTCGACCAACGGGCCCTCGATCATCTGCCAGGCGTTGATTACGGCCGGGATTTCAGACATTGGAACACCTCCCTTTTCGTGTTGCTTTTCAATCGGTTCGGGTCAGACCATGGGACTCGGAATTCATGGCCGCCTCGGCCGCCCCCTTTTGGGCCGAAACGTTTTGGGTCAGGTCGTCGCCGACCACGGCCGGTTTGACCTCGATCCTCGTGCCGTTTTCTTATATTGCCGGGTTGTTTCCGGCACGCGTCCTGGGGCGGGCCCATGCCTTTTGTGGTTCGATCATCTCCGGGGCCATGGTTATATTGTAGTTATATTGTGATTATTCTATAGGCCCAGGAGGCGGGGATGTCAAGAGGAAAACAAAATTCGGCAATGGCGACCGGTGGGCGGGGGCGGAAAAAACCGGGCGGGGCCGGCTGGCGGCCCCGCCCGGTTCCGGAACGGACGATGGTCCGAAGGTTAACGAATCCAGCCTAGAAGAGGCCTTTGACCTTGCCGGACTTGGTGTCCACGTCGACCCGCTTGTAGGCCGGGTCGGAGGCGGTGCCGGGCATCAGGCTGATCGCGCCGGCGACGGGCACGATAAAGCCGGCGCCGCCGTAGGTCAGGATGTCGCGGATATAGAGTTTCCAGCCCTTGGGAACGCCCTTGATGGACGGGTTGTCCGAAAGGGACAGGTGGGTCTTGACCATGCAGGTGCCCATTTCGGCGGCCTTGGGGTCTTTTTCCAGGCGTTCGGCCTTCTTGGCCGCCTCGGCCGTGTACTCGACGCCGGACGCGCCGTAAACGGTCTTGGCGATCTTTTCGATGCGCTGACGCAGCGGGGTCTTCATTTCGTAGAGGAACTTGAACTTGGTCTTGTCGTTGCAAGCATCGACGACCGCGTCGGCGAACTCAAGGGCGCCTTCGCCGCCCTTGAGCCAGTGCTCGGAAACCGCCACGCGGGCGCCGGCCTTTTCGGCGATGCGGCGGACGACGGCGATTTCATTCTTGGTGTCGGTGTAGAAGGCGTTGATGCAGACCACGGGGTTGATGCCGGCCTTGCGGACGGTGTTGATGTGGTGGACCAGGTTTTCGCAGCCCTTTTCGACCCAGCCCACGTTTTCCTTGCCGTATTCCTCGGGCATCGGGCGGCCGGGAATCGGTATCGGCGCGCCGCCGTGGCACTTGAGGGCGCGGATGGTGGAGACCACGACCGCGCAGTGGGGCTTGAGACCCGAGAAGCGGCACTTGAGGTTCCAGAACTTCTCGAAGCCGATATCGGCGCCGAAGCCGGACTCGGTGACGTGGTAGTCGCCCAGCTTGAGGCCCACGCGGTCGGCGATGATCGAACTCTGGCCGATGGCGATGTTGGCAAAGGGACCGGCGTGGACGAAGACCGGCTGGCCTTCGACGGTCTGCATCAGGTTGGGGTTGAGGGCTTCGAGCATCCAGGCGGTCATGGCGCCGTCGCAGCCCAGGTCCTTGGTCGTGACCGGACCGCCGCTCTTGTCATAGGCGACCACGATCTTGCCCATCCGCTCGCGCATGTCCTTCAGGTCGGTGGCCACGGCCAGGATGGCCATGACTTCGGAACTGACGGCGATGCCGAACTTCGAGCGCATCATGAGGCCGTCCATCTTGGTCCCGATGCCGATGATGATGTTGCGCAGGGCCTGGGCGCAGAAGTCGATGATCCAGCCCATCTCCATGTTTTCCGGATCGATGTTCAGACGCTTGCCCATGTTCCGTTTTTTCATGGTCGCGTCGTCGTAGTTGAACTCGTGCTGGATGCGCGCGGTCGCGGCGACCATGGCCAGGTTGTGGGCGTTCATGATGGCGTTGATGTCGCCGGTCAGACCCAGAGAGAAGGGGGTCAGCGGAATGCACTGGGCCATGCCGCCGCCGGCGGCCGAACCCTTGATGTTCATGGTCGGGCCGCCCGAAGGCTGCCGGATGGCCGCGGTCACGCTCAGGCCGCGTTTGCCCATGCCTTCGACCAGACCCATGCTCGAGGTGGACTTGCCTTCGCCCAGCGGGGTCGGCGTAATGGCCGTCACGTCGATGTACTTGCCGTCCTTTTTCTTGTCCAGTCTCTTGAGCACCTTCGAGAAGTCAACCTTGGCCACGTAATGGCCGTGAGGCAGCAACTCTTCCGTTTGCAGTCCCAGTTCCTCGCCGAGCTGGTACACGGTCTTCATGTACGACTCAGCCGCTTCGGCAATCTGCCAGTCTTCAGCTTTTACAAATTTCTGCCAATCAAGCGCCATGTCTTCTCCTCCTTAGACGTTATTGTGGCGATCTGCTTATAGTTTGCCTCGGAGGGAACAAAACGAAACGTCTCCTTCCCTTCGGAGGCCGTGCTCTGGATTGCTTGCGGGGCGCAAAAACGGGGCCGGACGCCGCCGCCCCGTGAAAATGAAGAAAAATCCAAATTTGACAACCTGTTAAGCGGTCTTGTGAAATTGTTCATTATCATAAAAAAAACAGGCCGTCAAGCGATATTCAAATGAAAAACATGAATAAATCAATATTTTGCCGTCCCGAGCCCGGAAAATACGGCCGGCCGGAAAAGGGTTGACTTTTCCTGGCCGCTTTGTGACCATGAGCCCGCTTCAGCGTCATGTCGTCCACCAGCGTCCTGCAAGGGGCCGTAGGGATACCCGGCGGAATGAATTGCGCCCGGTCCGTCCGGCCCTCGCCCGCGAGGAGTCCGGCCATGAGCCCTTGTCCAGAAGCCAGACCATTCACCGTTTCCCGGGGCCAGGCCTACTATGTCTTCGCCCTACTGTTTCTGCTCTATGTCTTTGATTTTGTGGATCGTTTTCTGGTCGCCTCCCTGTTCCCCCATCTCAAGGCCGACTGGGGCCTGTCCGACACTCAATGCGGCCTGCTCATGTCCGTGGTCTTCTGGTCGGTCCTCATCTTCACGCTGCCGGCCTCCGTGATGGTCGACCGGTGGAGCCGGAAGAAAAGCATCGGGTTGATGGGCATCATCTGGAGTCTGGCCACCGGGGCCTGCGCCCTGACCCGAAACTTCACTCAGCTCTTCACGGTTCGGGCCCTGGTCGGGGTCGGGGAGGCGGGGTACGTGCCCGGCGGGTACGCCATGTTGTCGGCCTATTTCCCGGAGAACAAGCGGGCCACGGTCAACGGGCTGTTCAACGCGGCCGTGCCTCTGGGCGCGGCCATCGGCATCGCCTGCGGCGGAATCATAGCGGTCAAGTGGGGCTGGCGGCACGTCTTCGGCATCATGGCCCTGCCCGGCCTGGTCCTGGCCCTGCTCATGTTCCGGGTCAAGGACTACCGGACCATCAGGCTGGTCAAGAAACCGGGTCCCCTGAACCGGGAGGCTGCCCTGGAACTGGCGGAACTGCGGGACGTGGTTCGGGGCCTGCTGAAAACACCCTCCCTGTTGGGAACCTACATGGGTTACGCGGGCAACATGTTCGTCACCTCGGCCCTGATGGCCTGGCTGCCCACCTTCTACAACCGGACCGAAGGTCTGGCCATGGACAAGGCCGGGATCAAGGCCTCGGCCATCATGCTCCTGGCCATCATCGGGGCGCCCTTGGGCGGCCTGATCACCGACCGGTTGAGGCGCCGCCGGCTCGACGCCCGGATGATCTTTCCGGCCGCTTCCTCCCTGCTGACCGGACTGGCCGTTTTCGCCGCCTTTTTTCTGTTGCGGGGCAAGGCCCAGTACGGGGCGCTCCTGGTGTCCGGCCTGGCCGCGCCTCTGTTCGTGGCCGGGGCCGCGTCGGTTACGCAGGACGTGGTCCATCCCGGCCTTCGGGCCATGTCCTTCAGCCTTTGCTCCATTATTCAAAATCTGCTCGGCTCCTCTCTGGGGCCGATTTTCGTGGGCTGGGTTTCGGACCGGTACGGCCTCGAAACGGCCCTGGTCCTGATTCCCATATTCAACCTGCTGGCCGCCGGGTCGTTTTTCTTCGGGGCCCGGCACTACCAAAAGGACCTGGAACGGGTGGAACCGGTGAGCCTGGTTGAAGATTGACGATTTCGTCCGCCAGGGGGCGCCAAGACCCCGAGGCACGGGCAGGCAGACGGACATGTCGAGTGAAGGTCAAGACGGCCCGACCCGTTCGAATCGAAAGGAGTTCTGATACATGGGCTGGGTCAAGACCAGGGAGGAACTGGACCGCTATTACAGCTTTCGGGTCAGGGAGTTTGTCGGAGCGCAGATGCTGGGGGTCATGTTCGAGACCCGGATGGACATCGTCCGGGAAGTCCTGCCGCCCCCTCTCGAACCGGCGGAGCAGCCGGCCGGCCTGATATTCATCGCCTCCTATCCGGCAACCAACCTGGGGCCGGGTTACCGGGAGGCGGCCCTGTTCCTCCAGTGCACATACCGGGGCGAACCGGGAACGTACTGCCTGAGCATGCCCATCGACAGCGAGCCCGTGCGCATGCACAACGGCCGGGACATATACGGCTTTCCGAAGAAGATGGCCGACATCCACATCGAACGGCAGGGCCGTCATGCCGTGGGCTGGGTCGAGCGGTTCGGCATCCGCTTCGTCGAGATTCGGGCCGAACTGACCGACTCCCTGCCGGCCTTGCCCCCGATGGGGCCGACCTTTCTGTTCAAGGCCCTGCCGGCGGCCGACCTGACGCCGGGCTTCGACGGACCGGTCTTTCTGGTCCGCCAGCAGACCGAGGTCCGGATGAAAAGCCTGGACATCGGCGGCGCCGAGGTCCTGCTTCAGGCCTCGGAATACGACCCCTGGGCCGAGATCGAACTGGAAAAGGTGCTCATGGCCTTCTACCTGGTCAGCGACAATACCATGCAGCCGGGCCGCGTCCTGGCCCAGGTGGACCCGGCGGGGTATCTGCCGTACTCGTTCAAGAGCGTGGACTTTTTCGCCGGCTAGAGGGAGAAGCATGGTCGATTTCATCATTGACGAGACCCAGCGGCAGTTGGCCGACACGGCGCGCCGTTTCGCCCTGGAAGTCATGCGGCCCGCGGAGGTCGAACTGGACCGGCTCGCCGATCCGGACTCGGTCTTCGACGATCCCCGCTTCAGGGAGGTCCTGGCCCGGGCCTACCAGCTCGGTTTTCACAAGATGGCCCTGCCCGAGGCCTATGGCGGGCTGGGCCTGGACCCCATGACCCTGGCCCTGATCTGGGAGGAACTGGCCGCCGGCGGACCGGGCTTTACCGCCGGACTCCTGCCCCTGGCCGTGGTGG
>Ga0180009_10000940_pt1 | contig 37126 bp, 31 predicted proteins | sample OS_PC_MetaG_FD_123537 | JGI IMG/M metagenome (GOLD analysis project Ga0180009, IMG submission 123537) | Groundwater microbial communities from the Aspo Hard Rock Laboratory (HRL) deep subsurface site, Sweden - OS_PC_MetaG | ecosystem: Environmental > Aquatic > Deep subsurface > Groundwater... | reverse complement strand
GAGCTGGACCTTCGGCGACGGCGGGACCTCGACCCAGCAGAATCCCTCTTACACCTACACGGCTCCCGCGACCTACACCGTGAGCTTGACGGTGACCAACAGCGTAGGATCCGATACGGCCACGAAGACCGGATACATCACGGTCACGTCGCCTCCGCCGCCCACTGCAGACTTCACCGGCTCCCCGACCAGCGGAGCCTATCCTCTGGCGGTGGCCTTCACCGATCAGTCCAGCGGTTCACCCACCGGCTGGAGCTGGACCTTCGGCGACGGCGGGACCTCGACCCAGCAGAATCCCTCCCACACCTATACCGCAGTGGGGATCTACTCCGTGAGCTTGACGGTGACCAACGATTTCGGCAGCGATTCGTTGACCAGGACCGGGTACATCAACGTGACCGAACCCGGCGTGACCACCTTCGTGACCGCCTCCGGCGAGACTCCGATCTCCGGTACGGTCAGCGGGACCTTCGCGGCTACGGCCGTGAGCGACGGGGTCAGCCAGTCCATCACCGAGATCCAGTACACCGGGCATCCCGTCAAGACCTACAGCTACCTTGAACACCGGTGGAATTTCGACCTGCCGTCCGGCGGGGCGGCGACCTTCCACCTGGAGGCGGCTCGCAGCAACAACGCCGAGGGCGATGCCATGGTGTTCGAGTACAGCACCGACGGGGTGAACTGGCTCGGTCTGGCCACGGTGACCAGCGCCACCGAGCAGACCTTCGCCGTCAGCCTCGGGAATCTCAGCGGCGCGGTGACCGTGCGTGCCTACGATTCGGACCGCAGCTGGGGGAACACGGCCCTGGACGTGCTTTCGGTGGACTACCTGGCGTTCGAGCTGGGTGACGTGCAACCGGTCGCGCCCACCGCCGAATTCGCGGGAACGCCGACGAGCGGCGAGTACCCCCTCGCCGTGCAGTTCACCGACCTTTCCTCGGGTGATCCCACCGGCTGGAGCTGGACCTTCGGCGATGGCGGGACCTCCACCGCCCAGAACCCGAGTCATACCTACAACGCGGCAGGGACCTATTCGGTCAGCCTGACGGCCAGCAACGCCCAGGGCAGCGACACCGTCACGAAGACCGGCTACATCACCGTGAACGAACCCGGCGTCGGCGGCACCACCATGCACGTGGCGGCGATGACGGTGACCCGGGCCAGGTCGGGACCGAACACTCTCGGTTCCTGCGCCGTGACCATCGTCGACGACCAGGGGCAGCCCGTCGGCGGGGCGAGCGTCTCTGCGGTCTTCGACGGTCCGACCAGCGGCTCGACCAGCGGAACCACCGCCGCGGACGGGACCGTGACGTTGGCGTCCACCGGGATCAAGAAGCCCTCCGGAGAGTGGTGCTTCGAGATCACGAACGTCACGCACGCCACCCTGGGCTACGCCCCGGGCAGCAACGTCACGACCCGCAGCTGCGAGAGCGGAGACGTCTTCAGCGCCGAAGGCCGCAGGCTCCCCACGGAATTCGGCCTGGCCCAGAACAGCCCCAACCCGTTCAACCCCATGACCGTCATCAGGTTCAACCTGCCGCGGGATACGCAGGTCGCCCTGCGGGTCTACAACGTCCGCGGCCAGGTCGTCGAGACCCTGGTCAACCGGACTCTCGGAGCCGGTGAGCACCGTGTCACCTGGGACGCCAAGGACAGTCCCAGCGGCGTGTACTTCTACCGGATCGAGACGCCCGGGTTCAGCGAGACCCGCAAGATGATCATGTTGAAGTAGGTCTCACGACCCGCTCGTTCCCCACGGCCCCGGACCTCCTGGTCCGGGGCCGTTCGCCAGGGCTGTCTGTTGCGGATGAAATCGGCTATACTGCGGAGATCGTCGCCCGGGCCCTGGACCCTGCCTGCCGGAGGATCGTCCGTGAACCGTAGCCGCCGCCTCGCCTTGTTCCTGGGAATCGTCCTGCTGTCCGCCGGTTGCGGCGGGAAACCCGCCTCCCATTCCGACCCTGCGGCCGAGGTCGCCGCCTCCACCCTGACCGCCGTGGGGGACGAGGCGCCCGATTTCACCGCCGAACTCCTGGATGGGGGCTCGTTCCACCTCGCCGGCCAGCGGGGCAAGGTGGTCCTGGTGAACTGGTGGGCGACCTGGTGCCCGCCCTGCGTCGAGGAGATGCCCCATCTCCAGGAGAAGGTGTGGGAGCGCTTCCGGGGCGAGGATTTCGCCATGGTGGCCGTGTCCCGGGCCGAGACCCCCGAGGTGGTCGGCCCCTGGATCGCCGCCCGCGGCTTCACCTTCCCCGTCGCCCTGGACCGCGAACGGACGGCCTACGCCCTGTACGCGTCGGCCTACATCCCCCGCAGCTACGTCATCGGCCGTGACGGCCGGATCCTCTTCCAGTCCCAGGGATACGAGGAGGCCGAATTCGGACGGATGGTCGCGACCATCGAGTCGGCGCTGGCGGCCGCGCCGTGAGGGCCGTCTTGACCGGACGGTTCCTGCGGTCCACCTTGGAACCCCGGCCCCGCACGTCCGTCTCCGGAGGGTGATATCCAGCCCGTGAACGCCTATCTGCGCATGATCCGGATGATCCGGCCCTACACGGTCCACGTGGTCCTTTCCGTCGTGTTCATGATCCTGTTCTCGGTCATGAGCGTGCTGAGCATCACCATGGTCTCGCCGTTCCTCAAGGCGCTCTTCCTGAGGGACCAGGATTCGGCCGTGACCAGGATCATGGACGAGGCCGCGCCGGCGGCCCCGGCCTCCGTCCCGGACGGCGGGTCCCCCGGTGCGGACCGGCAGCGCTACGAGGATCTGCAGGACAAGCTGTCCTGGGTGGAGAACATCAAGGTGGAGTTCTCCGATTACGTCCAGGACACCCTGCTGCAGGGATCGGACGAGGAGAAGCTGCTGCGCGTCTGCCTGGCCATCTTCCTCCTGTTCCTGGGCAAGAACATCGCCGGTTACCTGCAGGAGATCCTGATGACCTACGTGGGGCAGGCGGTGATCCGGGATCTGCGCAACGAACTCTATCTCAAGTTCACAACCCTGCCCCTGAGCTTCTACCACCGCCACAAGGCGGGCGAGCTCATCAGCCGCGCCACCAACGACGTCATGGTGGCCCAGCAGTGCGTGGGGCTCAGCTTCACCAAGCTGGTCAAGGATCCGATCCAGATCCTCATGTACCTGGCGGTGGCCCTGATCCTCAGCTGGAAGATGACGGTGATGGCCGCGGTGCTGCTGCCGCTGAGTCTCGGGGTGATCATCCGCATCGGGAAGAAGCTGCGCAAGATCAGCCACCAGCAGCAGGAGAAGATGGCCGACCTGACCAGCACCCTGCAGGAGACGGTCTACGGCCTCCGGGTCATCAAGGCCTTCGCCATGGAGGACTTCGAGAACCGCAAGTTCCTGGCCCAGTCGCAGGAGCTGTTCCGCCGCATCTTCCGCTACAACTGGCTGATGAAGCTGTCGGCGCCGCTCACCGAACAGCTGTCGATCATCGTGGGCCTGTGCCTGCTGTGGTACGGCGGCAGCAAGGTCTTCACCGGCGGCATCATGGCTCCCGACCTGTTCGTGGTCTTCTTGATCGTGATCTTCTCGATGGTGCGGCCCATCAAGAGCCTCGGGGCGGTCAACAACGAGATCCAGGGGGGTATGGCCGCGGCCGACCGCATCTTCGCCGTCCTGGACGAGGCGCCGGAAGTGGCGGATCCACGGGCGGGGATGCTGTTGACGGAGGTCGCGGGCCGGGTGGAATTCCAGGAAGTCCACTTCAGCTATCTGCCGGGGGAACCGGTCCTGCAGGGGGTTTCACTGACGGTGGAGCAGGGCGAGATCGTGGCCCTCGTCGGCAGCAGCGGTTCGGGCAAGAGACGCTGATCGACCTGATCCCCGGCTTCCAGCATCCCGACCGGGGCCGGGTGCTCATCGACGGCCACGACGTGCGCACGGTGAACCTGGGCGGCCTGCGCCGCAGCATGGGCATCGTCACCCAGGAAGTGATCCTCTTCCACGACACGATCTTCAACAACATCGCCTACGGCCTGGATTCGGTGTCCCAGGAGGATGTCGAGGCCGCAGCCCGGGCGGCCAACGCCCACGACTTCATCACCCGCCTGCCCGCCGGCTACCGGACGGTGATCGGCGACAGGGGGCTCAAGCTCAGCGGGGGTCAGCGGCAGCGCATCAGCATCGCGCGGGCGATCCTCAAGAACCCGCCCATCCTGCTGCTGGACGAGGCCACCAGCGCCCTGGACACCGAGTCCGAACTGCTGGTGCAGGAGGCCATCGACCGCCTGGTCAGGCACCGCACGACCATCGTCATCGCCCATCGCCTCTCCACGATCCAGAACGTGGACCGCATCTACATGCTCGAGGAGGGCAGGGTCGTCCAGGTGGGGACGCACGCGGAGCTGCTGGCCGCCGGAGGACGCTACAAGGATCTGTACACCATGCAGTTCCAGGCCGGGGCCGAAGGCTGAATCGTCCGGGTCAGCCCTCAGGTTCGTCGTAGAAGTCGATCAGGTCCAGGGGCATGACCACCGTCGAGGCGATGTTGCTCATGTGGGCCACCAACCGCTTGTAGAACCGCAGCACCAGCACCAGGCAGACCGCGTCCCTGGTGGCCAATCCGCTGGCGGTGATCTCCCTGATGCGCCGCTCGACGTCCCTGCCGGTGGATTTGGCGGTCTTGATCACCGCTCCGGCGAGGGCCTCGTCGGTGTCCACGAACCCCCTGCGCGTCTGGTCGAAGAGCCGGGCGATGGTCTCGGTCGGTTCGGCCAGCCACTGCCGGTACAGCTCGCGGTCCGGTTCGGCGGGCATCATCTCGGCGACCTCGTGCAGGTTCTTGATGTAGTCGCCCAGCCGTTCGCCGTCCTTCACCACGTTCATGAAGATCAGCGCGGTAGGCACGTCCGCCTTGGAATCGCCCACCGAGAGGCGCGACACCACCCGCCGGCGGATTTTCCGCTCCAGCTTGTTGATCCGCTTGTCGCGGTCGTAGATGTTGACCTGGGGGTCGTCGTCCGCCCCCCCCGCGACGATCACCGCCGAGGTGTGGGAGAACATGGCGGAGGCCAGTTCCAGCATCTCGGTGGTCATCTGCACGAGTTCGTTGCTCCAGTTGTCCTGCTTGAACAGGTCGAGAATGGAACGGAAGCGCATCTCAGCCTCCTGACGGGGATCAGAGTCCCCGGATCAGCTTGTCGATCAGCACGAAGACCAGGGGCATCAGGAAGAAGACCCCGACCATGTAATAGAGAGCGAAGATCCGCTTCCGGGCGGTCATCCGGGCCAGGCCCGTGGCCAGCCTGATGGGAATGCGCCTCAGCTGGGGCAGCGGATAGATGATGGCGATCCCCGAGAGATTGAACAGCAGGTGGACCAGGGCCACGGTGACCGCCGCGGGGGTTCCGGTCAGCGAGGCGAGCAGGGCGGTGACCGTCGTCCCCACGTTGGCGCCCAGGGTCGCGGCGAAGGCGGCCTCGATGGGGATGATTCCCGCCCCGATCAGCGGCACCAGCAGGCTGGTGGTGATCGAACTGCTCTGGACGCTGACGGTCACCAGCAAGCCCATGATCATGGCCGCGAAGGCGTTGCGCCGCAGGGTCCGCGTGAAGGCCCCTTCGGCCCGGCTGAGGACCAGCCTCTTCAGCAGCCTGGTCAGGAAGGTCAGGGCGAAGAAGATGCCCAGCAGGGCGACGACCACCATGACCAGCGATGCCATGCCCGTCCCCAGGCCCAGGTTGCCCGTCAGCAGGTCCTGTAGGCCGTCCACGACGGGTTTGACGGCGTCCTTGACCGGATTGGGGAACTGGGACCCTTCGGTTCCCACCAGAAGCTCGCTCAACCAGGTCGCGGACTTGTGGAGGTAGCCGGTGGCCATCTCCAGGGGGAACAGGATGGCGATGGCCAGCAGGTTGAAGAAGTCGTGCATGGTGGCGCCGGCGAAGGCGCGCTGGAACTCGGCCCGCCGGTTCATGGAGGTCATGGCCACCAGGGTGTTGGTCACGGTGGTGCCCATGTTGGCGCCCATGATGATGGGAATGGCGTTGTGGACGGTAAGGGCCCCGCCCGAGACCATCCCCACCACGATGGAGGTGGTGCTGGACGAGCTCTGGATCAGCGAGGTCGCCAGCAGCCCGATCATCAGGCCGATGACGGGATCGGAGGTGGTGGCGATCAGGTGCTTGCTGAAGTCCTTGCCGACGAGCTTGAACGCGGCGCCGAACAGGGCGATCGCGGCCAGGAAGACGTACAGCAGGGCCAGCAAGGCGATCAGGTTGATCAGGAAACGCAGCGCCGGATGCAGGGAACCGGCAAGCGGGGCCGGGTGGACGGCCGGGTCGGTCATGGGTCTCCTGTTCCGGTTCCGAGCGGATCCGGAGGACATGCAAGCCGGCGTGCGGGGGGTGACCGGGCCGAAAGGTACCGGGGAAGCTGTCCAGGGTCAAGGCAATGTCAAAATCCCGTTAATAATCCGAAAAAGCGGCCGGATCTAGCGGGAGGTTGCCCCTGCGGCAGGAGAACCCAGGCCTCCCGGCCGGCGGAACAGCCACGCGGGCGCGCTCCGGGGCAGCAGGTACAGCAGGCCGCCGAGGGTCACCCAGTTGGCCAGCTCGTCCAGGCCGAAGACCAGGTGCCCGCCGTAGGGCACCAGGTGGGCGAAACGGAAGAAGAACTGGAGCCACAGCGAGGCCATGACCGCCGCCAGGGTGATTCCCGCCGCCCGGCCCAGGGGCGGACCGCCGAACCGGCGCCAGGAGTCGAGCTGGGGGATGGTGAACAGCAGGAACATCAGGCGGTAGTCCCAGTTGTTGCCGATCAGGAAGGTGCCGACGTAGATCGCGGCTCCCAGCCGGAAGGCGTCCAGATGCTGGTGGTCCTGCTCGGCGGGGGCGAACCGGAATCCGCGGGTCCTCAGGGCGATCCCGAACATGACCAGCAGGACCCCCAGGCAGGCGTATTCCAGCCAGAGCCCCGTCGCCGGCGACCGGAAGTATCCGTGGACCGAGGTGTGGAGGACGTTGAACCCGTAGGAGATGGTCGTTCCGCGCAGGGCTCCCGTCCCGATGTGCCTGAGGTCGCTCAGGGTGGCCGCAGCGTAGACGAGGATCAGGGCGATGCTGAGGCCCGCCAGGGCGAGGCAGCGCCGGCGGGGCAGGGCGAGCAGGATGGCAAGGCCGAAGATGGGGAAGTACATCAGGGCGGCCCCGAAGGTGACCAGGCCCGTGGCGAGGACGGGAGACCTGCGCATGGCCGCCAGGGCGGCGGCCATGAGGAAGAAGATCAGCAGGTCGTTGTTGCCCCGCTCGATTCCCAGCAGCACGGCGGGCGAGAAGATCCCGGCCGCAAGCAGGACGGCGGTGGTCCGGTCGATGTCCCGGACGAACAGGAACAGCCCGGCGACGAAGGCGGCGATCATGATCAACGCCAGCAGGGCGGTGTCACCCTGGTCGATCCCCAGCAGGAAGAGGGACTCCCAGATCCGGGGGTAGTCCATGGGGCGGCCCCAGGGATCGCCCGGATTGTCCACCATGGGGTCCAGGCCCATCCGGGCGGATTCGGCCCCGCCGGTGATGGTCCGCAGGTCGGCGAAGGGGGGGGACATGGTGGGGATGTTCCACAGGCGCCAGGTATCGTCGTACCCGTACACCACCAGGAGCACGGCCAGGGCCAGCACTCCCAGTCCCACCAGGAAGGTGAGGATTTTCTTGCCCTGCATGACGTTGCCTTGCCCGCAGGAGCGCCGGCGAGTCCGGGTTTGCCCGGAGCGCTCCAGGGGCCGGATCACTATGCCTGATATGCGGCCTCGATGTCAAGAATCCTGTCATCCCATCACAAGTCTCCTGAGGGCCATGGTACGGGGACCAGGAAAAATCAGCCGGGGGATGGGACCATCATTGCCTGTCCGGCAGACGCAAAGCCCGGAGGCGGGCCGGATGGGAGGGTTCCGGGAAAGGTCCTGTTTTTGCAAGGGCGAGAAAAAGGGTTATGGTGGATGTCGGAAAATCCACCCGTCCGCACTGCGGACGCCACCCTTTGCCAAGGAGACTCGAGGTCATGGCCATCCTGAAGGTTGCCCGGATGGGGCACCCGGTCCTGCGGCAGCAATGCCGTCCCATCGACCCGGAGAAGATCACGGGGGACGAGGTCCAGCGCCTGGTCCGGGACATGTTCGAGACGATGATCGAGTACAACGGGGTGGGACTCGCCGCGCCCCAGGTGCATCAGCCGGTCCGGTTGGCCATCGCCGGGGGAGAGACGGACCAGGACGGGCGTCCGCGCTTCCGGGTCCTGATCAACCCCGAGATCACCGTTCTGGACGAGGAAACCAAGCTCGGCATGTACGAGGGATGCCTGTCCATCCCCGGCCTGCGCGGCTGGGTCGAACGTCCGGCCAGGATCAGGGTCAAGGCGTACAACGAGAAGGGTCAGCGGCAGGAATTCGTCCTGGACGGTTTCCCGGCCGTGGTGACCCAGCACGAGTGCGACCATCTGGACGGCGTGCTCTACGTGGATCGCATCACCGACACCAAGCGGTTCGCCTTCGAAGAGGAAGCCGAAAGATTCCTCGACCTGGCGGACGACGATGTGGGAGACTCCGAGGACTGAAGGGCGGCCCGGCGCCCGGACGGCCGAGGGGATCCGGCAAGGAGACCTGCATGAACGACCTGATCCTCAACCGAACCGTGAGCGCCTTCAACAACCGCAACTATGCCGAAGCAGCCAGGCAGGCCGCCGAGGGTCTGGCAGGGGCGGGGGGTCAGGACGAGGCCTTCTGGATGGGACTGCAGGAAGCCTGCGAGGGATACGCCCTGCTGCGCGAGGGCAAGCTGCCCAACGCGGAGAAGAAGCTGGTCGAGAGCATGCGCATCCTGCGGAACTTCGGGTTCCGGTACGAGAATTTCGAGGTCACCGCTGCCCTGGCGGGCATCAGGCGGGCCGTCGAGGAGATCCGTTCCGTGCGGGCCTGCGGGGGCAGGATCTTCGACATGAGCCTGCTTCCCCAGCTGAGGTTGGCGGCCAAGGCGGACGACTGAGGTCACGATGACGTTCGAAGCGTTCCTCGCCCTGATCCACAACGCCCTGGTGCTTCTGGCACTGGGGCTTCTTTTTCCCCGGCTGGCCGGCTGGCTCTTCCACCGGTCCTCCTGGCGTCGCATGGTGGCGGGGGCGGCCGTCGGCGGGATCGGCCTGAGCGTGATGTCCCTGCACTGGACCGCCGCTCCCGGAGTCGTCTTCGACACCCGCAGCGTCCTGCTGTCGCTCAGCGGCCTGTTCTTCGGCCTGGCCCCCACCCTCGTGGCCGCCGCCATGATGGCCGCCCTGCGGGTGGCCATGGGGGGCGCAGGGACCGTGATGGGTATCTCGGTCATCATCGCCACCGCCGCCATGGGCCTGGTGTGGCGGGGACGGTCCGGAACCTCGTTGCACCGTCTGGGCTGGCTCCACCTCTACCTGTTCGGCCTGGCAGTCCACCTGGTCATGATCCTGCTGATGGGGACCCTTCCCGGCGCGCTCATGTGGCCCACCCTCAAGGCCGTGGCCGTCCCGGTCCTGGTCATCTACCCGCTGGGCACGGTCCTGCTCGGCCGGTTGCTCGTGACCGAACGGGAGGAGATGGAACTGGCCAGGGCGGTGGCCGAAAGCGAACGGAAGTACCGCCTGTACATCGACTCGGCGCCGACGGGTGTCTTCGTCGCCGATTCCGGGGGCCGGTACGTGGAGGTCAACGACGCCGGCTGCAGGATGACCGGCTATTCCCGGGAGGAGATCCTGGGCAGGCCGGTGACGGATTTTTCCCCGCCGGAAGACAAGGCCTCCGGATCCGCCCACTTCGACGCCGTCCAGACCTCCGGCAAGTCGACGGGGGTCCTTTCGTTCCTGCGCAAGGACGGCAGCGTGGGCTGGTGGAGCGTGGAAGCGGTGGCCCTGGGCGACGGCCGGTTCATCGGGTTCAGCACCGACGTCAGCGAGCTCAAGCGCCTGGAACTGGAGGCGGCCGCCAGCGAGCGGAAGCTCAACGAGGCCCAGCAGCTGGCCCGGATCGGCAGCTGGGATTGCGATCTCGCCACCGGGACCGTCCGGGCCTCCCCGGAGGCCTTCCGGATCTACGGTGCGGATGAGGTTCCGTTGACCCTGGGCATGATCAAGCAGTTCCCCCTGCCGGAATACCGACCCCGCCTGGACGAGGCCATGAAGGCGCTGATCGCCGGCGAGGGGCCCTACGACGTGGAGTTCAGGATCCGCCGGGAAGGCGACGGGAGCATCAGGGACATCCACTCCCTGGCCACCTACGACCCGGTGAAGCGGATCATCGCCGGCACCATCCAGGACATCACCCGGCGCAAGCAGGCCGAAAGGGCCATCCGGGAAAGCGACGAGCGTTTCCGGGCGGTCTTCGAGCATGCGGCGGTCGGCATCGGGATCGTGGGTCTGGACGGGCGCTGGATCCGGGCCAACGAGCGGCTCTGCAGCCTGCTGGGCTACACGGCCGGGGAACTCCAGATGCGGTCCTTCGAGGCCACGACGCACCCCGATGATCTCGACGAGGACCTGCGGCTGGGGGGGGAATGCCTTGCAGGGAGGCGCTCCTTCTTCACCATGGAGAAGCGTTACATCCACAAGCAGGGCCACGAGGTCTGGGTCGAGCTGACGGTCAGCCTGATCCGCTCGGCGGCCGGGGAACCGGCCTACTTCATCAGCGTGGTCCAGGACATCGGCACCCGCAAGCGGCTGGAGCAGGAACACGATCGGGTCGAGGCCGAGCTGCGCCAGGCCCAGAAGATGGATGCCGTGGGCCGGCTGGCCGGCGGGGTCGCCCACGACTTCAACAACATGCTCAACGTCATTCTCGGTTATGCCGAGGTCGTCCTGGAGGACATCGATCCCGAGGATCCGCACCGGCCGAGCCTGGAGGGCATCCGTTCCGCGGCCGAGCGTTCGGCGCAGCTGACCGGACAGCTGCTGGCTTTTTCCCGGAAGCAGATCGTCGCCCCCGGGGTGCTGGATCTCAACGAGGCCGTCGCGAGCCAGAAGAAGCTCCTGGACCGGCTCATCGGCGAGAACGTGGAGATCACCTTCGTTCCCGGCGAGGATCTCTGGCCGGTCAGGATCGATCCCTCCCAGCTGGACCAGATCCTTGCCAACCTGGCCGTCAACGCCCGGGATGCGATCGCGGGAGTGGGCCGGGTCTTGATCCGGACGGCCAACCTCAGGCTCGAGGAAGGAACGACGAGACAGGGCGACCCCATCCCTGCAGGGGACTTCGTGCTCCTGGAGTTCGGGGACACGGGCAAGGGCATCGCGTCCGAACACCTTGACAAGATCTTCGAGCCGTTCTTCACGACCAAGCCCGTGGAACAGGGCACCGGCCTGGGGCTGGCGACCGTCTACGGCGTGGTGACCCAGCACGGAGGACACCTCGACGTGACCAGCGCACCGGACCGGGGCACGACCTTCCGGATCTACCTGCCGCGTTACTGCGGAGTGCGGCGCAAGACCGAACCGGCCCCCGCGCAGCGGCCGCTGGGCGGGGGGGAGACCATCCTGCTGGTCGAGGACGAACCCCAGCTGCTGAATCTCGCCGCCCGCATGCTTGAGAAGGGGGGATACACCGTCCTCAAGGGCGAAACCCCCTCCCGGGCTCTCGAGATCGCCGCCGGTTTCCCGGGGGACATCCACCTGGTGGTGTCGGACGTCATCATGCCCCAGATGAACGGCAAGGAACTCGTGAACCGGGTCCAGGCGTTGCGTCCGGGCCTGGGCGTCCTGTTCATGTCGGGCTACACGGATGATGCCATCGCCGACCAGGGTGTCCTCGAAGAGGGCGTCCACTTCCTCAACAAGCCCTTCACCCTTGCCGAGGTCCAGGCTGCGGTGAGGACCGCCCTGGACGCCTGAACGCCCCGTTCCCGTCGGGTTTTCCGGTGGCGAACCCCCCGGTTGGCATTAGATTTGGCGGATCGGACCGCACGCCAGGACGCCATGATGAGGAGCCTTCGCCGCCATGTTGCCAGCCGCCCATCCGCTCTCGGACATCGCCGCCAGGGTCGAGGCCGGCGAACGTCTTTCCCCCGAGGACGGGCTGCGCCTGGCCTCGAGCCATGACCTGCCCGCCCTGGGCCTGCTGGCCCACCACGTCCGGGACCGGCTGCACGGGGATGCCGTCTACTACAACATCAACCGGCACCTGAACCCCACCAACGTGTGCTACGTGGGCTGCGAACTGTGCGCCTACGCCGACGATCCCAACGCCGAGGGCACCTGGAGCTACACGCCCGCAGAGTGCGTCGAGCTCGCCCGCCGCGACTGGTCCCCCGACGTGACCGAGTTCCACATCGTCGGCGGCCTGCATCCCCGCTGGAAGTTCGACGTCTACGCGGAGATCCTGCGCTCCCTGAAGGAAGCCTTCCCGACGGTGCACCTGAAGGCCTTCACCATGGTGGAGATCGACTTCCTGGCCAAGATCGCCAGGAAATCCGTGCCCGAGACCATCGCGATCCTGCGCGAGGCGGGCCTGGACAGCTGTCCGGGCGGAGGTGCGGAGATCTTCCATCCTGAAATCCGCGAGCAGATCGCCTCGAAGAAGATGAGCGCCGACCGCTGGCTCGAGGTGGCGGGGATGGTCCATGCGGCGGGCCTGAAATCCAATTGCACCATGCTGTTCGGACACATCGAGCGGCCGGAGCACTGGGTCGACCATCTGGTGCGGTTGCGGGAGCAGCAGGACCTCACGGGCGGGTTCCAGTGCTTCATCCCCCTGGCCTTCCATCCGGCCAACACGAAGTTCGCGCACCTGCCGGGGCCCGACCTGGTCACCAAGCTCAAGGTCGTCGCCCTGAGCCGACTGATGCTGGACAACATCCCGCACATCAAGGCCTACTGGGTCATGCTGGGCAGGGAGATCGCCCAGCTGGCGCTGCGCTACGGGGCCAACGACCTGGACGGCACGGTGGTGGACGAGCGGGTGACCTTCGCCGCCGGCGGGGCGGCCGGCAAGGGCATGACGGTCGAGACCATCCGGGAATTCATCGCGGGCGTGGGCCTGCGGCCGGTTCTGAGGGACACCGTCTACAACGAGATCGCGGGCTGATCCGCTACTTCCGGGCCCCTTCGAGCATGGCGATGAGGTCGGGCTCCATGGCGCGCGCCGTGGCTGCCGGGCCGGTCAGCTTGAAGAACAGGCTGCCCTGGGGTCCCTCGATGACCACGCCCACGAGCCGGTAACCCGGCAGGATTTCGCCGTCTCCCCCCATGGGACGACCGCCCCCCGACTTGTAGCTGCCGTCCAGGGAGACGATGTGTCCGGCCATGCCGTCGGCGGTGAACGTGCTCCGCTGGGCCGCCGCAGACGGGTCCGACCCGTCCGGCAACACCATCTGGCCGATCCAGCGCTGGAGGTTGGCTTCCACGCCGCCTCCGGACTGGGGACCGAAGTAGAAGACGTTCACCTCGGCCGGGGCGGGGTCGCCCTCGACCGGGTCCAGCCGGAACTGGGCCTGGCGCATGCCTTCGGCGCCAAGGCTGGTCCAGCCGGCCGGAGGGGTGAAGGTGACGCCGGCCAGGGTGACCTCTCCGGCGGCGGAAGCGGGGCCGCCGGGGGCGGCAGGGGGTGCGTCAGCCGGGCCAGGACCGCCGGCAGCCTGCGTCGAACCCTGTTCCCCGCCGCCACATCCGGCGACGAGCAGAGTCAGCAGGCCGGCGACCGCCAGCAGCGACCTCGCGAATTTCCTCTGGTTGTTCATGGGGCCAAGATATACCGGACTTCATGAGGCCACAATCGAAAATGATGGCTGAAGCCCCAGAAGAAGGGCGGCCTTGCCCGGGATTGCCGGGCGGGGCATAATGGCCGAACCCCTCCGGGGGGACATCGCCATCGGCAACCGAAAGGATCCGACACCATGACCACGGAACGCTCCCTGGCAGGCAAGACCCTTCTGATCACCGGTGCCAGCAGGGGCATCGGCAAGGCCATCGCCCTGAGGGCGGCCCGCGACGGCGCGAACATCGTGATCGCCGCCAAGACCACCACCGAGCATCCCAGGCTGCCGGGCACGATCTTCACGGCTGCGGAGGAGATCCAGGAAGCCGGCGGCCGGGCCCTGCCCGTCAAGACCGACATCCGGTTCGAGGAGGAGGTCGCCGCGGCGGTGACCGCGGCCGTCGAGGCGTTCGGGGGCCTGGACATCGTGGTCAACAACGCCAGCGCGATCAGCCTGACCGGGACCCTCGAGACGCCGATGAAGATGTACGACCGCATGTTCGAGATCAACGCCCGCGGCAGTTTCCTGGTGACGAAGACGGCCTTGCCCCACCTGCTGGAGGCGGCGAATCCCCACGTCCTGAACCTCAGCCCGCCCTTGAACCTGGACCCCCGCTGGTTCGCCGGCCATGCGGCCTACACCCTGGCCAAGTACGCCATGAGCGTGTGGGTGCTGGGGATGGCCGCCGAGTTCCAGGGAAAGGTGGCGTTCAACGCCCTGTGGCCGCGCACGGCCATCGCCACCGCCGCGGTGCGGAACCTGCTGGGTGGCGAGAAGATGGTGGCCGCCAGCCGGCGCCCCGAAATCGTTGCCGACGCCGCCTGGGCCGTCCTGACCCGCCCGGCCGCCGCCTGCAGCGGCAACTTCTTCACGGACGAGGAGGTCCTGGTCGCCGAGGGCGAGACCGACCTCCAGAAGTACGCGGTGCAGCCGGGGACGCCCCTGTTCCCCGACTTCTTCCTGGATTGATCACCCGTCAATCGGAGTAGTCGATCAGTTCCTTGACCAGGTCGCCCAGGGAGGGGCTGGCGGCCGTGGCCTGCAGGAGGCCGGGTGTCCCCGCCCCGGCGATCGACCATTCCGCCAGGGTGTCCCCGGTGCGGGGATCGTGCACCAGCGTGGCGCTCTGGGCTTCAGGGTGATGCAGGAACCGGATCTGGGAAAGGAAGAACCCGAACCGCAGCAGTTCCTCGACGGCTGCGGAAAGGCTCTCGGTATGAGGGGCGGCCAGGACGACGCGGAGGCCCCGCCGCTCGTAGGGTACGATCTCGAACTTGCTGATCCGCTGGAACATGTGGTCCAGCAGGTCCATCTCGCCGGCGCCGTACATCCGGTCGTACGTGCTGGCGTGCCCCAGGTAGGCGAACTTTCCCGGCAGATCCATGACCACGCCCGTGCAGGTGCTGATCCCGTAGGTGACCAGTGGCCGGCCGTCGACGCTCTTGCGGAACTCGTCCAGGTCCACGACGGTGGGCACGGGGGGCGGTCCGGGATCGGCGCCGGGTTCCGGCTGCAGGACCCTGATCCGGGCCTCCAGTTCCGGCATGAGCTCCTCGCGGTGCGCCAGGAAGTGGCGGGTGATCACCTCGTCCTCGTCGATCTTGGCGATCAGCAGCCATTCGCTGTCCAGGATGGAGACCATCTCGAAGCTGGTCAGGGCGCGGTAGCCCCGGTAGTCGGTCACGATCTTGTGGCCCTCGCCCTCGGCGAACTTGCTCTCGATGTTGGCGGCCGAAAGGTGGAGGTTGAGGATGCTGGGCTCGGGGCGGAACCGGCTCTCGGTCAGGAGCTGCTGCTGCCGGTTGACCAGGAAGACCTCGCCGGTCTGGCCCAGGCCCTCCTCGCGGGCGAAGATGCTGTTGATCTTGTTGACGGCGCACTGCAGGACGAACCAGCCCAGCTGCTTGCCCTCGTCCAGCATGGGTTCGACGAAGAAGGCCGAAGGTTCGTCGGAAACCTGGTAGTACTCGAAGTCGACGAACGCCTCGGCGGGCTGATCGAGCAGCCTTGCCACCAGGGCGGATCGCTGTTGCTCGCCCGCGAACAGGTCCTGGTGATAATCGGCCTGCCGGCGGATGGTGGAGAACACGAATCCCGTTTCGTCGATGAACAGGATGTCGTAGAAGGCGTGGTACTTCTCCAGATAGTGGATGCGGATGCGGGTCTTGAGCTCCTCGATCGCCGCCACCGCCTCGGCCGGGGGGCGCTGCCGACGGGCCAGTTGATGGTACCGGCTCTTGACCCGGAAGTAGTCCCGCATGGCCGGATCGGCGGGAACCGCCGCGGCCAGGGCCTGGATCCGCCCGAGATAGGCGGTGAGATCCGACCTGCGGTCCTCGCGTACTCGGTCGAGTTCGCGGTAGACCTCCTCGGCGATGCCGGAGCCGGATGGCTGCAGCCCTGCGGCGGCGGTGCCGAGCGGACACGCCAGAACGAGCAACGCCAGTGCGGCCATCCGGACGCGGGCTGCCATGGGGACCTCCTGTCGGCATGGGATCATCCATTCCATTCCCCGGCAAGCATAATACGCGCCCGGCCGGGACGGGAAGGGGCCGGCCTTCCCAGTGACCGAATTGACAAACCGATCCCACGACGATTCCTTGTAGCCCCGGCCGGCCTTGACCCGGCAGCCGACCGCCTGTTCAATGGACGGGCCCGGCGCCCTGTTTCCCCGTACCCCGGAGTGTTGCCCGCGTGATCGTCGTCCTGGACATCGGCATCATCATCGCCTGCATCGCCGGCCTGTGGTGGGGCGCCGTGCAGGTGGTCGATTCCGCCACCCGCATCGCCCGACGCCTGGGAGTCTCCGACCTGGTCATCGGCCTGACCGTGGTGGCCATCGGCACCTCGGCGCCCGAGTTCGCCGTGACCGCCGTCGCCGCCCTGAAGGGCCAGTCGGACATCAGCGTCGGCAACGTCGTGGGGTCGAACATCTTCAACCTGGGCTTCATCCTGGGCGGACTGGCCCTTTTCCGGGGCGTTGCGACCTCTCCGCGCCTGGTCTACCGCGACGGGGGGGACCTGATCGGGACGACCCTCCTGCTCGTCTTCTTCCTGCGGGACCTGGCCGTCACCCGGCTGGAGGGGGCCATTCTCATGGCCCTGCTGGTGGTCTACATCGCGGTTCTCATCGTCCAGCGGGCCGAAGCCGGCGAACCGGTGCCGCCAGGCCGCTTCAACCGGGTGGACATCCCCCGCTTCCTGGTGGGCATCGTGGTCATCGTGGGCGCCGGGCACTTCTTCGTCGAGGCGGCCGGCAGCCTCGCCCGCCTGATGGGCGTCTCCGAGTGGGTCATCGGGGTGACCATCGTGGCGATCGGGACCTCGGCTCCGGAGCTCGCCACCTCCCTGGTGGCCCTGCATCGAGGCCAGCACGGCATGTCCGCGGGCAACCTCGTCGGCAGCGACCTGTTCAACCTGCTGGGCGTCCTCGGCCTGGCCGCCGTCCTCAGTCCCATGAGCGTGGATCCGGCCGCCCTCAGCAGCGTGACGGTGCTGGCCGCGATGGTGGTGGTGGTCGTGGTGATGATGCGCACGGGCTGGAAGCTCAGCCGCTGGGAGGGCGCCCTGCTGGTGGCCATCACCCTGGTCCGCTGGGGCTTCGACTTCTCCCGCTGATTCCCGGCCCCGCCCCCCGGTCCGAACTCCCCGTTTACCCGGCGGGCGCGGCTTGGTATCCTGGCCGCGGCAATCTCCCCGCCTCACCCTTTTCCCGGGATGACCCATGATCAAGACGAAGATCATCTGCACGATCGGGCCGGCCAGCAGCGATCCTGAGGTCCTGGAGCGCCTGATGGAAGCCGGCATGAACGTCTGCCGCCTGAACTTCAGCCATGGCGACCACGAGCAGCACGCGGGCATGATCAGGACGATCCGCGAGGTCGCGGCCCGCCGCGACGCGCCCGTGGCCATCCTGCAGGACCTGGCCGGACCCAAGATCCGCACCGCGGGCATGGCCGCCGGAACCGCGACCCTGAAGGAGGGCGCATCCCTGGTCCTGACCAGCCGGGCGGTTCCGGGAGACGACCGCGAGGTCGGTCTGACCTACGCAGACCTGCCGCGGAGCGTGCGGCCGGGCGACATCATCCAGCTGGCCGACGGGGCCATGCAGCTGGTGGTCGAATCGGCCACGGGTACGGACATCCACTGCCGGATCATCGTGGGGGGGGAGCTGGGATCGCACAAGGGGATCAACCTGCCGGGCCGTACGCTCAACGCCCCCATCCTGGGGGACAAGGACCGCGCCGACCTGCTGTTCGGCCTCGGGCAGGACGTGGATTTCGTGGCGCTGTCCTTCGTGCGCACGGCCCACGACGTGGAACTGGTCAAGCAGGTGATCCGCCAGGCGGGGCACGACACGCCGCTCATCGCGAAGATCGAGAAGTTCGAGGCGCTGGACAACATCGACGCCATCATCGACGCGGCCGACGGGATCATGGTGGCCCGCGGCGATCTGGGCGTCGAGATTCCCCTGGAGCAGGTGCCCCGAGCGCAGAAGATGATCATCGCGCGCACCAACGCGGCGTCCAAACCGGTCATCACGGCGACCCAGATGCTCAAGTCCATGGTGGAGTCCCCCCGGCCCACCCGGGCCGAGGTCACCGACGTGGCCAACGCCATCCACGACGGGACCGACGCGATCATGCTGAGCGAGGAGACGGCCATGGGCCGGTATCCGGTCGAAGCCGTGCGGGTCATGGGCCGGGTCGCGGCGGACACCGAGCAGCAGCTCGACTACGAGGGCTGGACCCGCCGCGCCGACGAGACCATCAAGCTCAGCTACGGCCGCGCCGTGGCCCACGCGGCGGTGGAGATGGCCGAGGACATCCAGGCCGCGGCCATCCTGACCTGCACCCGCAGCGGCGGCACCACCCGCCGGGTGGCCCGCTACCGCCCCCGGCAGATGCTGCTGGGCATGACGCCCGACGCCCAGACCGCCCGGCGCATGGCCCTGGTGTTCGGGGCCGTGCCGGTGCTCATCGACCTGGTGGACAGCGCGGAGGAGCTCGAAACCATGGCGGTGGACCAGGCCCTGCGCCGGGGTTTCGTCCAGCCCGGCGACCCGGTCATCCTGACCGCGGGGCTACCCTTCCACAAGCGCAGCGCCACCAACATGATCAAGGTCATCACCGCGGAATGGTCGTGAGGGGGGTCAACGCACGACGACGAACCGCCCGAAGAAATCCTCGAACTGCCCGCCTTCGCTCTGCACCACGTAGAGATAGATGCCGCTGCCGACTTCCTGCCCGTTGCGCGACAGCAGGTTCCAGCTGCGGGCGCCGCCCTCGGTGCGGCCGTCGTGCCGCAGGGTGACCACGTGGTCGCCCGAGGCGGTGTAGACCTTGATGGTGTTCAGGGCGGCGGGAAGGTTGGCGAACATGATCCGCTGCCCGACGGGGTCGTCGTGATCGGGGGGTTGGGCCTGGAACTCGGCCAGTGATTCGTTCGTGGCCGGGTTGGGATAGACGTAGATGTTGGGGCCCTCGTTCCGGCGCTGGGCGGGAGTCTGGGCGGCCTCCCCGGGAACGGTGAGGCTGAAGTTGTTGCCCGGTTCGGACTGGATGCCGTAACCGGCAGGGTAATAGCGGCCTTCTTCCTCCTCCAGGAGGTGGTCGGCCGCGGTCACGGCGTAGAAGACCGAGAAACCGTTGTGAACCTCGGTGTCGACGTGGTGGTAGTAGCGGGTCCCGTGCTTGGCGGGGATGCCCAGGGCGGCGTCGCCCTCGCGCGGGGTCACGGCGAAGAAGGTGTCCAGGACGGTGGGCCAGAATTCCCAGGGCAGGAACTGCTGAAGGCCGGGTACGGGATTGCCGTCCCGATCCCGCAGGACCGGCATGACCAGGTGCGATCCGGTCCGGTCGGCGTCCACGAATTCCTGCATGATCGCACCGAGCCCGGCGAACCGGGGATCGTCCAGGCAGAGCGGGACGTAGGATGCCCCCTCCAGTCCGGTGTTCCTGCCGAGGGGCAGGGCCACGTTGTTGTAGTTCAGGAAGGCCGGGATCTCGTTGATGAGGTCGAACTCGGCGATCATGCCCCACATGTCGGAGGGAGGACCCAGCAGTTCGCTGGTGCCCGAGGGCCGGACCCAGCCGTCCACCCGCCAGATCCGGTAGGATTCGAAATCCACCACCCCCCTGAAGAAGTCGACCTCGTACTCGGGGCCGTCGTCCCAGAAGACCTCCACCTGGTGGTTGCCGGGCACCAGCCTGATGTTGGGCGGTGAGGGCGGCAGTTCGGTCTCGTGGACCCATCCGACATGGTGTTCCCTGCCGCGCGTGCCGGTGTAGTAGGGCGGAGGCGGATACCACCAGGGCAGGTTGGTCGGCACCCAGTACAGGCCGTTGGCCTCGGTGCAGGGGATGCCGTGCCGCCGGAAGCACTCCTCGCAGTTGTCGGCGTTGACCCAGATGCAGGTGCGGCCGTCGGGCTGCGGTTCCATGATGTCCTTGCGGATGACGTCGACGAACATGAAGGATCCCGATCCCACGCAGGTCTCGTCCATCATGACGATCTTGTAGCCGAAGAGCGGGTCGCTGCCGTCGGGATTGGCGGGATAATCGCCCAGGCAGACCAGGGACTCCCTCTGGCCCACACCTGTGGCGCTGCTCTGGTCCAGGTCCATCCAGGTGCCGCGGCCGATCTCGGCGGCCAGCAGGGCGTTGTCCAGCATCTCCTCGAAACCGTAACCCATGACCATGGCCAGGCGCAGGTTCAGGGTCCGACCCGGGGGCAGGTAGGTGAACGGACCGCACGACATGAGGAACTTCAGGTCGCCGGCCTTGTCGGGCCGGGTGTCCCGGTCGATCTCGTTGCGGGCCATCACGTAGTAGCGGTCCTGGTCGGAAAGGGGCAGCCCGTCCTGGATGACCTGGGTGTTGGTGGCGAAGATCTGGAACGACCGGATGCCGACGCGGTTGGGCCCGTCGCTTTCGCGCCGGAAGTCGGTGGGATGATCGAGGAGCACCACGCCCAACACCCCGGGCAGGGGGTCGACCGGGGCGGCGTCCTTCATCCACCCGACCTGGAGATCGTAGAAGGTGTTGTCGCTGCCCCGCCGCGAACCCTGGTAGAAACCGGCCAGGTCGTCGGGATCGGACCGGTTCTCCTGGCGGCGCTGGATGTCCCCGTCCACGAAGAATCCCAGGTAGACGTCGGTCAGCACCTCGGTGCCGGTGTTCTTGATCTCGAAGTCCAGGCCGACGATGTCGTCGTACTCGTCCTGGAACCAGGTGAAGGCCCTCTGGACCACGGTGATCCCCAGGGGCTGGTGGGCGGGGTAGATCTCCTGGATGAGAGGCAGGTCGTCGCGCATGGTGCAGGTGAACATCTGGGTGCCCAGCTGGCCCCAGTCCTCGTCCACCAGCCCGTCCCCGTCGTCGTCGTAGCCGTTGAGCATGTCCTCGTCGACCCGGTTGTCCCGGTCGTCGTCGCCGCGGCCGTCGGGGTAGCGCCGCCCGCTGATCCATTCCTCGGGCGCCGGCCGCGTGATCCGCCCCTCGACCCCCTCGTAGATGGTGGCGCGCAGGTCGTCGTCGGGCCGCAGTTCGCGGTCGTACTGGCCGGTGGTCACGGCGATGTCGCCCCCCACCCGCGCCCCGACCCACAACCCGGCACCCCACAGGTATTCGTGGCCGGAGCCACCGGGCCATTGTCCGGAGGGGGCGTGGCTGTACGGCAGGGCTGCGGAGAACTGGGAGCCGATCAGGCCGTGGTTGGTGATGTTGACCTGGAATTCACCGTCGTCCAGGATGTAGGAGCCGTCCAGGACATGGATGCCGTCGGGACGGATCTCCTCCTCGAGGACGTAGTCCGGCGGCGGCTCGGCCGGGGAGGATGCGACGATCCCGAGCAGGGCGCTAACGGTTGCAGAAATGACCAGCCCGAGCCTGAACATGCCCCAAGGCTCCGAAGGTGTCGGGTATGCTGAGTCGTACGGGGCGCCGTCGCGGTGGGCGAAGCGCGCTGTCGGGGACATGAAGTTACGGATTTCCGCAACCGTATGCAAATGATTAAGGGCCAATTAATTAAGTATGATTTTCATTATCATGGATGCCCGTCCGGCCCGGAGGCAGGACGTCCTTGAACGCCGCGCCGTAGATTTCCCACACCGTCACGAACAGGGCCGCCACGATGGGCCCGATGATGAAGCCCAGGATGCCGAACATCAGGATCCCGCCCAGGGTGGCCAGCAGGATGAGCAGGTCGGGCATCTTGGTGTCCTGCCCCACCAGCCGGGGTCGCAGCACGTTGTCGATGCTGCCGACGGCCAGACCGCAGAACACCGCCAGCCCGATCCCCTCGGCCAAGTGTCCGCCCGCGGCCAGCACGATCGCCGCCGGCGCCCAGATCAGGCCCGTGCCGATGCCCGGAATGATCGACAGCACCACCATGACGGTGCCCCAGAACACGGCGCTGGGGATGCCGACCACGGCGAAGGCCAGGCCCGCCAGGCCGCCCTGCAGGATGCCGATCACGGCGGTGCCCTTGAGGGTGGCGCGGGTCACGGAGCGGAACTTGTCCAGCAGGCGGCGCTCCTCGCGGTCCTCCAGGGGCAGGTAGTAGAGGATCAGGTCCACGAGCTTGCCGCCGTCGATCAGGAAGAAGTACATGCTGTAGAGCATGATCCCCAGCATGAACAAAAAATGCAGGGTTCCGGTGGTCGCCGCCGACAGGCTGTTGATCAGAAAGCCGCTCAGCCACTGCACGAGCTGGGCCGCCTTGGCCGCCACCGCCTGCTTGTCGATGGTCAGCTGGTCGGCGAAGGGCAATCCCTGGACCCAGCCCTGCACCTTGCCGAACAGGGGCAGGCCGGTGAACCAGTCCTGCAGCTGCTGCAGGTTCTGGACGTCGCCGGGCACCTGGCCGGCGATGGTGTTGCCCACCTTGATGGCCTGCGAGGTCACCACCCCCAGGAAGGCGCCCAGGGGCAGGATCACCACCAGCACGATGAGCGTGAGGGTCAGCAGGGACGCCAGCGACCTGCGGCCGCGCACCCAGCCGAGGATGCGCCGGTACACCGGATGGGCCAGGGAGGTGAAGATCCCCGCCAGCAGCACGGCCATCAGGAACGACCGGATCATGGCCAGGAACACGGCCGAGATCACGACCAGGAGCAGGAGCAGGAAGGCCCGTCCGGCGTTGGATGTCGGCGTGGTCATCGCGCCTCCGGTCAGTCGACCAGGTAGTACTCGAGGGTGGCCACCACCCGCACCTTCTTGATGTGCGGGGTGTTGCTGTCGCGGTCCTCGATGGAGAACTGGCCCTGCCAGGCCTGCTTGATCTTGCCCAGGTTGCTGTCCGAATCTCGGGCGAACTTCTCGGCCACCTCGCGGGCGTTGCGGGTGGCCTCCTCGATCATGCCGGGCTTGATGGCGTTCAGGCCGGTGAACAGGAACTGGGTGCGCGAATCGTAGTTCTGGGAGCCCACCGCGACGCCCTGCTTGCCCAGGTTCCCGACGTCCCGCATGGCGGCGCGCACCTTCTCGATCGCGGGGGAGTAGACGGTGACGGTCCCGTTGCCCAGGTAGCGGAACCGGCCCTGGTCGCCGCCGCCATAGCGCTCGGCCTGCTTGTCGATGATGGCGGGCACGCCGGTGGTGACCTCGTCGGCGGTGAATCCGGCGGTCTCCAGGAAGGCCAGGACCAGCCCGGTGTTCCGCTCGAGGTCGGCCGTCACCCGGGCCAGGTCGTCGCCGGCCACGGCGAAGGTGATGGGCCAGATGGCGACGTCCGCCGGCACTTCCTGCTCGGCCAGACCCTTGACGGTCACGGTGCGGTCCAGGGCCCTGAGCCGGACGATGCCCTGGGCCGTGAACCAGCCCAGCAGCGTCAGGCCTGCGCCGAGCAGGACGCCGAGGATCAACGCTTCGCGGGTGCGGTTGCCGGACATGGCGGGTTCCTTTCTGGGAGGATGACGTCCCGATGACCTTAGCCAAGGGGGGCGTGGGGGTCAACTGGTTCCAAGGTGGCAAGGTCAAATGATAGCCATTGATGGATGTGAAACAGGGCAGTAGACTCATGGGGGGAGGGAATCCGTCCCACATATCGATGATCTATTTCAAGGAGGACCATCATGCTCATCCACCGTTTCACCTGGCTTGGATGTCTGCTGGTTGCGGCCGGGTAGATGTGGGGAAACGAGTGAAAGAGAGCCGTCATGGCCAGGATGATAGTTTTGATGGTGATCGTGCTGGTTGCCCAGGCTGCCCAGGCCCGGGTCTGGCGGGTGGAGCGGGACGGGACGGGAGACTTCGGGGTGATCCAGGACGCGGTGGATTCATCGGCCTCGGGGGATACGATCATGATCGGACCGGGTCGTTACAACGAGGGCCGGATGGTGACGACACCGGGCTGGACGGAGTTCGTGCGGGTGTTGGTGACCCGGCAGGAATTGACTTTGATCGGAGCAGGTCCGAACCAGACGATCATCGGACCAGAGGATCCCTATTCCATTGACCAGGGAGATGACCGGGGAATTGAAGGCAGCCCCTATTTTGGTGGTTTCTTTGTCGAAGTCAATGGCATAGCATTTGAAAATATGTGTTGGGGTATTATTGGGGAATATGGAATAAATTACAAAATTTCCAATTGCAGATTTTCTGCCAATCTTGGGGGACTACTCTGTGTGTATTCGAATGAAATCACAGTAAGTGATTGCATATTTGAAAAAACCCCATTGGGTTGGCATCGTTTATTGGGGGGAGTTTCGTGCATGAAGGCGGAGGTGTCTGGTTGCGAGTTTATTTTGGAAAAAAATGGTGACGGCCTCCAAACTGCAGTCCAATTTGATTTCACTCCTGAAGTTGTATTTAGAGACTGCAATTTCTATGATGGAAAATATGGATTAAGGATAATTGGTTCTTCGGATCATTTTGCGACTGTCTGGAACTGCTGTTTTATCGGCCAATCATTGAGAGGATTAAATGTGGAAAAGATGTCGGCAAATGTCCAGGATTGTTCTTTCAAGCAGCAGGCCTCTGCCGTGTTTACTTATAGATCGACCACGGGTCTAGATTTGCGAAATTGTTTATTCACCGATGTCGATGTCTGCTCGATCCATATCGATTCCGTCGGCTGGATGAATGTCCAAAATTGTATTCTTGCGCACGGGCCCCAATTCACGGTTTGGCAACCATCGACCTGTGAAGATATCCTCACCCCGGACCTCCCCCACCTGAACATGACCAATAACGATTGGGGCACAACCGACGCCGACACCATCGCCTCGTGGATCCACACCTGCGATTACATCGTGGACTACATTCCCTATATCGGCATGCCGGTCGGGGCGGAAACCATGAACTGGGGCGACCTCAAGGCCCATTTCCGGTGACGCTCGCCGCTCGGCCCGGACGTCCCGCCCGTCCTGTTGCCCCTGGTGATTCCACCTCGATCTGCTACCTTCCCCCACGTGCACCGAATCGCCACCAAACCAGCCAAGGAGGCCGCCGTGGCCGATCTGAAAGCCTGCATCGAGACCAGCCGTGGTCCCATCAACCTGACCCTCTTCGCCGATCAGGCCCCCGTGACCGTCGCCAACTTCGTCAACCTCGCGCAGCGGGGCTTCTACGACGGGCTGGCGTTCCACCGGGTCATCGCCGACTTCATGATCCAGGGCGGTTGCCCCACGGGCAACGGCACCGGCGGCCCGGGCTACCGGTTCGAGGACGAGTGCTGCGACAGCCTCCGTCACGACGCACCCGGCGTCCTGAGCATGGCCAACGCGGGACCGGGCACCAACGGCAGCCAGTTCTTCATCACCCACGTGGAGACCCCCTGGCTGGACGGCAAGCACACCGTCTTCGGCAAGGTGGTCGGTTCCGGCGACCAGGAGATCGTCGACGGGGTGGCCCAGGGCGACGTCATCGAGGCGGTCACCGTCAGCGGCGACGTGGACGGCTTCCTGGCGGGCCACGAGGACCAGCTGGCCGCGTGGAACAAGGTGCTGGACAAGAAGTTTCCCCGGCTGGGCTAGCCGGCCGGAAAAAATCAGGTTGCCCGGGGGCGGCGCTTCGGCGCCGTCCTTCTTATACTTGAGCAAAAGACCCATGATTCGGGAGGATGCTCATGCGCACCGGAACGATCCTGACCGCCCTGGCTGTCCTGCTGGTCCTCGCCCTCCCCAGGGGAGGCGTCGCGGGAGACCGGCCGGCCGCGAAGGACGAAGCCCCCAAGGAAACGACCATGGACCGACCCGCCACCGGCAAGGCCGACAAGGACTGGAAGCAGGAGCTGACGCCCCAGCAGTACCAGGTGCTGCGGTGCAGCGCCACCGAGCCGCCGTTCACCGGCAAGTACCACGACCACCACGAGGAGGGCACCTACCTGTGCGCCGGTTGCGGCGCCCCGCTGTTCTCCTCCAGCGCCAAGTACGAGTCTGGCAGCGGCTGGCCCAGCTACTTCCAGCCCATCAGCACGGCGGCCCTGACCGAGAAGAAGGACCTCAGCCACGGCATGGTCCGCATCGAGATCAGCTGCGCCCGCTGCGACGGGCACCTGGGCCACGTCTTCCCCGACGGCCCCAAGCCGACCGGGCTGCGCTACTGCATCAACTCGGCGGCCCTGGACTTCAGGAAGGCCGCCGGATCGGAGAAGTAGGCCGACCCAACCCCTTCTGGTCAGGGAAGGATCCAGCTCCTATAATCAACCGGCTGGGGGCCCGACCGCCGTGGCCGGGCCCACGATGCATGGCCGCGGGCGCGGGCGAAGGGAGCCGGTTGTGAAGGACGTCACCGCCATCATCCTGGGCGGGGGCCGGGGGTCGCGCCTCTACCCCTTGACCCTGGAACGCAGCAAGCCGGCGGTGTCCTTCGCCGGCAAGTACCGTCTCATCGACATCCCCATCAGCAACTGCATCAACAGCGGCATGAAGCGCATCTTCGTGCTGACCCAGTTCCTGTCGGCCAGCATGCACCGCCACATCATGCAGACCTACCAGTTCGACGTGTTCAGCAACGGGTTCGTCGACATCCTGGCCGCCGAGCAGACCCCCGACAACGCCGACTGGTTCCAGGGCACCAGCGACGCCGTCCGCGCCACCCTGAACCACACCCTCTACTATCAGGCCGACCAGGTGGTCATCCTCGGCGGCGACCACCTCTACCGCATGGACTACTCGGAGATGGTGAAGTTCCACCGGGAGACCGGGGCGGACATCACCCTGGGCGTCTATCCCGTCCCCCGGGAGGAGGCGGGCCGCATGGGCCTGATGCTGGCCGACCGGACCGGGCGCGTGACCGAGTTCAAGGAAAAGCCCAGGGACCCTGCGGTCATCGACCGGTTCAAGGCCCCCGGGGAGCTCTTCGAGCGCGCGGGCCAGGCCGCTCCGCCCGAGACCTACCTGGCCAGCATGGGCATCTACGTCTTCGAGACGGCGGTGCTGCGCGAGGTCCTGAAGGACAATTCCAAGACCGACTTCGGGAAGGAGGTCATTCCCGCCGCCATCGCCCCGCACAAGGTCATGGCCTATCCCTTCACCGGCTACTGGCGGGACATCGGGACCATCGCCTCGTTCTTCGAGGCCAACCTGGAACTGGTGGACAGCCGTCCGCCCTTCAATCTCCACCAGGGGGGCTGGCCCTTCTACACCCGTTCCCGCTCGCTGCCCCCCAGCCGCATCACCGGGTCGGAGATCCACGACGCCCTGGTGGTCGAGGGGGCCACGGTGACCGGCGCGGTCATCACCAATTCCATCGTCGGCACGCGCGGCCGGGTGCGCACGGGCTCGGTCCTCAAGGACGTCATCTTCATGGGCAGCGACTTCTACGAGGGCGAACAGCAGCTGGGCGTCGCCGAGGCGGCTCCGGCGCCGGGGCTGCCCCGGCTCGGCATCGGCCAGGGATGCCGCATCGAACGCTGCATCATCGACAAGAACTGCCGCATAGGCGACGGCGTGATCATCCATGCCCATCCCGACGTCGCCGAGGCCGAGAACGACCTGTGCTGGATTCGCGACGGCATCACCATCCTGCCCAAGGGCACGGTCGTCCCGCCGGGAACGGAGCTCTGATCCATGCGGTTGACCGGCGCCTGCGTCCTGCTGATGTTCTCCCTGGCGGCCTGGCCGGCGGCGGCCCAGTCGCCTGCCGACCAGCTGGACGGTCTCGACTGGGGCGACGCCTCCTTCCTGGCCATGCGGGCCATTCCCGGCACCGTCTACGAGGGGCGGCCCGATTCCCTCCTGGACTGGATCGACGCCTGGTGGGACGCAGGCGGGCCCGAGGAGCCCATGACCCGCATCCTCATCCTGGGCGCGATCTGGGACGGCCAGTTCGACCATCAGCTCTACGGTTACGAGATCGTCGACCTGCTCCTGTGGTTCACCGATCCCCAGCGCCTGTCCGGCGACTCGCCTCGGCTCTCGGGCGACCTGGCCACCGCCACGGCGGATCCCGATCCCTACCGGGCCGCCGTCCAGGAGTTCGACGCCTTCACCCGGGCCTTCGCCGACCAGCTGCTGCCCCATCAGCCGGTGGGCACCGAGCAGGAATTCTTCTGCCTCTACTATTCCGGCCGCACCCGCGAGGCCTGGCGCCGGCTGGATTCCGAGGCCATGAAGGGCACGACCCTGCGCGGCTACCGGGACCGCCGCGAGGACGCCCTGAAACGACAGTCAGGCCTGGTGTTCGCCGGGATCACGGGCGGCTTCTGGTCCCCCTTCGGCAAGTACGCCTTCGCGGGGGACCATGCCCTGGTGGGCCTCCAGTACGGGATGCAGGGCAAGCACTGGCTGGTCCGCCTGGTGGTCGAATCCCGCCTCGGCCGCACGGACCGCCCATACCTTGCCGACCAGGACGGGATCCGGGGCGCCTCGGACCGCTTCAACGCCCTGCTCCTGGGCTTCGAACTGGGCCGCGCCCTCTACCAGTCGGGCCGCTGGCAGGTCAACGTGTTCGGCGGCCTGGGGATGGATGCCGTCAAGCCCTTCGGCGAGGAGGAGGTGATGCTGCAGGCCCTGCACCTGAGTGCCGGCGCCGGCTGGCGGCTCGACCTGGGGTCCCGGCGGCAGTGGTTCACCTCGGTCGACTACCGGCGGGAGTGGATCGGATCCCGCAACGAGCAGGGCACCGAAATCTACGGCGACGCCTGGAGCGTGCGCCTGGGGGTGGGGGCGAACTTCGGGCAGGAGAACCGGGACAAGCTGCGGCGGCTGGCCCGTTGACCAGGATGATCCGGTCAGCCAAATGGGCCAGAAACAGCTTGTTTCCCATTTCACGGCCATCTACCTTTCCCCTATCGAATTGACCTGTGATATTCTTCACAGCGCGAAACGCAGTTTATCCGGCCGCAACCCGGTCGCCCGGAATGGCCATGTTCGATCGTTCACCTGATCAAGGAGAGAGGACGATGACTTTCCAGCCTCGGCTCGCGAAGCTTCTTGCCCGCAAGAACGTCAAGCGCAACATGCCCCGCCCCGCGCTCATCCAGGAATGCGTCGACAACAAGGAAGTCCTGGTCAGCGCCTGCGGCGCCCTGGCGACCTGGACCCCCACCGAGTCCACCGGCCGCAGTCCCCTGGACACGCTGATGGTCCGGCGCAAGGAGAGCGAGCACACCATCGACTGGACGGCCGCCAACAACATCCCCCTCGAACCGCGAACCTTCGACATGATGCTCGACGACGCCCTGAAGACGCTGGGAGCCAGCAAGAAGGTCTACGCCAGCGACCGCGTCATCGGCGCCGACTCGTCCTACGCCCTGCCCGTGCTGACGGTCGGCAACTTCGCCCTGACCCAGCTCTTCGTGGACAACATGTTCCGTCCCGTGCCCGCCGGGATCAAGAAGAGCATCTTCGCCGACCGCGGCTTCACCATCCTGGTCTGCCCCTACGACAAGTTCGATCCCAAGCGCTACAAGGGGAAAGTCAGGGTCGATCCCCGCCTCGGCACCGCCAGCACCATGGTCATCGCCATGGACTTCGACCGGCGCATCGGCCTGGTCTACGGTTCGGCCTACTGCGGCAGCGTCAAGAAGACCCTGTTCACGGTCATGAACTACATGTTGCCGGCCGAGGGCATCCTGCCCATCCACTGCTCCGCCAACGAGGGCAAGAAGGGCGACATCGCCCTGCTGCTGGGCCTGTCCGGCACCGGCAAGACGACCCTCAGCGCCGACGCGAGCCGCGCCCTGCTGGGCGACGACGAGCACGGCTGGAACGACACGGGGATCGCCAACTTCGAGAACGGTTGCTACGCCAAGCTGATCGACCTGAACCCGAAGAAGGAGCCCGAGATCCACAAGGCCTGCTTCCACAAGGCCCCCTACCTGAAGCACGGCGCCATCATCGAGAACGCGATGATGTATCCCGACGGCGAGTTCGACCTGTTCGACGACCGCCTCACCCCGAACAGCCGCGGCTCCTACCCGCTGAAGTTCCTGACCAACATCAAGAAGAGCAGCAAGGGCGGGCATCCGAGCACCATCCTGTTCCTGACCGCCGACGCCAACGGCGTGCTGCCCCCGGTGTCGAAGCTGACCCGCGAGCAGGCCATGTTCTGGTTCATCATGGGCTACACCAGCAAGCTGGCGGGCACCGAGACCGGCGTGACCGAGCCCAAGTCGGCGTTCAGCCGCTTCTTCGGCGCTCCCTTCATGCCCCGCAACCCCGATGACTACGCCAGCCTGCTGGGCAAGAAGCTCGACGAGCACGGCACCGACGTCTACCTGGTCAACACCGGCTGGAGCGGGGGCCCCTACGGCGTGGGCTCGCGCATGGACATCATGCTGACCCGGGCCATGTGCGCCGCGGCCATCAACGGCAAGCTGAAGGACGTCAAGTTCAAGAAGGATCCGATCTTCAAGGTCCTGGTCCCGACCAGCTGTCCCGGGGTCAAGGACTCCTCCGTCCTGTGGCCGAAGAACACCTGGAAGGACAAGAAGGCCTACGACGCCCGCGCCCAGAAGCTGGCCGCGGACTTCCAGGCCCAGTGGCAGAAGGCGTACGCCGACAAGGGCATCGCCAAGGCCATCGCCGATCAGTGCCCCGGCGCCTGATCGACTCGTCGCTGCGGTGATCCATGCGGGCGTCCTGGGGGACGCCCGCTTTTTCGTGAATGCCGGAGGCTCCTGGCGGGTATTCTTCAGGTACCCCCTCACGGAGAAGGAGAGATCATGACCCGCGACCGCCGCCTGCCCCTGTACCAGGAAGTCCTCCTGCTGGCCCTCGACGAGAAGAAGGGCACCACGCCCTCGAGCAGCATGTTCGCCCACGCCATGGGCGGTGCCATCCTGGCCGAGTTCGTGGCCTCGGGCCTGGTGCGGCTCGACCCTGACAAGAAGAAGCTGGTCCGTCCGGGGACGGGGCCGGATCCGGAGGATCCGATCCTTGCCGAAGCGCTGGCCCTGTTGCGCAGGGCCAAGCGCCCGAAGAAGGCCCGGGACTGGGTCATGAAGTTCGCCGGCCTGAAGGATCTCAAGCACCGGTCCGCCGCCCTGCTGGTGGATGCCGGCGTGCTGGAGGAGGATACCGGAACGGTCCTGAAGATCTTCAGGCGCCGCATCTATCCCGAGGCGGATCCCGGTCCCGAGAGCGAGCTGCGCGACCGGATGCACCGGGCCATCTTCACCGGGACGAGGGACCTCGAACCCCGCACCGTGGTGATCATCGCCCTGGCCAGGGCGGCCGGGATGCTCGATGCGGTGTTCGGCAAGAAGAAGCTCAAGGAGCGGAAGCAGCGCCTCGACGCTCTCAGCAGCGGCCAGGCCGTCGGGGCCGCCACGAAGGAAGCGGTCGAGGCCGTGCAGGCGGCCATCATGGTGGCGACCATCGTGCCCGTGATCGCGGCCGGGGCGGCGACGACGGGGGGATGACGACGGAGGCGCTCCCCGGCCCGTGGGCTTCCCTGCGGCGGAACCCGCGTCCGGGCGGAGAGGGAACAGGACTCTCGGTCGGGCCGGCTGCACACCGGGCAACGAAACTCTTGGCGCGGGTCCCCGGTTCGTTTAAAATGGGATGAAAACTGTATGGAACATTCCCCGCCCCATCGCGAACCCGCAGACAGGGAGACGAACCCAATGGACGCAGCGGACATCCTGGCCGGGTTTCCCTTCTTCAGGGACGCATCACCCGATTGCCGGAAGCGGATGATCGAGGGAGCCAGCATCGCCAAGCTGGACAAGGGGGCCTATTACGTCCTCGAAGGCGAGAAGCCCGAAGGCATCGCCCTCGTGGGCAAGGGGCGACTGCGGGTCTTCAAGACGGGCCAATCCGGCCGGGAGATCACCCTGTACGAGGTGGGCCAGGGCGAAGTCTGCCTGTTGAACCTGCTGAGCATGATGACCGGCGTCACCTCCCCTGCAGCCGCCGTGGTCGAGGAGCCGGTGGTCGCGGTCTATTATCCCGCCGAACTTTTCCGCTGCTGGGTAGGCACGGACAAGGCCCTCAGCTCGGCCGTGTTCTCCACGCTGGCCCAGGGGGTGACGGAGATCATGTCCCTGGTCGAAGAGATCGCCTTCAAGAACCTGGATTCTCGTCTGGCCGGCTACCTCCGCCAGGGTTTCCATCCGGGCGACCGCTCGCTGGCGGAGCTCAGGACCACCCACGAGAAGATCGCCGCCGACCTCGGCAGCACCCGGGAAGCCGTCAGCCGCCTGCTCAAGGAGTTCGAGCGGCAAGGCGCCATCGATCTGGGCCGGGGGCGGATATCCCTGAAGAACGGTGATCTCCTGGGCAACTGGGCGGACTGAACCTCAAGTATTTCCCTCGAATTTCTCCCTTGTGTGATCTTGGTCACTGAGAACGGGTGTCGTTTTCAGTATTGTCACCAAGTCGGATCACCACCGCCCACGGGAGGACGATCATGAAATTGGTCGTTGAAACAACAAAATTGACCGAGGCCGGGAAGGCCCCCTCCCGGGGCCTGGCCAATGACCCTTTCCCATAGACCGCCGGCCGGCCCCCCGGGGGCCGGCGTCATCAAGTTCGAGGGGGGAAAATCATGTCCAAGCCACAACGCCACGCCATCTTCATGGCCGCCGTCCTGGGGGCCTTCCTGGTCATACGGCCCGGGACCGCAGGAGCCTTCTCCTCGGGGCCGCTCGACGGCTTGACCAATGCCCCGGGCGAGGGCAACTGCACCGGGTGCCACGCCTCCTTCCCGTTGAATTCGGGGACGGGGACCCTGGAGGTCCTGGGCCTGCCCGCGCTGTACACGCCGGGTTCGGCCTACCTGGTGGAGATCAGGCTCGCCGATCCGGCCGCCGCCCGCTGGGGTTTCGAATTCACCATCATCGACGGGCAGGGCGACAGCCAGGGCTCGCTGTCCCCGGTGGACGGCAACACGCAGGTGTCCACCGGCGGCGCCTTCGGCCGCACCTACGCCAAGCATACGAGCGCCGGGACGAATCCGGGACAGACGGGCCAGAATTCCTGGACGGTGTCCTGGACGGCGCCGCCGGCCGGGGCTGGAGGCCTGGGGCTGTTCGTCGCCGGCAACGCGGCCAACGGCAATGGGACCAACAGCGGGGACCGCATCTACGCCACAGATTTCATCATGGCCGAGGAGAACCTCTCGGCCGCGTCTCTGCCGGGACCGGTCGCCGAACTGATGCCCTGCTTCCCCAACCCCTTCAACCCGCGGACGGTGGTCAGCTTCGAACTGGCCGAGGATGCCGGGGTCTCCCTCACGGTCTTCGACGTGCGGGGCCTCCAGGTCAGGACCCTGCACAGAGGCGACCTGCCGGCCGGCGTCCACCGCTTCGTCTGGCAGGGGGACGATGCCGCAGGCCGGCCCCAGCCCTCGGGCCTGTACATCGCCCGCCTGACCGGTCCGGACGGCAGGGACCTTTCCGCCCCGGTGAAGATGACCCTGGCCCGTTGACGGCCGCAAGAAAGGGACGACCGATTTGCCGACCAGCCGCAAGAACCCGGCCTCGCCCGGATCCCGTCGTCGCCGGGGCCTGCTCGCCCTGGCCCTGGCGGCGGCGGGGGTCCTGCTGGGGACCGCCCAGAGGGCGGAGGCCCTGCCTCGCTATACCGCCCGTTACGGCCAGAGCTGCATCCTCTGCCACGCCAATCCCACCGGGGGCGGGATGCGGTCCCTCTACGCGTCCCAGTTCATCGTCCCCGAGGAACTGGCGGCCCGGAACTCCGGTCCGGGAGAGGGACTGGCGGATTTCAGTCCGGCCCTGAGTCCCAACGTCACCGTGGGGGTCGACGCCCGGAGCCTGGTCTACCAGGAAGAAGGAGGCGAGGGGGCCGTCCTGGCCATGCAGGGGGACCTGTATGTGCACCTGCAGACCGGGCGGGCGACCTCGGTCTACCTGGAGCAGGGTCGCGGAGGAACGGGGGAGGCCTACGGCCTGGTCACGGACCTGCCCCTGGACGGCTACGCCAAGGCCGGCCGTTTCGTCCCGGACTTCGGCTGGCGCTTCGCCGACCACCAGATGGCCACACGGCGTTACCTGGCCGGGCCCGAAGGTTCGGATGCTCCTGCGCTTCTTCCATTGTCCGGCCTGGAGGCGGGGATCTCCCCGGGGCCGGTGTTCGCCAGCGCCTCCATCCTGGAAGGAGGAGACGCCCTGGGCGACAGCTACGCCGCCAGGATCATGGTCCAGCGGGGTCTCGGGCCCCTGAACCTGGGTCTGGGGGCATCGGTCCTGAGGCGGACGGGGCCGGGTGAACGGCTCCGAGCCGCCGGGGGGTTCTGGTACCTGAACCTGGGTCCGGTGTCCTGGCTGGGGGAGTATGACGAGACCAGGCAGCAAGGTCGTCTCGGCAACCTGGCCGCCCACGAGCTGAGCCTGGTCCTGAGGAAGGGGCTCGAGGCGAGGGCGACCTACGGCTTCCAGGATCCGGACCGGGCGCTGCGCAGCGGAGCCCGTCACCGCACGGGGCTGGGTCTCGCCTACATGCCCCGGCCCTACCTGGCCGTCCAGTTGATGGGGAACCGGTGGGACGTCGACGAGGGGGTGCAGGTGCCGGGCAGCGACCGGTACGAGACCGACCTCGTGATCCACTTCTTCTACTAGATCACCCAGCCGAAGGGAGATGACCATGGCTGCGAAGATCATCCTGCCCGCTGTGGCCCTGGCGATCGCCTGCCTGACGGGGTCGGCCCTGGCGGCCCGCTACCAGATCAAGCCCGGCGAGGGATGCCGGATCGTCTTCAAGTCCAAGGCCCCCCTGGAATCGTTCGAGGGCCGCACCGACCGGGTCAGCGGCTGGTTCTCGGTGGACCTGGCCGATCTGGCCGCGGGGGTCCAGCTGGAAGTGGAAGTCGAGCTGGCGACTTTCGATACGGGCCTGGGCAAGCGCAACCAGCACATGCGCGAGAACCACCTCGAGACCGACACCTATCCGGTGGGCCGGTTCAGCGGCGGGACCGTCGAAAGTCCGAGCAGACCCGTCCTGACGGCGGGCGAACCGGTGACGCTTCAGCTCACGGGGACCATGGACCTCCACGGCATGACCTTGCCCATGACGGTACCGGTGACCCTGGACCTCGGCGGGGACGGCGCCATCACGGTCACCAGCGAGTTCGTCCTGAAGCTGAGCGACTTCGCCATCGAGCGTCCCCGGTTCCTGGTCATGAAGGTGGCCGACGAGCAGAAGATCGAGGTCATCCTCACGGCGGAAAGGCAACCTTCATGAACATCCGGCCTGGAGCGATCAGGATCCTGGTCCTGCTTGCCGGCCTGGCCGTGCTGGCGGCCTGCAGCGACAACGGGACCGAACCGCAACTCGACGACTCGGGCGGCGGGGGCGAGCCCACGGTTTCGTTCGCCGCGGACGTCCAGCCCATCTTCGACGCGAACTGCATCGGTTGCCACGGCGCCGTCGGGGGCAACGGCGGCCTGAGCCTGGCGGCCGGCAGCAGTTACGACAATCTGGTCGGCGTGCCGGCCCAGGGATATTCCGGCGACCGGGTGGTGCCCGGGGATCCGGACGCCTCGGTCCTTTACCGGAAGCTGACGGGAGCCCAGGGTGTGGGCGGTCCCATGCCCCCGACCGGGACCCTGCCGCCGGCGACGGTGGATCCGGTGCGGATCTGGATCACGGAAGGGGCGCTCGAGAACTGAACCCATCCTCCCCGTCCGCCGGCCCGGCCCGGCCCTTCCAGGTCCGTCTCGTCAAGCCCGGGCGATCTTTCTGCAGCCCCCTACCAACCTGAGGGTGCCTTTCCCGACCGCGACCGTTATCATTCCCAGCGGGAGCGACGAACGAACATGAGCAGGAAACCCGAAGAAGAGGCGGTCGTCATCCGTCTCGCCCGATCCCCGCAGGACGTCCTGAAGGTCATGGTCGTCCGCGGCATCGTCTTCATCGAGGAGCAGGGTGTCGACTGGGAGGGTGAGATCGACGGATTCGAGGAATCCGCGATCCACGTCCTGGGCGAGGTGGACGGCCAGCCTGTCGCCAGCGGGCGCCTGCGCCTGCTCGACGGCGGCTGGGCCAAGCTCGAGCGCATCGCCGTCCGTCCCCGCTGGCGCGGCCGCGGGATCGCGCGCCGCATGGTGGCGTTCCTCCTGGAGGAAGGCGCCCGGCGCGGCGCCGACCGCTACAAGCTGCACGCCCAGGTCCACCTCGAGGCTTTCTATCGGGACCTCGGATTCACCAGGGAAGGAGAGGTCTTCGACGAGTGCGGCATCGATCACGTCCTGATGCTGCGCGGGCCCTCGTGAGGACCGGAACGATGTTCATCTACCAGAAATACGGCGATTTCTTCGCCCAGGCGGCCGAAGGCCTGGAGCAGCTGGCGGCCGCCGAGATCGAGTCCCTCGGCGCCGAGAACGTCAAGATCGGCCGCCGGGGCCTGACCTTCCAGGCCGACCAGGAGACCCTGATCCGCATCAACTACCGCACGCGGCTGCTGACCCGCGTGCTGGCGCCCCTCATCCGGTTCAAGGCCGAGACCCCCGAGCAGCTCTACCTCGGCGCCAAGAAGGTCGACTGGACCAACATCCTCCGCTTCGACCAGACCTTCGCCGTGTTCGCCAACGTCCACCGCAGCAGGATCGACCACAGCCAGTTCGCCGCCTTGAAGGTCAAGGATTGCGTGGCCGACATGTTCCGCAAGCGCTATCGCGGCAAGCGTCCCAACGTGGACACGCGCGAACCCGACCTGTGGATCTCCGTCCACATCCTCGAGGACGAGGTCACCCTCAGCCTCGACTGTTCGGGAGGCTCGCTGCACCGCCGCGGCTACCGCCTGGACGCGGTCGAAGCCCCCATGCAGGAGACCCTTGCCGCAGCCATCCTCGACCTGGCCGGATGGGACGCCAAGAAACCGCTCTACGATCCCATGTGCGGGTCGGGCACCCTGCTCAGCGAAGCGTGGGTCAAAGCGGCCAACCTGCCGGCGGGCGTCCTGCGCAAAAAGTGGGGCTTCATGATGCTGCCCGGCTACGACCGCCGGGTCTGGGTGAAGGTCAAGCTGCAGGCGGACAACGCCGTCCGCACCGT
>Ga0180009_10000939_pt1 | contig 37146 bp, 37 predicted proteins | sample OS_PC_MetaG_FD_123537 | JGI IMG/M metagenome (GOLD analysis project Ga0180009, IMG submission 123537) | Groundwater microbial communities from the Aspo Hard Rock Laboratory (HRL) deep subsurface site, Sweden - OS_PC_MetaG | ecosystem: Environmental > Aquatic > Deep subsurface > Groundwater... | reverse complement strand
TTCATTCTCCAAAGAGTCTTGGAAAGTCCTTTGAGGAGGTACTGGGAACTTTGTGGCGCGCGGTCATTTGCCCTGACCACTTCCGGCCCGCAATGCCTTGCAGGGGGAGAAGATGAAAGAGCAAGTCGAACAATTTTTCAAAAATGATTATTTCAGGTTTTATTCAAAATATCTTCCTCAACCCAAGAAAATAGGCGGCCAGGAATTTCAAGCACTCTGCCCCTTCCATGAAGACCGGAAGCCTTCCTTCAATTTTAATAATGAGAATGGAACTTATTTTTGCCACGGTTGCGGAAAAAAAGGAAATGCCATTCATTTCTACGCGAAAATAAATTCCCTTGATGACCGAAGAGATTTTCCAAAAATCTTAAAGGGTATTTCCTCAGATTTTGGAATACCGTATGAAGAGCGGGAAAAGAAATTTATCGCAAGTTATGACTATACCGATGCGCAAGGAAAACTTCTTTTTCAGGTTTGCAGATTTGACCCGAAAGACTTTAGGCAAAGAAGACCGGATGGAAAAGGCGGGTGGATATGGGATTTAAAGGGTGTCCATACGGTCCTTTACAATTTGCCTAATATTTTAAAAGCCGAGGAAGTCTTAATTTGCGAAGGGGAAAAAGACGTTGAAACCTTGAAGGGTCTTGGTTTTACTGCAACGACTTCACCAATGGGTGCTAAAAAATGGCGCGACCATTACAACGAATTTTTAAAGGGGAAAGATTTAATCCTTATTCCCGACAACGACAACGAAGGCCGGGAGCATATGACCCAGGTAGGAGGTTCTTTAAATGGAACTGCAAGAAGCCTTAAATGGCTTAACCTTCCTGGGTTGCCTTCCAAAGGGGATGTTTCGGACTGGATAGCAAGCTTTCAAGACCCGGAAGAGGCCGTGGAACGCCTTTCCATCATGCTTGAAAACGCAAGCATCTATAATCCTCCAAAACAAAAAAGCTATGAAGACATAGTTTTGAATGTTAAGGAATTTAACCTTTTAGACTTTCCAGAAAAAAGAGAATATTTAAGACCTTTTCTAAAACAAGATTCAATCAATCTATTTTGCGGATGGCGTGGAGTAGGAAAGACCTGGTTTGCCTGGTCTATTTGCGATGCCATAACGAAGGGAGCCTCTTTCGGTCCTTGGGAGTGTAAGAACCCCGTTTCCTGTCTAATTCTTGATGGCGAGATGCCGACCAGCGACTTGAAGGAACGCATGACACAATTAAGGATTGATTCAGACCGACCCGAACCCTTTTATATTTATTCGGACGCATTGGCTAATCAATGGGGACTACCCCGCGCACACCTTGCAAGCGAAGCATGGAGAACGAAAATGGAATCCATTCTTAAAGCGAAACATATCAAGTTGTGGGTAGTCGATAATCTTGCTTCTCTCGCAAGTGGTCTTGAAGAAAATTCTAAGAAGGATTGGGACCCTATCAATCAATGGTTTTTGAATTTGCGTTTTCAAGGAATTTCCACGGTCATGCTACATCATGTTTCTAAAGATGGCGACCAAAGAGGAACGAGCGCAAGAGAAGATAACCTCGATTCTTCGGTCATCCTTAAAATTCCCCATGACTACACCCCAGAAGATGGTGCGCGTTTTATTTGCCATTTCAGCAAGGCCAGGGTTGCCACAAAAGACCTTTCTTTAATCGGAGATACCGAATTTAAGATGATACAAAAAGACGGGTTAGTGGAGTGGATCTTCAGCGGGACCAGAAAGAAAAACAAGGTTGAAATCCTCAGGAATCTTTCAGAGGGTCTTTCCCAAAAGGAAATTGCCGAAGAGCTTGGAATCAGCAAGGGTCAGGTTTCAAAAATCCGAGGATGGCTCATTAAGGAAGAACACCTTACACCAAAGGACGGATTGACCGCCAAGGGTGAAAGGTTTTTAGGTGGGAATTGAGGGTCAATTTAACAAGGTTTCCTTTAAAAAGTTTCCAGTTTCCTCCCCCTACGGGGGGGTGGAGGAAACCAACTGGTCTTGATTATGAAAGTTTCCATCCTGAAATTTCCCAAGACCTTGATAGCAAAGGGGATTTTGAAATTTAGTTTCCAAAAGTTTCCATGTTAGTTTCCTGGAAACTTAAAGTCAAAAGTTTCCATCAAATTTTGAGTAGGAAACTCAAAAGAAGTAATCAAACAAGGCATGATCGAAAAGGGAACCCAAAATGAAGTATTCCCTTTGCATAATTTGCATAAAATATGGGGATGAAAGCCACGCACACGCTTTCAGGGAATTCTTCATCCTGAGCTTGGCTTATTAATAATGGAAGGTTGGGGAAAGGTAAAAAACATTGCGAAATATGCTGGCGTTTCGGAACGCACGGTTGAGGACTGGCTTAAAATGGGGCTGAAATATTGTCAATTACCTTCAGGGCTGAGGCTGATTAAGTTCGAGTGGGTGGATAGATTTTTGGAGGGCTTTTCTGATTCTTCAAACCAGGTTGACCGGATTGTGGATGAGGTCATGGCTAAAGTGTAACCCTCTCACTTTTAGCCTTTTAGTGGCCTTCCCAGCAAATTTTTTCAAAAATGGAGAAAAAATAACAATATAGATATTGTTTTAACCATACTTGGCACGATCCTTTCACTTTATCTATTATAGAGGGTTTAAAAATTTCACTTGGAGAGCTTGAAACATGGGAAAGAAAAGGATGACCTTTTGGATGGATGATAAGCAGATTGTAGAACTCAAGATCCTATCCCTCGCTACCAGGATCAAGCAGGCTGATTTTATCCGGGAGGGGATTGATATGGTCTTGAGCAAATACCAGAAGGAGATTAAGAAGGCCCAAAAGAAAGGAGGTGAATAGGCTGGTAATCGTTAGGGGCAGCGCCATGCGCAGGCGTTGGGGAAGGCACAACCTCCGACCTTCCCCTTGCCCTTTGAGAACCAAAAGGAGGAAGGAGGAAATGAAGTCATGGGAGTAGTGGTCAGAGAAAAAAAGCCGGGTGAATGGTGGGTCTTTGTCCATCATCACAAGAAGCGAACTTCAAGAAAGGTGGGAACGGACGAAAAGGCCGCCCTGGAGGTTGCCAGGAAGATTGAGGCTAAGCTGGTTCTGGAGGACTTTAACCTTGCTAAGAAAGAGGCGACACCCACGTTCAAGGAATACGCCGAGAAATGGTTAGCAACCTACGTTAAGGAAATAAGACGTCTTTCGACCTACCAGCGGTATCAAGATTTATTGGTCAGATACGCCTATCCCGAAATTGGGAAAATACCCATCGATAAAATCACGCGGGGGAATGTCCGAGACCTTCTCCTCAAGCTGAATAAGAAGGGACTTTCAAGAAGCACCATTTCTTTGATGAAAGATGCTGTCAGTGGCCCCTTATCCTATGCAATAGACGCGGAATTAATTACCGTCAATCCTACGACTGGCGTGCTCAAGGCCCTCCATATTGAAGCCGATAAGAGAGGGCACCTTGACCCACTCACCCATGAAGAGGTTACTCTATTCCTTCGAACCTGCATGAAGCATTCCCCGGAGCATTACCCGTTTTTCCTTTGCGCCTTCCGGACTGGAATGAGGTTAGGGGAACTTCTCGCGCTCCAATGGGCAGATGTAGACTGGAACGGGAAATTTATCGAAGTGAAGCGGTCCTATAAGCTGGGAAGGCTATCCCCTACCAAAACAGGGAAAGCCCGGCGCGTTGATATGTCAGATCAGTTAATTGAAAGTCTCCGCGCTCTGCTGACCGTCAGGAAGAGGGAAGGCTTTCAGATGGGCTTAGGAGAGGCCGTAGAGGGCCTTTTTTACCGGCAAGGCGCACCGATGGAGCAGAATTACATTCGGCGGGTGTTTAAACGGGTCTTAGAGAAGGCCGGACTTCGGGAAATCCGGTTTCATGATATCCGGCACACTTTTGCCAGCTTGCTTTTGAGCGATGGAGCAAGCCCCGTTTACGTTAAAGAACAGATGGGACATTCCAGCATTCAGATGACCGTGGACATTTATGGACACCTGATTCCAAGCAGTAATAGGGGGGCTGTCAATGGCCTTGATAAGCCCTTTAGCATGATTTCAAACCCGCACCCCAACGCACCCCAGGCGCACCCTGCGGAAATGAAAAAGGCGCAACTTAGTGAAATTGCGCCCCTTTCTAAAACTTGGTGCCGAAGAGGGGACTCGAACCCCTACGTGGGAACCCACACTAGACCCTGAACCTAGCGCGTCTACCAGTTCCGCCACTTCGGCACATTAAGAAATATATTAAATACAAAATTACTGTTAAATCACCCCGTTGTCAAGATTTTTTTCCGCCTTTTCCTTTTTGCCCATTTTGTGGGTTGACAGATTTATACCCTTTGGCTATCATATAGTCCATTTTAAAAGAACGAAAGGAAAGGGCCTCTTCTGAAGAAGGTTTTTCTTTTTTTCATAAGTGGATTTGTCTTTCTTGCTGGTTGCAGCGGATTGTCTTTGCGGGAGAATAAACCTCTCCTCTCCCCTCCTCTTCCTCAACGGCAAGAGGCCTCTTTACACCCCTCGGCCGATCGAATTTCTTTAAACCTCTTCGAACCTTTACAGAGCACGCCGGAGCTTATTCCTTCGGCTCAAGATCATTCAGCGAAAGAAATCTTATCCGTTCCCTTCGCTCCATTTTCGTGGGAGGAAGAACCTTTATTCCTTGCTGAGGAGAAGGTGGCAAACGCGGACCCAGGGCAATATGTTGCCCATTTACCCAGCGTGGCAGAAAAGGAAGTTACTGCGGTCGAACCCTTACCGCCCGCAACCGAAAAAGAAAATATTCCTGCAGAGATAAAAATGGTCCAAGCTGGGCAAGCCTTGCCCTCCGAATTCATCCAGGGAGTCCCCGGGGGGGCAGAAAAACCAGGCGATGAGAATAATGCCGAGACCTTTTCTCTCTCAACCCCTGATCCTTTTAGGGATGCCAACGCCCGGTATCAGGACTTGTTCGCCTCGCTGGCGGAAGCTTCAACTTCTCAACTTCTCCCCCCGAACGAAAACGAAATAGAATCTGAGACGCCTTCCGCGGTTCAAAACCCGGCTGCGACCCTTGCCGCTATTTTTCCCTCCGCGTTCAGCGAGAAAAAAGTTGAAGAGTTCATCGCCTATTTCCAGCAAAAAGGCGGGAGCTTTTTCTCCAACGCTCTCGCTCGATCGCAAGCGTACGAAGATATGATGAAAAAAATTTTTCGGGAAAAAAACCTTCCGGAAGAGCTCTTTTATTTGGCCTTGATCGAGAGCGGGTATAATCCCCACGCCATTTCCCGCTCCAAAGCCGGGGGGATCTGGCAGTTTATTGCCAGGACCGCCAGGCGTTTTGGCCTCAAAGTGGATAAGTGGGTCGATGAACGCCGGGATCCGGAAAAATCCACCTACGCTGCAGCTGAATATCTGAAAAGCCTTTATGAAATGTTTAACTGCTGGGATCTGGCCACTGCCAGTTACAATGCCGGGGAGGGAAAAGTCTTGCGGGCCATAAAAAAAGCCAAAAGTCAAGATTTTTGGGAAATCTCTCGGTACCGGTATCTTAAGCAGGAGACCAAACGGTATGTTCCCATGTTCCTGGCTGCGGTTCTCATTGCCAAGGAACCCCATAAATATGGATTCTCAAACATCAATTACCATCCCCCGCTGGTTTATGAAAAGGTCCTGGTTCCCCCGGGCACAAGCCTGGCTTGGATTGCCAAGGTTACCGAGACCGACCTCTCCGAGCTTCGTGCCCTTAACCCCGCTCTGAAGAGAGGAAAGACGCCACCCGGAATTCCCCAGTTCGAAATTAAAATCCCGCCGGGAAAGAAGAAAGTCTTCGAAAAAAATCTTTTCGCTCATAACCACTTGGCTGCAATCAATGGCAAAAAACATCGGATCCGCCCTGGAGAGACATTAACGAGCATTGCCAAAATATACCAGGTCAATTGGCAAGCTCTTTGCGAGCTCAACGGTCTTTCGCCCCGGTCTATAATCAAACCCGGGACAATGCTCTTGCTCCCTCCATAGAACGTTTCCCCCGAGGTCTTAAATCCGGTTTGATCCATGATTCAACTTGAAGACGCCATCCGCCGCATTCTGGAACAGATACCCCGCCTGGGTTTAGAGCGCTTGACCATCCTTCAAGCTCAAAGGCGAGTTTTGGGAGAAGATATCATCGCCCCGCGCAATATTCCTCCCTGGGACAACTCCGCCATGGACGGATATGCCGTAAGGTGGACGGATGTTCAGAAGGCCTCCCCAGAAAAGCCTGTTGTTCTCAAGGTATTGTCCGACTTGCCGGCCGGGAGGATCTATAAGGGGCGGGTGGGGCCTGGCGAAGCCGTGCGAATCATGACCGGGGCTCCCATGCCCCGGGGCACGGATACCGTGGTCCAGGTCGAGGACACGGAGAAAGCAAAGGACGCGGTAAGAATTTTTGCCGGCCCGGGAAAAGGAAAAAATATCCGGAGGGCGGGGGAAGATGTTAAGGCCGGAGAACGGGTTATGGTCAAAGGAACTGTTTTAGGCCCTGCCCACATCGGCATGCTGGCTTCCTTCCAACGCTCTTTCGTATCCGTTTACCAGCAACCGCGCGTCGCCATCCTGGCCACTGGCGACGAGCTTTTAGAAATAGACGAATCTTGGGCCGGGGGCAAGATTGTCAACAGCAACAGTTACTCTTTGGCGGCTCAAGTAGCCGCCTGCGGCGGGCTTCCCCTGCAATTGGGCATTGCCAAAGACCGGATGGAAGACCTCTTATCCAAGATTCAGGAAGGGTTGATTGCCGACCTTTTGTTAACGTCAGGCGGCGTTTCCATGGGGGATTACGACCTCGTCAAGGAAATGCTCAAGAAACTGGGGAAAATAAATTTCTGGAAAGTCGCCATGAGGCCTGGTCAACCCTTGGCTTTTGGGATCATTTCCGGGAAACCCCTCTTTGGCCTCCCTGGAAATCCTGTTTCCTCCATGGTCTCTTTTGAACAATTTGTCCGGCCCTCCATCCTGAAAATGTCCGGACATCAAAACCTTTTCCGTCCCACGCTGAAAGCAGAATTGCGGGAAGATATCGAGAAAAAAACGGGGCTCGTTCACTTCGTCCGCTGCCGTCTATACCGTGAGCGGGAAAAAATTTGCGCTTCCCCGACTGGCGAACAAGGGTCGGGTATTCTTTCTTCCATGGTCAAAGCCCATGGGCTAATCGTCATACCCAAGGAGCTGAAAGTGGTTCGCGCCGGGGAGGTTGTTTCCGTGATTCTTCTTGATCCGACGTTTTTACACACGCCGCTGCCTTCCTACCTCTCCTTTGCCGGCGCAGGGTAAAAAAACTGTTGCTCTCTTGGGCGTTTTAAGGTATAAAAAAAGCTGCTTACTCCTTGCTCTTGCGCGCAAGGCGGAAGGGCTATCGAACCCATAAGGAGGGAAAACATTTGAGACGTTACGAGACCATCTTTATTACCCACCCAGAACTGACCGAAGAAGACCTTTCTCTATTGCATGAAAAATTACGCTCCATTATTTCCAGCTGGAAGGGAGAAATGATCAAACTGGAAGATTGGGGGCTGAAGAAGCTGAGCTATGAGATTCGCAAGAATACCCGCGGGCATTATTTCTTGATCGATTATCTTGCGGCTAACGACCTGGTCCGGGAACTGGAGCGCAATCTGCGCTTGAACGATCGGGTCCTCAAATTCCAGACGGTTAAACTCGGCAACCAGGTCTCTCCAGAAGCCGCGCAAGCCTTGCCAGAGTCTGGGCCAGCCGAAAAGGCCATTAAAGTCATTGAACGCTCTTCGCCCTCTCCCGAGCCCAAGAGGGAAGAAGCGGAACCAGAGGCTTTCGGGGAGGAGAAGAAAAATGAAATCGCCGGTTAAGAGAAAAAGATCTTTCCAGCGAAGGAAAGTCTGCGTATTCTGTGCGGATAGCGGGATGAGAATTAATTATAAGGACGTAAAAACTCTGAACCACTTCATCTCCGAGCGGGGCAAGATCCTTCCGCGGAGGATTTCCGGTAACTGCGCTAAGCACCAGAGGGATCTTACGTCGGCCATCAAGAAGGCCCGGAACATTGCGCTCATGCCCTTTTCGCTCTTCGGCTCGTGATCGCTCCACCTCCTGTGGAGTTCTCCTGCTCGCCTCAGCCTGTCCGTGCTGGGCCTTTAAACCCTTTTCCCGAAAGCCTTCGGGACATCCTGTTGGGAAAGAAAAATGCTGCTTCTTGAGGGGCAACTGATTCTTGGGAGGATCGTATGAAAGTCATTTTAATTGAAACCGTCCCTTCCCTGGGTAAGGCCGGCGATATCGTTCAGGTCGCCGTTGGATACGGACGCAATTTTCTCATTCCTAAAAAATTGGCTCTCGAGGCTACTCCCGCCAATCTTCAACTCCTGGAGCGCCAGCGGGAATCCTTCCTGGACAAAGCCAGCAAAGAGAAAAGAAAGGCTCAAGATTTGGCTGTTAAGATAGAAAATCTTCCTTTCACCTTGGCCCGTCCCGCAGGGGAGAACGAGAAGCTTTTCGGGGCGGTCACCTCCATGGACCTACAAAAAGTATTGAATGAACAGGGAATTGCTGTGGATCGACGGAAAATTCAGTTGCCCAACCCCATCAAGAATTTGGGAAGCTTCTCCATTCCCGTAAAATTGCATCCGGAAGTCACGGCCCATTTGACGGTCAATGTCACGCCGGCGGCTGCGGATCAGGCGAAGTCTTAATTCGCCCTTCGCCTTTAGAGGAACGAACCGATGGACCTTCTGGCCCAACGCCTTCCCCCTCAAAGCCTCGAGGCCGAGGTCTCCGTATTGGGCGGCGTCCTCCTGGAAAACGAAGCTTTGAACCGAGTTTTAGAAGTCGTCAATGAAGGCGATTTTTATCGCGAAGCTCACCGCCGGATCTTTTCGGCCCTTCTTCACCTCTATGAACGCAATGAGCCTGCCGACCTCATTACGCTATCTGAAGTCTTGAAAAAACGAGATGCTTTGGAGGAAGTGGGCGGGATTGAATACCTCAATTCTCTGGTAAACAGCGTCCCAACGGCGGCCAACATTGCGTACTACGCCAAAATCATCAAAGAAAAATCCATCCTGCGCAAACTCATCAACCGGGCCACGGAAATTATTAACCTGGGTTATGGAGACGCGGGCGACGTGGATGAATTTCTGGACCGGGCCGAGCGCTTGATTTTCGAAATCTCGGAAGACCGCGTCCGTCCCTCTTTTTTCCCTATAAAAGACATCATCAAGGCCAGTTTCAAAACCATTGAAAACCTTTATGAGAAAAAGCAGCTCATCACCGGCGTTCCTACTGGCTTTACCAAATTAGATGACTTGACTTCAGGACTACAGCCTTCTGACCTGATCATCGTCGCCGGCCGTCCCTCCATGGGAAAAACCGCTTTGGCCTTAAATATCACCCAGCATGCCGCGATAGAAAGTGGCATCCCCTCGGCAATCTTTTCCCTGGAAATGGCTAAAGAACAACTGGCCTTGCGCCTGCTCTGTTCGGAAGCAAAGGTAGATGCCCACCGTCTTCGTGGTGGTTTTCTCAGCGAAACAGACTGGCCCAAGCTCACCCGGGCGGCGGGCAGCCTTTCGGAGGCCCCCATCTTCATTGATGATACTCCGGGGCTTACCGTTCTGGAAATGCGGGCCAAGTCTCGTCGTTTAAAGGCCGAGCACAACTTGGGCTTAGTCGTCGTGGACTATTTACAGTTGATGCGCGGCCGGGCAAATTCCGAAACAAGAGAGCAAGAAATTTCGGATATCTCTCGCTCTTTAAAGGCTCTGGCCAAGGAGCTGCGTCTTCCGGTTATCGCCTTATCACAATTGAATCGCAAGGTGGAAGATCGTGGTGACAAACGCCCCCAACTCGCCGACCTTCGCGAATCTGGGGCTATTGAGCAGGATGCGGACGTAATTATTTTTCTTTACCGAGATGAAGTATATAACAGATCCGAGGATAATCCCCGTAAAGGAAAAGCGGAAATCATCGTTGGCAAACAAAGGAATGGACCAACCGACAAATTTGAACTTGCTTTCTTAGATAAATATACCTGTTTTGAAAACCTCTCTCCCATCCAAGAAGATCGTTAAACGTGCCAATTATCGATAATTATTGGGTTATTTTCTGTTCACAGCTGTTTATAACTTTGTGGACAAATCACTCCTCCGCTGGATGCCGGGTAGGGGGTAATTCCCATGAAAGAAATTTGGAATAACGTTCTTAAAGCGGTAAGCGAAAAAATCAGCCGGAATTCTTTTGACATCTGGTTTAAACCCTTAAAAATTCTAACCCTAAATCAAAACACCATTGAATTAGAGGTTCCCAATAAGTTTTTTAAAGACTGGCTTTCTGAAAATTATCAATCTCTTATCAAAGAAATTCTTTTCCAAATCACCAAAAATCCATACTCTATTCTTTTCCGCCCAAAAGAAGGACCGGGGGAAAAGGAAGTCAAGCCAAAAGCTGCAGACAAGAACCCAGCCCTTAAGGCCGTGAACAAAGTCACCAAGGAAGATGGTCTTAACCCCGGATATACTTTTGAAGCCTTCGTTGTAGGTTCTTGCAACCAGTTTGCCCATGCGGCCGCATTGGCTGTGGCTAAGCTTCCGGCCAAAAACTACAATCCGTTATTTATTTACGGCGGTGTCGGTTTAGGAAAAACGCATCTCCTTAACGCCATAGGAAACCAAATCGTCCAAAACGATCCTCCAGCCAAGGTATGCTATCTCTCTTCAGAAAAATTTACTAACGAATTGATCAACTGTCTGCGTTATGAAAAAATGCCCGACTTCCGCAACAAATACCGCAATAAAGATGTTCTTCTCGTTGACGATATTCAGTTTCTTGGTGGGAAGGAGAGGACGCAGGAAGAATTTTTTCATACTTTTAATTCTCTTTATGATTCTCACAAGCAGATCATCCTCTCGAGCGATAAACTCCCGAAAGAAATTCCTGGTTTAGAAGAACGTTTGAGATCCAGGATTAGTTGGGGCCTTATCGCTGACATTCAACCTCCGGATATTGAAACGAAAGTTGCTATTCTCGGTAAGAAGGCAGAGGTTTATAATATATCTCTTTCCAATGAATTAGGCCTGTTTTTGGCTTCGCACTTAGGCTCCAATATCCGGGAGTTGGAGGGGGCTCTGACGCGTCTCCGGGCTTATGCCTCACTGACGGGAAATGAAATCAATCTTTCCATGGTGAAAGAAACTCTCAAAGATCTCCTAAGTGATCGCCAAAAGATGATCAGCATCGAAAATATTCAAAAATCCGTAGCCAATCTTTACAATATAAAAGTAACGGACCTTAAATCTTCTAAAAAGTTCAGAATTTACGCTCTGCCGCGACAAGTTTCCATGTATCTTTGTCGCACGATGACCAAAGCCTCTTTTCCCGAAATTGGGGCCAAGTTTGGTGGGAAGGATCATTCCACCGTGATTCATGCTGTTCGCCAGATTGAAAAGAAAATAAACGAAGACCGGGAGATAAAAAATATTGTTGAGACAATTAAAAATGAATTGCAAAAATGATCCATTTCGCTGTGGATGGAATGTTGCTTGTTTGTTTACTCTTTAGATCTGTCTGCTGTGAATACTTTTATCCACAGTTTTCTGGTCTCTTTTTCACTGTTAAAAATAAATTAAACTTGTTGAAATTTAAAAATTTTTTGTTTATACTTTTTTCATAAACAAGCATTACTAATACTACTAAAAAGTATTTATTATAAGTATAATAGTAATAGGGAGAGATACAATGGAATTTAAAATTGAGAAAGAAGAATTCGCCAAAGGACTTTACCGCATTCAAAGTATCGTTGAAAAGAAAGGGACCATGCCTATTCTTTTAAACGTTTTACTTGAAACATATGAAAAAGGAATTGCCATAACGGCAACGGATTTAGAGATCGGTTTAAAAGGTTTTCATCCTGCCGAAATTATAAAGGAAGGAAGAGCAACGCTATCGGCAAAAAAACTTTATGAAGTAATTAAAGAACTCCCAGAAAAGGAAGTTTTCTTAAAGTTGAAGGAAAATCAATGGGTGGAAATTTCTAGCGGCAAATCCCTTTTCAACATCATGGGCCTTTCAGCAGATTCATTTCCTTCTTTACCTGTTTTCGAAGAAGAAGAATTTGTCTCGGCAGACGTGGAAATTTTGAAGGAGATGATAGAAAAAACGATATTCGCGGTATCCTCCGACGAAAGTAGATATAATTTGACCGGAGTATTTTTTACTCAAAAAAACGAAGGAGAAGAGAAAGATTTGAATTTGAAAATGGTAGCCACGGATGGCTATCGCCTCTCGCTGATTGAGCGTTCTATAAGAATGGAAGTAAAAGGATTGGAAAAGGGCATTTTACTCCCTAAAAAAGGACTTGTAGAGTTAATTAAATTGTTAGATGAGGGAGGGGAAGCCGGGTGGATTAAGTTAAAAAACAACAATTTTATAGTGAAAAAAGGAAACGCAATCCTACTTATGCGCCTATTGGATGCAGAATTTCCGGATTATAGGCAGGTCATTCCCCTTAACACCAAAAAACATATTCGGATGAAGAGAAATCAGATTATAGAATCACTACGAAGGGTTTCCATTCTTTCCAGTGAAAAAACAAGGGGTGTTAAGTTTCATTTTTCTCAGAATCTTTTAGAGCTTTCTTCCTATAATCCCGAACTGGGCGAAGCAAAAGATGATGTCCCTGTAGATTATAAAGGAGAGGATATAACAATTGGCTTTAATTCACGGTTCGTTTTAGAAGTTTTAAATATAATGAAGGGCGAAGAAGTAGTCCTGGCGCTGGAAGATGGAAGCAGCCCAGCGATTATTCGACCTTCTAACGATGAAAGGCATACCTGTGTCGTCATGCCCATGAGGCTATAATTATAAAGAAAGGTGAAAGCGTTGGGGAAAAAGAATGAAAAGGAAATAGAAAAAAATAGTAGAGCGCAGGACTATACAGCCGAAAACATCAAAGTCCTGCAAGGCCTTGAGGCGGTGCGAAAACGGCCGGCCATGTATATCGGGAGCACCGGCAGTTCGGGCTTACACCATCTGGTCTACGAAGTTGTAGACAATTCCATCGATGAGGCGTTAGGCGGGTTTTGCAGCAAGATCGAGGTCCTCATCCATGAAGATAACAGCGTCACCGTAGAAGACAACGGCAGAGGCATCCCCGTGGATATGCATAAGGAGGAAGGACGCCCAGCCGCCGAAGTGGTCATGACCACCCTACATTCCGGTGGCAAGTTTGACAGCGATAGCTACCAATTTTCTGGTGGACTCCATGGCGTGGGGGTCTCGGTGGTAAATGCTCTCTCTGAATTTTTAGAGTTGGAAATTTGGAGAGACGGAAAGGTGTATTTTCAAAGATATGAAAGGGGGGACCCAGTAACCCCTTTTGAGGTGACCGGAAGCACCAAACGGCGGGGCACCAAGATCAAATTCCGCCCCGATGTAGAGATCTTTGAAACCATTGACTTTAGTTTCGCTCTTCTTTCTCAGCGCTTCAGGGAACTATCTTTCTTGAACAGTGGTTTGAGAATCACGGTGGCGGATGAACGCGCGGAGAAAAAGCAAGAATTTCAGTATAAAGGAGGTATCGTTTCTTTTGTCGAATACCTCAACAAAAACAAAGGTATTATCCATCCCAAACCGATCCACCTCGAGGGAGAAAAAGAGGGAATTTTCATAGACATTGCCCTGCAGTATAATGACGGATATACCGAAAACCTTTTTTCTTTTGCCAACAACATTAATACCCACGACGGTGGAACCCATCTGGTGGGTTTTAAATCCGCGCTCACCCGCACGCTAAATAATTATGCCGCCAGCAACAATCTTCTTAAGAACATGAAGGTGAGCCTGACCGGAGAAGATGCCCGCGAAGGGCTTACCGGAATCATCAGCGTAAAGCTTTCCAATCCCCAGTTTGAAGGGCAGACCAAGGCCAAACTGGGCAACAGCGAGGTCAAGGGTTGGGTAGAGGCTCTGGTCAACGAGAAATTAGGCATGTGTTTTGAAGAAAACCCATCCGTGGCCAGGCGCATCCTGGAAAAGGTAGTCGATTCTGCCCGCGCGCGGGAGGCGGCCCGTAAAGCCAAAGAGCTTACCCGCAGAAAAGGGTTGCTGGAATCGGATTCTCTCCCGGGGAAATTAGCCGATTGCCAGGAACGCGACCCGAGGGAGAGCGAAATTTTCATCGTCGAAGGAGATTCCGCAGGAGGATCCGCCAAGCAAGGGAGGGACCGGCGAACGCAAGCGATCTTACCCCTGCGGGGTAAAATTCTCAACGTGGAAAAAGCCCGCTTTGACCAGATGCTTTCCAACCAGGAGATCAAAACGCTGGTCACGGCTTTAGGGACAGGGGTAGGAGTGGAAGAATTTAACCTGGAAAAATTACGGTATCACCAGGTAATCATCATGACCGATGCCGACGTAGACGGATCCCACATCCGAACGCTTATTCTAACCCTTTTCTACCGGCAGCTGTTTCCGGTGATTGAAAGGGGATACCTTTATATCGCTCAGCCTCCTCTATATCGAGTGAAAAAAGGGAAAGAAGAACCAAAATACCTACGCAGCGAGGAGGAGCTGGAGGATTATCTTCTGGAAAAAGGGATCGAAGATCTCCGGCTGATTATTCCCGGAAACAAGGCCCAGTTCAGCGGCAAAAACCTTCTGGAGACGGTTAAGAAGGCCATCCGCCTGGAAAAAATATTATATCGCCTGGCTAAGCGGCAAATGGACCCGAACATTCTTTTAGCCTTTGCGCAATACGAAGCCTTTACCAAGAACTCGCTCAAGTCGGAAAAGGAGATGAACCGGGTGGTCGAGGAAATCAAACGTACGCTGAAGAAAGGCCGAAAGCCGAAGGAATGGCAGGAGCTTCAAATGGAGAAAGACCCCGAACATGGCAGCTATAACCTCCGCTTCCTTTCGAGCAATAATGGGTCCCGCCTGGAAACCGTCCTGGATCTGGATTTAGTCAGCTCTGCTCAATTCGAAGAGTTGCGCAAAATCTCCAAACAACTTAGCCCCCTGGGCCAACCGCCCTATGTGTTAAAAGCCGGAGAAGACGCCAAGGAAATAGAGGGTTTCTCTCAACTGGTACAGGAAATTTTGGCTTGGGGCAAAAAAGGATTGGAAATCCAACGCTATAAAGGGCTGGGAGAGATGAACCCGGAACAACTCTGGGATACAACCATGAACCCGGAAACCCGCACCTTGCTGCAAGTTCGCGTTGAAGATGCCATCAAGGCCGACGAGATCTTTACGGTCCTCATGGGCGATCAGGTGGAGCCCCGCCGAGAATTCATCCAGCGGAATGCCTTGACGGTGACCAACCTGGACATCTAATTTCTTCCCCCCAACCCCTATGGCCGAGGACAGAGACCAAGACTTGTATGGGCAGGTTGCGCTTGGTCAAGAAAAATTTTAAGCGAGAATTCTATGCCAACCCAGAATATTCAGAATCGCCTCCCCGTCAAGATAGAGGAGGAAATGCAGAAATCCTACATGGATTATGCCATGTCGGTAATTATTGGCCGGGCCTTGCCGGATGTTCGGGATGGGCTGAAACCTGTCCACCGCAGGGTGCTCTACGCCATGTACGATCTTTCCAACGATTGGAACAAGCCGTTCAAGAAATCCGCCAGAATCGTAGGAGACGTCATCGGAAAATACCATCCGCATGGAGACATGGCCGTTTATGATGCCTTGGTGCGCATGGCTCAGGATTTTTCTCTGCGGTATCCTTTAATTAACGGGCAAGGAAATTTTGGATCCATAGATGGAGACCCGCCAGCAGCCATGCGTTACACCGAGGTACGCATGGCCCGATTGGCGAGTGAGCTCCTATTCGACATCGAAAAGAATACGGTGGAAATTGCCCCCAACTATGACGGGTCGCTGACGGAACCCGCCATCCTGCCGGCGCGCTTCCCCAACCTTTTGGTCAACGGTTCCTCGGGTATCGCCGTAGGCATGGCCACCAACATACCCCCGCACAACCTACAGGAAGTGATCGAGGCCACAAGCGCCGTCATTCAGAATCCAGAAATCACCATTGAGGATTTGATGGTTATCCTCCCCGGTCCGGATTTCCCCACGGCCGGGTTTATCCTTGGGCAATCCGGGATTCGCGAGGCCTACCTTACGGGCAAGGGCACCATCCAGCTTAGAGCGCGCGCCCTGATCGAACGCCAGAAGAGGACGGAGCGGGAGTCGGTGGTAATCACGGAACTCCCCTATCAGGTGAATAAGGCCAAGCTCTTGGAAAGGATTGCCGAACTCGTCCAAGAGAAAAGGGTAGAAGGGATCTCCGACCTCAGGGATGAATCTGACCGGGAAGGGATGCGGATCGTTATCGAACTGAAAAGAGAGGCCGTCGCCCAGGTGGTCCTTAACCAACTCTTCAAGCATACCCAGATGCAGGTCACCTTCGGCATCATCCTCTTGGCCATCGTCCATGGCCAGCCGCAAACGCTTAACCTCAAGGAGCTGATCCAGCAGTTCATCAACCACCGCAAAGAGGTGGTCACCCGCCGCAGCCAGTTTGAGTTGGGAAAAGCCGAGGCCAATGCCCACATCCTGGAAGGCTTAAAGATCGCCCTGGATAACCTCGACCGGGTCATTTCCTTGATTCGCTCTTCTAAAACCCCCCAAGATGCCAAAGAAGGGCTGATGGCTAAATTCTCGCTCTCCGAAGCCCAAGCCCAAGCTATTTTGGAGATGCGTTTACAGCGCCTGACGAACCTGGAACGGGAAAAGATCAACGAGGAATATAAAGAAGTCATCCAACTCATCGCCCGCCTGCGGGAGATCCTGAGCAACGAGCGCCTTTTGTTTAACCTGATCGGCGAAGAGCTTCAGGAGATTAAGGAACGCTACGGGGACGAACGGCGGACTTTGATCATTGAAGAAGCGCAAGAGATTAACCTCGAAGACTTGATCGTGGAAGAAGATATGGTCGTGACGATCAGTCACTCCGGCTATATCAAGCGCAATGCCATCAGTCTTTACCGTAGCCAGAGGCGGGGCGGGCGGGGGAAGATGGGCATGACCACCAAAGAAGAGGATTTTGTCGAGCACCTCTTCGTAGCTTCCACGCATAGTTATATTCTCTTCTTCACCGACGCGGGAAAGGTCTTCTGGTTGAAAGTCCACGAAATCCCCCAGGCGGGCCGTATGTCTCGGGGAAAAGCCATCGTCAATTTGTTGAACCTTTCGGGAGAAGAGAAGATTACCGCCATCCTTCCCGTACGGACCTTTGAAGAGGGGAAATACGTCATCATGACCACGAAGAACGGTGTGGTCAAGAAGACCGACCTGATGTCTTACGGCCATCCGCGCACGGGCGGAATCATTGCCCTGACCCTTGATCCGGGAGACGAGTTAATCTCGGCCTGCCTGACGGATGGAACGAAGGAGATCCTGCTCAGCTCCCGGGAAGGCAAGGCCATTCGCTTCTCCGAGGAAGAGACCCGCGCCATTGGGCGCACGGCCAGAGGGGTGAAAGGGATTACCCTGGGCAAAAATGATTTCCTGGTCTCCATGGATATCATCACCCCCGGAACGCTGGGGGCAGCCATTCTATCGGTCACGGAAAAAGGTTTTGGTAAGCGTACGCCCATTGAGGATTATCCCCTGCAAAGCCGGGGGGGCAAAGGCGTTATAACGATTAAGACTTCCCCGCGGAACGGAAATTTGGTGGGGGTGCAGCAGATTACCGAGCAGGATGAGGTCATGCTCATCACGGACAAAGGGAAAATAATTCGTTTACGAGGTGAAGAAATCTCGGTCATTGGGCGGAACACCCAGGGGGTGAAGCTCATTGAGCTGGAGCCCGGAGAACGGGTGATGGCCGTTACCCGCTTGGCCGAGCGCGAGGAAGAGCCGGAGGAGGAACAAGCAATAGAAGAGAGCCCAGAGGAAACCCCAGAAGAAAGCGGGGGAGAGGAAAGTTCATAACGCATGGCCGAGTTTCTCACCAAAAAAGGGCGAATCGGCGTTATCGGCGCCGGAAGCTGGGGTACGACGCTGGCCAATCTCTTGGCCGAAAAAGGGCTACCGATCGATCTCTGGGTTTTTGAAGAAGAACTCTTCCGGGCCATGCAAAGCAAAAGAGAGAACGAATTCTTCCTCCCCGGAATTTCACTCCCGGATAACATCCGGGTAACCCTTTCTCTGGAAGAAGCCTGTACCGGCAAAGAGATTTTGGTCTGTGCCGTACCTTCCCATGTCGTGCGGGAAGTTTTTAGCAAGGGGCGGCCGTACATCCAAGAGGGAACCTTGATTATTAGCGCCACCAAGGGACTCGAGGACGAAACCTACTTCACCGCATCGCAAGTTTTGCGAGACACCATCGGCCGGAACCTCAAGGCTGAGATTGCCTGCCTTTCCGGGCCGAGTTTTGCCAGAGAAGTCGCTTGTAAATTTCCCACGGCGGTCACGGCGGCTGCGGTCCACCCGGAAGCCGCGCGGCAAGCGCAAATTCTTTTGGCCAGGTCCTACTTCCGCGTCTACACTAACCCCGATCCGACCGGTGTGGAGTTAGGGGGTGCGACCAAGAACGTCATGGCCATTGCCGCCGGTGCCTCCGACGGGTTAGGGTTCGGGCATAGTTCCCGGTCGGCGTTAATCACGCGAGGATTAGCGGAGATGACCCGCTTGGGGGTAAAGATGGGAGCGGACGCGCGGACCTTTTTCGGGCTGGCCGGCCTGGGAGATATGGTCCTGACTTGTACCGGAAATTTGAGCCGGAATCGCAATGTCGGTTTAGAGTTGGGAAAAGGGCGGAGGCTCCAGGATATTCTTGAAGGAATGAGGATGGTCGCCGAGGGGATTCGTACCACCAAGGCCCTGCGAGCATTAGCTCGAGAAAAGGAAGTGGAGATGCCCATCACGGATAAGATTTATGAGATCCTTTACGAGGGCAAAGATCCACGGGAAGCAGTGATCGAGTTGATGTCCCGTGATCCCCGGTCAGAGCAGGAAGGTTCGTAACGGAAGAAACAGCCCTTTTTCTACTTCTCCGATCGGGGCGGCAGGGAGGGAAGCCCGGCCAAGAGGCGTTCGACCAATTTTTTTCCTAAATTCTTTGCCGCCTGGCTCGGCCCACGAATTTTTCCTTCGGCCATCCATAACACCGCCCCCTTTTCCATCTCCAGCACCCGCAAGACCAGCCGGATCTGACAGGTCCCCTGATGATAGGTCGGCAGAGCCCGGTACTCGTAGCGTCCTCCCTCCCAAACCTGAAAGGATTCTGATCGAACGTAGGGTTTCTGCAAAGAATATTGCAGCAGGGTGCCCGTAAGCAGAAGCTTGGCTTTCAGTCGCTCGTTGGTCTTGATAAGGGAGGACTGGTTGGCAAGTAAAAGTGGAGGGGTAAAGCCGAATTTCTGGAGGACCGCAGAAACTTCCCCGGGAGGAATCAGGGTATAACCTTTGGCCGCCAAAAAAGTGTAAATAAAGGAATTGAGGTCTGAACCGGATTGAGGATAACCGGCAGCATCTGGAATAGGAAGAAGGGCCACCGGTTGGAAGTTTTGAAAATTTACCTCCCGGGAAAAAGACTTGTCCACGTTCAGATTATAAAAGCATCCGGCAAGGGAGAGAAATAAGATCAAAACCCCAAGCGAGGGAAAAAGGACTTTTCTGCGTGGCGCGAACAAGACCTTGCTCCTGAGGTAGAAATTCGTTAAAATAAATTTATTCATTACTATTACACCTTAGAAAAGAACTGCTGTCAAGGGAGGCCAAATTTCTTATGCCCATCTATGAATACCTCTGTCAGGATTGTGACCGAGTTTCCAGTTTTATCGTTCTAGGCCTACGGGCCCCTTTCCATCCCGCATGCAAGAGGTGTCAAAGTCGTAAGATGACCAAGCTCATTTCCAGAGTAGCCCGGGTTCGATCCGAGGAGAGCCGCTTAGAATCCCTGGCCGATCCCGCCAAGCTGGGAGATATCGACGAGAATAACCCCGCCAGCATGGCCCGCTGGATGAAGAGGATGGGCAAAGAATTAGGGGAGGATTTGGGTGAAGATTTTGACTCCATGGTGGATGAAGCCATGGCGGAAGAAGATAAGGACCGGGAGAAGGTACCTGAGGCAAAAGAAGATGACTTTTAGCAGGATGCGGAAAAACCCCAATTCACCGTAGGAATGACAAGCGAAAGCTGAAAAAGGCGGCCTGGGGAAAATAGCACATGCCCATTGCCGGAAATCCCAAAAAATTGGCCCATGATGTTGCGGAAGGGTACCAGCAATTCACTCCGGCCACCCTCCGCCAGTATTCGGCCGCAGATTTAAAGGTCCTTCTTTTCAACCTCAATATCGTCCTGCGGGAAATGCGCGGGAAACAGGTCTCCCTGGAAGACAGTGAAGCTCTCCAGGAAAAGCACACCAAAATCCACCGCCTCAACCAAGCCATCAATACGATTCAGGCCTATTCTGCCTTAAAAGGAATCAAAATTTAGGGAAAACCAGAGGGCCATTCCGGCGGGCCTTCCCCGCTCCCTTAAAATTTCCTTGACAAAATTATTAACCTTGCACATATTGCCTTTGTAGGTTTTTAGGCTCTTTTCTCCAACGGCCTATTCAGCCGAACAGCAGTTTTCTATAAAAATCTAAACTTTATCCCAAAGAGAGGTGCGACCCATGGGATACTGGTTTGAAAATCCCACGCTGAAAGCTCTGGCCCCCTTGGCCCTTTCGACTTCCAGCAAAGGCCTTACGACCATCTTTAATACTCCCAAAATGTTCATCGGATCGAGAGGAAAAGAGAAGTTAAATGAGCTCACGGCAAAACTAAAAGACAGCGAGGAATTGGAAATCTTCTTAACCCTCGCTGGTGGGTAAAAAATTTTTCCAAAGAGGGGAGATGAAGTTTTTAAATTCAACAAAGAAAAGATAGGAGGTGAAGAGGCAAGAGGGAAAGAAAGCGGAAGGAAAAAATAAATTTTAGAGAAAGGAGGAGGTCGCAAAATGTCCAAAAGAGTTGCCATTGTTGGTGTTGGAACAACCGGTTTTCGGGCAACCACTCCAGATGTATCTTATCGAGAATTAACCTATGAAGCCGCAACCAAAGCATATTTTGAGGCGGGCATTGAACCAAAAAATGTAGATGCATTCGTCGCTACCTCGGAAGATTTTCTCGAAGGGTATAGCATATCTGATGAATATTCACCCGACCAATTGGGAGCAGTCCTCAAGCCCATTTATACCATTCCGGGAGACTTTATTCACGCTCTGGCCTGCGGCCAGATGATGATCCTTTCTGGAATAGGGGATATCATGGTGGTTCAAGGGATGTCCAAGGCATCGAATATGTTAACCCTATCCGAAATGGTCGCCTTTGCGCAGGACCCCATTTACAACCGGCCATTAAAAGAAAGCCCCCACGCGGTGGCCGGAATGGAAATGGCCAGATTTTTGTATGAGACCGGGACGACCCGGGAGCAGTGTGCCAAGGTGGTTGTGAAAAACAAAAAGAACGCCTTAAACAATCCGCTGGCCGGCCATGGAGCCCTTATCGATTCTGATTATGTTCTCAATTCCGAGGTCGTCTCTTTTCCTCTGACTCAGATGGATATCAGCCCCCACGCCGATGGAGCTGTGGTGGTGGTCCTGGCAGAGGAAAAAACCGCCAGGGCCCTCTCGGACAAACCCGTCTGGATTAGAGGAATTGGATGGTGCTCAGATACACCAGGCCTGGAAACTCGGAATTGGGGAGAAGCTATTTATGCCCAGTTGGCCGCGGAAATGGCCTACAAGATGGCTGGAATTCGTTATCCCCGAAAGGAGATTGACTTTGCGGAGATCAATGATGAATTCTCCTACAAAGAACTACAGCATCTCGAGGCCATGCGAATCTGCAGAAAAGGAGAAGCCGGGCCTCTCACCGAGATGGGGGGAACGGAGATTTCCGGAGAAATTCCCGTCAATCCTTCCGGGGGTTGTCTCGGGGCGGGAAACCTCTTTGAACTCAATGGCGGGCGGAAAGTTCTCGAAGTTGTCCGCCAATTGAGAGGTGAAGCGGGTAAGAATCAGATTAAAAATGTGACTACAGGGTTGGCGCAGAGTTGGAGGGGGATCCCGACGACTACCGGGACAGTGGTGATCCTGAGCAATTAAGGAGGAGGTGAAAAGAATGAGAAGAGTAGCCATTGTTGGAGCAGGGCTGACTAAATTTTATCGGAATACTCTGGAAACACCCAAGGAGCTGGCTTATGAGGCCACCAAAATGGCCCTGGATTCCTGTGAGATGAAGCTTTCGGATATAGATTGTGTAGTCCATGGAACCGCCCCAGATGCCTTCGATGGCGTTCATATGAAGGGGGAGTATCTTTCCGATGCTTCCGGGGGATATCGAAAACCCTATATGAGAAACTTTGTAGGAGGCGGTACGGGAGTTTTCGCGCCCATTCATGGATGGTTCCATGTAGCGTCGGGAATGTTTGACACCTGCCTGGTGGTTTGTGAAGAGAAGATGTCCTCTGCCTATCCCCATCCTGCCGGGGCGTTCCTTACCATCTTTGATCACACGACCGAGCAACCCCTCTATCCCACTCTCATCTGGATCTTCGCCATTGAGATGAACCGGTTCATGACTACTCATGGGTATCGCAAAGAAGACATCGCTCTGGTTGCCGTGAAAAATAAAAAGAATGCCCTTGACCATCCGTCTGCTCAAATACCAGGAGAAATAACCGTCCAGGACGTCCTTAATTCCGAGATCATGGCCTGGCCGGTGAACCGGCTCGATATCAGCCCGACGAGCGATGGAGCTGCAGCCATCGTCTTGGCCGCGGAACATGTAGCCCGCCGGGTCACGGAAAAACCAGTCTGGATGGACGGGGTAGGTTTTTGCTTGGACACAGCTTACTGGTGTACCCGGGACCTTTATTACCCGGATTATCTGGAAGTTGCTGCCCGCCAGGCCTATAAAATGGCTGGCATCAGAGAACCCTCTAAAGAAATTCATGTTGCCGAACCTTACGATCCCTTCACCTATAAAGAACTCCACCATATCGAAGGATTAATGTTGGCCCCCAGGGGGAAGTCCGTTCAAATGCTGGTGGATGGGGTGTTTAACCGGGAGGGAAATCTCCCCACTTCTCCTTCGGGAGGACTTCTGGGCGTCGGCAATCCCATTGCGGCGGCAGGCCTGATGAAGATCATCGAGATCTTCCTGCAATTGAGAGGGGAAGCGGGTAAACGCCAGATTTCCGGCAAACCAACCTGCGGGGTGGCCAATGCCTGGGGTGATTTGATGCAGGTTGGAACGGTTGTTGTGATGAGAAGTTAAGGAAAGGAGGGTGAAAATATGGCGATTACAGAAAAAGATGTGGCTAAAACAGCAACCAAATTGAGTATCAATGAAATCTTAGAAGGGAAAGTCCTCTCGGTAAAATGGGAGCCGAAATTAAAATACGCCTGGGACAATGGTCCGGCCATCGGCCGATACTTGGCAGAGTTAAAAGAGGGGAGGATCATCGCCAAGAAATGCGCCAAGTGTCATCGGATAATGATTCCGCCCAGAATGTTCTGCGAGCTCTGCTGGGTCCCGGCAGGGGAATGGGTATATGTGCAGGATACAGGTATCGTCAACACCTGGGTAGTAAGTTATGTGGACTGGAAAGCAACCCGTCTCGATATTAAAGGCGGGGTCAGACCCTTCACCCCAGCAGTGATTGAGATCGATGGCGCATCCAAGGGAATGGGCATTCTCCACCACTTGAATGAAGTGGACCCTTGGAAGATCTCGCGGGGAATGAAGGTGAAGGCCGTGTGGAAACCGGCGAAGGAGAGAACAGGTGCCATTACGGATATTAAATATTTCAAACCGATTGAATAAGGCTAAAGGCTTGGGGTGCAAGGCTCAAGGCAAAAAATTAGCCTCCAACCTCAATCCTCTAACTTTTATAAGGGGGTGAGCCGATGGCATTGATTGAACGATATCAGATGACGACAGACATTACCTACTGGCCAGGTCAAATCCCGATGAGTTATATCTATACCGTCGGAAGAGCTGGGGAGAAATTCTTTCGGGAGATCATGAACGGGAAGATGATCGGGGCGAGATGCGAGTCCTGTAAAGTTACCTATGTTCCTCCCAGAATATACTGTGAGAAATGCTTTGCCCGGCTGGAAGATCATTACCTTGAGGTCGGAACCAAGGGAACCGTTCATACCTTTACCCGATGCTATGAAGCCTATGATGGGACAAAGAAAGAAACCTCCACCATCGTCGCTGTCATCCGCATCGATGGGACCGAAGGAGGATTGGTACATTGGCTGGGAGAAGTTGATTTTAAAGCTATTTACATTGGGATGCCGGTAGAAGCCGTTTTTAAACCGAAGAAAGAGCGCGAAGGAAGCATTCTGGATATAAAGTATTTTAAACCGATTTAGGACCCTTTATTTAATGAGGGGGGCAGACCAAAAACTCTGCCCCCCATCTATCGAAGAGAAGAAATTAACCCCACCTTCTAAAAACTTTTGTCATCAAGAAAAAAGGCCTCCATCTTTATTCCCTATTAAAAGAGGTGGGTCCGGTGAATGTAGGAACTCTTTTTACCAAGAGTGCGCGGACTTTTCCAGAAAGATTGGCCATCGCTTATGGCGATTACGAATTAACTTATCAGCAAGCCAACGAGAGGATCAACCGCCTGGCCAATGGCCTCACCGGCTTAGGCGTTCGCCGGGGCGAAAATGTAGCCATCCTCCTCCATAATTGCCCGGAGTTTCTCGAAACCCTTTTCGCCTGTTTCAAGGCCGGTTTTGGCTCGGTCCCCATTAATTTCCGCCTCCACCCCAAAGAATGCAGCTTCATCATTGACAACTCAGAAGCAGTGGCCGTAGTTTTGGGAGAAGATTTTCGGGAATCCCTCTCTGCCCGCAGAAAGGAGATGCCCCGGGTCAAGCATTACATCTGCCTCACTGACCCTTTGGAGGGAATGCTTCCATACGAGACCCTACTTAAAAACCAACCCACCAGCTTTAACGATGAAGAGGTGGAACGGGATCACCTGGCCTGGCTCTTTTACACTTCGGGAACAACGGGAAGACCCAAAGGCGCCATGCTCACGCACCATAACTTAATGGTTATGACTATGAATTTTTTTGCCGACATCTCGCCGCTGAGGCCCGAGGATGTCGTCTTGCACGCCGCACCCTTGAGCCACGGAAGTGGTCTTTATGGGATTCCTAATGTAGCCAAAGGAGCTGCTAATGTCATCCTGATGTCAAAAACCTTTGCCCCCCAAGTGGTTTTTGAGACAATTCAAAAGAGGAAAGTGACCAATATATTCATGGCCCCGGCCATGATCAAGCGGTTGATTACCTCCCCTGAAATTGATAAATATGACCTCAGCTCCTTAAAATGTATCAATTATGGGGGAGCCCCGATTTATGAGGAGGACCTTAAAGCGGCGGTTAGAAAACTGGGACCAGTATTTGTGCAACTTTTTGGCCAGGCCGAGGCGCCCATGACCATCTCCTATTTGCCCAAAGAGGAACACCTCCTGGAGGGGACTGCAGAGCAAATGAAGCGGTTGACATCTGCCGGAATTCCGCGGACGGATGTGGAGGTAAAAATATCTGATTTTAATGATAAAGAACTTCCTCCTGGGCAAATGGGAGAAATAGTCGTGCGCGGAGAAGTAGTGATGAAGGGATATTGGAGGAATCCGGAGGCCACAGCCGAAACCTTAAGGAAAGGTTGGCTCCATACCGGAGATCTGGGGATCATGGACGAGAAAGGTTATGTTTATATCCTCGATCGAGCCAAGGATATGATCATCAGCGGGGGAGAAAATATCTATTCCCGGGAAATCGAAGATGTCCTTCTGAAACACCCGGCGGTTTTCGAAGTGGCGGTTATCGGGGTTCCGGATGAAAAATGGGGAGAGGCGGTCAAGGGAATTGTGGCCCTTAAGCCAGGGCAAAAGGCTACGGAAGAAGAGATTATCGATTTTTGTAAACAGCATCTGGCCAGCTATAAAAAACCAAAGTCCGTCGATTTCTTTAACGCCATCCCCAAGAACCCTTACGGGAAAGTACTGAAAATGGAATTGCGGGAAAAATACTGGACAGGGGAGTCCAGAAGGGTAAGGTGAGGGAACGGAAAAATTCAAAGTAATGTCGATTTCTTCCTTGGGGAGAGGAATGATGAAAACGGGTTTATGAATGCGATGCAGGACCCTTTCGGAGACGCTTCCTAAGAAGGCGTGGCTTATAAAGCCTTTCCGGTGGGTGCCCATAATGATCACCTCGCAATTCAGCTCATCGGCTTTCTGGAGGATCTCGGCGGCCGGATCTCAAAAAACGACCTGAATCGAGGCCACTCTCTTCAAGGTCTCGGGATCATCTTGAAGCTCCCTTTTGGCGAATTCATCCAGCCTATTCCGGATCTTTTGGATACTCGTCCCTCTCCTTTCTTCCTGTAAATTTTTGAGCTGATCTTCAGCCAGACAAGAAAGCAGCAGACCCTCAGTGGCCGGTGAAAATGGTTTCTATGATGTGGAGGATGTGGATCTTGGCTTCATGTTTCTGGGCTGAGTTTACCGCATAGCGAAAAGCATAGGCTGAGTTTTTACTTAAATCGGTGGCATAAAGAATATTCCTTATACGAGGGATCATAAACTCCTCCTTTAGTTTTCTAACTTGATTTCCCGCTTTCCCTTAAGGTTTTCAAGGAGCAAACGCCAGCCGTCAACCTATTAGGCTGGGAAGGTAAAGAACCCAATTGGGAAACAGGATGCAAAGGAATAAGCCGATAAGCATAAGAACGATAAAAGGAAAAATTCCTTTATAAACGTCTTCCGTGGTCACCCCTGGAGGAGCAACGCCTTTGAGATAAAATAGGGCGTAGCCAAAAGGAGGGGTGAGAAAGGAATTCTGTAGATTTACGGAAACACAGATAACAAACCAGAGTTGGTCAAAACCAAGCTTTTCCACGATGGGCAGAAAAATGGGGAAGGTAATATAGATAATGCCGATCCAGTCGATCAAGGCCCCCAGGATGAAGATGATAAACATCATAATAAAAAAGATGAGCCACTTATTCCCCATCCCCAGGGTCATGATAAGATCCGTCAGAACTTGCCCTCCCCCAATTCCCAGAAATACCCCGGTAAAGCAAGACGCCCCCACGAGAACGAGCATTACCATGGAAACGGTCTTGCCGGTAGAGAGAACCACTTCCTTAAACATTTTCCAGTTAAAGCGGCGGTAGGCAATGGTCATCAATAAGGCCAGAAAGGCCCCCACTCCGGAAGCTTCGGTTGGAGTGGCGATACCGGAAAAGATTGCGCCCAATACTCCCACAATCAAAAGAGTGGGCGGCACGAGGTTTATGGCGGCCATGGAAATTCTTTTCTTGACCGGGACGGCCATCCTTTCCTCGAGAGATAAGGGGGGCCCCAACTCCGGGCGCCTGCCGCATATAATCGCGATATAAGTTATGTATAAAATCGAAAGGATCACTCCAGGGAAAAGGCCTCCTAAGAACAGCTTTCCCACCGACAGACCAGTCTGGTCCCCCATCAAAACCAGCATGATACTGGGAGGAATAAGGATCCCGAGAGTTCCACCGGCACAAATCGTTCCCGCAGTTAAACTCTTATCGTAGCCATACTTAAGCATCATTGGCATAGCCAATAAGGCCATCGTAACCACGGAGGCCCCAATGACACCGGTGCAGGCGGCAAAGACCGTGCAAACGACTACTACGGCCATGGCTACCCCACCCCGAACCGGACCCAAAAGATAGCGCAGAGAAAGAAAAAGATTATCGGCGACAAAGGATAAAGACTGAATACTTCAGTTTCATGGCATTGCCCTCCTTTTAGTGTAGAATTTGAGATTTGGTAAAAAAAATCCCCCCAGTGGATCGTTTTGCCAATACGAATATTTCCGGAATGAATTTCTCACCTCCTTTCCTTCTTTCCTTAAAAAATCAGGCCAGGAAAGAAAGTTAATAGGTTTTCACCATCCCTCCGTCAAAAAGAAGGTCCCCCCCGATCAGATATTTGCCCAGCCGGGAAAAGCCGATGATGAACAGATTACCCACTTCTATAGGGGTCATCATTGCCTTGACCTGGGACCTTCCCATCATCACATTTTTCACCACCTCTTCGGGAGAAATTCCCCGTTGCTTGGCTTGGTCCGGGATCTGGTTTAAGGCTAGGGGCGTTCTCACAAAACCCGTGCTCACGGTGAAAGAGCGAATCTTTCCCTCCCCTTCGGCCGCGATGGATTGGGTTAAGCCTCGAAGACCAAACTTGCTGATGTTATAAACAGGCTTGTTTTTCGTTACCATGTGGCCATGGACAGAAGACATGTTTCCAATAGCCCCCGAACCGTCTTTACTGGCTTTCATGTAAGGTACTTCTTTTTGACAGCCAGTTTATTGTCCTTCCTGCTGTTCACCGAGAAAAACGTATAGTCGAAGGTCTATTGCACCAGAAAAATAATCTAAAAGCATCTCCTTGGGGAGGAGAAAATTTAGACAGGCTCGATGGTACCAATGGAAGATAAAAGCCCATAACCTTTTGGGTAGGTGAAAATTTTAAAAAGACTATATCTCTAAAGAAAGGAAAAAACAAGTAAAAACTAAGTCCAGGCTTAAGGCCGAAGAGGGAAAGGTGGCCAATCTTCTTTACCGGTCATTTTGAAAAAACTCTCTTTTTCTCCATATCCATTTTTCTCAGCTCGCGGCGCATGATTTTTCCCGTAGTGGTCATGGGCAGCTCTTGTACAAATTCGATTTCCCTCGGGTACTCATGGGCAGCCAGCCTGGTTTTAACAAAGTTTTGGATTTCTTCCTGGAGGGCTGGGCTCGGGGTAATCTCAGGCTTTAAAACGATGAAGGCCTTAACGATCTCTCCCCGGACTTTATCCGGGCTGCCGATGACCGCAGCCATGGTGACCGCGCGATGTTTAAGCAGGCAGTCTTCGATCTCTGCCGGCCCAATCCGGTAACCTGAACTGGTGATCAGGTCGTCTTTGCGGCCCACGAACCAGAAATACCCGTCCTCATCCTTTTTGGCCAGGTCTCCGGTTAAAGACCAATCTCCGATAAACTTATCTTTGGTGGCTTCCAGATTCCGCCAGTACTCCAAAAACATTACGGGGTCAGGCCGCTGAATGGCCACTTCGCCAACGGTTCCCGGAGGAACCGCGTTCCCCTCTTCATCCACAACCTCAACCCGGTGGCCAGGAATGGGTTTTCCCATGGAGCCACGCCTGATCTCCATGATCTCGCCGCAATTTCCTACCACCAAATTTACTTCCGTCTGGCCGTAGAATTCGTTGATGGTCAATTCCATGACGTCTTTTCCCCAGTCGAGGAGTTCTTCGCCCAAAGTCTCTCCGCCGCAGGCGATCGTGCGCATATTATAATCATAGCGTTTCCTCGGTTCTTTGACCTGCCGCATCATCTTCAGGGCGGTGGGGGGCATGAAGGCATTGCGGATGCCATACTTGGCGATAAAATGGAAGGCTTGCTCGGGGTCGAATTTCTTGGCGCGGTAAGCGACCACAGGAATCCCGTGATGCCAGCTCGGAAAGAGGACATCGATCAACCCGCCGATCCAGGCCCAATCCGCGGGCGTCCAGTAGAGATCATCTTTTGGGGGGAAGAAGTTGTGGAAAAACTCCACTCCGGGCACGTGCCCCAGAACCACCCGATGGGCATGGAGCGCGCCTTTCGGAGGGCCCGTGGTCCCGGAGGTATAGATGATCAGGGCCGGATCGCCGGCGGTAGTGTTGACCGGGTCAAAGTTAGAAGATCCCTTTTCGACGGATTTCCAAAAGTCATGGACTCCTTCCATGGGTTTTGCCTTGGTGGCGATGATGATCTTCAAGTGGGGGAGCTTGCTCCTGATCTGCTCGATCTTCTCGATGTTGGCCGCGTCGGTGATCACGGCCTTGGCTTCGCTGTTGCCAAGGCGGTATTCTAAAGCATCGGGGCCGAATAGGGTGAAGAGGGGGATGGCGATCGCTCCCAGCTTGTAAATGGCGATGTGGGCAAGAGCGGTTTCCGGGCACTGGGGGAGAAGAATGCCAACGCGATCCCCTCGTTCAATCCCGTAGGCCCGGAGGGCGTTGGCCAGGCGGTTGGAAAGCCCCTTCAGATCCCAAAAGGTAAATTTCTCTACCCTCCCCTCCTCACCTTCGTAGATAAGAGCCAACCGGTATCTCTCCTCGGCCCATTTATCGCAGATGTCGACCCCGATGTTATAATATTCGGGGATAGGCCAGCGGAAGCTTTTATAAACCTCCTGATAGGTGTTTCTCTTTTCCAGCATAAGACCCTCCTATTCATCTTGAATTTCTTTGAGCTGGGAATAATGCTGCAGTAGACCTTCAGGGATCTTCAGATTTTTTCCCCCAAGCTTGGCCTTGAGCTCCAGGGCGTTGCAGACGGCTTTGCCGCGAGAGTGGTTATTGGTGATGACATACACCTCTTCCGCTTCTTGGGCGAGTTGGCGGATCCTTTCGGTTAGTTCGAAGATTTCAAATTCGTTGTATAGATAATCGTAGCGGGCATCCCGCCCGGCTCCTTCGCGAAACCACTCTTTTACATTCCTTCCGTGCAGACGTAAATACCCCACTTTGCCGGTTACTTTTTTGGTTACGCCGATGGAATAGGAGACCTGGGGCTGGTCGATGTTGCAAAAACCGATGCCGGTTTCCCGCAGGAATTGGTAAGTTGAACTTCGGTCCCAGGAGGCGTGGCGCACTTCCAGGACGAGAGGGTATTCCCTGAATTTCTCAGCCAAGGCTTTCAGGTACCCCAGGTTTTCTTCTTTGTGGTGGAAAGAGTAAGGGAACTGGAGAAGCAAGGCGCCCAGGCGCTGATTTTCCACCAGAGGCGCCAGTCCGCTTTTGAAAAGCGCCACATCTCCCTCGGTCAGGGCTTGACGTTCATGAGTAAAATTGCGGTAGAGCTTGGCGGTGAATCGGAAGTTAGGGGTGGATTGGACGCGCTTCGCCCAGCTTCGGCCCATCTGGGCGGTGGGCGGGCGATAAAAGGTGTTGTTCAGCTCGATGACGTCGAAGAATTCAGCCAAATAAGCGAGGGGATCAAATTTAGATTCCTTTTTGGGGGGATAAACGATCCCTTCCCAATCTTCGTAAGACCATCCCGCCGGTCCAACACGAATCATATTATCCTGCCACAGAGGTCACAGAGCACACAGAGATAGACTTCTTAGGATAAATACGAAAAGTAAAGACTTAATATACTTCAAAACCGGTCCTCTTGTTATGATAATAAAATATTTTTATATGTTCTTCTCTGGGACCTCTGTGTGCTCTGTGGCAAAAAGTCTTTACTCTAGGACGGTGAACGATTCACCATGCCTAAGAATGATCACCCGGTCCTCTATCCGCAAGCGCTTGGCTTCTATCTTTAGCCTTTCCGGCGGTTCGGTGAGTGGTTCGTGGGAAAGAATGAAAGTTCCCCAATGGATAGGAACCATGAATTTAGCGCCGCTCTCTACGAACATCTTCAGGGCTTCTTCGGGAGAGGCATGATTTCTGCGGAACCAGTCTGGCTTATAGGCCGAAATCGGCAAGAAAGCCAAATCGATAGTTCCTTCTTTCCCCTTTACTTCAAAGATTCTTGAATAGCCTGTATCTCCAGCGAAGAGTATCCGGTTGCCGTTCTGGGAAAGGAGGTAGCTATTATATCCTCGATGGTCATTATCGAAAGGGCTCCGCTTGCCCCAATGAGCCGGCTGGGTCGCTTCAATCGTCAATCCCTGAAACTGGAAAATGTCATTCCATTTCATCTCGATCACCTTAGAAAATCCCAAACCGGCAACCAGTTCCTGGCACCCCTGGGGGACGACCAATAAAGCATTTTTAGGTAGTCGCTTCAGGCTGGACAGGTCCAGATGGTCATAATGGGCGTGAGAGATGAGGATGAGGTCCAGCTCCTTAATTTCTTCCGGCTCGATGGGTAGGCCCACAGCGCGGCGGGAGATCACCACCCGCTTGGCAAAATTGGGGTCGGTAAGGATGAAGAAACCTGCAAAAGACATCAGTATCGTGGAATGTCCGATCCAGCCTACGTGGGTGCCAGGATTTCCTTTGGGGAATAGATTCAGCTTGGCAGGCGGCGGCTTTATGGGATGGCTGATTTCGTAAGCGAAATTCTTCCCCGCGATTTTAAGCAGATCCAGTTGCTGGCTGCAGCCAGGGAGCAGGACACCCAACAAAGTCAAAACCAAAACCCCTTTGCGGAGAAAAATCATAGGCCCGTTAGAGTATTCAGATGAGAAATACAGGGGTAGAGCAAACTAACTTAACAATATTTTAGCATGTTAAATCACTTTAGGGTTTATTCCCCGCCGCTTGCGGCGGGGTAGTTTATTTTGCATCCCCATCCACATAAAAGGCAGTCACCAGAAAAGCTATCTCTCCTTTTTTCTGTCCCCTTTTCACTCATGCTGCGAATTGAAATAATTGCTCACTCAGCACTAAGTCCTGAGTAAATAAATACGGTACCGAATTTATGAATCGATGGACTTAGTCGGCGCTGCGAGATGATGGCGACAGTGGGTAATGGCCAATCCAATTTACTTGGGGATAAATTTTGTTAACAGAATTATAAAATCTCTCGTCACCCGTCCATAAGGCACAATGATAAATTTCTGCCAGGGCAAGATAATGGCAATCATAAGTGGTAGGTCTTTTAAGTTGATGGGCCAGTTTGATAGATCGTGAATGAAGTCCGGGTTCTTCACGAATTTCGATACCAAACTCCATAACAATATGCAAGGCCGCTATAGCAGTGGCCACGTCTATCTCTCCCCGGACGACTCTCTTATAAAAGGCATTGGTGACTTCAGTAAGTATTAGACAGGGTGCGATGAGGCGCGTGTCTCCTCGAGCCCATTGGTTGACAAGGGTGAGGGCCTTATCGGTATAGGATTCCGGTATTACCCACATTGCCACAAGGCTGGCATCAACCACGACGGCGTTTTTCAAAAGGTATTCCTGTCTTCCCTGGCTTCTCTGATAAGATCCGTGGAGCTGACAGCGAAGCTCCTTCCCCTGAATGTCTCGGTTTGAAATCTACAGGCCTTTTCTGCAGCGGTTTTCAAGCGACTTCCTCCTTCTTCGCGAGTCATCACCTGTTCTTTGATCAGGTGTTCGGTGATGGCCCGAAGGCAGTACTCGGAAACCGAAAGGTCCTTTTGGGCGGCCATTGCTTTTATCTGGCGGCGTATACCAGGGTCATGGACATAGATGTTCAGGCGAACAGGACTAGTTTTCTTCTTTGGCATATAGTAACTTACCTCCCGACAAATAAGTAACACTAAAGCACTATAGTGTCAAGTAAAAAAATAATTATGCGGTCTGGTTCTAAGATTGTTTTGGCAGGCCCCTTAATGCTTCGATTCGCAAATACGATCACGTATCCTTACTTCAGACAGCAGGCCTGGCGGAAATTTGGCCGACACCGTCTGCCAAATCTGTGGGTAGGTCAGGTAGAATTGACGGTAGAGCCGCAACGAGCGGGCCGCCATGCCTTCGATTCCGGCCTCCGTCAACCGTTCAGAAAGCGCCCCAAGCAGAGTCTCTCCATACTGCGCCCGGCTGTGACAGTTTCTTCGCCGCCGATTCTGTCATGGGCGGTGACAGTTTTTGGAGGGCTTCCGTCCAAGCAAGATAGAACGCCCGCATGCGCCAGCCATTCAGCGGCGAGAATCCAGCCATCCCGGCGAAGGTCTTCTGAAGGTCCAACGCCAACCGCTCCACAACCGAGCGGCCCCATCCCTCTTCTTTTTTTACTTTCTAAAGTGGCCATGAGAGTTCTGACTCACGCCTTCAATTCCTTTGAGAATCTCGGGAAAGACTAAGTCAAGGAATTCTGCGGGAGTCACAATTTTAAATGGATAATCACCCTGTACCTTAAGTTTTTCAAAATGCCTTTTATCCCCGGTCACAAGAAAATCTGCCTTGCCTTGTAAAGCTGAAATGATGACCGGAACATCCTTATCAGTAACGGGGCCAGAAAATTATCTTATCTCCTCCGGTCGGGGCAGGGGAATAATTTTCAGATTTAGCATGGGAAGATACTTTTTGTAGACTGGGAGTAGGGCAGGCATTTTCTTTCTCAAATTTCGCTCAATCTCGATCAGATTGTATCTTCCGGTTAATCCAATGAGGAATGGAAGCTGGAGGCTTAATAGATCGAGAACAAGGCGGGGTGCACCTTTATCAGAAAGAAGACCGGAAAGGATCACATTGGAGTCGAGAAAAATCCTAAAGGTTCTTTTTGCCATAGGTTTCTTGATAAAGTCTTTCCCGCTCTTCTTTAATTCCAGCAACCAGATCTTCTGCAGAAAGACCGGAGGCCTTAAGGATCTTCCTTAGCTCCCTTCTTGCTTCGTCGAGTTCGAGTCTCTTAGTGGTAATAATGATAGAGTCGCCCACTGGAATTATAGAAACCACCTGACCTTCTTCCAAATGACTCATCTCTCTTATTTTTTTAGGGATAGTTAACTGGCCCCTGGACTTGATTTCTGCGATATATGGTTTGATCGTCTGCATTCTAACCCTCCCCAAGATTTCTCTGAATTCAGAATATCAGAATTCTAAAAAAAGCCACCCCTTAAACAAAACGACTGAATATCCGTCCAAAATCCTGCCTAACCATGACTTTTTATCTTGTCCCTCCCGCATTGAGTCATCTTCGGAAAATTTCTTAAATTTCTCTTGACATGATTTTAATTTATTTTTATACTTACCGGTAGGTAAATAAAAGTAGAATCGAGGTGAAAAAGCAATGGTCAGAACAGGGGGACAGGCACTATCCGCGGATGGATCCGTCCGCCGGAAACTTTTGGCCGGCGCCGCGGAGTTGTTTACCCGCAAGGGGTATGCGGCCACGACGGTTCGAGAGATCGTCGCCTCCGCCGGGGTAACCAAACCGGTCCTGTACTATTACTTTCACAACAAAGAAGGGATCTACCTGGAATTGATGCGGGAAACCTTCACCAAAGCCGACGGCCTTCTCGCCTCCACTCTGGAGAAGCGAGGAACCGTGACCAAAAAGCTGATGCGGTTTTTCGATCAAGCCTTCTCTCTCTTCCTGGAGAAGATTCAAGGCGTGAGGGTGATGTATGCTATTTACTATGGACCCCATCAGGGGGCACCTTTTTTTGACTTCGAGGCTTACCATCTCAGAATCCAACAAACCATCCGTCGCCTGGTGGAGGAAGGAATCCGCAAAGGAGAATTCCGCAGGGGAAACGCCGAAGATATAACTTGGGCCATCCTGGGGGCTTTGAACGTGGCCATCGAAGTGCATCTCGGGCATCCGGAAATGAGCTTGGGCCGCCAAGGCCTGGCCCGGGTTCTTAAGGTCATTTTTCAGGGGATATGGACAAAGAAAGGAACGGAAAAGGGAGCAAGAAAATGAAAAAAGGATTCATACAAAAAGCAGCTCTTTTTGCTCTTTGGATGGGCATTTATGGGTGCTCGGCAACAGGGGAAGATAAAAAGCCAAATGAAAAAATTGCCCAGCGCCCCGTTGTGGCCGTGGAGGTGACCAAAGCGGCCGCCTCAACCGTTATCGAGGGAGTTGAGGTAGTCGGGACGCTCTCCCCAAAATTCGGAGCGGATGTTAAGTCCGAATATACCGGAATTGTCACCGAAGTGTACGTCACCGAATGGGTACAGGTAGAAAAGGGAACTCCTCTGGCCCGGCTCGACACCCGAGAAGGGGAACTGGTTCTGAAAAAGGCCCAGACGGCGGTGGAGATTGCCAAAGCAAATCTAATGCAGGTGGAAGTTGCCGCCAATCGGGCCAACCGGGAGTACGAGCGAGCCCTCAAGCTGAAAGAAGTAGGCCTTATCACCCAGCAGAACTTGGATGACGCCCGCACGGAAAGAGAGGCCGCTGCAGTACGGATCTCCGCTGCTAAAGCTCAGATCCAAGCGGCGGAGGAAGATGTTGAGCATGCCCAGACCCGACTTTCCAAGGCCATCATCCGGTCGCCGAGGGAAGGCATGGTATCCTGGCGGAATGTCAACGTGGGGGACTATGTGGGAGAGATGGGGGCCAAACCAATGTTTCGAATTGTTGATAACCGGCTCTTAGAACTGACGGTAACCGTCCCTTCCGGGGAGATGGGAGCGGTGCGCGTGGGACAGGCCCTTACTTTTTCCACGGACGCAATTCCGGGGAAGGCTTTCACTGGAAAAGTCATGTTCATCAATCCCACAGTAAATGAAGCGGATCGGTCTGTGAAGGTGGTGGCCGAGGTCGAAAACAGACCCGAGCAGCTAAAAGGAGGCCTTTTCGTGAAAGGCCGGATCTTGACCGGAAAGCGGACCGGAGTCATCAAAATACCCCGAATCGCCCTACTTACCTGGGACGTGGCCGCCACAAAAGCAGAGATCTACGTGGTGAATGAAAACGTTGCCCACCGCCGGACCGTCCGTACCGGAAATATTTCAGGAGATCAGGTGGAAATTATTTCTGGTTTGGCTTCCGGGCAACTGGTGATTACCCGGGGCGGATTTAACGTGAAGGCGGGAGACAAAGTGAACATCACCCGGGTCAACGGAGAGAAGTAGAATGTTGCTTTCGAATTTATCCATCAAAAGGCCGATATTCGCCACGGTAATGATGCTGGTCCTGGTTACCCTGGGGATCTTCTCCTACCGCAAGCTGGCCATCGACATGTTCCCCGACGTGGAGATCCCCGTTGTCTCGGTGGTAACCAAGTTTCCCGGGTCCTCACCGGAGACCGTGGAACGAGAGGTGAGTAAGCGCATCGAGGAGGCGGTCAACTCCATCTCCGGCGTCAAGCACGTCATGTCCACCTCCCGGGAGAGCGTCTCCAGTGTGGTGCTGCTGTTCCATCTGGAAGTGAGGGTCAATGATGCCGCCCAGGAAGTAAGGGCCAAGGTGAGCGCAATCCGGGGGAGTATGCCCCAGGGGATCGAGGAGCCGATCATCCAGAAGCTCGATTTCGCCACCTTCCCCGTCGCCTCTTTGGCCGTGCGGTCGGAGAGACTGTCCCCACGGGACCTGACAACGCTGGTGGAAAAGAAAGTCAAAAGGCGCTTTGAGAACATCTCCGGAGTGGGAAAAGTTGACCTGGTCGGCCCCTCGAAGCGGGAGGTCAACGTTAATATCGACCCGCTCCGCCTGGAAGCCCTGGGGATGGG
>Ga0180009_10000938_pt1 | contig 37159 bp, 40 predicted proteins | sample OS_PC_MetaG_FD_123537 | JGI IMG/M metagenome (GOLD analysis project Ga0180009, IMG submission 123537) | Groundwater microbial communities from the Aspo Hard Rock Laboratory (HRL) deep subsurface site, Sweden - OS_PC_MetaG | ecosystem: Environmental > Aquatic > Deep subsurface > Groundwater... | reverse complement strand
TTTTATAGTGGCCGACTTCATGAGCTAACACTGAGACTATTTCGCTGACACTGTGTTTTTGGATCAAAGTATCGTAAAGGGCGATCCGGCGGGACTTACCAAAGCCGCAAAAGAAAGCGTTAGATTTAGTCGAACGCCGCGAACCGTCGATTTTATAAATACCTTTTAAAGCAAACTTTTGCGAATCAGCATAACGGTTAACTGCATTTTTTAACTCACCATCTTCCAAAGGTGTGAATTTGTTAAAAAGGGGTAAAATCAGCAGCGGGTAAATAAAGGTAATTAACCAGCTAAAAATAGCTACCCCTAACCAACACCAAAGCCAGGCTCCGGGTCCAAAACGGGTAAAAAAAATAATAATCGCATAAAAAGGAAGGCCGCCGATGATCACTAAAAGCAGCCAACTCTTAAGCTTATCGGCAACAAAAGTTTTAATTGTAGTCTGATTAAATCCGTATTTTTCTTCAATGATGAAAGTACGATACCAGGAAAAAGGTATCTCTAAAAGCTGAAAAATAAAAATAATCATCCCGCCGAAAATCAATCCGGTTAAAGCGGAATCTAGATTCAGGCTGCGGGCAATCTGGTCGATCAGGTTAAACCCTCCGGTTAGAATAAAAGTTATAACCACCAAGATGAAGACCGTTTCCTGGATCAGATTAAACTTGGTATTTGTGGTGAGGTATGTTTGAGACTTACGGTAGCTTTCTGGTTGATAATAACCTTGGAATTCTTCTGGTAGGTTAGGATCAAGTGCAGTAAGGTTAAGGATTTCTGCTAAAAACCTAAACAGGTAATTACCGGCTAAAATAGCTAAAATTACGGTTAAATATAAATTCATCAGTAGAGTTTTTTAAGCTGAAATTGGCAGGTAATAAAAAGGGCCGACAAGGGCCCACGGCATGCGATCCCTGATGGGATCAACCGGCAACTCAGCCGCCCTAATAGCCCTTAAGGGTTTTAATCCGTAAGTTGGGGGGAGCCTGTCTTTTCGGAAGAGTTTTGGACTTTTAACCCCCGGAACTATCTTAGGCCTGTTACAGCTTTGCGTCCCCGCCTTTCGACGAGTTTGCCCTTATCGGCAATTAAAGTATACCTTATTCAGGCTGCCAATTTCAAGTCTAAGTAACCAGTTTATTTAGCCAAGTGCACAGTTTGAGTCGGAAAGGCAAATTCAATACCGCGTTTTTCAAGTTCAGCCTTTATCGAAAAGTTGATTTCCTGCTGAATATCCATATACTTGTTGTAATCCGAACTTAACACATAGTAAACCACTTCAAAAACCAGGTTAAAATCGCCGTAAGCGGAAAAATGAGCCCGGTCAAAAAGCGCATCTTTGACTTTTTTTATGATCTCGGCAATCGCCCCCGGCATTTCTTTGAGTTTGGAGAGCGGAGTGTCGTAGGTGACTCCTAGATGAAAGACAACCCTTCTTTTCTGCATTCGTTTATAGTTACGCAGGCGGGAATCAGTTAAATCAGAGTTAGAAAAAACCAGTTCTTCTCCGCCAAGGCTACGAATGCGAGTAGTCTTGATGCCGACGTGTTCGACAGTGCCCAGAAGGTCTCCGACTATGATAAAATCGCCTATTTCAAAGGGACGGTCAATAACAATTGCAAAGTAACTGAATAAATCTTTTAAAACTGCCTGAGCCGCTAAAGCTATGGCTACACCACCGATACCCAGGCCGGCAATAACCGTTGTAATTTTAAACCCCAAGTTATCCAGATAAAAAATAAGGGCTAAAACCCAAATCGAAAATTTAACTACCTTCAATACTCCACTCAAGCTGTGTTTTAATGACTGGCCTTTGTCGGATTTATGCCAGTATACTTCAAAACCATAGTTGACCAAACGGATGATCAGGCGAACCGAAAACACAGTCAGAACCGCAATGGCTAAGGTATTAATAATCCGCACCAGATAATCGTTTAAAGTTAGGGACTTGATCCCTAGGTATAACCCAAAAAGGTAAAGAAAAGGTACGGCTATCTTTTCAATGATCTCCACTAAAAAATCGTCAAGGGTATTGCTGGTTTTTTCTGCCCAACTTTTAAGACGTTTTAAAAAGATTATTTTAAATACTTTGGCCGCAAAACTGATGCCTAAAAAAATAGCCGCACAAATCAAATAACTCAACAATGAATTACCAAAAAATATGAGATTTAGAGACTCTGGCATAATTCCTCCTGAACTTAGTTTTCCGATATTAAATAGGGAGATTTGGCCTTTTGTATATTTAGAGCGATAGAAAGCTCTTGTTCTGATAAAAAGCCGGATTCCTTTAGGATCTCACCAAGAGCCACGCCTTTTTTCCAATGAGTCAAAAGGGCTTCGTTAAGTTGTTCGGCAGAGATTGATTGCCGTTCGACTAAAATCTGGCCCAAAGGTTTATAGAAGCTTTCGGATTTACGTTGGGAAATCTCCGGCTTAGCATCTTTGTTTATTTTAGTATCCCGACGGTCAACCATAAACTTACTTCCCGGGATAGCTTTCAGATAACGTTTTATCTCAGCGACCTTCTCATTGAGCTGGATCATGTTTTCAATTCCAAAAGTATACTCTTTATTTACTACCGCCACCGAAACTGTCATTAAAGGCGTATTAGTAAGTTTACGCGACCGGTCCCGGCTTACCACAAAACCCTGCTGACGGTCAGTTTCAGAATAATGAAAAGGCATCAGCTGGTCAAAATTCTTAATGAAGTTACGGCAAATCTTTTGATATTTGTCCAAGCTGGAAATAAAAACGAAATCATCGCCTCCAATATGGCCGACGAAATCGTCGGGATTGCCGAAATTTCTTACTGCCGCGATCAATAAATAGGCAGTCTGAAGTATCGCCCCGTCTCCTCTACGGTAACCATAAACATCATTAAAAGATTTAAAATTATCGATATCCAAGTAAGCAAAAGAAAAAGGATTGCCTTTTTTAAATTTTTCATTCAGAACATCCTCAAATATCTTGCTTCCGGGAAGGCCGGTTAAAGAGCTGGCATAGATGCTATGTTGAGAACGCCTGACCGCCATCTCGATTCTTATCCGTAAATCTAATGGGTCCGGTGGTTTTATTAAATAGTCATCCACGCCTTGTTTTAAGTTTAACAGCTGGGCTCTTAATTGGCGTTTATTGATTAGGGTTATAACCGGTATAAAAGCAGTGGTGAAATTTTCTTTTAACTGCCGGCAGATAGCCAGTTGTTCCTTACGGGCAGATTGGATATCGATGACAATCACATCGGGTGAAATTTTTTTGATTTTTTCGATATCCTGAGGTTCAGAGAATTGGCGCAAAATAACTTCATAGCCCCAGCCGTCAAAGCAAAAACGCAAAACTTCCTTTAGCTGGTTGTCAGAAGAAATAATCAGGATTTTCTTAATGGTATCCATCGCGAATATTATAACATCCTACAGGTTTTACTTCAACCATGCTGCGCCACCTTCGAGGAGTCCGCTGGCCTCTATCCTACGGCGGACACCTCGAAGGTGTAGAGTTTTAGAATTTATTCTTTTTTTGGTTTCTTTTGTTCCTCGGATATTTTTTGGGCGATTTCCTTAGGCACCGGAATATACTTTTTAAAGTGCATTGAACAACTGGCCCGGCCGCTGGAAAGTGACCGTAGATTAGTGACATGGCCGAACATCTCAGCCAAAGGAGCTTCAGCCAGGATCTGTTTCTGGCCGCCTTTAGTCTCCATGCCCAAAATTTTACCTCTTCGGGAACAGATATAACCGACAATGCTGCTGGTGTATTCTTCGGGAGTGAGGATCTCTAAATCCATGCAAGGTTCAATAAGGGTTGGCTCGCACTTTAAAAAAGCTTCACGAAAACAGCCCAAAGCCGCAAGCTTAAAGGCAATCTCTGAAGAATCGACCTCATGATAGGAACCATCGATAAGGTTTATTTTAATATCCACTACAGGATAACCGGCATAAGCGCCTTTCTTCATGGCCTCAATAAGGCCCTTTTGAACTGCCGGAATAAAATTTTTAGGTATAGCCCCACCTTTAATGCTGTCAGTAAATTCAAATCCGGCTGCCGGCTGGTTAGGAGAAAGCTCAAAAACTACGTGGCCGTACTGACCTCGTCCTCCGCTTTGTTTAACATGCTTATATTCCTGAGTTGCTGAGCCGGAAATTGTCTCTTTATAGGCTACTTTGGGCTGACCCACCGTAGCCGAAACCTTAAATTCTTCTTTGAGACGCTCAACAATTATTTCCAAATGCAGTTCGCCCATTCCCGAAAGAATTGTCTCAAGAGTCTCTTCATCAGTGTGAGCGGTAAAGGTCGGGTCTTCTTCGGTAAGTTTAGCGATTCCTTTAGCCAACCGGTCCTGATCAGTGCGGCTTTCCGGTTTGATGCTTATCGAAACTACTGGATCGGAAAAAACTATTGATTCAAGCAGTATGGGGTTTTCTGAATTGCAAAGAGTATCTCCAGTTAAAGTAAAGTTCAACCCGACTATTGCTCCGATATCACCGGCAAACATAACGTCAACGTTTTCCCTCTGGTTGGCATGCATGCGGACAATCCTACCCACGCGTTCTTTTTTATTTTTAGTCGCGTTTAGAATATAACTACCGGCCTTTAAAAACCCCGAATAAACCCGTGCGTAAACCAACTTGCCTACGTGTTGATCAGCCTGAACCTTAAAAGCTAAGGCCGAAAAAGTTTCCTCATCCTGAGGCTTACGTTCTAATTTTTTTTCCGGGTCATCAGGGTCATTGCCGATCACTGCCGGTACTTGGGCCGGCGACGGCAAATAAACAGTAATCGCATCAAGCAAATCCTGGATACCTTTGTTTTTTAAAGCTGCTCCGCATAAAACCGGTATGATCTTATTTTCAACTGTCGCCTGATGCAGAGCTTTCTTAATCTCCTCGTTAGTAATTGTATCTTCTGACTGAAGATATTTTTCCATCAGTTGGTTGTCAAAAGAAGCAACTTTTTCTATTAAGCTGTGGCGGTATTGTTTAGCCAACTCCTTGTCGTTTTCGGGTATTTCTTCCAGCTTGATATCTTTGCCGAAGGAATTCTCATCATAAAATTTAGCCTTCATCTCAATAAGGTCGATCACACCCTTAAACTCAGTTTCTTTGCCGACCGGTATTTGTAAAGCTACGGCATTAGCCCCGAGAGTAGTGACTATTTCCTGAAAAACTTTAAAAAAATCAGCACCCAGTCTGTCCATTTTGTTAATAAAGGCTATTTTGGGGACTTTATATTTAATCGATTGGCGCCAGACAGTCTCGGTTTGTGATTCAACTCCGCCTACCGCACAAAATACTGCGACTGCTCCGTCAAGAACCCTCAAAGATCGTTCTACCTCAGCGGTAAAATCAACGTGGCCAGGAGTATCAATGATCGTGATCTGGCAATCAGCCCAATTACAGGTAGTTGCTGCTGAAGTTATGGTAATGCCTCTTTCCTGTTCTTGTTTCATCCAATCCATCTGGGCAGCTCCGTCATGGACTTCGCCGATTTTATGAGAACGGCCGGTATAAAAAAGAATCCTTTCAGTGAGCGTAGTCTTTCCAGCGTCAATATGGGCCATAATGCCGATATTGCGGATTTTATCCAAAGTTATTTTTCTTTCCGGAGGCGGTTCTTCTTTTTTCTTAACCATCTCCGTCTTGACTTCCGGTTCGGGTTTAGCTATCTCTTCCTCTGCCGGTAGCTGGATCGGGGCCGGATTTTCAGCTAATGGTTCTTCAGCTGGAACTTCCAAAGGCGGACTTTCTTCAGGCAACTCGGGAATTGCCGGTTTTTCTTCCGGGTTTTGCGGTTCAGGCGTTAAAGTAACGGTACGCTCAAGACCCCGCAACTGGTTAAGAATACGGATCCTTTCCTCATCAATTTTTTTTGTTTCTTCCTCTTTGAGCGTCAACTCCTTTTTTTTGATTTCCAGTTCGTCTCGCAAATTTTCACATTGATTTTCCAACAAAGAATAATCTTCTTTGGAAATCCAGCCGCTTTGACGCTCTTGTTCCTTAAGTTTGGTCAAATCGGCCAGATATTGGTTTTTTTCTTTAGCTAGATCCTGCATCTTTTGGCCCTGCTCTTTGGCTTTAGTCTCTAATAAGATTATTTTCTCATTTAGCTGGCTGAGGTTTTCCTCTTTTATCCCGATCACTTCTTCGGTTTGCTTAAGGTCCTTCTTAAGCTGGACATTATTGGAAAATTCTTTTTCCAACTGTTTTTCGGTTTCAATGAATTTAAACTTTAAAGTTTCATAAGGGCCTTTGCCTTTTTTCAAAATATCCTGTTGGCTATTCAGCCATTTTTTATTTCGTTGCAGTTCATCAGTCAACTCTTTGACCTTTTGGCTGCTGGCCTGATATTTTTGCTGTAAAGCCAAGTTATCAGTCTTAGCCTTTTCCAAAGAAATGTTTTCATTTCTAACTTCTAACATTTCCCGTTTTAAAGTTTTAACATTTTCATGAAGGGTGAGGATTTTTTGAGCCTCGGGGCTGGACTTGGAAAGGAATCCCCGGCTAAGCAATTTTTTCGGGTCTAAAGAATCGTCGGTATTTACCGCGTAAAGAACCAGGACTATCGCTACTCCGATAAAAAGAAAAATTACCACCATGCTAAAATTATATCATATCTTTACAATAAACAAAGTCTTGAGGGAAAATTTATCTGTGTTATAATGCATCTATGCTTGCCGATAAGATTTATCAGGATTATGTCACCGCATTGAAAGCTAAGAATAAGGAAAAAACTTCATTCTTAAGCTTTATCCGGGCAGATCTACAAAATAAAGCTATTGAGCTAAAAAAAGATAAACTGGCTGACGAAGAAGTGCTGACAGCGCTCAAAAAACTTCAAAAACGCCTGTTGGACACTAAAGAAAGCTTAGCCCAATCTCAACGGACTGACCTCATTGAAAGCGCTGATAAAGAGCTTGCGCTTTTAGAAGAATACCTGCCTAAGCCTTTAACTGACGCGGAATTATTGAAAATCATCGATGAGACAATCTCTCAAGCCGGCGCTTCTTCTATGAAGGATATGGGTAAGGTTATGAAAGAAGTCAATGCTAAGGTCGGCGTCCGGGCTGACGCTAAAAAAATCAGCCAGCTGGTTAAACAGAAACTCACCCCGAAATAGCTACCTTTTTCCTTTTTTCTGAAACCGCTTCTAAAAACCACCCCAAATCGCCTTTAAAAAATATGTATGTCATGTTACCCTTAAAAGGTAGACATACTATCGCTTGGAGAGGCGAAAATAAAAATGCATAGACAGAAAACAATTTGGGTGGTTATTTTATTGGTTCTGGGTTCTCTTAGCTTTGTGCAAGAAAGCCATGCCCAAATATCAAAAATGGCTGTAACGCCGCCGGGAGAAATTTCATCACAGAATTTACCGTCGTTTTCTTCAGGAAACAAAAAATTTATTACTCTTCCCAAAGGATACGAAAAAACAGTAAAAAGCCTTGAAGTAAGGCTGCAGGAAAAAAGGCAAGACTTAAAAGTTGTTGAGCCAAGACTATCAAAAAACACTAAACGAATAAAAAACCTTCACCAACAACTAGGGTTAGTAAAAAGGGAATCAGGCGTAAAACTTATTGATTTTGAAAAAAATCCAGAACTGTGGCAAGCAACAAAGGAAGAAGTAGCGGTGTTAGCAAAGGCGATACGACGAGACAAAGCTCCGGTAGTAAGTTTGAAATCGAACATAAAAGTACTAGAGACAGAATTAGAAACCTATAATAAAGCTGCTTCCGGCAACGACATACTCGCTGTGCTCTCGATCCGCGTCAAGCTGCTAGGTCCTGCCCGTGTAGATACCGGAAAATATTTTAAAATGTTGGCATCTGATGTGCCTATACCGACTGCAATATACCTATCCGAACATTTTCAAAACGCACAGAAGATATATTCAGAGTTAACTCCTAAACAGATCGAATATGTTCTTAAAAACTACGATCAATATTTCCGTCATCTTACCCTAGGAGAAGCTGTTTTTCGCGCACTTCCCCAAATAGTAAACTAATCACCATTCTCCCGACCACTCGACATCGCCATTTTGGCCCAAATCCTGGAATAATTCCTGAAGAAATTCAACTACCGGATGGGTATTTTTTTGGAAAGCTTTTTTGATTAAGTTTTCCAAACGCTGGGGTTTTAAAAGTTCCTGGCGGATTTTGGCAAGGTTGAAATCGACCTGACCGTCAAAATAAACCAATAGATCGTTCATAAAAACATCGAGGTTGTAATTTTTATGATAATCACTTAAATTTGATATTTTTTTTACCTGGTTGCGGCGCAAAAGTTGATAATCAAAATCCGACTTACTATGTTGATCGGGGTTGTCCATTGAGGTTATTTACGGTTTAGGGTTATCGCGATTCCAAGAATTCCAACTGCGAAGTTCTGACTCGACCTTCCAGGAGCTATCTTTTTGGCGAGAAAACATAATGTAGATGCCGGAACCGGTAGCCCGGTCCCATTGACTACCTACATGCAATAAAGCCTGATCTCTGGTTTGGTTAAAACCAACCCGGGAAAAAGTAATTATTCCTTCGGAACGCGGGTTGCGCCGGTAATATCTGTCCCAATAAGGATTGTGGTCGAAAATCGCGTTAAGCTCTGCCTGGCTGACGATGGTGCAATTGGCTCGCTGGTTTAAAAATGGTTCCAGGGAATAAGCTTTTATGTTTTTAGCTTTAAAATCGTTGATAATCTGATCGCCAAGGGTCGGCATCTTTTCGCGAAGATAGTTTAGCTCGGTTTCAACTGGCTGGCCGGATTGATAAATCGCTGTGTGATCGCGAATAAAAATTTCAGCAAGTTTATCGTCTCCGCACCAGGAGTCAATTGCCGTGGAATAGATCAGGTACTCCTCCGGTTCAAAAACATATTCGTTTAAACCCCAGGCAATGCCCGAAATAGACAAAACCAAGTAAGCTAGAACCGCTAAAGTAAATAATTTCATTTTGGCGGGAAGGCCTACATTAAAGCAGCGGCTTCTTGAATTACAGGTAGAATCGCTTCGACTTCATCCTTGGACATCCTTCCTAAGCGGGTAAAGCGAAAATCACCGTTAGAGTCCCGGTTTTCCCGGGTAACCTGCATTTTTTTAGCGCCTTTGTTGTAGGAAAATACCCCTACGGTAATCTTAGTAGTGTCAGATTCCCAGGATTTAGAAAAAATTTTTTCATCCAAATTGCTGTCATACGGCATAAATATCCTCCTTGATTTACTCTGGTTATTTTAACCAAAGTAATTACTATTACTTTATTATAACACAATTTTTCAATCTGGCTACTGTTTAAGCTGAATGAGTAATATGGCGTTCAACGAACAATACGATTTTTTCTTGAGTTTTTGCATCGAGATCGTAAAACTCAAGGCCCATTCCCGGAAAATCATCAGGCTGGATCTCCTGGTCAGTGATCCAGACCACTTTAGTGTCTACCTCAATGACCCCTGGTTCCGGCAAAAGGTGCACCCGGCTGGTAAGCGAATCGCCTATCGAAAAAAGTTTTTGAGCCGCCACAAAGACTCCATCAGCGCTTAAATTGATGATTTTACCGCTGTAGAATTCGGCTTGGTCAGAAAATTTTTGCCGGTATTCGATGACTGTATTGAGGGGTATGCGCGTGAAGCGGCGCCGAAAGGGTTTTTCTGAAGGCGATCCAGAGTGGGTTTCTTCCTTGATTTTTTTAAAAGCGTGGTCTTCAGTAACGTGGTATTCAAACACCCGGTCTAGGCCGACGATGGAAAATAATTTCATTACGTGAGACGGGACATTGCAGAGTTTTATTATTCCGTTATGGTTAAGTACATTTTTATAGATCACCGCTATTAACGAAATACCTACATAATCAATCAGATTGACCGATTCAAAATTGCAAATGATCTGTTTAGATTTATTAGTCAAGACCCAGCCTACAGTCTCAACAAAGTTGGATGCATTTATATCGATATTGCCTTCCAGGTCTAAAATCGCCACGTCGTCTTTCTCGCGAATATTAATATTCATTTTGAGTTTATATTAATAAGCTTACTAAAGAAATTAGAATACAATAGTAACCAAAAAAACTGAATTTTTGATTTTTTAAAGTTTTGTTGACGATAAATAAAGCTAAAAGTCCCGACAGGAAAGCAGCGAAAAAACCGCCTAACAAATTAATCGGGACTATTTTTAATTCGGTCAATTCCCGGGCTTTAAGGAAAAAAGCGCCTAAAATAGCCGGAATAGCCATTAAAAAAGAAAAGGTGAAAGCTTCCTGAGGGGCGAAGCCTTTTCTAAGTAAGCTGGAAATAGTTATCCCTGAGCGAGATATTCCCGGAAGCACAGATAAGCCTTGCAGCAAACCCAAAGATAAAGCATCTTTAAACTTAATCTCATGATGGTGTTTCTTGCCAGAAGTTTTCTTTAAACTCAACAGAATCGCAGCATTGATTAAGAGAAAAAAAGATATGAAAAAACGGCTTTCAAAAAAATTGACTAAAAAACGGTCGATAACCAAACCAATTATAGCAGTAGTAGCAGTAATGATAGTCAGATTAAAAAAGGTTTTTTTTCGAAAAAGGAGCTTAACTATTTGACGGCGTAAAAATATAACTATTGCTAGTAAAGTCGCCAGATGTAACAAGACAAAAAAAGGAATTAAATTATCTGAAAGGTGGGTGAGACGTTTGATAATAAATAAATGGCCGGAACTGCTTACCGGCAGGAATTCAGTCAATCCTTGGGCAATACCCAAAGCTATTGTTTTCACGCACTTCGTCCTTTCACAAAAAGATAAACAAAAATTAAAAAAATAACAATGCCGACGACTAAGATGACATATTCAAATATATCCGATTTTTCTTTTTCCAACGGTAGCTTATCTAAAGAGTATGATTCCTTTCTTTCACTTGTTTCATCAGGCAAAGGTTCAGAGAGTTTCGGCTCGAGATTCTCCGGTTCAGGCTCGTTTAAGCTTTCCACCACCGCCGGTTCAGTATTTTCGACGACTTTATCTTCGGCCGGTAAAGGCGGAACTGAACTTCTCTCATTTTTATCTGCAGGGATATCCGGCAGAATTTCATTATCTTGCTGGTTTGCCGGCTGACTGGCGGCTACTGGTTCTGGTTCGTTGCTGGCTGCTTCTTGAGGAGTTTCGGTTACAATTGGTGCAGCTTCCTGGGAGGATTCAGGTAGTTCGATATCTATCCCTTCCCCGGGGACATATTCTATGTCGGCATTTTGTGATGTTTGCTCAGGCTTACTTTCCTCAGGAATTGCTAATTTATCCATCAGCTCACCTAAGGTGCTACGGCAGTCATGACAAACACAAAGATGTTCTTCAACCAACTTGATCTCTTCGTCGGTCGCAGTATGGTTAAAGTATTTTGGTATTACCTCTTTGATCTCTTGACAATCCATACAGCCCCCTTTTTAATGAAGTTCACGAATTTTCTACACCTATAGGCTTAGAAATTCACTTCCGAAATTAATTATATCACAGGGGGCCTGGGAGAGCAAGAAAAATCTAAAAATTTAGCTTGATACCGCCATAAAAAGCTCTACCGGGCATGGAATAATCTCGCTCTTCCTGGTAGTGCCGATCAAAGATATTTTTGGCTTCCAATGAAAGCTGCATAGAATCATTAATTTTGTAGAAATAATTTAAATTCATCACAAAGGAATGTTTAAGAAAGGTTGTATTGCCGGCGTTAGAAAATCTTTTTGTTTTGTATATGCCATTCAAACTTATTTCATGCTTTGGGGTCAGTGAGTACATTAGGTTTAGCTTGTAGAGATGTTGAGGCCGGTAGATTAACCACTTCTTTGTGTTTTTATCCTTAGATTCCAAGTAAGTATAATTAAAATTGGCCTTCATTTGCTGACTAAGGACAAACTCTGTTTCCAACTCTGTTCCTTTTATCGTTGCTGAACTAAGATTTTCCGGCCTCCACCACCAAGAATCATCAACAGTCCACTCGATTAAATTCTCAAAGTTAGTTTTAAAAAAGGTAAGGTTAGTTTTAAATTTTTCGAAAAAGTAGCCGCTGACTCCGGCTTCATAAGAAACCGCTTTTTCCGGGCCGAGATTTCGATTGCCTTCAACCCCGCCCCAAATACCCCAATCTTCCCTTGGCCAGTAAAGATCATTAAAAGTTGGAGCACGAAAGGACTTTGCGGCAAGAGCATGAACTTTGAGTTTATCAAACATCCAAAAATTAAAACTAGCGCTGGGTGAGATTCTGTCTCCGAAATTGGAATAATCATCCCAGCGGGCACCAAATTTCAAAGAGCTTTTATCAAAGATATCTACTTCCGATTCCAGATAGACCCCTTTGAGATCGTAAGTATGTTTGTTACTGGTTGAGCTGTTAAGGCAGTGCTGTTGATAGTTGATTCCGATAGCTGAACGGAAAATATCGAAAAAAGTTTGAGAAATCTGTGTATCTAAACCGTAAATTTTGGTTTGATGCGTACTTTTATCCAGAGGATTAAAGGTTTCAATAAATTCCAATCGATCAGAGTTAGAAAATAACTTTAGGGTTATATCCTGACCTTCAAAAAGTTTTCCTTTGTAAGTTAGGTCAACGTACTTTTTAAAAGACTCTTGCCGATCATCGAGGTCGATGTTAGAAAGTAACCCCGGGGTGCCGGCTTCGGAATTGTAATACCCGCTACTCAAGCTAAAACTATTATCATCGTTGATCTGATAACCAAACTTCATATTTATATTATTACTTAGATAATCTGCATTATCTCGATGGCCGTGGGAGGCCAAATAATCATAGGCGATAAAATAATCAAAATCGTTAATTTTATATCCATGTGTCAATGAGAGTTGCTTGGTGCTAAAGGAACCAAATTTGCTTAAAAGGCTGGACTGGCTTTGGTCCGTTCCCCGCTTGGTAATAATATTTATCACCCCGCCTACAGCATTGGCACCATAGATACTGCTGGCTGGCCCGCGCAAGACCTCAATTCTTTCGATATTCGAAAGGGGAATTTGGTTAAAGTCAGTTTCGCCGTCACGGGGAGTATTAACCGGCCGGCCGTCAATAAGAGTGAGTACTTGGCTCGAGGAAGCTCCCCGGGTATGAACCGAACGGGTAGAACCAACAGAGCCATACTCCAACATATCTACTGACGGCAATAAATCTAAAAGCTCGCTGATCTCAGTCATACCGCTAGATGCAATATCTTCTTTGCTGATGATGCTTATATCTTGTGTGGAATATTTATAAGCTTGCTCTATTTTTGAAGATGTAACTACGATTTCCTCTAAATCAATCGCATAAGGTACCGCACGGCCATAGGTTTCTAAATCTATGCCTATTAGGCTTAGAACAAAGATCAAAGATGTAGAAAATAGAAATTTAAATTGGTTCAACATTGCTTTCTCCTTTTTTCTCCCACGCGAATACTTCCATCTAGGCAATAGACCGGGCTTAAAATACAGACTTTATCTGTATTATTACCGTTGCGGGGCAGCAGGAGGAATTACACCTCCTTTCCTTTACCTAAACGGGAAGCAAAAAAATAATAATTTCACTACGCAACTTTCAGGCCATTAAAACTTATCTTTTTATTACATTACTATCCCTAACACCTCCTTTTTTAAGCTGGTAACTCTGAATATCTAAAAACCAGTGCCGCCAAAAACCCTCCTTAAGAACTGCCCGGCTTTTGGTGATTTCAATTCTTTTTTTAAATATTGGCCCGTCAATAACAAAGGTGTGGAATTCACCGTTTTCGCCACAGGGGCAAATTTTTCTTTTTATAAATTTCTCTATCAAGTTTTCATCAATTATTTTGCCAATAAATTCTTCACCTAAAAGATCGGCTTTGGCGCTGACTATAATTGTCTTGAAGCCATTGCTAACAAAATCCTTGGCAATTTTCTCTGGCGAGATTTTCCATAAAGGCTCGATAGGTTTAATTCTTAAATCTTTGCAGACACGCTCAACCCAATTTATTTGATCCAAAAGATAGATATCACCGAAAACCATCTGGTTGACGCCTTTTGATTTTAGGTTGCTAACCGCTTCTTTAAACTCTTGTTCGTATTTTTTCATATCCGGGCTTACTTCTTTCTGAATGAGCGGGATTCCGATAGCCTCAGCTTGTAGTTTTAAAAGTTTAGCCTCGATTCCGTGAAAACAACAGCGTTTATGTTCTCGAGAGATAAAATTCAAAAGGTATTTTATCTGATAACCGGCTTTTAATGCTTTGTAAAAAGCAAAACAACTGTCTTTACCTCCACTCCAAGAAGCTACAGTCGAAAGATTGTTCATGATAAACTCCGGTTTAAAAGAAAAACGACAAATAATACCAAAACTTCTCCCAACTCATTCATTGCGCCTAAGCTGTCACCGGTTATGCCGCCAATTTTTTTAGTAATAAATTTGCCGCTCAAAAAAACAAAAACTACTACCAACGCTAAGCAAAATAACCCTTTTATTTGCCAAAGAATAATCACCAAGGCTAAAGTGGTTAAAGTTGCTAAAAAAAATATCCGAAAATCCATCCCGGCCATGAAAATTTTTGCCTTACCCTGCTGGCGAGCATAGGGAAATAAAAACATTGCCGCGACTAAAGAATACCTGCTTAAAAAGCACATTAAAAGCAAAGTGATATTTTTGGTTGTAAAATCTAAAGAACCAAGAAGGGAAATCTTAAACAAAATAATAGTTATTAAACTCAAAACCCCCATTGTTCCGATATGCGAATCACGCATAATCTCTAACATCTCTAAACTTCCTTTTCTGCTCAATAGGGCATCGAAAGTGTCGGCTAATCCGTCAAGATGCAGGCCTCCGGTAAGGATGATGAGTAAAGTGACCAAAGCGGTATTGGTGAGCAACTGGCTAAATCCTAAATATGAAAATAGGATGTTGACAGCGGCTAAAATCAGGCCTAATAATAAACCGACCAAGGGAAAATATATGGTTGCTTGAAGTAGCCTATCACTGTCTATTACCTTTTTAGTTTTAAAGGAAATAGTGGTCAAAAATTGCAAGGCCAGAATAAAGTTTTTCATTAATTATTCTTTTTCTGAAACACCAGCGTTTTTAAAGGTTGCCATTTCGCTTAAAATTTTTACACCGGCTTCTGCTAAATTTATACCCAAGGCTGCGCCGGTCCCTTCCCCCAGCCTTAGATTTAAGTCCAAAAACGGTTTTAAACCGATGTAGTTCAGAATAATCCTGTGTCCTTTTTCTACCGAACAGTGGGCAGCGATCATATAGTTTTTAACTTTTGGTTTTAACTGATAGGCTATTAAAGCTGCTGCTCCGGAAATAAACCCGTCGATCACCACCGGAACTCGCATTGAGGCTGCTGCTAAAATTATTCCGGCTAAACCTCCGATTTCAAACCCTCCCACTTTTGATAATACATCTATAGGGTCTTTGGAATCGGGCTTGTTTAGTTGGAGAGCCTTCTTAATCACCTGAACCTTATTCCTATAAGCCATATCATCCAACCCTGTGCCGCGGCCGGTTATCTCTTCTACTGCTGCGCCGGTTATTGCCGCGGTTATAGCGCTTGATGCAGTGGTATTGCCAATACCCATATCACCAGTACCGGCGATATCAATACCTTTTTTAAACTCTTGCTCAAATACTTCAATACCATTCTCAACAGCTTTTACAGCATCTTCTCTGGCCATCGCCGGCCCTTTTGTCATATTCTTCGTGCCATAGCCGGCTTTCTTAACCAATAAGTCCTTATGAGGCTTTAAATCGCAGGCAACTCCGGAATCTACGATAACCACACGTGCGCCCACATGCCTGGCTAAGACATTTATACCAGCTCCGCCATTTATAAAGTTATAGACCATTTGCGGCGTAACCTCTTTGGGAAAAGCGCTTATTCTTTCTTCGGTAACACCGTGGTCTCCGGCTAGAGTGAAAATAACTTTATTTTTAAGGCTGGGGTTTTCTTTTCCGGTAATTCCGGCTATGCACTTAGCTAACTCTTCCAACCGGCCTAAACTCCCTCGGGGCTTAGTAAGGTTATCAATTCTAATCTGAGTCTTTTCCATAAGCTGGTAGTCAAGACTTCCTATTTTACTAATTATTTTTCTTATCTTTTCCATCCTTACCTCCTTTCATTTGTAAGGCTAGCCCCGAAACCATAAAAAGAACTTCATCGGCTCCGGCGGCCACTAGTTGATTTATTCGTCCAGCTAAGTCTCTAAAATCCCTGCCTAATTTATTTTCGGGAACTATACCCAATCCGACTTCGTTAGAAACAATTATTGTTTTATAATTAGCTGATTTTAGGCTTTTGAGAACTTTACTAATTTCACTTTCAACAGTATCTGCCTCAACACCTTTACAGAGCAAATTAGAAATAAATAAAGTTAAACAATCAACAACTAGAACATCAAATTTGAAAGTTATTTTTTTTAAAAATTCAGATAGCTTGTTCTCAACTTCAAAAGTCTGCCAATGTTGCGGCCGGTTCTTTTTATGATTTTCGATCCGTTCTTCCATCTCGACATCTCTGGCTATACAAGTGGCTACAAAAGCAACCTTTTGGCTTAAGCCTTGCACTAATTTAATTGCCTGAGAACTCTTCCCGCTCCTTGCCCCGCCAAGAATAAAAGTAATTTTACCCATAGGATTATTTCGGATTTAAATACGATGTATCATTCTGCAAAAGGATTTTGCTTTCCGCGTTTTTAAATACAATTATATTTATATTGCCTGAATCTTGCTTTATCTGCCAGATATCTTTGAGGCCGACTTTTAGCAGATCAGATAAAATTATCCTCAAAGGCCCGGCATGAGTAAATAGCGCGGCTGAACGCCCTTCATTAAGAGATAATATTCTCAGGAAAGCCTGTCTTACTCTAACAGCAAAATTGTTTAAGCTTTCAGCCCCAGGAATATGGTTAACCAAAGGATTATCAAGCCATTTTTCGTAAATTCCCGGAAGTTTTTTCATTGCTTCTTGATAAGTTAAGCCTTCAAGGATACCAAAATTTATCTCTCGGAGTCCGAAGATTTCTTCGCAAGCCGTATTTTTAAGAACGATATTGCAAAAATTACGCGCTCTTTTCATGTTACTTGAGTAAACCTTATCTATTTTTTCTTTTTCTAACCTTTGCGAAAGCAATTCTCCTTGCTGCCTGCCTTCTTCACTTAAATTGACATCGGTAGAACCGCAGTACTTCCTTTGACGATTCCATTCGGTTTGACCGTGCCTAATTAAAATTAATCTCATTGACGTTGTTCATCCTGCGAAGCCAATATTATGTAAGGTTTAGATGACAATGGATTTTTATTCACTACCACAACGGTTTTATACACAGTTTCGATTGTTTGATAAGTTAAGACTTCTTCGGGGCTCCCGTCTTTAAATATCTTCCCTTCATTGATTAGCAAGAGCCGATTACAATAACTACTGGCTAGATTTAAGTCGTGCAAAACAACAACTATAGTTAAATTTGTTTGACGGTTCAATCTTTTTAATAAATCCAGTATTTGTACCTGATGGCCGATATCGAGATGAGATGTGGGTTCATCCAAAAACAGTAAAATCGGCTCCTGAGCCAAGGCTTTAGCCAGAATAACCCGCTGGCGTTCTCCGGCACTTAACTGGTTTATTTTTTTATCCTTTAAATGCAGTGAATCCGTGAACGAAAGCGATTTTTCGGCAATTAAAAAATCTTTTTTAGTCTCAAACTGAAGCCTTTTAAGGTGAGGAATCCGTCCCATTAAAACGATTTCCCAAACGCTAAACGAAAAACTTATTAAAGTATCCTGGGCTAAGAAAGCAACTTCTTGGGCCAGGTCTTTCAACCTAACAGTTGACAAGTCGTTATTCTTAAATCTTATTTTTCCTTTCTGCGGAAAAAGGGCTCGGCTCATTAATTTCAATAGAGTTGATTTGCCTGAACCATTAGGACCAATAATACCTAAAAATTCTCCCCCTTCCAAGCTAAACGAAATATCTTTTAATACAGTTTCTCGGCCGTAGCCACCCGATACCGTATCTAACTCTAATATAGTCTTCATAACTTATTTAATTTTTTGTTTTCGTTTCAAAAGGATAATAAATATCGGAGCGCCAAGCAGAGAAGTAATCACCCCTATGGGAATTTCTATCGGGGGTATTAGGCTACGCGATAATGTGTCGCAAACAACCAAGAAAGCGGCTGCCCCCAGACAAGTTGCCGGTATAAGAATTTTGTGGTTCGGTCCAAAGATTAACCTCATCATATGAGGAACAATTAAGCCTACGAAACCAATCATTCCGGAAACCGAAACAAGAGCGCCGGTGATTAAAGAGGTGATTAAAAAAAGTACTTTTTTTAAAGTTTCGGTATTGACACCTAAATGGAACGCTTCTTCTTCGCCAATACTTATGGCATTCAGGTCTTGTGAGAGAACGAATATCGAAACAAGACCGGCTAAAACTATTAAACCAACTGTTACCAGCAGCCTCAACTCATAGATCTGCAAACTTCCCAACAGCCACCACATTATTCCGTGTAAAGTCTGGTTGCTAAATATCGAGACTAAAAATACAATTATTCCTGAAAGAGTTATGGCTACAATCACTCCCGATAAGATCAGCGATTGAACAGGTATGGTTTCACCTTCTCTGGCTAGATTATAGACTAAGACAATGCTCAGGAGAGCTCCGGCGAAAGCAAAAAAAGGAAGAAAAGTCCCAGAAACACCTAAGATTATCGCCAAAACCGCCCCAAAACCGGCTCCGCTTGAAGTTCCCAAAAGATAAGGTTCAGCTAAAGGGTTTTTTAGGATAGCTTGCAGAGTTACACCGCAAACTCCTAAGCCTGAACCAACTAAAATTGCAAGCATGACTCTCGCAACTCTCAAATGTAAAATCTGCTGGTTTGCTTCAGTAAACAGTTCTGTAATTGATATGCTTACCGAACCTTTGCATATACCGAAAAATACCACTCCTAAAAAAATTAAAATCAGTAAGGTTAGTTTTCTTTTTGTCCTCATCATTTATTATATAGCCTTTCATAAATTTCTTCTAGGCCATCAGCTAATCTTGGACCCGGCCGCAAAAAAAGATCTGGATTTATATCATTATATAAATGGTTAGCCTTTACTGCTTTGATTTTATCCCATCCCATACGGCCTTTAATGTTAATCTGGTTTTCTGGATCGCTCATATAACCAAAAATAATGCAATCGGGATTACGTTCGATCACCTGTTCAGGGCTGAAATAACTATAGGCTCTGGGGGTATCATGGGCTATATTTATTCCTCCAACCAGAGTAATTAGTTCATCAACAAACGAACCTTGACCGGCGGCCATTAAGGGGTCGTGCCAAATCTCAATAAATACCTTAGGCTTTTTATCCTGATCAATCAATTTAACTTTCTCGCTGATTTGTCTAATCTTTGCCTCCATCCCGGCAACTACAACCGAGGCTTCACTTTCCCTATGGGTAAGATGTCCGATCTCCTTAATTGAGTTCATCAGCTCGCCTATGGTTGAAGGATCGCTTACGTAAACCTTTAAACCTATCTGTTTAAGTTTCCCTACAATATAGGCTTGTTCGAGACCGGTAGCAAGAACTAGATCCGGTTTTAAGGAAAGTATTTTTTCGATATTCGGCTGGCTGAAGGTTCCAACTTTTTCTTTTTTTTCGGCAGCCAAAGGGTAATTGCAAAATGTAGTTACCCCAACGATTTCCTCATCCAGACCTAAACTAAATAAAATTTCGGTAGTAGCTGGCGCAAGCGAAATTATTCTTTGCCGCTGTTTATCAGAAGCTGAAGAAAGATTTTGAAAAAAACAGCTCACTATCAATATGAGGTTAACAACTAAAATTATTTTTTTCATTATCAATAAATAAAAAAAACCCTATACCGTTTTGGCATAGGGTGCACCCTGATTTACTTAGCCCTAAAAAATGTAAATCTTTTAAGTTATTCAGCGTAACTTAAAAGATTTTCTTTTGATCAGGTTTTCTGGCTTCCCCGCCCGTTTAGCGGCCTTCCCGTCCTAAACCGGACAGTGGCTAAAAATACTGCTAAAAGAGTTCCCTTTTTGCGAAATTCAAAAAGGGCGGGGTTACAGCTGCGGGACAGCTACCGATTCGCACGGTATTCCCTAAATCAAAAAGATAATTTTAATTTGGAAAAGAACAAGTACAACCTTGTGACTTTAGTATCCACAACTTAGGTTTTCTGTCAAGTAATTTTACCTGCCCCCATCCCGAGTCGAACGGGAATTTCAGCCTTAGGAGGGCCGCGCTCTATCCGTTTGAGCTATAGGGGCTAAACGATAAGGCTTTAATATTTGATTAGCGAATATACGGGGTATCCGGCCAACTTCTCTTTTCCTTTCAAAAAAGTCAGCTCAATAAGAAATACGATGGCGGTAATCTCGCCGTTAAGTTTTTTTACCAGTTCGATCATAGCGCTGGCGGTCCCACCAATCGCCAGGAGATCATCCAAAATCAGAATTTTTGCTCCGGCCCCAAAAGCATCCTGATGGATTTCCAATGAATCCTCTCCATATTCCAAGGCATAAGTATGACGGTAGGTCTTAGCCGGAAGTTTCCCCGGTTTTCTTACCGGAACGAATCCACAGCCTAATTTGTAGGCTAAAGCCGCGCCAAAAATAAAACCCCGTGATTCGGCAGCCACAATATAATCAATATCTTTATCAGCGATTAACCCGGCCAGTTGATCGATTGCCGAATGAAAAACTTTTTTATCATTTAAAATCGTAGTTATATCCTTAAATAAAATTCCTTTCTTGGGAAAATCCGGAATATCCCGGATAAGTTTTTTAAGTTCGCTCATTCAACGTCCCTTTTGCGTTCTTCTTGTGTGTATTTGCGTAATTTTTTCAAGGCTTCCTGTTCGATCTGCCTTACTCTTTCCCGAGAAACCTTTAGGCTGTCGGCGACTTCGGCTAAAGTATGCGGCCGGCCGTCAGTTATGCCAAAACGCAAATCAAGTACTGATTTTTCCCGTTCGCCTATAGCGTTAAGCAGTTGTTTAACCCTCTCCCGGGTAAATACTTTTTCTACGCTGGTTTCAGTATCGCTTTGTTCGCTGCCTTCGATAAAATCACCGAGTTGTGATTCACCTTCGCTCCCCACCGGCGCCTCTAAAGAAGATTTTTTTTGAGACCAGAGTTCAATTTCAGCTATTTTTTCAGTCGGCAATTTCAAACGTTTAGCTATTTCTTCACGCTGCGGCTCACGGCTGTTTTTCTGACGCAGTTGTTCGGATATCTTTCGGTATTTTGACATCAATTCGCTCATGTATACCGGAATGCGGATAGTCTTTCCCTGATCGATCAAAGCCCGGGTTATGGCCTGGCGTATCCACCAAGCCGCATAGGTTGAAAACCGATAGCCCCGGTAGGTATCGAATTTGTCAATTGCCCGCATCAGGCCGATATTGCCTTCAGCGATCAAATCCATTAAGCTTAAATTTAGGTGACTGTAATGCTTGGCAATGTTGACTACCAATTTAAGGTTGCAATTGATAATCTTACGGCGGGCTTGACGGTCCCCCTGCTTTGCCTTTTTGATCAAATCGATCTCTTCAGTTTTTTTAAGCAACGGCAGGCTTTTAATTCTTTCCAGATAGGCTTTAATCGCTTCCATTTATTTTTTCTTAGTTTTTGGTTTTTGTTTTCCTTGCTGGTTCTGGTTCAAAACAGCTTGAGCAGCCGCTAATCTGGCAATCGGTACCCGGTAAGGCGAACAACTTACATAGTTTAAGCCGACCTTATGGCAAAAAGCCACTGAGTTAGGTTCACCTCCATGCTCACCGCAAATACCCAATTTGATATCTTTGCGGGACTTTCTTCCTAATTCAACCGCGATTTCAACCAGACGCCCTACGCCATCTATATCTAAAACCTGGAAAGGATCGTATTCGTATATTCCGGCTTTAACATATTCAACTAAAAATTTACCGGCATCATCACGTGAAAAACCGCAGCCCATTTGAGTCAGATCGTTAGTTCCGAATGAAAAAAATTCTGCCACCTTAGCTATCTCGTCAGCAGTAACTGCGGCCCGGGGAACTTCGATCATAGTCCCAATTTTAACCTCAAAAGGCAATTTTGACAACTTCCTTTCTTTTTTTATTTCTTCAATAACCTGCAAAATAACCTCTTTTTGCATCGATAACTCTTTAACATTACCTACCAGAGGAATCATGATCTCCGGATGAACTTTTAGTTTTTTAGCTTTAACTGCTAGACCAGCTTCGATAACTGCCCTGGTTTGCATGATGGTGATCTCCGGGTAGGTTATGCCTAAACGGCAGCCCCGATGGCCGAGCATCGGGTTAAACTCATGCAAAGATTCAACGGTCTGTTTTACCTGTTCATAAGCTATACCCATTGATTGGGCCAGTTGACGTTGGCCTTTTTCATCTTGAGGTAAAAATTCGTGTAACGGCGGGTCAAGAAAGCGAATAGTACAAGGATAACCTTTAAGAGCCTTAAAGATTCCTTCAAAATCCTCTCTCTGAAGCGGAAGAAGTTCTCCCAAAGCCTCCAAATACTGGGCTAAAGGGTCTTGAAGTTCTTTTTCTAAACTATTCTTTTTATCAGGATCGCTTTCCTGAGAGATTTGTTCACGTAAAGTCTTCACTTTTTGAGCTACTAAAATCATTTTACGGAAAGAAGTGATTCTTTCTCCTTCAAAAAACATATGTTCAGTTCGGCAAAGGCCAATACCTTCAGCACCGAATTCAATAGCCACAGCTGCATCGTTAGGCGTATCAGCATTTGTGCGTACGCCCAATTTTCTTACCTGATCGGACCAACTCATGATTATTCCAAAAGGCCCGGTCATTTTGGGGATTATAGTTTTAATCTGCCCCAGATAAACTATGCCTTTGCTTCCGTTGAGAGAGACCCAATCGCCTTCTTTTATTACCTGGCCTGCGCATTGCATTTGTTTTTTAGAAACATCCATAGCAATATCACCGGCTCCGGCAATGCAGCATTTTCCCCAGCCGCGGGCTACTACCGCAGCGTGCGAAGTCATTCCGCCGCGGGCAGTCAAGATACCTTCGGCTGCATGCATGCCCCGGATATCTTCCGGTGAAGTCTCCAAACGGCAAAGAATAACCTTTTCACCCTTTTCTTTCCAGGCCTCGGCGTCTTTAGCCGTAAACACTGCTCGGCCGACTGCTGCTCCCGGAGAAGCCGGAAGACCGGATTTAGAAAGGATCTTGGCTTTTTTTTCTTCGTTAAGATCAAACATCGGATGAAGCAATTGATCGATCTGTTCAGGTTCAACCCGCATTAAAGCGGTATTTTTATCAATCAGCTTTTCGGAAACCATATCCACGGCTATCTGCACCGCTGCCTGGGCTGTGCGTTTTCCATTACGGGTCTGCAGCATAAATAACTTGCCCTTTTCGATGGTAAACTCAAAATCCTGCATTTCAGCATAGTGTTTTTCTAATTTTTTTCGGATAGTCTGAAGTTGGTTATAAATAACCGGGTTATCTTTTTTCATCTGGTCAATATGCAACGGCGTACGGATTCCGGCTACGACGTCTTCACCTTGAGCGTTCATTAAGAATTCACCGTAAAGTTTATTTTCTCCAGTAGAAGGATTGCGGGTAAAGGCGACCCCAGTTCCCGAATCATTGCCCATGTTGCCAAAAACCATTGCCTGGACATTGACTGCCGTACCCAAAAGGCCTTTGATGTTATTGATCTGACGATAGGCAATAGCCCGGTCATTATTCCAGGAACCAAATACAGCATTGATCGAAGCCATAAGCTGTTTCATCGGATCCTGAGGAAATTCAGCCTTAGTATGCTGTTTATAGATGCGTTTGTAGCGGCTAACCAGCTCTTTTAAGTCTTCAATTCCCAAAGTCGTATCAGGAACGACTTTATTTAAAGCTTCCTGAACCAGGTCTTGGCTGTTCTTGACCCCTTTTCTCTTGGCAATCTTGCGTTTGACTTCTTCTAATTCATGCTCAAAAGCATGATGAGGAACATCCATGGCTACATCACCGAACATTTGAATAAAACGGCGGTAGGAATCCCAGGCAAAACGCTCATTTTTAGTAAGGTTGATAAGGCCTTCAATCGCCTCGTCGGTAAGGCCAAGATTAAGAATCGTATCCATCATCCCCGGCATTGAAGCTGCAGCACCGCTGCGCACCGAAACTAAAAGCGGATTTTTTCGATCACCGAATTTTTTAGCGGTAGCTTTCTCTAATTTCCTAAGGTTTAGCTCTATCTCTTTTAGCAACCCTTGAGGGTACTTATGGTTATTTTCATAATAAAGTCTGCATACTTCGGTAGTAATAGTCAACCCCGCCGGAACCGGAAGGCCGATGCTGGACATCTCGGCTAAATTAGCACCCTTACCGCCAAGCAGGCTTTTCATTTTAGCGTTTCCGTCAGATTTGCCCATGCTGAAAAAATAAACATACTTTGTCTTGCCAGCCATACTTGCTTCTCCTTCTTAGTTAGTCTTCTCTTGAATAAAAGCGAATAATTTATCCGTGGAAACCCTGGTCTGTTGCATGGTATCACGATCACGGACAGTAACACATTTATCAGTTAGACTATCGACATCGACAGTTACGCAAAACGGTGTTCCGATCTCATCCTGTCTGCGGTAAAGTTTACCGATAGCAGCGCTGTCATCGTATACAACCGAAACCTTATTTTTTATATCATAAAATATATTTTTTGCAAGCTCAACTAAATCCGGCTTATTTTTCAGTAAAGGGAAAATCGCCAGGCGAAAGGCGGCCAAGGAAGGTTTTAGTTTTAATACGGTTCGTAATTTACCTTTGACTTCCTCTTCGTGATAGGCATTACAGATAAGAGCAAAAAATGTCCGGTCCACTCCGGCCGAGGGCTCTATAACAAAAGGTATGAATCTTTCATTAGTCTCCGGGTCAAAATAAGAAAGGTCTTTTTTGCTCACCCGGGCATGTTCAGTCAAGTCAAAGTCTCCCCGGTTAGCTACCCCTTCCAGTTCGCTCCAACCGAAAGGAAAATTAAATTCGATGTCGGTACAGGATTTTGCATAGTGGGCCAATTCATCCTTGGCGTGTTCGCGCAGGCGTAAATTATCTTTAGCCAGGCCGATTTTCTCCAAATAAAAATTAAAACGTTCATTGACCCAATATTGGTAGGCTTGGGCGGCTTTTTTGGGATGAACAAAATATTCGATTTCCATCTGCTCGAACTCTTTCATCCGAAAAATAAAACTCCCGGTAGTCACTTCATTACGGAAGGCCTTGCCGATCTGAGCTATGCCCAAAGGAAGCTTTTTATGAGTAGTATTTAATACATTAGCAAAGTTAACAAAGATGCCTTGAGCGGTTTCCGGACGCAGATAAGCATAGTTAGGATTGTCTTCAGTAGCGCTTAAGTTAGTCTTAAGCATCAGATTGAATTTGCGAGGTTTACTCTTCTCGATATCGATATCCTTTTTACATTCCGGGCAACGGTAGGCATGTTTGTCTTTTTTCTCCAGTTTATCCAGGCGAAAACGCTTTTTACAACCCGGACAATCAACCAAAAGGTCAGAAAACCCTTCCAGGTGGCCGGAAGCCCGAAATACATCTTCATGCATGATCAAACTGGAATCAAGTCCAACGATATCTTCACGGCCTAAAACATAGGTATCCCACCAGACATCCTTAATCTTCTTTTTCAGGACCGCGCCTAAGGGTCCGTAATCCCAGATACTGGAAAGCCCTCCGTAGATCTCAGAGCCTCCAAAAACAAAGCCCCTTCTGCGGCAAAAAGCTACGATTTTCGATAGTTTATCCTCAGGCATAGGTGTACAATTATACCTTAAAATCCGATTTTTTTAAGAATTATTTTTGGAACAAATAGATATGGCTTTCCGAAATAATAGTTATTTAATATTTATTTCATTGACCTCTTTATGCAGTCAAGCTTTTCTTTCGTTCGAACCAACATAGCATCCCCGCTTTTTTCCATTTTTCTACTGCCTCCAGCAATAAAAAGTACCCCTCATTCTAGCCTACTAGATTGAGGCGGGGTTTACCTACCTCGAATCTAAAACAACCACCTCACTAAGATATTTTTTTGATGATTTCGGTTAAATGTTTCCGGAGTTGAGGTAATGAGGTTTCGATAATGCTCCAAACTATATCCAAATTGACCCCAAAATAGTGATGGATCAGTTTATCACGGACTTTGGCAAAATCATTCCAAGGAATTTGAGGGTATTTTTGGGAAAAGTCGCTAGAAATATTTTTGGAGGCTTCGCCGATTATTTCGAAATTACGTACTACTGCATCCTGAATTATTCGGTTTTTCATGAAGGCAGCATAGTTAATATCTTGACAATAGCTGATTATCCGCTTTGCTGCTTCAAGAATATCGGCTAGATACTCAGAATTACTCCTTTTAGACATAACGTAGGTTCTTTTTAATTGTCTTGCTGACTTGGGGAAGCCTAATTCCCTGAAGGCCTCCGGGAGTTAAAATATCTACCTCTTTACCTAATTTTTTCTCTAGGTAGTCAGCAAGAGCAATGAATTTTAATCCAGGCAGTCGGCTAAATTCAATCAATAAATCAATATCGCTATTTTCTTTAGGTGTTCCTTGGGCAAAAGAACCAAAAACAGCGATTCGGCTCACCCCAAAATTATCATGCAAGTAAGGCATTACTTCCTTTAAAACAGAGAAAAGTCTTTCGCGTGTCAACATATATCTCCTAAGTTAACAGTGAGAAGATTATAGCAGTAGGGATTATTTTAGGCAAGGAGTTTTTCTGAAAGCATGATTTATGAAAGCAGGACTTTTAAAAATTTCAAAACTGCCGGAATTATCCTTGATTTTAATGGAGTGATTATGGAGTGATTTACACGGGACCTGTCCCGGAATTATAAGAACTATTTTTGTTATCTAGACGTCTCTTCCTCAATTATTTTTAAGAGTTGATTAGCCCTATTGGGATTTATTTCTGTTAATATCTTATGCTGCTTAATAGCCTCTTCTTTATTGCCAGACTTTATATGGGCTATTCCCAGATTAAGATGCGCAGGGGCATGTCTACTAGTTAAGCTAATTGCTTTTTTAGAAAATTTTATCGACGCATTTAAATCATTTTTTCCTAAATAGGCTGTACTTAAATTGTAATATACATCTGATAATTCAGGGGTATCGGGATATGTTTCTAAAATTTTGTTTGAAAATTCAATAGTCTTATCAAATTTGCCTTCAGTTAGATATATAGCCCCAAAAGTATATAATGCCCCAAAGTGATTCGGAAAACATTCTAGGGAAAGGTTTAATTTTTCTTTAGCTGTATTCAAATCACCTTTCATCATATAATTTAGAGCTTCTTTAGCATATAGGTCAGCCTGTTCTAAATCATACTTTTCACTAAGTATAGCTTTTATATTTTCGCTGAATTGTAAAGGTTCTCCCTCAATACTGTTGATATCGCTGAGATAATAAGTAATTGGAATATTTGCGATGTTGACTTTTATATATTTGTCAGTTTTTTCTATAATGTCGCCTTCCACTGTTTTTCCAGATTTGAGAACAATTACCTCAGCAAATACAGCAATCGAGAAGTTAAATAATACAAATATAAAAATATAAATTGAATGTTTAATCATATTTTTTCTCCCTTTTAATGTAAACATCAACGGCCATTATGATCTCGAAGGCGTGCTTATCGACGGTCAGTTTATTTCTTTATTGATCCCTCCCCGAAGCACGGCGCAGTTCTTGTAGGAATTCTGGATTAACTTGCCAGCCTAAATGTTCAGCTTTCTGTACATCTTCCCATGCTTGAGTATAGTCGCCTTTGTGATAATAGGCAACAGCACGATTAAAGTAAGCATGGGGTACGTTAGGATTAAGATTGATAGCACGATTATATTCGACAATAGCCTGTGTAAAATCGCCTTTGCCAGCATAGATAAAGCCAAGGTTATGGTGTGGTTCGGCTAAGTTTTGATTAATATTTAGAGCCTGGTTATAGTCAGAAATCGCCCGAGTAAATTCGCGCTTGCTACAATAAGCGTTACCGCGGTTGTTGTAGGCAAAGGTATCATAGGGATTAATTTTTAAAACTTGGTTGTAGTCTGAAATCGCTCGGTCAAGTTGGTCTTGCCTGTGATATGCAAGGCCGCGGTTGTTGTAGGCGGCGGCTAAGTTTGGATTAATATTTAGAGCTTGGTTATAGTCGAGAATCGCCTGGGTTAAGTTACCTTTACTGTAATAGACAAAGCCAAGGTTATTATAAATGTAGGCAGTAGCAGAATAACTATCGGTTAAGGCTAGATAAGAATACTCCACGTTTAGCAGTTCTTTTTGGCTCATTTGGCCAATTGTCTTTTCTCCTGTTTCCAATTGTTTTCTGATTTCTTTTACTCTATCAAAGTTGAGCCGGTGTTCAGGCTTTAAGGCAATATAACTTCCCCCGATATCGTAATAAAATTCAATGTTAACTATTTCAAATATTTGGTTAGTGAAATCAATGAAAAGAATTTGGCGGCCATCAAAAGATATATAGTTAAAAATGTGACTCGGCGATAAAGCGGTCATTGCATCAAACCCCAGCATAGTTAATAGAATACTTCCTAACTGAGTAATGGCACTACATGCAAACTTGCTTTTCTTCTCTTCCTCTTTTTCTCTGCGAGATAAAGAGCTTGATTCGATAAGATCAATAATATCTTCTTTGCATAAGCCGTTAACTAATGATACAAGTAAAGGATGGATATTAGGGTAACTGAGTTGTCTTTCTTCATCGATAAAACTGCCTATTTCAGCAACAAAGTTTTTTAGGCTGATAAGATTAGTTTTATCTTTTTGGGCTTGAATTTTTAATTGAGGGAAATTCATCTTAGTTAAAAACGGGATGAGTCGTTTCTCTATATCAAGGCACGCATATTCAGGATAGCCTAAATTTTCTAGAAGTTTGTGGACATTTTCAGTATCTATTTCTTCAAAAGATGAATTGATGTAGCTTATTTGAGACGAGTGCGTTTCTCTTGTTTCATTTCTTTGTATAACACCATTAATACTTTCAATGTCTTCCACATAATATCTAAGTGGAACGCCGTGGAAATCTATCTTGATATATTTATCTGTTGTTTCCATTATATCAGCATCAATGGTTTTACCATTTTTTAGCTTGATAGTTTCAGGATAACAAGGATAAAAAATTAAGGCTGTAATAATAAATTGTAAAAATATTTTTTTCACAGTATTATTATGATTTTATTATTTTTACATAACAACCAATAATCCACTTCAGATGTCATAATTCAATTTTACTTCCCGGACCCCTAGAAAATGTCCTTTGTTTTATCCTGCAGCAGACGCTTCGATAGTGTAGAGTTTTACTTCTGTTTCCATGTGCCTGGGGAGACTTCTAACCACCAGCCGCTGGAGGCGCGTTCGTAGTCGTCCTGAAAGAATACTTTTTGAGTTTCCGAAACGTCTACTCCGTTTTTCTCGGCGGTGTATTGATAAATAATCTGACGGTCGGCATTCTCGCTGTTAACTAAACTTTCAATACCAGCCGCTGCTTTCGAACGGACCTCAAGCAATGCTTTGCGGTTTTCGCCGATATAACCCTGATTAAAATTTTCTTCTATCTGTCCGGCCCGGGCCTTTCTCCGTTCGATAGCCGCTTCTAAATCATCTACGCTGGCAGCATAAGCCTGGCTGAAATTAAAAAGAAAGTTTATTTTTTTCTCATTATTGCCGTAGATCTGGTCATTGATTGATTCAGCGTCTTTAGCCACATGCTGATAAACATCGATCCGCATATTTATATCGACCTTGATCGGTTCTTTGGTCTCGACATTAAGCTTGGCACACCCCAAAACCGCAAACATCAACAAAACCACTCCGAATTTTTTCATTGGGTACCTCCTTGGTTTAAAACCCTTAGTTTATCTTCTATGTTTTTTATCCTGGCCTCAGGGTCAGGATGTGATGACAAGTAAAAAGGAACCTGCCCGCGATTGTTATTTTCAGCTTCAAGCTTTTTAAAAAGAGTTAAAGCGGCTCGCGGCTGGTAGCCGGCAGAATTAACATACTGAAAGGCTAAAGAGTCGGCTTCCAGCTCGTCTTTTCGTGAATAACCCAACGATATTAAACCGTATAACTGATCGACCATTTGTTTGGCCTGGGTTTGTTCCGGAGTCCTTAGTAAGGTAGCAGCTAAGACACTAACGCTTAAACTTGCCCCCAGCTGTTTTAAGCTGTGCCGGGCAGAAACGTGGCCGATCTCATGAGCCAGGACAAAAGCTAATTCCTGCTGGCTGACTTTATCCAGTAGGCCCCGGTAAACAAAAATATGGCCGCCGGGAATAGCTAAAGCATTGACTTCCGGTGCATCAATAATATAAAAATGGTAAGTAAGGTTATTACGGTGGCTTACTGCAGCTACTTTATTCCCAATCGCCGCAATTACTGTATTCTTTTCAGGATCACTATTGATCTTATTCTCATCAATGAACTGCCGAGCCATGGCATCACCCCAGGAAACCTCCCCCTTTTCATCAAAAATATACCATTCCTTTTTACCGCTTACCGGATTATAAACCGAAACACAACCCGATAATAGAACTAAAAAAACTATTACTCCAACCGCGCTGCGCCACCTACGAGGAGTCCCGCCTTCGGCGGGCCACCTCGTAGGTGTAGAATCTTTACTTGCCGTAAAATTGCATTTGCTTTTTTTACTCATTGTATTATCTCTATCTCGTAAGGCGTGTTTACGATGATTTCTGGACCATTATATTCCCGGATCCGGCCGGATACAGAAACCGTCTTATCACGATAAAAACTTACCGGATCTATCCCCTGCTGCCGAAAAGCGCCTAAGGAATTATTGAAAATAACTACCGTAAAATCAGTTTTATAATCCTGGCCAAAGTTTAGAAATACGCATTTTGCCGACTGATAAGTACTTAAAACTTTACCTTGCACTGTCCGGATCTGGCCGATAAGATTACCTGCAGCTTCCGGAGCAATAACCTGATAACTGCCCCAGAGCCCGGCTTTTTTATCCCGGGCCTGTTTTTGCAAATCAAAAAAACGGTCGGCATATTTAACATTAGGAGGGTAAGTATACAATACCGCATACCCTTGCTCAATAAGTTTTGCATTCACAAAAATATCATCGACAAAACAATACCCCAAAAGCCGGCCGTATTTATCTTCTTTTTCTAGATCAAACTCGATCTTTACCGTCTTGCCTTCTACCAGTTTGCGGTTGTATTCCTTGGCTTCTTCAGCAAACGGCTGAGGCTGATAAATAAATTTACCGCCTTTTTTAAGGTTTGTCTCGGGAGTGTCGATTCCAATATAACGCAGTAACCTTCCATTAGCCAAACGGACAGTATCTCCGTCAATAACTTCAGAAACTAAAATTTGGGAGTGATCTTGCGGGATACTCCGGCAAGAAATCAAAAAAATAACTAAAAAAAGAAGTTTTTTCGCCACTATAAGTCTTCAACGATCTTAAGAAAGACTTTTTGCGCCATCTGCGGCTTAGGTAAGAAATTTCTTCGTGCAGAAACCTTCAAACGTTGACTATCCGAGCTAATAGTATTTATCTTAACGGTTATATTATGGTCTGAAATCCGGGCCTTGATCATCCCTTGGGATTCTCTGACTAACAATACCTCCGCCTCCATGTCTTCCAAAACATCCGAGCAGACATCCCAAAGCACCCGGTATTCGCTTTTGACATTTCCCATAGCCGAGGCATTACTTAGGCTGTATCCGGTTACCAGCCCGGCAGCAATTAAAGCCGGAACGCAACCGCTCAATAGTAATACACCGACGATAAAAAAACTAATGTTTTTCATAGTTCATTCTCTTTGAATTAAATATACCAAAAAAAAATTCTTTTGCAAGCATTAATCCAAAAAAATAAAGTTATTCTGTGGTGATGTTTATTTTTTTCAGGTCTAAAACTAGCTGCGGGCAATCTTTAAATAAAATACAGTTAAGTTTAAATTTTTGGGCTTGAGTTATTAAATCCTGGCGGTCATCGATATAAATCAGTTCCGGGAAGGTTACTTTGGCTCGATCAGCCAGCTTCTGGTAGATTTCTTTCTCCGGTTTGACTGATTTTATCGCATAGGAAAGGACCAGGCCGTTAAACAACGAAAAAACTTCAGGATATTCCTGGTTTAAATATTCAAAATGCAGCTGGTTGATGTTGGAAATAAGGTACAGGGGGTATTTACCTTTAAGGTTTTTTACTAAATCAATGACTTCAAGAATCGGAAAAAATATCTTACACCAGGCATCTACAAACTCCGAATAAGCAAAATCAATCCCAAACTCTTTCATGAATAACCGGTAAAACTCCTCTCCGGTAACCAACCCTTTTTCGAAAGGGATAGTGAAGTTTTTATCATAAAGGGAGTAAATGACCTCAGGGATAGTGACTTTCATTCGGCCTTTGATCTTATTTAAGGCTATAGTGTAATCAAAACCAAAAAGCACATTGCCCAGGTCAAAAGCTAAAACTTTTGGACTATTCTGCATGGTATAGTTTTTCAGCGCTGGTTAACAGGTTGACTCTGGCCGGATAAGGTATTTTAAAACCTAATGATTCTATTTTGTCGGTGCTGTAAACCCGGTCCTTTAAAAAGAATTTAAACTTTTTACCGGCCCAAGGCAGGCTCAACAGCATAGTCTCGATTGATTTAGGAAGCCGAAAAGGCGGTTTAGCCTTAACCGCCCTGGCAAAAATATCAAAAATCTCACCGGTAGTTAACACTTCTTTATCGGCAATAAAAAAAGAGCCTTTTAAACATTCGGGTTTATCCAAACAAAAAATCATTCCCGAGACTACATTTTCAATATAAACCAGATGTAATTTACTCATCCCCTGATTAACTAAGGGTAAGATCCTCCATTTTAACAATTTAAGCAAAATCGTCAGCATATGCGGTTCATCCTCACCATAGACCATCGGCGGCCGCAAAATCACCACCGGCAAACCTTTATCCCGGTATTCCCAAACCACTTTTTCAGCTTCAAGCTTTGATTCACCGTAAGGATTCGTAGCAGCCAAAGGTAAATCTTCAATTAAAGGTACTTCTTTGTTACCGCTGACCACTGCCACTGAACTTAAATAAATCAACCGGCTAACCCCCTGGTTTAGGGCTAACTCACAGATATTACGCGTACCCTCGACATTGACGGTTTTTAGTTTCTCGGGATTAGAGTTCTCTACACAAGCAGCACAATGAAAGATTAAGTCAAAGCTATAACCATTTAACTTTTCTAAGAATTGTTTATCGGTAATATCTCCGGAAATTATTTCTATATCTAGGCTTTCGAGTAGTTTCGCTTTTTTTAGATTCCGCAGCAGACAAAAAATCTCATAGCGCTTATCTTTTGCCAGTTTTTTGACTAGATGCCTGCCGATAAAACCAGTAGCTCCGGTAACTAAAACCTTCATTAATTTTTTATTTTTTCTTCTCGCTGGGAAAGAATTTGAGCGATCTTATGCATATCTTCGGCGGAGATCAACCAGTTAAGGCTGCCGCAATTATCCTCAACCTGTTTTAAATTACGCATTCCAACAATGGTTGAAGTGATCCCCTTTTGGCTGAAATTCCAATTGATGACCAGCTGACTAAGAGTTTTTTGATAACCCGAAGCAATAGCTTTTAATTTTGAAAGCGTATCTTTATTGATTGAGGACAACGGCTCCTGAAAGTGCTTTTTTTTCATCTTACGGTTAGTGTCTTCTGGGATCGGCAAATCATCCAGGAAAAATTTACCGGTCAACAGTCCGCTGTAAAGCGGTGCATAGGTAATAATCGCGATTTTATTTTCGATACAGAAAGAAGTAGTCTCTCCCTCAATATCCCGCTTAAACATGCTGTATTCCGGCTGAAGACAGTGAAGCGGCGAATATTTCATAAACTCCTTCATCTGAACCACTGAATAGTTGCTTACGCCGACCGACTTGGTGACCCCCTTATCATAAAGTTGATGCATTACTTCGGCAGTTTCACCGATCGGGGTATTCGGATCCGGCCAATGGACCTGATAAAGGTCAAAGTAGTCAGTCCGCAGGCGGCTTCGCGATTCATCAAGTTCCTCCAACATTCGTTTCTTTTTTAAATTATGCAGGATCTTCGGCCCTTGCCAAATTAAGCCCAACTTGGTAGCCAGGATCACTTTTGAACGGAGTTTTCGTTTAGTCAAAAAATCGCCGATAACCCTTTCTGAGCGGCCGCGGCCATAGATCGGAGCGGTATCGATCAAAGCCAAGCCTTTATCGATCGCCGAGCTAAGTACTTGGCTTGAATCACGATCATCCTGTTTGCCCCACCAGGAATCTCCGCCAAAAGACCAAGTACCCAAAGAAAGCGGCAGAATCCCCTGGCTTACCCCTTCTATCTTACGATAATCCATTGTCTACTTTAGGCGTTGGTTTATTTCATGAACAATAATGCCGGCGATATCGGGCTTAGGCAGAAACAGTTTGCGGGCCGAAACAGTAATCGCAGTATCTTTATCATTTTTCTCGATCTTTACGCTAAGTTTAGCGCCGTTAAGCTTAGCTTTAATAACCCCTTTGGCCTGATTAGCACTGATTAAGCTGCCTTTTTCTTTAACGATATCCAAAGTGAGTTGAAATAGCTTATCGAAGCTTATCGGAAAGATATCACTGATGCTGTCTTGTCCGGTAAAAATCAAAGCTGCGGCAGCCGGCAGAAAAGCTACTCCGGCTAAACTAACCGCTCCGTAAAGGCCGGCTCCTTTGATCGCCGCCGGTTTCATTGATTCAACCAGAATTAACCCTATAAGCTGGTTAAGGCTATTTATGTTCTTGTAGGTCTTGTTTTTTATGTTAAGGTCCAAGATCTTCATAGTCGGCTCACCGCTGGAAGTATATTCCTTGGAGATGACTCGCCCGAGGTTAAGCTTAAGCAAATCTATCTTAAGCCCGATTTCTTTAACCGGTTTTTTATCTTTCTTCTTTTCGGCAGCCTTTTCCGATTCTTGAGAAACTTTTAAAGCGTCGACATTAAATTTGCCATCCTGATTTTTTATGATTACTACTTCATTTAAATCTAATTCCACTAACGGCAGATGGATTTGTTTCTTAAATAATGCTCCCAGGTTATATTTAACTCTAATCAGCGATATGTCGACAAGGACTCCCTGAGGATAGCCTTTGGGCTGATAGATCGTAAATCCTTTGATCTTTACCGACTGGTTAAAAATACCCAAAGAAAAACCGTCTATATGTACCGGGGCTCCGGCAGTTTGGCTGACGGCAACTGTTACCAGGCCTTTTATTGCTACATCTTTAGCAACCGCTAAAATAAATAAGGAAACCAGAATAACTACAGCAATAATTATCTTTTTTTTCATAGCCCCCCAACTTGCAATTTATCTAGATATTAATCAAAAGCTTTAGAAATTCCGTAGGCGGCTGCCGCTGAAACAGCTACGCCGATCAAAGCGCATCCTTGCAGGAACGGCAAAAGCACCAGGATAATGACAATAACCATTTTTCTAAACATAAAAATCTCCTTTTTAAAAGATTATAGCAGAAATTTTTAAAATTAAGTAAATTTATTTCGAAAATATCGCCATGGTCACTACAGTTACCGGCAAACCGATAAATAGTATAAAAACTAATGCTGCAATCAATATATACCACCATTTTTTATAGAGCTGTTCAGACTGGATTTTCTCCATTACCAGACGAGCTGCTCGCAATCTTCCGTAAACAATCCTCATTTGCCGTATATTTTGCGGTCGATCTTCTTAAGTTTTTTACGGGCCTTTTTGATGATTTGATAAACCTTCTTCTGGTAATCCCGATGATTAGGATTACTGGCGCTTATTTCCGGTTCTTGCAGATAAAGTATGGTGATCGGCAACTTTTGACGGCCGCCGAAAATCAGCTTTAAAATCTGTTTTAAGTTTTTATCGTCATAACCTTGAGTCGGTGCCTGGTCGCGGCGGTCTTGCGGTACCCAAAGCGGCCAATCATCCCCCATCCCTAAGCGAATCTTCCCGGCTTGGGCTGAATCAGCTAAGGGTGACAGACGGTTACGAATATTTTTCATTTGGCCAGGATCAGCATTAGCTCCCAGGCTCACCACTGTAACTCCTCTTTCCCCGAGCAAACCAATGATCTCATTAGCATCGTTTAAGTAATACTTGGTCTTGCGGTTACGCAGCAAGAGCGGTGCACTTTTTACCATCAGAGGCGTCCGATCAAAATATTTCTGATAAAGTTCAACCGAAGACAAACAATAATTTTTCCATTTTTCAGGGGTCCAGCCAGCTTCTTCCACCGCCAAAGCACCCCCTTTTGAAGGTTGAGTAACCATATTGCCGATATGCCCAAAACTTAAATTAATATACCAAATGTCAGGATGGCCGTTAAAATTTCTGGCGAATTCGGCGATTAAAGGCTCAAGACAGTTTTTAAAAAAATATTCATCCCAAACTTTAGGAATTCGAACTTTCCGGCCCTTGGCCTGGCCGCCGCCGGAAAACCAAATCGACTCAACCCCTTGCTGATAAACCCAAGAAGGCGTTATCTGATCGTCCACCTCCTGACCATAAAGCATGAGGTTGATCACCACCCCTTTGCCGGCTTTACCCCATTCTCCAACTTGCTCTTTTAACGCGGTAAAATCAAACTGACCGGGCTCTGGCTCTACCTGACTCCACTTGACCGTAATGACTACCGCGTCTAACAGGGGGTGATCCAGATTACCTTTCATATATCTCTGGCTTAAACGGCAGTAGACCCCAGAACGGTTACTCTGTTCTTCAGAAAAAACAGATTTTACTAAGCTTAAAAACAACAAACAAATCAATACGCCTAAATACCCCAACCAATTTTTTTTCATTTTAGGCAGTATATCACACCAGTTCTGCAATCAACAAGTATAATTTTAGCTAAGTTTAAACCGGCTAGAAATAAAGGTCACGTTCTCCGTTCTTAATCCGCTGGTAATATTCGTTGAATTGAGGAAAGGTTTTAGGCAGAATTTTTTTTATCTCGCTGATCTCTTGCTCGATCACTTTTTCAGCTGCTTGCTTAGTCTCCGGGCTGGCAAAATCATCAAGCCATTCCCGAAAAGTCAGAACCGCATTGAGTTTGCAGAATTTTCCCTCGGCTCCGGTTTTTAAAAGGTCCATTATGCATCCGCCGGTCCTTCCGCAACGGTATCCGGCAGTACA
>Ga0180009_10000937_pt1 | contig 37161 bp, 40 predicted proteins | sample OS_PC_MetaG_FD_123537 | JGI IMG/M metagenome (GOLD analysis project Ga0180009, IMG submission 123537) | Groundwater microbial communities from the Aspo Hard Rock Laboratory (HRL) deep subsurface site, Sweden - OS_PC_MetaG | ecosystem: Environmental > Aquatic > Deep subsurface > Groundwater... | reverse complement strand
TATTTCAGCTATTTCTTCAAAGAATTTATTTAACATGGTTTTTAATTCATCTTCAGGCGGGATTGATTTTCCTAAGTATTTTGTAAATAATTTTTTCCCAGAAATTATATTAATCGGGAATTCAAAGTAGTAATATGCTACTCCTTTTATTATCTTTTTTCTTATATATTTCATGTTTTTAGTTAGGCGTCAAAACTTTATAAATTTTATGGTTTTAATTAATATGTTAAATGTTTTTCGAGGTTAAGGTTAACTTATTTTTTGATAATTTTTTATTTTTAGTTAGGCGTCAAAACTTTATAAATTTTATGGTTTTAATTAATATGTTAAATGTTTTTCGAGGTTAAGGTTAACTTATTTTTTGATAATTTTTTATTTTTAGTTAGGCGTCAACAAGCTCACTTCTATTTTTAACTAGTGACAATTTGTAACTAATTGGTTTTTTTTTGACTTAATTTGTGAAGAGTATTTAGTATTTAAATCTCTTGCAGATAGTTGTCAAGTGGCAAGTGCTGCGTATATTTTCTTTAACTTCGAAAATCTGTTCAAAAAACCGGACAAGAAATTAACTTAAAAACAAAAATAAAGCAATTAGAGAAGCCTCTATAAGAAAAAAATTAAAACTTTAATCTAAATTGAAGTTATAGTTAAGTATTTATATTGAATTTAATTAAGAATTAATATGGAAGATTCATTTATTTTGGTTAATTTGAATGAAAGTAAGGCTAAGAAGTTAGCTCAAGTTATTTCTAATAATACTTCTAGAAAGATTTTGGATTATTTGGCTAAAAAGAATGAAGCTACTGAAACTCAGATAGCTAAAGATTTACAATTACCCTTGTCTACAGTCCATTATAATATGAAACATTTGAAGGAAGCTAATTTGGTTAAAGTAGATGAATTTCATTATAGTGAGAAAGGTAAAGCTATGGATCATTATAAATTATCTAATAAGTTTGTAATCATTGCTCCTGATGAAACTAGGTTGAATTCTGTTAAGGAAAGTTTGAGTAAAATATTGCCTGTAGCTTTAGTTTCTTTGATTGCTTCTGGTTTAATACATTTGTTTACTCAAAGAGAACCTTTAATGTTAGCACAGAAAGCTTCTGATGAAATTTTAGAGGCTGCACCAATGATGCTTTCTAGAGATGCTGGTGCTGTGATAACAGAAACTATAGAACCAAATATTGCATTATGGTTTTTGATAGGTTCATTTGTTGCTATGAGTATATTCTTTGTTGTAGATATTATTCGTAAAAAATTACATTGAGAAAACAGGTTCAGGCATTTCTACCCCTTGAAGTTTAGTTTTCCAACCTTCTTTAGCAAAGCCTCTGCAAACTGATTCATCTTTTTGTTTGTTTAAGAAACAGATATCAAAACCATCTATTTTATCATCTGGAATATCCATTTTTATTGGTGACCAACATTTTAAAATTTTAGTTTTATCTTGAGAAATTAATTTATCAATTGTTGTTTTAGTTTCTTCTATATTGCCGATGCCTCCTTGATATAATCCTTTATTGAATTCATGGCAAAAAGTAGGTTCTAACTCAAAGGATTTGTCTGCATTTTGAACGGCTTTTTCATTTTCATCCAAAAGATAGTAAGAAATACCTTGCGCGTCTAAACAAAAAGTATCTTCAGGATTGTTTTCTAAGATTATTGTACAATGATCTATGACTCCATAAACTTCTTGTAAATTCATGTGTACGAAAATTAATGCTTTCCTTGCCTCTGTATCTAAATGGTTTTCAACTAGAACATTGTTAAGTTCTTCTTGCGCTTTAGCATAATCTTCTTTAATTATATAAGCATAACCTTTTAATTTTGAATCTTTGCTTAACCTTAAGATGTTTTCAATTGCTTTATTATCTTCTGTTAATGCTAATTCAATTAAGCATTCAGAATGAGTTTTAGGCAAGTCCATTGAAACTAAACAAGCCTCTAAATTGTTAACATAATCAACTTCATAATCTTTTATTGTATAATTAGTTCTGTAAACTGTTGCAATAATAATTAACATAATACATGCTAAGAATATTAATCTGAAAACTTTTGAATGTTTTAATAATTTTATTATTGATCTCATTTAAATAAATAATTCAATAAGCATTTATAACTATTTCTTTTTCTTAACAATAATCTTGCTTTTCATTAATAAAGAATTAGGGATTAAGATAATATCTCCTTCTTTTGTTTGAATTTTAGTTTCCATTATATCTAAATCTACAATTTTACCTTCAGCAGTTCCTACGCTAATCTTGTCTCCTTTTTGGTACAAACCTTTTGAGTGCATCATGAATCCTGCCGTAATGTTTGGGATAATATCTTTGAAAGCTAAAATTATGAAAACTATCATAATAATTAAAATCACAATCAAAATAATCTGTAATATTGTTGTTGCTAAACCTAATTCTGTTAATGCCCAAATGACTGTTGCAAAATAAATAACATATTTTAAGATGCTTGACGCGAATTCTTCTAATGGGAACTTGAAGCCTACTCCTGCCAAAACTGAATTAATTTCAAAACTGTGCAATAATTTTTTGAAAAGTTTGGCAGAGATGTTTGCTATAATTATTCCAAATAATAATATTGCCAAGGCTGCAATTAACTTAACCATGAAGTTTGATACATTTTGCATTCCTAATGTATCTAGGCTCACTATATTTAGCAAATTCATAAGTATTGAAATACTTTTTTAACTTTAAAAATATTGTGATATTTCCGTATTTCTTGAATTATTTACTATTTTTACTGCTAAAAGTTAATTAATGTGTCTTTTAGAATATCTCTATGAAAATATTGTCTTTACCTGAAAATGAAAGGCCGATAGAAAGGTTATTGAACCAAGGTGTCCAATCTTTAAGCAACGCAGAATTATTGGCAATAATATTAAGGACTGGAAGTAAGAATGTTAATGTTATAGATTTAGCAAGGAATTTATTAAATGAATTTAATCTAAAAAAAATATCTAATTTAAGCTATTCTCGTTTAATTAAACAAAAAGGAATAGGCAAGGTGAAAGCCTCACATTTAATTGCTTGTTTTGAATTAGCTGAAAGATTAAGCACTTTTTCTGAAAATAAATTAATTAAAGTAACTTGTGCTAATGATTTAATTCAAAGATATTTCTCCAAAATGAATAATTTAGACAGGGAGCATTTTTTTGCGGTTTACTTGGATTCCAGACAAAAAATCATCAAAGAAGAGTTATTATTCATTGGCTCCTTAAATGAATCTGTAGTACATCCCAGAGAAATTTTCAAGCCTGCTATTGCTGAAAGTGCTGCTGCTATAATTTTATTACATAATCATCCTTCTGGGAATCCTGAACCTAGTGAAGAAGACTTAAGAGTTACAAAAGAATTAACTGAAGTTGGAAAACTTTTAGGAATAGAACTATTAGATCATATAATTATTGGAAATAAAAGTTATTATAGTTTTAATGAATAATTATTCTTTAATTTTATCTTTGATAATTTTGCCTCTTTCTGTTAATTGATATAATCTTCCTGTTTTAGCTTTAGGATTTAAAATCTTTACAAATTTGTGTTTTTTTAATTCATTTAAAATTCTAGAAGTGTGATTCAAAGAATATCCTGAATCTTTTGCAATTTCTGTGGGAGTTTGAAGACCTTTTATATGGACAATTATCTCTCTTCTTTGTTTTCCTCTTTTAATCCAGCTTAATTCTTCTATCTCTATTGTTTTCATAGTCCTGATTATATAATTATTTAATAATACACTTACTTCTTTTCTATAACAGATTTATAACAAAAAGTTTATAAATATTCAATATATCTTCTTTTTATGGTTAAAACAGTTGAATTAAAAATATTTTTTGAACTTGACGCTTGTAAGGAATTTATTAATGCTTTTTCTAAGAATAATGTTGTTATTAGAAATGAAGTCACTCCTATCTTGAAAAATTCCGGAACTATGAAATATTTTGTTTTTATTGAATTTGAATCTTAACAATCGCCTTTAGGATTTTTTAAAAGGCTAGTGTATGCTTTTTCTTGTTCTTTAAATGTATCTCCTAGTTCAATTAATGCGTCTACAAGTTTTTTAGGGATTTCATTTATTTTTTCAAGACTTTCATTTATTTGTTTAGTTCCTTTTTGTATTTCTTGAAATCCTTGGCTAATTTTATCAACATTTTCTTTAATTTTAGCCAATCCTTCTAAAGATTTTTTTCCATTGTCTTGAATTTCAATGTGCCTTTTGTAACTTTCTTCAATTCTATCTAATAATTTAGGAAATTGTTCATCAGAAATATTAGGATGGTCTAAACCATAAGCCATTGGTTTTATTTGTTGTTTAAACTTATCTCTAACTTCATACTTTGTATCCATTTCTATTAGGAAATCTTCAATTTGTTTTTTTCTGTCCATTTTAAATTTTTTTAATTTAATTTTAATTTATAAATCTTATGGATTATAATCATTAAAAAGTTGCGAAAAGTTTATAAGAACAAAGAAGAAAATTCTTGCAAAATGGATTTTACAAAGGATATTTTGGGAAATGGTACAAGGCTTTATGTGTATCAATCAGACTTATACACTCATACTTCTGTTGATTTTAATTTTTATTCACAAAGAGATGAAAGTAATGCTGCAAAAACTTTAGTTAATATGGTGATGATGGGGGGTTCTAAAAATTTTCCAACTAATCAAGAACTAAGTTTGGCTGCTGAGAAAGAGTTTGGAGCTATTTTGATGAATAAATCAACTGTTATAGGAGATTTACATACCTTTGGATTTTATTTGGATATTTTAACTAAAGAATCCTTAATTTCTGGTCAGAAAACATTAGAAAATACTATATCATTATTAGCTGATATTATACAAAATCCTTTAATTAATGATGGAAAGTTTAATGAAAATGATTTTGAAAGAAAAAAAGAAGAACTTCTTTTAGGAATTAAAAAAGAAAAATTAGATAAAGGTACAAAAGCAGCCTTAGGTTTTTTGAAATTAGTATTTGGAGATGCTAAATGTGTATATCCTAAAAATGGAACTGAAGAAGATGTTGAAAAATTAGAAAATTTTGAATTAGTAAAACTTTATCATAATTGGATGTCTTCTTTACCAAGAGCAATATATGTTGGAACACATCTTAATTCTAAATATATAAAAGAAGTTTTTGAAAAAAGTTTTGATACTCTTCCCAAGTGTAAAGGTGAAGCCCATATAGAAAAAACACCAAAGAAAAATCTTAGTACTTTTTTTGAAGAACAAGATAGTTTTGATCAAACAGTTGTTTATGCCGGGGTTCCAGTTAAAGTTCCAAAAAAGAAAGAAGATAGAGAAGCATTAAATCTATTAAATTTTTATCTTGGTGGCTATACTAATGCAAGATTATTTACAGAGATAAGAACCAAGAGAGATATGGCTTATGGTGCTTATTCACATTTGGATTTACATAAAAGCTTGATGTTTGGAACAGCAGGTGTTGATATAGAAAACAAAGATAAAACAGTTGATATTATGCTGAATGAAATTGGTAAAGTGGCTTCTGGTAAGATTACAAAGTCTGGGTTTAAAGAAGCTAAAAATTATTTATTGAACTTAAGATTGATGAGTTTGCATACTAAAGGCAAAAGGCTTGATTTTATTGAAGAGTCTCTTTTAAGCGGTTGGAAAGACCAAATAAAAGATTTTGAAACTGCTTATACAAATGTTAATTATGAAGATGTTGTAAGGGTTGCTTCATTAATTAAGAATGAACCAATAGTATATTGTTTGCTTCAAGGAGGTCGAAAATGAAGTTAGAAAAATTTGTGGATAAAGCATTAGGTAATGAATTGTACAAGGCACAACTTTCTTCTGGAATGGAAGCTACTTTAATTCCTTTAAATCCTGCTGTGAATAGAACCATGGTTCATCTCTATACTAGGTTTGGAAGTATTGATGCAAAATTTTTAGATTCTAATTTAGGTAAAGAAGTAGAAGTAGAAGATGGAACTGCTCACTTTTTAGAACATTGTGCTTTTTATGATCCTGAAGGGAATGATGCTTTACAATGGTTTGGAAAGAAAGGTGTAAGTGGTAATGCTTGGACTTCTTTTGATCATACTTGTTATCATTTTAGTAGTATCAATGAAAATTTGAAAAGAAATTTAGATTTTTTAATTAGTTTTGTGACAACTCCATTTTTAACTGATAAAGTTGTTGAAAAAGAAAAAGGAGTTATTGACCAAGAGATAGCTATGTATGAAGATATGCCTGGTCAAGTTATACTTGTTAATTTGCAAAAAGCGCTTATGAAAAAACATGCTTTTGCACGTTCTATTGCTGGGGATAGAAATTCTATAAGAAGAATAACTAAAGAATATTTAATTTCAGCTTACAATACTTTTTATCACCCTTCAAATCTTAAACTTGTGATGTTGATACCTTCTGAAAGTAAAGATGCAATGAAATATTTTGAGTTGGCTGAAGAGATTAATAATGGTAAGAATTTCTCTCCTCAAAAAGCTCCTGAATTTGTTTATGTTGATGAGCCTTTGGAAGTAAATCAAAAGAAAATTGTCGCTCGTCATAAAGTTCCAGAACCTTTAGTTTTTATGGGCTTTAAAGGAAGCATGGGTATGGATAAAAATGCTGATGAAAGATTAAGAGAAAATATAGTTAGTGACTTACTTGTAAAAACAGTATTTAGTCCTAGTTCAAAGGCTTTTTATGAATTAGTATTGAAGAAAGTGATAAGGCCTAATAGTTTTGAAGGTTTTAGTTATTCTGGGAGAGGCTTTGGAATATTTGGAGTTAATGGTTCAATAGATGATGAAGATAAATTTGTTAATGGCGTAAATGAAATGGTTAAAAAACAAGTTAATGGAGAAATGTCCAAAGATTTGTTTGATATTGTAAAAAAAGCTTCAATAAATGAAATGGCTAAAGTTTTTGAACTTGAAAGTCCAAGAAGTTTACAATCTGCTATGATACATATTTTAGCTTCTGGCTTTAATCCTATGAATTATATGTCAACACTATTAGATGTAACTTATGAAGATGTTTTGGAAGCTGGTAAAAAATATTTAGATACAGATAATTATGCTGTTTCAGTATTATTGCCTGAAGAATAATATTAAAGAAACGCCGAGGGAGGGATTTGAACCCTCATATCCGAAAAGGAAACTAGCTTAGCAGGCTAGCGCGATACCAGGTTACGCGACCTCGGCAATAACCTTGTGTTTTTAATAAAGCATTTTCTTTATATGCTTTTTGGCTATCATCAGTAGATAGGAAAGTAAACTGATTTGATAGATAGGAGGGTTCTATTTATAAGATTTTATCCTTAGTTCTCACCATATTTTAAGAAATTTTTAGAGAAATTCAAATCATAGGACATAATTTAGTGAAAATAGCAGAGAAACAGGAGAGCGCCAACTAGGACAATTTTATAACTAATAGAATTAACCATCACGTTGGAGGATCTTCATAAACCACTTTGTAGAGAACTACTGCAAAAAGTTTAGCTGTAATTATAGGATTTTCTGATAATCTTCCATACAAAGTAAGAGACACACAAATATTTACTAAAACCCAAAGATTGTATAAACATACTGAAAATAGGAAGTAAAATAATCTAATGTGATAATTCTTAGTAGTAGTTTTAGCTTTAAAATCATGTTCAAACTGTCTATATCCTGTTTCAATCCCCCACCTTTTAGAATACCAAGTATAAAGATAATGTGCTAATTGTTCAGGAATGTAAAAGTTAGTAATGAATGCTCGTTTAATTCCTTCTTCATCATCTACAAGAATTAGATTAACAATGGCCTTATTCTCATGTTGTCCTATTTCGAAGTCCTCAATAAATCTCGCTTTGCATTCTTCAGATTTTCTCATCCAAGCCTTTACAGTCTCACTTCTAACTTTAGGCATGATGAATTTTACTTTATGAGATTTGATAACATTAATAACTTTGGGTTTATCAAAACCTCTGTCAAGATACGCTTTGTCAATATGAACTTTTTGTTTAACTCTTCCAAGACTCTCATTAACTAGGTTTTCAATGCTATCCAATTTATGAATAGGAATAGCGTCAATACTAAATCTCTGTCCAGCTACAACTATTGAGCAAGTTAAGAACTGATAAAAATGTGAAGTCCCTCTTTCTGGTTTTCCTTCTATTACATATCTATCATTCTTATCCCCATAATAAGGTATTTTATGAACATCAAAGGCAATATCTACTTTTCTTCTGTTTAATAGCTTGTAATTTTGTTTTGTGAAGTTAAATATTACATCAAAGATTGAAATAAACATTTCTTTTATTTTATCTACAGATTGTAATTTAGAGAAATGATATAGCATTAAATCTCCAGAAGGAGCTTTTGCATCTGGATATAATTCCCAAAATGTAGAAGAGCCATTTGTAGTAAAATCATGGGAGTATGCAACATGAACTAAAACATCTAGTAAGTCTTTCGTTGTGAACTTTCCATTCTCTTTTATCTTAATATCAATTTGAGGATAAACTAGTTTCTTTACTAGTTTTGTAGCTTCATGAAATGCCTTTCTTTTTTCTCGCTTTTTGTCTTTTTTATATTTAATTGCTTTATTGACTAATTCTATATCTAAGACAATGCCTTTTTGAGTCGCTATTCTTAAAATGTCTTTTGCTAGAGTGTCTAATTGTAGTTTTAGATTATCATCTATTTTACTTTGAAAAAATTTATTAAATGCTCTTTTTGTTGGAAATTCTAGTTTATTATTTTCATCTCTTGAAAATCCAAGATTAAAAGCATCAAGTTCATTTTTATTTAAATAATCTATTAATTTTTCATAATAATGGGTACCTTTAATTCTTCTGTAAAGATATAATTTGATTAGGCTTTCAGGAGTAAATTTTGATTGTCTTTGTTCTACGAATTTTAAGTTCAATCTCTTGAGTATAGAAGAAGTTTTAATCCATTTCTCACTAAGAGATTCAAAAGTTTTATTAAGTTCTCTTTCAATTCCTTCTATTGTGGGGTTCATCGCGGACTCCATTATCAGGAGAGATAATCTTTGTGGAGAGTCTCTCTTGATACTCTATTTATTTATGTATTTTATATGTTTACTAATATATAAAGATTCCTATTTTGTAAAAGATAGGTTTATATATACAAATAGATTACGTAAAAATACTATGGTTAAACCATTACCTGCTTGGGAAATGAAAAATTATTCTATTCTATGGAAAAAGTTTCGAAATAAAGAATTTACCAACTTAGAAGCTCAAAAAGAGTTAGAAATAGAGGATTCGCATAAAATTAGTGTTTTATTTTATAATCTTAAAAGAAAAGGTTGGATAAATATAAAAAGATCTGAAAAAGACCAAAGAAAAAAGGTTTATAGATTAGTTAGTCCAGAAAAAGCCATAGGAGAATTAGAAAATTAAAATGGAAGAAAAATCTGCCTTAAGAAAAATAATAAAGAACTATATAGAAACTATTAAAAATCCCGAGGGCATTTATAACATCTTCAAGAAACTTAATTATCCAAAAGAAACTATTTTTGATTCTTCATATATTAAGAAGATAAAAGAATTCTCATTTGCCAAAGATGAACGTGAAAAAATTAAAAAGATTTATACTGTTATGAGTTATGATAAGCTTAATGTTTTCTTAATTGAGGCTACTTCTCTTACTAAGCCACTTATTAGATATATAGCAAATAAATTTGCTGAGATGTACACACGATGTTTATTGATTATTACTACAGATTATTCTGAAATTAAATTTATATTTCCTGATTATGAAAAAAAAGAGGTTGGAAAACATAAGCTAAAAACAACAACATTAATTTTAAAGAAGGATGAACTTTATTATACTGATATTGAGATAATGTGTAATCTCTTTTTAGAAGATCAAAATAAAACATGGAGAGAAATTTGGCGTTTGTGGAAAGATGCTTTTAATGTTCAGAAAGTTACAGAGAAATTTTTTGAGGATTATAAGAGGATATTTTTTGTTGTAAGAAAAGATCTCAAAAAACAAAAAGTAGATACAAAAAATGCCCATGAGTTTACTCTGCAATTTTTAAATAGAATTATGTTTATTTACTTTGTTGCTAAAAAGGAATGGCTCAATAACGATAAAAAGTTTATAAAGAGTTATTGGAATTTATATAAGCATGTTAGTAAATTTGGCAATAATGATTTTTATGATAAATGGCTTAAGCCATTATTCTTTGAAGCATTTAATAATAAAGTAAATTATCATGCAGAACTTTCTGAAGAAGTGAATAGGATTTTATCAAATAGTCCATATCTTAATGGTGGCTTATTCATAAAAAAAGAAGGATTAGATGATTTAAAGATTAGTATATCTGATAATTTGTTTAAAGAAATATTTGATTTCTTTGAAAGTTACAATTTTACTATCAAAGAAGATTCTATATTAGACTTAGAAGTTTCTGTTGATCCTCAGATGATAGGTTATGTTTATGAATCATTAGCTAACGTTTCAGCAGATGTATACGAAAAAGAAGAAGATTTACGTGGAGATTGGGGCATCTTCTATACTTCTAGAGTTGAAGTTGATTTCATGTGTAGACGTTCTTTAGTAGAATATTTAGAAAAAAATTTGAATATTCCTAAAGAAGAATTATATGAATTTGTCTTTGATGAAGATAAAGAAAAAATTGAGAAAAAATTTAATCAAAGAAGATGTTGGAGTAAAATTGAAGAAGCATTAGATAATCTTTCGATTGTTGATCCTGCTTGTGGTTCTGGAGCTTTCTTAGTTGGAATGTTGAGTGTTTTGGTTGAATTATATAAAGTAATATATAAACATCTTAATTCAAGTTTAAGCGATTTTCAGTTAAAGTATCGTGTGATTCAGCGTTCTTTATACGGTGTTGATGTAATGCTCTGGGCGATACATGCCTCTGAATTGCGATTGTGGCTTCAATTAATTGTAGAAACACAATTTAAAAATGAAGAATTAAAACAACATCCATTATTACCTAACTTGAACATGAATTTACGTATAGGGGATTCGTTAGTTCAGGAGATTGGAGGAATTAGTTTTAATGTAAGAAATAATAACCTTAAAGCCCATATAAAAAGAAAATTAGAAGAATTAAAAAATGAGAAAAGAAGATATTTTGAAAACTCTCCTTCAGCAAAGTATAAAAGTCTTGAAGAATTTAAAGTGCAAGAGATTAAACTATTTGAAGAAATTCTTGAAGAAAGAATAGAATCATTAGAAAAAGAGATTAAATTATTGTTTAATTCTGAAAATAAAAAATTAGAGCAAACTGCCTTATTTGGTGATTCTGTAAATGTTGAAGCGAAGAGCATCCAAAAAGAAAAAAAGAAGTTAGTCGAGATAGAAGGAAGAATTAAAGAATGTTCTAATGAAGTTGAGAAATTAAATAAAGTTAAGAAACTATTATACTATCCTACCCATAAACCATTTGTTTGGGATATTGACTTTGCAGAAGTATTTGCTGATAAAGGTGGTTTTGATATTGTGATTGGCAACCCGCCTTATGTCAGGCAGGAAAAAATTGCACCACCAAATAAACTTAAAGAGGAAATTACTTTACAAGATAGAAGGGATTACAAAGAAATGTTGATAAATTCTGTCCAAAATAGGTTTTCGGTCATTAATTCATGGGATAAGAAAAGTGATTTGTATATCTATTTTTACTTCCATGGATTAAGTTTGCTTAATTCAAGAGGAGTATTGTGTTTTATTACCTCTAATTCATGGTTAGATGTTGGATATGGAAAAGGTTTGCAGGAATTTTTGTTGCGATATTCTCAGGTTATTGGTGTTTATGATAATCAGGCTAAACGAAGTTTTGAACACGCTGATGTAAATACAATCATTGCTTTGTTAGGTGCCCCAGTTATTAAGGAGCAGAAATCATTATTTGATTATGGATTGGAGTATAATAATAAAGGGAAGGCAACATATTATGGATTTAATCAAATTGCTAAATTTATTATGTTCAAGAAGCCATTTGAGGAAGTGGTTAATTCTACTACATTAATTAAGATTGATAAAACTGAGAAGATTTTAAAGACAAATGAATTTAGGGTTTATCCTATTAATCAAGAAGATTTGCTGGAAGATGGTTGGGAATACCCTGAAAATTATGATAATGGCAGATTTAAAATGGGGAAGTATGCAGGGAATAAATGGGGTGGGAAGTATTTGAGAGCTCCAGATTTATATTTTAAATTGATAAATACTAAGAAATTTGTAACATTAAGTAAATTAGCTAATGTTTCTCCTGGATGTTATACTGGAATAAATGACTTTTTTTATGTAGATGAAATTTTATTAAAAAAAAGGAAAATAGAAAAAGAATATCTATCACCAATTATAAGAAGTTCAAGAATAGTTACAAAACTAAATGTTGATGATACTCAAAATAATTTTGTTTTGGCTATTCCCACAATTTCTAAAAATACATTGAAAAATAAAGGACACATTAATTTATTATCTTATCTTGAATGGGGAGAGAAACAAGTAACTAGGAAAAGACAGAAAACAGAGGCTGGAATCCCCTGGCCTAAAGTAGAAACTGTAAAAAATAGAAAATACTGGTATTCAATTCCTGAAAAAAATTTAACACCAACAAATTTATTTATGCAATATGTTGCTAATGATAGGTTTTACTGTCCATTTTCTAAGGTTAAAATAACTAGTGACAGATGTTTTCATAGAATCTTTCCAAAAGAAGAAGAAGATTATTTACACTTAGCAGCTTCACTTAATAGTACAATTCAAACTTTTTTAGTTATGTTATTTGGACGTTCTGGATTGGGACAAGGGGCATTAAAATTTGAAACGAGTGATGCAAAAAGAATACCTATTTTAAAGTTAAATAAGACAACTCACAATATTAAGAATGTAATAATTAAATTGGGGTCAAGAGAACCAATGTCGGTTTATCAAGAATGTGGTATTGACTCCACTAAACCAATCCGAGAACAAGAGCCAAAGCCTCTTTCTGATAGAGCAGAATTAGATAACATCCTCTTTGATGAATTGGGATTAACCAAAGAAGAACGAAAAGAAGTGTATTGGGCGGTTTGTGAATTAGTACAACAAAGATTAAGCAAAGCCATGAGCTTGAAGAAAAAATGAATCAATCAGAAATAAAACAAAAAGTAGAAGAAAAAATCAGTGTTTTAATAAGTGATTTTAGAAGAACACCTGAAAAATTCCTTACAGAAGAAGATATAAGAGCATATCTGTATCATTTACTTCTTACGGATTTTAACAATTTAGAGCAGACAGAAGATAAGCAACAATCCATCCCCTTACATTGTGAGGTCAGATGGTATGGCAGTTCTAAAAAATTAAAATATCGTTCTGATATTGTTATTTTTGATGTATCTCAATTAATAACCAAAAAAGGAGGGAACATCCCTCTCCCCTCAAAAGGGTATGGATTTAACAATCCAAATGCCATAATTGAAATAAAGTTAAGAAGAATTAATGGAAAATCAAACAATAAGTTTAATGGGGATTTAGTAGCTGATAGAAATAAACTCAAAGAGTTGAAGAACAAAGTAGTTGAAGAAGAAAATGAAGTTTGGACCTATCTTATTGCATTTGATAAGAAGAATAATATTAATTTTCAATTAGAGAATACAGAGAAGCACAAAGAGTATTATGTATACTCATCAGCTCAATTAACTCAAAAACCCAACAAATATAAATAAAAAAAGATTCATTTAACTAAAATGGCCAAAACAAAAACATTCAAAGTTAAAGTTGAGCCAAAAGTATTGAAATGGGCTTTAAGTAGCTCTGGCTGGGAAGAAGAAGAATTAATCTTAAAGCTAAAAATAAGCAAAAAAACCTATTTTGGATGGCTAGATGGTTTAGTAGAACCAACAATTAAACAATTAGAGAACATTTCCAATAAAATAAAACGTCCATTAGCTTCATTATTGCTATCTGAAGCCCCAATAGAACCGCCTAAACCAAAAGATTATCGTATGCTTCCAGATAAAGTTGACAAATTTGATAAAAAAACAGTTCTTGCTATAAGGAAAGCTAGAAGACTGCAAAAATTAAGCAAAGAATTAGCATTAAATATTAATGATGAAACAAAACCAAAGGTAGAAAAGGTAACATTATTAGATAATCCTAATAAGCTTGGTATTAAATATAGGGAATTATTTGAACTAACTGAAGAAAAACAAAAGAAATTTAAGAACCCTTATGAATTGTTTAATTATCTCAGAGAAAAACTTGAAGATAATCATATCTTCTCTCTTAAAATTTCTATGCCTATAGAAGATGCAAGAGGTTTTGCATTGGCAGATGATACTCCGGCAATTCTTGTTGTTAATTCAGCTGATTTAATCACAGCAAGAATATTTACTCTTCTCCATGAATTTGCGCACTTGCTTCTTGGGGATACTGCAATTAGTATACCTGAATTTACTACAACAGATAAAAGAGAACGTTGGTGTAATCAATTTGCTGCATCTTTCCTATTACCAGAAGAAATTGCAAAGAAAATTTTTACAGAAACTAAACTCACACTCACAGAATCAAAAACACTTAGAACATTATCTAACAGATACAAAGTTAGTAAAGCAATGCTTCTTCATGACATGGTAACTTTAGGTTATATCTCTAATAATAAATTTAAAGAAATTATTGAAAGACCAAGAATAGAGAAAAAAGAATCAGAAAAAAAAGGCGGTGTGGGAATTCCATCTGAAAATAGGTGTATATCCGAGATGGGAACTAAATTTGTATCATTAGTTGCAGATAATTTAGACAAAGGATATATCACTTATGGCGATGCATTAAACTATTTATCAGTAAAATCAAATAAATTGAAAGCAGTATTTAGGAAAGCAACAAAATGAAAAGCTCAATAGATTACTATATCATTGATTCATGTTCTTTGATAGAACTAAATAGGAAATACCCTATGGTTGTTTTTCCAGGTATTTGGAAGAATATGGAAAAACTAATTAATGATGGCCTTCTAGTCTCTCCTAAAGAAGTTCTTAGTGAAATAGAAAAAGGTGATGATGAAGTTAAAGAATGGGCTAAAAAACAGAAGAAATTATTTAAAGAATTAAATGAAAATCAGATAAATATCGTTAAAGATATATTAAAGAAGTATCCATCATTAGCAAAATCTAATAGCTTAACACCTGTTGCTGATCCATTTGTTATTGCTCTTGCAGTTGAAATGGAAAATGATCCTCAAACGACTTTAATAGAAATAATAAAAAAAAGGATAATTGTTACAGAAGAGTCTCTTAGTGGAAATAAAATAAAAATCCCTTTTGTTTCACATAAATATGGGATTGAATGTATTTTCTTAGTTGAAATGTTTAAGAAAGAAAGGTGGAAATTTTAAAATGATGATTGAAGAAAATATAGTGGATAATAATAATGTAAAATTATCTGTTTTTCTAAACAAAGTTTTACATTTAGACCCAAAGACAAATTTAGATATTGCTACTGCATTCTTTAATGTAGAAGGATTTTCATTAGTAAAAGAGAAATTAAAAGGAGTAACTAAATTTCGTCTTCTTCTTGGAAAAACACCAGAATTAACTGATAATAACCAAACACTAGGAAAAGTTCTTTTAAAAGAAATAAACAAAGATATTGAATGTTTAGATTTAACTAAAGAAAAACATGACCACGTCTCAGAACTGATTAATTTTCTCGACAAGGTTAACGTTGAGGTTAGAATTTTTGATAAAAATTTCTTGCATGGAAAAGGATATTTTTTTAATAGTGTAGCAGTAATTGGTTCTTCTAATTTCACTTATGCAGGACTTACAAGAGAAGGTGAATTAAACGCTGTTATATCTGGAAAAGATGTGGTTGGCGTTCATCGGGAAAATTGGTTTAATAAATTCTGGAAAGAATCATTAGATTTCAAAGATGAACTAATCACTCTTCTTAAAAACTCAAGATTTGGAACTAAAGATTATTCTCCATTTCTAATTTATATTAAATCTCTTTTTGAATTACAAAAAGATGAACTTGCTGCAGAACATGAAGAAGAAGAAAAGAAAAGAGAAAAAACTATCGTTTCTAACGTTGAATTAACTGAATTCCAAGATGATGCCATTCAAAGAGTATTTTCACGATTAAAAAAATATGGTGCAGTTATTGTTGCTGATTCTGTAGGCTTAGGTAAAACATATATTGCTCTTAAAGTGTTAGAAGAATTTGGTTTTTTCAGAAGAAGAAGATGTTTAGTTATCTGTCCTGCGCAATTAAAAGATACTATGTGGCTTCCAGAATTGAAAGGCAAAATGCTTTCTGAAAATATACTCTCTCAGGAGAATTTAGCCGCAAAGGATTTCATGGACAAAGCAAAAAGAGCCACAGGCGGACATTTAGAAGAAGTAGAATTAATTATTGTTGATGAAAGCCATAATTTTAGAAATCAGCTATCAAATAGGTGGGAAAATTTAAACACATTAATTGAATTTATTACTAAAGAAAAAGGAGAAAAACCAAAAATTCTCTTTATGACTGCAACTCCTATTAATAATTCAATATGGGATTTGTATTCTCAAATACTTCTGCTTGTAGGAAACAACAATGCTACATTCATAAAAGAAAATATTCCGGATTTATTTGTCCATTTTAAAGAAATTGATAAAAAAGGAAATCCTACATTATTGAATGATTTATTAAATGAAATATCTATTAGAAGGACAAGGGATTATATTAGAAAAGAATATCCCAATGCAACAGTTAATGGTAAGAGAATTAAATTTCCAGAGCGAAAATTAGAAACAATTAATTATAAACTTAAAGAGACATATAAAGGAATGTATAAAGAAATTGCAGAGATCATTTCTCAAAATCTCACTATGGCTTATTATAATATTTTGAGGTATAAAAAAGAAGAACTGCAAACTCAAGAAGAAATATTAACATTAAATCGTATGATTGCGATTGGTGGGATTTTTAAGACTATCTTACTCAAGAGACTTGAAAGTAGTATTGAAGCTTTTAGGATTAGTGTCAAGCGCCATATTAATTTCTTGAATACTATGATGAGTTACTTAGAAAAAGGAAAACTTCTTTCTAAACAAGCTTATACTAAGTTTATAAAATATGTATTATCTACTGATGATTCAGAAGAAGATCCAGAAGAAATTGAAAAAGAAATTCTTACTCAGTTGGAAAAATTTAATCTTAAAAATTATAATAAAGAAGATTTATTTAAAGATATTAAAATAGATATTAAGTTACTCAAAATAATATTAGATAAAATCAAAGATTTAACTCCTGATAAAGATGCAAAGTTATTAGTATTTAAAGATAAGCTTCTCAAGCTACATAAGAAAAGTCAGATAGTTGTATTCACATATTATAAAGATACTTTGAATTATGTTTATAATTATCTTTCCAAGCAAAAAGAATTCAAGAATATTAATCTTCAAAATATTTCTGGAAGTGGTAGTTTTACGCCAAAAGAAAGGCAAAAGATTATAGAAAAATTCAAAAATAAGGAAATAGATATTTTACTCAGTACTGACGTTCTTTCAGAGGGTCAGAACTTACAAACTGCTCAGATTTTAATAAATTATGATTTACACTGGAATCCAACAAGAATGATTCAACGAGCTGGTAGAATTGATAGAATTGGTTCGGTTTATGATAAAATTTACATTTATAACTTCTTCCCAGAAGATGAATTGGAAGAGTTACTAAGATTAGTAAATATTCTACAAAATAAAATAATAAATATTGATAAATCTGTTGGGTTAGACCAGACGGTCTTAGGAGAAAAAATTCATCCCAAGGTCTTTGGAATTATTAGGAGATTAAAGGACAAAGAATCTTCTGTATTAGATGAATTAGAAGCAGATGTTTTTGGTGGTGGAGAAGTATTTTATCAGCCATTAAAGACTTACTTAAAGAAAAGCTCAATGAAAGAATTAGAAAGTTTACCAGATGGAATTCATAGTGGTTTAATTAAAAAGGGAATTAGAGGGATATTCTTTTACTATAAATATGAAAAGGATTTCCACTTTTGGTATTTATATGATTTGGAATTAAGAAAACCTATTAAAAATAAAACCGAGATATTACAATTTATATCTTGCAAAGAAACAGAAAAGAGAGCAATCCCTAACTTTTTTGAAGAGGTTTATGATATTAATAAGATTATTCAAAAGGACATTGAAGAAACATATAAAAATATAGAAAGTAAAGAAAAAATAGATACACAGCAGGTATTTTGGACTAAAGAAAAAAGTAAAAAGTTTTTAATTAGCTTAGTAAAAGAAATTGATCAAGAATTAGAAGATTATCTTTTAGATTTTCCAGAAGACAATGCTTTAGAAAAAGAGTGGGATAAGACAAAAGAGAAATTAGTAGGTATTAATCTTACAAAGAAGAGATTGCAAATACTTAGAGGGATATGGAAAGGATATAAAAATTCTCCAAATTGGAAAAAGTTAATCAAAGATGTTACAAATTTTGTTTCAGATAAACTTGTTTATGAGAAAGAAAGTTTAGATGAGTTTGATGAGAAAAAATTAAGATTAATCGCTTTAGACTTTATTTCATAAAATAAAATTAAGATATAAAATATCAACAATTTTATTGAACTAAGATTTTAAAAAATAAGGGTCATAAATCTTCAAAAATCAATTAAAAAACATCAAAAAAAAAGTGAAAATAATGCTACGATGTCCAAACTGCTCATATAAACTTGTATTGCTTTCTTATAGGCTCAAGTATAAATGTGCATTATGCTCCAAACTTTATCCTAAAAAGGAAATAGAAGTTAAAGCATTTCAGGAATTTAACAAAAGAAGAAGACTTGAAGATATAGAAAACTACAAAAAAGAAAGAAAAGATTATTTAGCAAGAATTAGAAAAATAAAGAAGGACTTAAGACTTTTATTTAATGGATTTTCTAAAACTCCTAAAAAATATAGAAAAGAATATTATGGAAATAATAAAGAGAAAATAAGGCAGTTAAACAAAGAATGGAGATTAATGAACAGAGAGTATGATCTAAAGAGGAAACAAGAGTATTCTAAGCAAAATAGAGAGATTCTTAATACTAAAGCTAAATTGAGAAGACAGAATAATCCAGAACCAGAAAGACAAAGTAAAAAGCTATGGAGAGATAACAATATAAATATAATGAAGATTTATGGAATGATACAACATTATAGAAGAAAACAGAAAGAATTAGCTTTGGAGTTTTGGAATAATAAAAATGGCTGAAGAAGATATTGAAAAAATATGTAAAAAATTATCTGAAATAGAAATTAAAGATAGTCATATTAAAGAATATCTAGATGAAACGATAATCTGCCTAAAAAATAAATGTTATCGCTCTACCGTTATTCTATTTTGGAATCTTTTTATGTATTTTCTTTATAAAAAGATAGAAGAATATGGTCTTAAAAACTTTGCTAAATTTACTAAAGAAAAAAAGATATCTTTTAATGGGCAATTAAATAATTATTATGATCTTAATAAGCTGAAAGATAACGAGGTGCTAATTCTTTGTAGAGATTTGAGTTTTTATGATAGAAATATTTTTAATCGACTCATTATTTACACTCAATTAAGAGGAAGTTGTGCGCATGTAACTCAACCAAAAATAACAGAATATGGGGTATTTGATTTTCTAGATTCTTTAATAAAATATATAGAAATAATTAATAGATTATCTTATCAAGATGTAAATAAAAATTATCTAGAATCATTAAAACAAATGAATGAAGAAGAAATTCATCAAGAATTAGAATCTATGAAATTTGAAGAATTATTACCCAAGATTAAAAGTACTCTTGATAAAATTTCTTTTATCAAGTATTCACAAGATTATGAAAAAAATAAAAATTTATTCGATTTTATATTTAAGTCCATAGAAATTAGAGAAGATGAAGAAAAGCTTAAATTATTTAAGTTAATATTTGAAAAATATATTTCTGGAGAAATGGAAGACACATTTATGTTAATGCAATATTCAAGTAATTGGATTAAATTTGCACCTATTAAAAAATACATTTTTGATCAAGGTTACATTGACTTTTTAATAACCTCGTTTGTTGAAAGTAATACCTATCGTATTGCAACAATAAATACAAATATAATCCATAGTTTTAATAATTGGTTAACCCCAGAGCAGGTGAATACAATTGCAAAAGCCACACTTTCTAATGATCAAATATTATCCGCATATGGAGTGAAATCTAAATTAAAAATGATATTTTTAAAGCATAAAAAAGAAATATCAAGGGAATTAATAGATGAACTCAAAAAAGAAGAACTTATTTAATATAAAATAATTGTACTGCACTACAATATCTTAAAAAGCGCTAATACAACCCTTCTAATGACAATATTTTCCCTTCAGTTCCCACTTTTGCACTTTCCCATCTACTGATCATAAAGTTTTATAAATGGGCTAGGATTAGCAAAACTCATGGGCCTGTAGCGCAGCATGGATAGCGCGACTGCCTCCTAAGCAGTAGGTCGTGAGTTCAAATCTCATCAGGCCCGTTCTTTTTTACAGATGAAATGCAAAATTTTCAAATAATTTTAAATAGTTTAAGACTATTACTCTTCACTATGAAAATAAAATCTTTAATAACTATATTATTGCCTCTTACTTTAAGTTGTGCAACACCAAGCCAAGAAACTAAGCCCCTAGTTGAAGAATATCCTGCAACTTATGTTCCTCAAATTAAGACGCACAGGGATTTATTGCGGGCAGAATTAATGAAAGAATTAACTTCTTTGAAAAATAAGAAGATTGATGAAGATAAATATGTGCCTAAAAATATTGAAACTTTAACTAAAAAGAATTTTAATAATAATGTTTTGGAAAACAAATTACCTGTTATAGTAGAATTTTCAATTGATGGTTGTAGATATTGTGATAAAGTTAAACCTGATTTTGATGAAATTTGCGGCAAATATAAAGCTGAAATGAAATGTTATGAAATTAATGTTACAGATGCTAATCTTATTAATGCTAAGTACAAATTAGAATATTTTCCAACATTTGGCTTTTTTAATAAAGGTACAAGCTTGAAAAAACATTGGTTTGATGGGGCTGCAAGTAAAAGGCTTTTAGAAAAATCTATAAAAGATTTCTTAGATGATGTTAAAAAGAAGAAATAGTTAAATTTAAATAACAATTGCTTTATTTTCTAAGCAGACGGGCTCATGGTCTAGTGGCTAATTTCAAAAAGAAATCCATAAATGACAACACCCTTACAAGGTGTGAATCCCAGGTTCGAGTCCTGGTGGGCCCACCATTTTTTATTTAGTTCTAGAGAGTTAGCTTTCATAGAGAAAGATTTATAATAATTAGGCAATAAAAAAGTAATATGGGAATAAAATGTATTATTATTCATGGTTGTCCATCTAAGAAGGATTTAAATCCAGAAACAAGAACTTATGATAAACACTGGATACCTTGGATAAAGAATAAGCTTATTTCAATGGGAATAAAAACTGAAACACCACTTATGCCTGAACCTTGGGCTCCAGATTATGATAAATTTAAAAAAGAATTTGAAAAATATCCTGTTGATGAAAATACTGTTTTAATAGGACATAGTTGTGGTTGTGCATTTTTAGTTCGTTGGTTAGGTGAAACAAAGAAAAAAATTTTTAAACTAATTTTAGTTGCACCTTGGAAGATTAATGATGAAGGTAAAGGAGATAAATTTAGAGAAGCATTTTATACTTATTCCATTGATGAAAATATTAAAAAACGAGTTAAAGCAATTATAATGTTTACTGCAGATGATGAAGAAGATGAAGGAAAAGAAAGTTTGCGAATATTCCACAAGGCATTAGGTGGGAAGATTATTGAACTAAAAGAACAGGGCCATTATACAATTGGTGATATGGGGACAGAAAAATTTCCTGAATTAATAAAAGTGATTTGACTAATAAAATGATTTTTGCAATAATAGTTTCTAAGAAGGATAAGGCAGGAATGACTATTAAAGATGCTTTATTAGAATTATATGATTTTAATGACTACAAAACTTATTGGCAACATGAAAACATTAAATTGTATGAAGTTGAACAAGAATCAATACATTGTGAAGATATTGACAAGATAATAATTGCTGATTATTTTATATTTGCAACTAAGCATAAGTCAGAAGCAGGAAAAAATTCTTTGTCAGTGCATGTTCCTGGCAATTGGGGCAAGGCAGAATTGGGTGGTAAAGATAAAACATTGTGTTTGGCTCCAGCATCATTACTAAAGGAAATGTTTTTGGAATTAAATGAGCAAGGTAAAGATTTAGATTATGAAATAACATTAGAAACAGTACATCACGGTCCATGTGTTGAAAAGCCGGTAATGTTCATTGAGATTGGTTCAAGTGAAGGGCAGTGGAAAGATAAGAAAGCAGGTAATGTAATATCTAGAACGATTATGAATGTTTTAAGCAGAGAAATTAAAACTTATAAAACAGTTATTGGCTTAGGCTCATCACACTATCCACAACCATTTAACAAACTATTGTTAAGGACAGAATATGCTATCGGCCAAATCTGTCCAAAATATCAAATGGATAACTTAAATGAAGAAATGCTATTGCAAGCTGTAAAGAAAAATGTTGAAAAGATAGAATTTGTTTTATTAGACTGGAAAGGACTTTCAAATTACAAAGAAAAAGTCATGGGATTATTAGATAAATTAGGTTTAAAATATAAAAAAGTAAAAGAAATTATTTAAACTACAATATAATCTTAATTCTAATGAAATTTTTATCAAATGAAGAGGAAGCATTAAAATACCTTAAGAAAGCAGCAGAAGTTGCATTAAACTCAACTTGTTTACGTTCAAAGTGTGGTTCTGTAATTGTTAAAAATAATGAAATTATTGGTTCTGGTTTTAATAGTCCTCCAAATAATGATGAAAACCAAAGAAGATGTTTATCTTTAAAAGAATCTTATCATAAAAAAATAACAGATAAAACTTGTTGTGTACATGCTGAACAAAGAGCTATCATGGATACTTTAAAGAAAAATCCAGATAAAATTCAAGGCTCAAGATTATATTTTGTTAGGTTAAAAGGAAACGAAATTTCTAAATCAGGTAAACCTTATTGTACTATTTGTAGTAAGATGGCATTAGATTCTGGAATTAAAGAATTTGTTTTATGGCATGAACAAGGAATTTGTGTTTATGATACTGAAGAATATAATGAACTTTCTTTTAAGTTCAATCCTTCAGTGTAATGCTTAAAGCCAAATCTTCTAATTTATTTAAGTTCCATTTAATTGCATCAGCTTTCTTTCTTAAGTTTCCGCCTCTTAAATTAAACTTCAAAAACTCACCGTAAATCTCTTCAACAACTTTTTTGATTTCTAAAGCTTCAGCATCTTTCTTGTTGATAATATAATTAACAGCCTGTCTTACTAATTCGCCTGTAAGATCACATAATCCTAACAAATAATTTTCAATGTCTACATTAAGTTCTTTCCTTGTAGGTATTTTTTTATGTTTTACAAAATTTAAAAAAGCCATTGCTTCAACATATTCTTGTACAGCTACATATTGTATATCTGTATCATAATGTTTTTCTGGTAATGATTCAACTTTGGTTTTTATTTCTTCAACTAATTTTTCTGCTTCTTTAACTTCATGCCTTTGAACAGAATAAATCATTTGTTTGGATAAGTGGATTATATCTCTTGCAGTCCTAATTACTTCTTCTCTTTTCTCTTCAAAAGATTCCATTTCTTTTCTTATATCTTCAAATTCTTTCTTGTCTAACATTTTATGCTCCGTAATTTGCTTCATAATATTCTAATAAATCTTTATTCTTAAGATTATCTGTTGGTTTGTTATTTTCAATAATATCTTCTAAAAGGAATAATTCCTCATTTTTAATAAAATTAATCTTATTTTTTCCTTTTAATATTGCTTTCAAACTTTTAGCTGATTGATATCCTATAATTACAAAAGGAATGGATGAACCAGGAATTAGGGCTATTGGGGGAACATAACAAACTGCAATTGCTAATAAGTTTAATCCAATGTTTAAACTATTCTTGAAAATTTCTCTTCTAACGATTTTTCTGTAAGCTTTTTTTGCTTCTTTTTCTGTTAAGTTAGTTGAATAGTTTACATTAACCTCTGCAATTAAAGAAGCTGCTTTGAAAGATCTTAAACTAGTATTTTGTAATCTAGTTATTGCTTTTTGGATATAATTATCTAAGAATTTTTTAAATCTTGTATTGTTAAGATATTCTTTAATTTTACTAAATTTATTTTCTTTTACTTCTTCGACTAATTCTTCTAATTTAGAATCTTCTGTTTTAGAACTATTATGATATAATTGGTAACTAGATTCATTGTTTATTAAATATAGCTCTAATGACATAAGCTATTTAAGTTGAGATTAAGTTTATAAATTTTGCTATATTTGTCACTTTTTAATGAAGATTACCACCTATTTAATTCGTTTTCTACGTTTTTAACCCAATTGTTAACTAATTGTATTATTAATTCTCTTAGTTCTTTCTTGTTTTTGATTTTGTAATAGAAGATATAGCCACCATCCTTAAGATTCTCTTGGCTTCTTGTTAAGACCTTTTTTTCGTGAAGCTTTTTGACAGCCCTTTGTACTGTTGTTATGTTTAGCTTTAATTTTTTAGTTAGGTCTTTTGTTGTTATCCAGTCTAATTCTTTTAACAAAAAATGCATAACTTTACAGTCTGCTTTTGATAATCTCAAACTGCATTTGATTATTTCATCTAAACTAAATCGTTTACAAGCAAAGTCTATCATTTTAGATGTATTGTTTTAATTCTGCTTTAAAACTTTCTTTAGGCTGACCGCCGATTATTCTGTCAACTTCTTTGCCGTTTTTGAAGATTATAAAACAAGGTATGCTCATTATGTTGTTTTTCATGGCTAAGTCTTCTTCTTCTTGTGTGTTTACTTTTGCAAATCTTAGTTTAGCTTCTAGATCTTTAGCTATTTCTTCAAAAACAGGTGCCATTGCAACACAAGGGCTACACCATGGTGCCCAAAAGTCTACTACAACTGGTAGTTTTGAATCTTTTAGATACTTGTCGAAATTTTCATTTGTTAGTTCTTTAATCATTTATAATTACCTCCTTACAGTATTTCTATAAAATGGAAGTTCTATATAAATGTTATTTAGTACTGCTATTATTGTTTACAAATTGGAAGTTCTTTCAAAACTTTTAAATATTCTTTAAATAATAATTTAATTAGGTGATTCTTTGGAAGCTGACTTAAAAGAGGTAATAATAGAAGCATTGAATGATGCGCGGGATGCTTTTGTAAAGCTGGATTCAAACAAATTAAAATCCATCAGTGATTATACAATTCATTATGCTGGAATTTTTCAAGATTCTTATTCTATTAATCTTGCCATTGTAATTTATTCTTTGGCAAAAGTTGTTGAAGCAAGAAAATTGAGGGAGACTGAAAAATGGCCTCAATTTAAAGAGTTTGTAATGAGAGATCTGAATGAAGCTTTGGTTGCTTTAATTAAAAATGATGAAAAAGATTTTGTATTTAATCTTAAAGATTTATTGAAAGATATAAGTGACATTGACAGAAATTTAAGCGAATATGTTAGGGATGTTATCGAAACGGCAAAAATTAAAAAAGGTTCTGCTATTTACAGGCATGGTTTGTCTGTTGGCATGGCTGCCAAGCTGATGGGTATTTCTCCTTGGGAGCTGATGGAATACATTGGCCATACTAGGCTGGCAGATGAGTTACCTAGTACAGAGAAAACTCCAAAAGAAAGATTGTATGAAGCAAGGAGAATATTTAATCTAACAAAATGAAATCAATAGTATTTGACATAAGCAGTATAATAACTTTGGCAACAAATAATCTGTTAAGGTTATTGGAGCCGTTAAGGAAAAAATTCAAAGGGGAGTTTTATATTCCTTATGGTGTTAAATATGAAATTATTGATGCTCCGTTAAAATCAAGACGATTCAAATTAGAAGCGATGCAGGTCTTAAATCAGGTTGCTCAAGGCAACCTTAAAATTTACGAAGGAGATGGGAAAGTAAAAAAGTTAACTCATGAGCTGACAAATTTGGCAAATAAAATATATTCTGCCAGAAACAAGTTTATTAAAGTTGCACATGTTGGAGAAATATCTGGAATTGCTTTAGCCACTTTATTTAATTCTGAGGCTTTGGTTGTAGATGAAAGAACTACAAGAATATTAATCGAACAGCCAAAGTATCTTGTTGAGCTGTTAAGTACTAAACTGCATACTCCTGTACAAATAAATGAAAAGAATTTACAAGCTTTTCAAAGTAAAATAAAGAAACTGCCTATATTAAGAAGCTCTGAATTAGCAATTTTAGCTTATGAAATTGGGCTATTTGATGAAGTAATAAAAGGTTCTGCAACTTACTTTACTAAACCCAGAAAAGAATTTTTGGATGGTTTATTGTGGGCAATCAGGTTAAAAGGATGTGCTATTTCTACCCAGGAAATCCAGGAATACTTGAAATTAGAAGAGTTTTCCAGATAAAATAGACTTTTATACCAAAAGCTTTATAAATGTAGATTTTACCAAAAAAAGCGTAATTGTTAAGTGGTATATACCGGAGGCAAAAAATGAAGTTAAATAAAATCATGGTTGTTGTTTTTGCTTTAGTCTTAGCTATGATTGCTGTACCTATCGTATCAGCAGCAAGCTATGATATAGTAAAAGTAGAAGTTAATGACCTTGAAGTTAATGATGACCAAACCAGTGTAGATATTGGTGACACTGTTAAAGTTAGGGTTGTTGTAAAGGGAGACGAAAATTTATCTGAAAGTAAAGAAGCTAAAGTCAAAGTAGGGCTTGGCGGTTATGATTATGATGAAATAAAAGATACTACAGAAACATTTACTGTAAAAGCTGGGAAAGTATATCTTAAAAATCTATATTTAGATTTACCAAATGATATGGATCCAGGAACTTATACATTACATGTAGAAGTTTATGATCAAGAAGAGAGAATTTCAGAACAATATACTTTATTTATAGAAAGAGAAAGACACTTAGTTGATTTAGTTGACTTTAATGTTTACCCAAGTAACCCTGAAGCTGGTGAAATGGTAGAAGTTACAGTTAGACTAGAGAATGATGGTGCTAAAAATGAAGATGTTAAAGTTGTTGTAGATGTTCCTGGTTTAGGTATTTCACAAAGAACTTGGATTGATGTTACTTCCGGAAATAAAGAAACCACTAATGAGATTCAATTCAAAGTTCCTAAGAACGCAAAAACAGGAGAATATGAATTAAAATTAACAGCTTACTACAGCAATGATTACAAGTTTGTTGAAAAAACAACTTTTTTGAATGTTATTGGTTCTGAGCCAGAAGTAGTTCAAGACAATGATGATGAAGTTGTTGTTGTTACAGAAAATGAACCAAGTCCAGTTGATAAAGAATTAGTTATTTCAATGGATACTACATCAAAAACAGTTTCAAGCGAAAAAGATTCGATGTTTAAAGTTACATTGGCTAGCTTTGATGCTAAGTTAAGAGCTATTACCTTTAAGGTAAATGGCGCTCAATTGTTTGCAGATGTTAGAGTTGATCCAAGTTTCTTAGAGCTTGAAGGCGGTCAAAAAGCTGAGGCATTAATCTTTGTAAGATTGCATGAAGATGCTGATGTTGGCGCACATACAATGATGTTACAAGTTTTAGACGAGGGTAAGTTATTGAAAGAGATTCAGTTAACAGTTATAGCTGAAGAAGCAACTGGAAATTCAACATTTGGACTTGATGACTCAACATTGAAGATTGCTTTTGTTGGTTTAGTTGTAATCTTAATAATAATTGGTCTTTTGATTGCGTTTAGAAAGGTAAGGCATGATGACTTTCCTTTAGAACCGCATGATGAAAGAACCTATTATTAATTTTTTTTAATTTAATATGAAACTATTAAAAAAGATTGTTAAATATGGTTTGTTCATAGGTACTCTCGGATTTTCAAGTTATTTGAACTTTGGAGAGAATCTTAAAGATATCTATACACAGAAGAATATAGGAAATTTACCTGTTTCTGAGGTTAATCTTAGGGATGTTTATGCACAGGAGGCTATAGAAAAGTTACCTCTCTCTGAGATTAATATGGTCCATAAGATGGATGTGGATTTAGATAATAATGATGATTATATCGTGATTGGAAAATTATTTGATAACCATAGGGATAATAACGGAAAGTTTGTTGGCAAAGATAAGTGTGGAATATTTTTCCTTAAGAATGAGAATAAAAAATTTAAGGTGCATACGCTTGAGGAAAGGCTTGATAGATATCCAGAATTGTTAAATTCTTGGATAAGTACTATAAATGGCCAGAACATTAAAATTTCTATAGATAATCTTGTTAAGAATAGAAAAAAGATAGTCCTTACATTAGAGACAGGTGGCAAAAAACATAAGGCCTATCTTGACAAAAGCAGATAAAGAAGAAAATGGGGGAGAAATTTTTTATTGATGATTTAAAAGAAAAGGAAGAATAATTTTTTTATTCAAACCCAAACATTTATAAATGCCTCAATTCTAACTTATCCTTGACGAGAGAAAGAAGAAAAGGAATGAATTTCTTCTAAAAATACTAAAGATGAAGCCGAAAATATTGCTTCCATCGCTAAAGGAAAAGAAAAGATATTTGGCGTTTGAGCTGGTATCTGAAGAGAAAATTGCTTTTGAAAAAGTAAAGCAAGCTATCCAAATGGAAATAACAAACCTAATTGGAAACTTAGGACTGGCAAAAGCTGGTTTGATGTTTTTAGATGATTGGAAAGATAACAAAGGTATATTAAGAATAAATAATAAAATGGTAAATGAAACAAAAGCAGCATTGACAATGATAAAAGAAATTGATAATCAAAAAGCCATTGTGAAAAGCATTGGTTTATCAGGTATACTTAATAAATTAAGACAAAAAGGAGGATTTTAGAAAAATGCAAGATATGTCACACCAAATGATGGGATATGATAGGACAAGCTTGATGTTTAGTCCTGACGGAAGACTTTTACAGGTAGAATATGCTAAAGAAGCAGTTAAACAAGGTTCAACAGCTATAGGTATTGTATGCAGAGATGGTGTATTATTGGTAGCAGATAAAAGAATTTCTGATAAATTAGTTGTTTCAAATTCAATTGAAAAGATTTTTCAAGTTGATGAACACATTGGAGCTACAGCAACAGGATTTGTTATGGATGGCAGGGTTTTAATCGAGAGAGCTAGAGTTCTAGCACAACAACATACTGTAACTTATGGTGTACCAATTGAAGTTCCAACATTAGTAAAAGAAATATCTGATGTTAAACAATTTTATACACAATATGGTGGAGCAAGACCTTTTGGCGTATCAATCTTATTTATAGGAGTAGATGAAGAACCTGTATTGTATGTTACAGATCCAACCGGGATATTTTTTGAATACAGAGCTACAGCTGTAGGCGAGGATGAAATTGAAGTTAAATCTATTTTAAACAAAGCTTACAAAGAAAATATGACTATTGAAGAAGGTTTAAAGATGGCTATAGGCGCATTAAAGAAAGTTTTAGGAAAAGATTTTGATATTAAAAGAATTGATGCAGCTTACATTAAAAAAAGTGATAAAAAATTCACAAAAGCAGACAGAAAATTATTGAAGTAAAATGGTAGATGTAAATAAGGCAGTAATTGCAAGGTTAACCAAGAATGGTAAAACATTCGAAGTATTGGTAGATTGTGACAAGGCATTAGCTTTCAAGGAAGGCAAGGCTGAATTAGATGAAGCTTTAGCTACAGATGATATTTTTTCTGATGTCAAGCAGGATGAAAAGCCGAGCGAAGAAGATCTTGAAGATGTTTTTAAAACATTGGATATGAAAGAAATTGCTACTGCCATATTAAAACAGGGTAAAATACAATTAACAACAGAACATAAAAATAAATTAAGAGAAGAGTTGAGAAAAAAATTAATAGAAATGATAAGAAAAAATTCTGTAGACAGCAGAACAAATCTTCCTCATCCAAGAGAAAGGATTGAGAGAGCATTTGAAGAAAAAAGAGTGAAGATTGATGAGTTTAAAACTGCTGAACAACAAATGAAAGATATTGCAAAACAAATTAATGACCTCTTACCTTTGAAATTTGAAGTTAGAGAAATTTCAATAAAAATTTCTTCTGAATTTGCAGGTAAAGCCTTTGGTAACCTTAAGCAGTTAGCAAAAGTATTAAGCAATGATTGGTTAGGAGATGGAAGCTTATTGGTAAAAGTAGAAATACCAGCAGGTATGCAACCTGATTTGGAAGATCAACTTAACAAATTAACTCATGGTAACGTAGAAATAAAAGTAATTAATGCGAGGTAAAAATGGGAAATATATTAATAAAAGAAAAACAAATAGTAGTGCCTGGCGAAATTTTGGCAGAAGGTATGGATTTCTTGCCAGCCAATGGTGCGTTTAGAGAGAATGACAAGGTAATCTCAATGAGATTGGGATTGGTAAGTGTAAATGGAAGATTAATTAAAGTTATTCCTTTAGCAGGCAAGTATGTGCCTATGAGAGATGATTTAGTTATAGGAAAAGTTCAAGACATGAATTATTCAAGCTGGTTCATTGATGTAGGGTATGCACAAGATGCCGTGCTAAATATGAGAGATGCCACATCTGACTTTATTGAAAGAGGAGCTGAATTAAGTCAATATTATGATATTGGAGATTTTGTTGCAGCAAAGATTACAAATGTAACAAGATCTAAAATGATGGATATTACTATGAAAGGACCAGGATTAAAAAAGTTAGTCGGCGGAAGAATAATTGAAGTAACTCCTGTTAAGGTTCCAAGAATTGTTGGTAAACAGGGAAGCATGATTTCAATGATTAAGAAATATACTAACTGCCAGATTATTGTCGGACAAAACGGCCGAGTTTGGGTTAGTGGTAAAGATCCAAGTGATGAACATTTAGCAGTTGAAGCTATTTTGATGATTGAAAGATTATCACACATTTCAGGGTTAACTGATAAAGTGAAAAGTTTCTTAGAGAAACATAAAGGCAAAATGGAAGATGTTCAAGAAAATACTAATTTTCAAGGAGAGAGAAAATGAGTTACAAGAGACCAGATAGGAAAGAAGATGAGTTAAGGCCTATGGAAGCTAAAGTTGGCGTTGTAAAAAATGCAATAGGTTCAGCTATGTTTAAGATAGGTAAGACAATTGCAATTGCAGCTGTTTACGGTCCAAGAGAACTTCATCCAAGATTTTTGCAAAATGCAGAAACTGGAATTTTAAGATGTAATTATAACATGATGGCATTTTCAGGTTCTGGAAATAGAGTAAGGCCTGGACCAAGTAGGAGAAGTAAAGAAATTGCTTTGGTAACAACTAAAGCTTTAGAACCTGCTTTAGATTTAACTGAGTTTCCAAAAACAGTTGTAGATGTGTTTATTGAACTGATACAAACTGATGCAGGAACAAGGTGTGCAGGTATTTGTGCAGCTTCAATGGCATTAGCAGATGCTGGACTGAATATGAAAGATTTGGTTTGCGCTGTATCCGGCGGCATGGTTGGAGATGTTCCAGTTGTTGATTTGGATTATGATGAAGAATCTTATGAAGGCGGTGCAGTAGACATACCTATTGCTATGATGCCTAGGACTGGCGAGATTACTTTGATGCAATTAGATGGTGTTTTAAGTAAAGAACAGTTACATGAAGCGATGAAGTTAGCTAAGAAAGGTTGCGAAGATATCTATAATGTGCAAAAAGAAGCCTTGAAAGCTAAGTATAAGGAGGAATAAAAATGTTATCAATATCAAAGAACTATATCCAAGCTTTAGCTAAGAAAGGCTTAAGGGCAGACCAAAGAAAGATGGAAGAGTTTAGAAAACCAATTACTGTTGAGTATGGTATATCTTCTAAATCTGCTGAAGGTTCTGCAAGAGTTAAGATTGGCGATACAGAAGTTATTGCTGGTGTTAAAACTGAAGTTGGTAAACCTTATCCAGACAGTCTTGGAGATGGTACAATTATGGTTAATGTTGAGTTATTACCTTTATCTTCACCAGAATATGAATCTGGTCCGCCGTCAATTGATGCAATTGAGTTGGCAAGAGTTGTAGACAGAGGTATTAGAGAATCTCATGCTATTGACTTTAAAAAATTGTGCGTAAAAGAAGGCGAATTAGTTTGGACTGTTATGATTGATATTTATCCTATTAACGCTACAGGTAACTTGTTTGATGCTTGTGCATTAGCTGCATTAGCTGCATTGAAAGATGCAAAGTTTCCAAAGCTTGAAGGGGATGTTATTAATTATAAGGAAAAGACTGATACACCTATCCCTTTAGAATTTTTGCCTGTAAGTTGTACAATCCACAAAATAGGTGGCAAGTTTTTAGTTGATCCTACAAGAGATGAAGAGTTAGCTTCAGATGCTAGGTTGACTATTGCTTTTACAGAATCAGGTAAGATTTGTGCTATGCAGAAAGGTGGGGATTCTCCTTTTACAGAAGAAGAAGTTTTGAAGATTGTAGACCTTGCTGCAAAGAAAACTGTCGAATTACGGCAGAATCTGTGAAGCCAAAAGATTTATAAATAAGTTAGGGAGAAAGGAGTAATATAATGGTAAAACTAACTAAATATGAAAAAGCAAGATTGGTTGGAGCTAGAGCTTTACAGATAGCTATGGGCGCACCTCTTTTATTAAAGTTTACAAAAGCTGAATTTGAAGAATTACATTATAGTCCAGCAGGTATTGCTAAGAAAGAGCTTGAAAAAGATGTCTTGCCGTTAACCATTAAAAGGCCTATGCCTAAGAAGGTGAAGATAATTAAGCATGAAAGTAAAGCAGATTAAAGCTAGAAAAATTTTAAATTCTCGTAACGAGCCAACTATAGAGGTTATTGTCAACAAAAAATATTCTGCTGCTGCCCCCTCTGGCGCTTCAACTGGTAGTACTGAAGTAAAGGCTTATGCTAAAAACTTGAATGATTCTATTGATTTTATTAACAAAGGCGGGTTAGTTGGGTTGAAATATGAAGAGTTTTCTGATTTATCTTCATTACATACTTTGTTGCCCAAAATTGGCGGCAATGCTGTCATTGCATTACAATTTGCTTTACTTAAAGCAATGAGTGATAATAAGGTTTGGAAGTTTTTGAATCCGCATGCTATTAAACTGCCAATACCTGTAGGCAATGTTATTGGTGGCGGTTTGCATACTAAGAAATTATCTACAGACATCCAGGAATTCTTGTTGATACCCAGATCTAAAAAATTTTCTGAAAATTATTATGTTAACAATTATTTGCACACTAAGATTGGTAAGATGTTGAATGCTAAAAAGATGACTGATGAGGGTGCATGGATTCCTAGCATGAGCAATGAAGAAGTTTTTAGGTTCTTGTTTAATTTTTTGAAGGACAAGAGGAACACATTAGGAATGGATGTAGAGTTTGGTTTAGATATGGCTGCTACTAGTTTTTTCAAAAATAATCATTATGTTTACAAGAACTTTTCTTCTGAGAAAGCTGTTTGTAAATTTTCTAAGAAAGAACAGATTGAGTATGTTAACAGATTGATTAAAGATTATAAGTTAAGTTATTTTGAAGATCCTTTACATGAAAATGATTTTGATGGCTTTTCCAAAGTTAATAAAAAAACATTAGTTTGCGGTGATGATTTGATTACTACAAACTTAGATAGGTTGAAGGAAGCTGTTGAGAATAATTCTATAAATTGTATAATAATCAAACCTAACCAGATTGGTTCTGTTGTTAAAACAAAAGAAGTTGTTGATTATGCGCACAAGCATAAAATTAAAACTATTATTTCTCACCGTTCTGGCGAAACTATGGATACAACTATTGCTGATTTGGCTGTAGCTTGGAACATCCCTTATATTAAAACTGGGATTTATGGCAAGGAAAGAAAAGCTAAGCTGTTAAGGCTGAAAAAGATTGAAGAAGAGATTAATTTTTAGTAAACAAAACCGCTAAAAAAACTTATAAACAAGAACTAATTATCTTATAAACATGGTAGAAGTAAAGATTGGAACTAAAATATTAAGCATAGATGTAAAAGAAAGATTTAAAGAAGAATTAATGGATTTCGGATTAGAACATTTAGCAAGAATCTATCCTAATTATTTAAAAAATGGAGAACAAGAATATAAAGAAAAACAATCTTTACTTGAGAAAAAACTAAAGGATATAGATCACAAAGAAGAAATAACAGTATATGTAATGCCTAATATTGATTCAGATAATTATCCTCAATATAAATTAAATATTACAGAATTAGGAGATTTTTTAGCAGAAAAAGATATTTATTTTCATTTTTTGACATGGGGTTTTATAGAAGCAATTATGAATAAGAATCAAATAAAAGAACTAATGCAAAAACCTTCCATACATAGTGTTGTAGAATGGTATGACTTAAATCCTGATTGCAGTTTCTAGTCTAACATATATGTTGCAAAACTCTTTTCCAATCCTCTATTTTAAACTTTAAGTTTCTTTAAATACTATTTTGTCTTACTACTGTTTTAGTGTTGAAAAACAACCTTTGAGGCAAAAGGCTTTTTCAAACAAAAGGGGGTGTCAAACCATGGAGAATTTGCCTGATTTAGAAAGTATAGAAATCTTAACTTCAGATTTGTTAAGAAGTTTGAGGACAGGGGATTAATATCCTCTGTTTTAAATGCTTGAATTCTCATTAAAGCAAAATAAAGTAACTCTTATAATTCCAAATGAAAAATAACCTTTAAATAATATTAAATCTTCTATTTTTAAATAAAAGTGGTATTGATTATGAAAAAAAGTAAAATAATCATTTTAATAATATTAGCAATAAGTCTCGTTTTTATGTCAGCTTGTAATTTGAAATCTGTTGAGCAAGGTTTACAAGAGCAAGAACAAGTTTCCATCCCTGCTTCACAGAATGAAGCTTCTGGAGGATGTGATAAGATTTGTGATGAATTTGAAAAAAAGCATATAGAAAGTCCTTGTTATAACTCTGATTGTTTAGGAATTTCTGAACCAAATAATGAAGTAGTAATTAATCAGCCACCGCTAGATGCCCAAGGAAGCATAAATATAAACAAAATTAATTCAGAATATAAGATTGCTACAAATAAACCTGTTGGCTGGTTCGTAAATAATCAAAATGCAGATATGCTTCTTTCAGGAGTAGATTTTAATAATGCTGGCTCGCCTTTATTTTTCAATCATCAAGGAGGAATTGCAACTGATGGTCAACACTTTATAGTTGCTGATAGGAATAATAATAGGGTTCTTATATGGAATGAGTTGCCTACTAAAAATGTGCCTCCAGATGTTGTCTTAGGTCAAAAAGATTTTATAACTAATAATCCAGGTAATACTTTGGATAAATTTAACTGGCCTGTAGGAGTTGCTACTGATGGTCAACATCTTATAGTTGCTGATACCTATAATGATCGTATTTTAATTTGGGATAGTTTTCCTACAGAGAATGGGCAAGCAGCAGATTTTGAGATTAAAGGTTCTAATAATCCCGGCTCTAGGGGAACTGTTGGTTGGCCGTGGTCAGTATGGACTAATGGTGAAAAATTAATAGTAACAAGCACTGCATCATCTCAAGTTTTAATATGGAATTCTTTTCCTACTAATAGCAACCAAATGTCTGACATTGTTATAAAACTTGAAGATTTTGGTACGCCCAGAACTATTGGAAGTGATGGCACAAATCTTATTATTGGGGACCATAATGCTTTTAAGCAACAGCCCGGGAATTTTTTCTGGAAAAGTTTTCCAACAAAAGATGATCAAAAATATGATTTCTTTATGAAAACTGTTGCAGGTGCAAATGTTGCAAAAAACGAAATATTTTGGGGGCCTTCATTTACATCAGACGGGAAATTAATTTTAATAAGTGATAAACTTTATGTCTGGGACGAGTTTCCAAAAAATGAAAACGATGCTCCTGATCTTGAGGTTGGTTTAAGCTATGGTTCAGGAAAAGGTTATGATTTTAGTGGAAGTCAAAGTGGAGATGGTTCAGGGATAGCAATTGCAGGAGAAAAAATCTATATCTCTTTATGTAATGGAAATAAAGTTGTCGGTTTTAATAATTTTCCTGAAAGTTTTGACCAAATACCTGATTTTGTCATTGGAAGTCCGGATATAAATACAAACACTTTAGAAACAAAATTTATAATCAGTAATCCTGTCCCATCGACTAATGGTAATAGTTTATTTGTTTCATCTGATTTTGACAGGAAGCTCTATGTTTGGAAAGCACTCCCTGATGAAAGCGGTGCAAAGCCTGATTTTGTTTATGAACTTTTTGATGCACCTTGGGATAATACACTTTATGGGAATATATTGGCTTTGGCAGGAAAGCAGACAGTCTTTGTCTGGAAAAAATTACCTTTAAATGGTGAGCAGCCAGATGTTGTGTTTAAGAACAAGATAGGGAATGTTAAGTTTAGCGAATTAATAGGTGTAGCAATGGACGAGAATTATTTTTATCTTGCTGATAAAGGCAATAATAAAATTTATGTCTGGAAAGGAATTCCTGAAAGTGATTCAGATCCCGTATTTATACTTGAGTGTGAACAGCCAGGAAGGCTTTCAAGTGATGGCAAGCATTTAGTTATGGCTGCAACTGAGAAAGGTCATGGCGGTTCTGTTGTCATATACAATGTTAATGGGCTGCCTAATGTAAAACCAACTATACTAAATGGGATGTTTAATCTGCCTCAAGGGGCATTAGTTTATGATAATCATTTATTTGTTGGGGACACGGGATTTAATATAGTCCATATATGGAAAAATATTGAAGATGCAATATCTGGGAAAGAAGCAGATATCTTTTTGGGAGAAAAAGGGTATTATCCTCAAATAAAGAATGGTAAATTATTTTGGCCTGCAGTTCCTGCATTTGACGGCAGTTATCTTTGGATTGGAGAATTTAAGTTTTCTGAAAGATTGTTGAGATTTAGTGTTAAGGATTAGTCAATTATAAAATATAATTAACTAATGAATTTTACAAGATAAAAAAGCAAGTTCGAAAGAGAGATCTATAGTTCCTAAATTTGTGTGCTACTTGCATTTCCTTTTTTGTCCTTTAATAACCTATTTACTATTTCATCATACGATTCTCTTTTAGTTATCTTAACTTTTTTTAGTTTTGATAATGTTTCACTTGTAAT
>Ga0180009_10000936_pt1 | contig 37165 bp, 31 predicted proteins | sample OS_PC_MetaG_FD_123537 | JGI IMG/M metagenome (GOLD analysis project Ga0180009, IMG submission 123537) | Groundwater microbial communities from the Aspo Hard Rock Laboratory (HRL) deep subsurface site, Sweden - OS_PC_MetaG | ecosystem: Environmental > Aquatic > Deep subsurface > Groundwater... | reverse complement strand
TTCAGCCGATCCTTCGGCCTTTGGTTTCTGTCTCATCGTCTTTCCCTTCCAAGGAAATGATGAGCCACAAACCCTCCTTTAGCAATTTAACCGATCTGTCTCATAGTCGCTGACGGGGAACAGCGAAATAGACGTCTGCCTCTTGCGATGTCACAGGTGTCACCACGCCCTCGATCCTTACCTGTCGTCGAAGTGCCGGCCAGTAAAAGCACAACGCCGCTCCGGGATTGGCGCGCAAGTCGCGGCCCTTCCGACTGTTCAGATTTGTATAGAAGACGAAGCCACGCGCATCGAAGGATTTCAGCAGAACAACCCGGCACGAAGGACGCCCGGAGTGATTGGCAGTCGCGAGCGACATCGCGCTCGCATCGTCGACAAGCGGATTTTCGACCGCATCCTCGTACCAGGCCCTGAACGTCTCGACTGCCTGACGCGGAAGCTCCTGCCCCGGTGTGTTACACTGCAATGGCATGCCGGGACGTTTCCTGATCAAGATGCGCATCAAAACATGATGCAATTAACCTGAGAGCCGGACGCCCTCGCTCGGGTATCTGCAGCGCGCGACCATTGACGGCCACCAATCCGTCGGCCTCGTACTTGCGGCAGACTGCCATCTCTTCGTCCAGCACGCTTTCGCGGAATCCGTGCTTTTGGCTGATCTGCCCCAGATCGGCGTGCATGAAACACATGATATGACTGATAACCTCACCGCGCATGCGATCCATCTTGTCCAGAACGTGACCGCGTTTAACCGGCAAGTGTCCCGATTCAACAGCGTGACTCCACGCGCCTGTTTCCGAGAGGTTCTGAACATAGCCTTCTGGGACACAGGAAATAGACGAACTGCCGACGCCAATGATCGTTGATGGCGTATCAGCCACATATCCCTGGAAGTTTCGCATCAGTGTCTGGTCGTCCAGCGCCTTGGCAAGGCCGTCTGCCGGCAGGGCAAAGTGGTCAAGACCGATGCGCCTGTAACCGCCCGCGATCAGGTCGCCAGCAGCGCGCTCTGCCTGATCGAATCGTGCCTCCAGTCCTGGCAGGGTCTGCTCGTCGATCTGGGTCTGACGCCGCGCAGCCCAGGGAACATGTGCGTAGCCGAAGAGTGCAATACGGTCGGGGCGAAGCGCGAGTGTCCGGGCGACAGTTGTCTCCAAAGTCTCCACGGTCTGGAAAGGTAATCCGTACATGAGATCAAAATTGATCCGGCAGATATTTGCATCCCGAAGGCTGTTGACCACGTCCCTCACCTGTTCGAATGGCTGGATACGATTGACCGCCGCCTGCACCTTCGCATCAAATTCCTGAACACCTAGGGACACCCGGTTGACTCCCAGCGCCGCCAGGTCGCGTGCGCGAGCGAGCGCGAACGTTCTTGGATCGAGCTCAAACGCCGTCTCTGCCTGCGGCGAGACATTAAACAGCTTTCGGATTTTTGCAGTCAGGGTCGCGAGACTGTCATCATTCAAAGATGTCGGCGTCCCGCCGCCCCAGTGGATTGCGTCGACCCGCATGCCAGGCGGGAGGGCTTCGCAAAGAAGTTCCAACTCGCGTTCGAGTGTAGCTGCATAATCGGCAAGTGGCTTTTCCCGTCTCACAAGCTTCATGTTACACGCGCAATACCAGCACACTTCCCGGCAAAACGGCACATGGAGGTAGAGTGCGATCGGTGTGCCAGGGTCGCGTCTGGAAAGCCACTTTCGATAAAGCATTTCATCGGGCGATGTCCCGAAGGCTGTGGCAGGTGGATAACTGGTATAACGTGGAACCCGTGCATTGGCATGTTTCAGGATTGCGTTTGTCATGATGCGACCCCTTCGGAACCTGAAAGACTTGTATTGATCGACCGACTGACCCGAGCGAGGTCGCCTGATGTATTGATGTTGTAAAACGGATCGCGGCCATCCTGAACTGACCAGTCAACGCTGACAGCTGCGCACCGCTCCAGCGCACCATTCAGACTGCGTCGCCCGCTATTGGCGTAGGATTGCAGTGGCCCGAGGCACCTGACCGGCCAGACAGAGCAAACCGGATGTCGGCGCTGCAACGAGGTCGCGACGGCAGGCTGGTCGAATTGCACCGCCATGGCGTCAAGTCGGGTCTTCAGGTCGCAAGGCAAATAGGGCATGTCGCATGGAACAGTGATGACCCGACGCGCGCCAAACGCCACTGCCCAAGCCAGGGCCCCCAACAGTCCGCCGAGCGGACCTTCTATGCGCGGGTCATCGACGACCTCGGGTAGTCTTGCCGGATAAACCTGCCCGGGTTCGCGTACCGACAACCTCGCCGGAATACGCCATTCCGCAACATGGTCGATCGCGTGGTCGATTAGACGGCGCCCATCGAGCCTGATATTCGGCTTGCCGCCTCCGATCCGGCATCCGTCTCCACCCGCAAGGATCACTGCCACGAGCTCAGTCATTGGCAAACCAAGGGCGCGCCGACAATACATCCGCCTCCTTCGGGCGCTCTATCGTCAGATCAAGGTTTCGCAACAGCCCATCGCGGATTGAATAAATCCATCCGTGGATCGCCAAGGACTGGCCTTTTCGCCATGCATCGGTCACGAAGGGATTTCTGCCAATATACTCGACCTGGGCCCGAACATTATGTTCGCACATGACATTTACGCGCGTGTCGAAATCGGTAATGGCGTGAAGGTGCGACTTATGCCGATGCGCCATGTCAGAGATGGGCTGCAGCCAATGATCGATGAGCCCCAGACGTTTCGTCTCAATGGCAGCCCGTACGCCGCCACATCCATAATGCCCGCAGACGATCACGTGCCTGACTTTGAGTATCTGAATCGAATATTGCAGAACGGATAGAAAATTTACATCCCGCGGTGGCGCCAGATTGGCGACATTACGATGAACAAACAACTCGCCCGGATCAAGACCGACAATCTCGTTCGCGGGCACGCGGCTGTCTGAACACCCTATCCAGAGATATTCAGGCGATTGCTGTGCTGACAGTCTTTGAAAATATTTGGGATCAGCGCGCACGCGCGCGCTGGCCCAGTTCATGTTATTGTCAAGCAGTGCCTCGATCATGACGCCTCCGCAAACGGATCCGGTAAGCCTCTGCGAGCGGCCAGCCGACGACCGAGGCTGCGAAGATCCGTTTCGCTCAGGCGCGCGCGCGCAATCGGTAGCACGACAGCATTTTCAACGGCAATATGGCGTTCCTGAGACCGGCAAAAAGGCGGAATGACCTGGGGTGCCTCAACGTATCCAGCGGGACCGCGACGATCATTCAAGGCCGAGGCAATGAGAGACTTGACGGCTGAGGCATCATGCAAATCGCTGGCATGTTCTCCAGACAGCATTCCCAGGACGTTCTCGATCTGGTCATCTGCCTCGCATCGTCGCCGCAGGAGTGGAAACAGGTCATCCTCCTCGTCAATGATGTGGAGCGGCAGATCACTGTCCAGAAATTGCAGAACGTCTCGCAATGCGTCTTCATCAAACGCGACAGTTTTGGCCAGTTCGCGCAATCGCTTGCAGACGGAGCGATGTCGGTAGTGCTCAGCGAAGAACCATACCAGCGGTTCCCGGAGCAACTCCGTCGGCATGGCTTCAATAAAGCCGCCCTTATAAACCGGTTCCATCGGGTTGACCTTTCTCTACCGGATCCGGGCCCCCTCCCCGGCGCGTCAGAATGAGCGTGCGGGTTGCCTTGACCTGTGGAAACTGATTCCTGACCATGGTTTCAAGACAATCCGCGAGTGGTGACGTGCTGTCCCTGAGACGCGAAATCACCTGTGTCCAAGCGTCATCCTTGGCCTCCGTCAGGAAAGAATTTATCGCATCGGACAAGACGCTGGCCGGTGCACATTTCTTGCTTGCCGCCTCAGCATCAATCACTTTCAGAACATCAGGTTTCAGCGCGAAGAGAGCTGCTTGCGGATTGGCGAAGACATCGCCAAGAAGCGCGTAGACGCGTGTGACAGGTGTTTGGTCCGTCTCCAGCGTTCCAAGTGCCGAAATACCGAGAGCCGGCGGCGTTGCGGACGCGCGCTTCAGAAGCGCATCGACATAGCGGGCAGCGGCCAATGTCCAAGCGCGCGCTTCCAGTTGCATTTCGATGTGCGCCGCGACGTGTTCGAACGGCAGGCGCCTGCCATCAACCCGATGGTCCAGCTTGAGTACGTGCCAACCATGTTCTGTCCGGACCGGTTCGTCCGCGAGCTCTCCAGGCTCGAGCGCAAGCAATGCTTGCCAGATTGAGGGCAAGACATCACCCGGGCGCAATTGCCCGAGAGTTCCACCATCACTTCCTGACGGGCAAGCTGACACGGTACGCGCGAGCCCTGCGAACCTGTCCGGTTGCCGGGCAAGCACAGCCAAGAGTTCGTCTGCCCGAGCGCGCGCATTTGTCGCTGCGATATCGTCGCGCTCATCCGGCGCGACCAGAATATGCGACGCTTCCAGCAAGGGCGGGGTCCTGAAGCCGTTGGGCTGGTCATCATATATGCGTCGCACCGCGTCAGCTGGCGGCGCTTCGGCCTCGACCTCTTGGCTGAGGAGCTCGCGGATCAGGGCCTCTTCATCTGTCTCTTCAAGGCCGTCTGCATTGAGCTCAGGCTGTGCGGCAATACCGAGCTGGCGCGCTCGGTCGAGCAAGACAGCCTTGGCGGCAAGCGCTCGACCTGCACGCACACGCGCTTCGGAAAGACTGGCGGCCTGATGGTTCTGCATTTCTGCTGCGAGAAGTGTCTCGGGGACTTCCACGCCATGGAATATGGCTGTTGCGGTGTTGGCCATTATGCACCTCCTGCCCGCTTGCGCGCGGCAATCGCCTGATCCACCTTGATGTCGCGACGCGTACGTACAAGCTGCCAGCCGCGGCGGCCCATATACCAGACCGGCGCAGAAAGCATGTGGACCAGCCGTGTAAATGGAAACACAAGAAATATGGTCAGTCCCAGGAACAGGTGCGCCTTGAAAATCCAGTGAACATTGGCGACATAATCGGCTGCATCGGCCTGAAACGTAAAGATGCCTTGCGCCCAGTACATGAACTTCACCATCTCAGAACCATCAAGGTGATTGGCCGACAATGGAATTGTCGAAAGACCAAACGCCAACTGGAGCGTGAGCAGCGCCAGAATGGCTGTATCCCCAAACGATGAATTGGCACGTATGCGTGGATCAAATACGCGCCGATGGAGCAAGATCAACGCACCCAGGATGGCAGCAGCCCCCGCAACGCCGCCCGCGACCATGGCGAGCACCTGCTTTTGCCCGTGCGTAATACCTATCATGTCGAACACCCAGAGCGGCGTCAGCAAGCCGACGAAATGCCCGCCGAAAATCACAAGAACGCCGACATGGAACAGGACCGAGCCAAGAACCAGTTGCTTTCGTCGCAAGAGCTGAGACGATCCCGATCGCCATGTGTAAGGCTCCCGGTCAAATCGCAACACAGATCCGATCGCGAGAACGGCAAGCGCGATATAGGGATAAAAGCCGAAGACAGCCTGATCGAGCCAGCCGGCTGAGGTAATTGTCGTGACGTGCTCTGGTGCCATGTCGGGCTCCCTCCTGATGGGTCTAGAAGCTGGCCTCGAGGGCCAGCCAGAATTTGGTACGGTCGGCCGGACCGCCGGGCTCGCCATTGAATACGGCGACCTTGCCTTCGAGACTGAAATTCGCGCTGATTGGCAGGCGGGCCAAGGCATCGATCTCGCTGCCGAGATCGTTGGCTCCGTTGTCGGAGGCGAAGTCATGGTAACCGACGACCCAGCTGACCGGTTTGGCATCGGCAATGAACGATGGCGCCTTACCTTTCAGCGTGGCCGATACATCGCGCACACCGGTTGCCGGTGTGTTGAGAAATATATCGGCCCAACCCTGAAAGGCATGCAAAGTCGCAAGCGGCGTCGTAAAACCGCGCCCACCCGCCCCATCGAGAATTTCAACACCCAATGCCCCGGTGAGACCTTTTTGTGTTAGGGAAACGCTCGCAGCCTGGTAGCCGAGATCAGCTGCGGGTCCTGCCCCGTTCCATTCACTCTGGATGGCGGCGTCACCATCAAGCGTGAGCTTGCCGAGATCGGTGTCCCATGACCTTGTCCAGCTGGCGCCCCAGGTCTGGCCAGACGCCGCCGGCGCATTGTCGAAATCAAGCAACAGGCCGTAAGCCGTGACATCGCCAAGCGATGTCTTTGCCGATAACCGGACGATATGCGAGGCGCTATCCCACTCACCGACGGGGCTGTCATCGCCGAACACACGGCGAACCTTGTCGATATAGACATAGTCGACTGAAACGGACTTGGAGAGCGCATGACCGAAGCGAAGCGCATCAAAGGTCTGCTCGTTCTGCCGGAAGCCGACATTGCCCACAAATCGCGCATCATCGAAAATGATGCGCTGACGCCCGAGCGTGACCGAGGTCGCCCTATCTTTCCAGGACACCTGCAGGCGGTTGATCTCCAGTGCCTCCGGATCCGCGACAATCGCCTTGCCGGGAACAGTGTCCACGGTGTCGGAAAAATCGTCACTCAGATGCGCGACACCTTCGACCTCACCGAGGAAGCTCCAGGCGTCACTCGCCTTGTAATCGTAACCAAATCGCCCGCGCACCGTCAGCGCTGTTGTGTCATCAAATCCGCTTTGATCGACCTGTTCGGCCCGCAACCGAATATCAAGGATGGGGCTACCCTCACCTGCTTGCGCAGGTGCTGCGCCAAATACGCAAACAGAAGAGATCGCCGCACCCACCATGAGCGCTGTTCGCAACCTGGACATTAGCCGCGCGCTCCCTGCATTTTGCTCACCATGGCTGCCGCTTTTGGACAACCGTCGGATGGCGCCCCAGGACCAAACGTAACGGGTTCCTCAGCCCAGTTTTCGTCAAGCGCCTCCAGATCATCCGGATCATCCTCAGGCATGGCCAGAAGATCTGCCAGCGCCGCCTTGTCTGCCGCACGATCTGAGAGCGTCATCAGGGCGCCAAAGATAGCGCGATAAGGGCTCTGGCGCTTCTTCAGACGTTCGCCGATGGCTTCGATCACATGGGCCGCCTCGCCGATAAGCGACGCCGCTTCCGAGTCCGGGATGATTGACAGAAACTCCAGGAAGATCGGCAGATAATCCGGCAAGTCACTGACATCAAGTTCAAGTCCATGCGACTTGTAAAGTTCGACAAGGCCAACCATGGCCGGCCCTCGCTCACGGCTCTCGCCATGCACGTGCTCATAGAGGTGCAGGGACAAGGTACGTGACCGGTCGAACTGATCGACATAGATCGCCTGAGCCTCATAGATATCCGTGCTGGCAAGGCTGAGCGCCAGTTTTCGCAAGGATTTAATGATCCGTTCCGGAACGATACCTTCTTCTTGAATGGCATCGACAATTGCGCCAGCCTCTGCCTGCAAGGTGGCATCCGGGTAGGACAGGAGACGCGACAGAGCACGATACGTGATGGCCATGATTAAAGCTCCATTGGGGTTTTGGCTTTGGACCGCTTGTCCCGGCCGAACAGGCCGAGTTCCGTGCGCCCGCCAGAACAGTCATTGCCGAAAGTAAATCCGCACTCACCGCGCATTTCAAATGCATCTTCCTGCGATTCCCGGTGGGTTGTAGGGATGACGAAGCGATCCTCGTAGTTGGCGATCGCCATGTAGCGGTACATTTCATCGATCTGACGGGCGGTGAGGCCCACCTTCTTGGCGGTGGGGTGATCGATCACCCCTTCAATCGTCTTGGCCCGCATGTATTTGCGCATGGCCATCATTCGTTCGAGCGCCAGAACGACCGGTTCTTCCTTGCCGGCGGTCAGCATGTTGGCAAGATAGCGGACTGGAATACGCATGCTGGAAACATCCGGCATATCCGCATCGGTTTCGAGCGCGCCCGCAGCCACGGCCGACTGGATCGGAGAGAGAGGTGGCACATACCAGACCATGGGCAGCGTGCGATATTCCGGATGCAGCGGAAACGCGACCTTCCACTCCATCGCCATCTTGTAGACTGGACTCGCCTGCGCCGCTTTCAGCCAGGCTTCCGGAATCCCATCCAGTCGCGCTTGCGCGATAACAGCCGGATCATTCGGATCCAGGAAAACATCGAGCTGCGCTTGATAGAGATCCTTTTCGTCCGGCGTGCTGGCTGCTGCTTCGATCTTGTCGGCATCGTAGAGCAAGACACCGAGATAGCGGATCCGCCCGACGCAGGTTTCCGAACAGACAGTCGGTTGGCCAACCTCGATGCGCGGATAGCAGAAGGTGCATTTTTCCGACTTTCCGGATTCCCAGTTATAGTAGACTTTCTTGTAGGGGCACGCCGAGACGCACATCCGCCAGCCGCGACACTTGTCCTGATCAATCAGGACGATGCCGTCCTCTTCCCGCTTGTAGATCGCCCCTGACGGGCAGGCCGCCACACATGTCGGATTCAGGCAGTGTTCGCACAAGCGCGGCAAGTACATCATGAAGGTTTGCTCGAAGGCGCCGTAGATAGCCTTTTCCACCCCTTCGAAATTGTAATCTGCACTGCGCTTTTCAAACTCGCCGCCAAGGATTTCCTCCCAGTTGGGGCCCCACTCGATCTTCTCCATGCGCTGACCCGTGATCTTCGATCGGGGGCGCGCGGTCGGGAACGCTTTCATCTCAGGCGCGGTCTGGAGATGCGCATAGTCGAAATCGAAGGGTTCATAATAGTCGTCGATTTCGGGCAGGTCCGGATTGGCAAAGATCTTGGCGAGAATGCGCCATTTTGCGCCCATTTTCGGTTCTATCCGGCCATTCGCCTTACGCCGCCAGCCACCATTCCAGCGCTTCTGGTTCTCCCAGTCTTTCGGAAAACCAATGCCCGGCTTGGTCTCGACATTGTTAAACCAAGCGTATTCAACTCCCTCCCGGCTCGTCCATACATTCTTGCATGTTACCGAACAGGTGTGACACCCGATGCACTTGTCGAGGTTGAGGACCATTCCAATCTGAGCACGGATTTTCATTGTGCGCCCTCCATTTGCGAGGCCGGCTCTTCGAGCCAGTCGACATTTGCCATTTTGCGGATGACCACGAATTCATCCCGGTTTGAGCCAACTGTGCCGTAATAGTTGAACCCGTAGGACAGCTGGGCATATCCACCGATCATGTGGGTCGGTTTCAGGATCGTCCGCGTGACCGAATTATGGATCCCGCCGCGTTTTCCAGTGATTTCCGATCCAGGCGTATTCACGATCTTCTCCTGTGCGTGGTACATGAAGATCGTGCCTTCCCGGATTCGCTGGGATACGACGACGCGAGCCGTCAGTGCGCCATTCGCGTTGAACACCTCCACCCAGTCATTGTCGACAAGGTCTGCACGCTTCGCATCAGTCTCCGACAACCAGACAACCGGACCACCGCGGTTCAATGTCAGCATCATCAGATTGTCGGAATAGGTCGAGTGGATGCCCCATTTCTGGTGCGGCGTGATGAAGTTCAGCGTGATCTCCTTGTTACCGTTTGGCTTGTCGCCCTGGACGAACGTTGTCTTGAGATCGATCGGAGGCTTGTAAACAACAAACCCCTCTCCGAATGCGCGCATCCAGTCATGGTCCTGGTAGAGTTGCTGGCGTCCCGTCAGGGTCCGCCAAGGGATCAGTTCGTGGACGTTCGTATAGCCGGCATTATAGCTGACATGTTCGCTCTCGATGCCTGACCATGTCGGAGAAGAAATGATCTTGCGCGGTTGGGCGACGATGTCACGGAACCGGATCTTCTCGTCTTCCTTGGGCAGGGCCAGATGCGCGTGATCACGTCCGGTCTGCTTTTCGAGCGCATGCCAAGCCTTGACGGCGACCTCGCCATTGGTTTCCGGTGCAAGCATCAGGATCGTCTCGCAGGCGTCGATATCGGAATCGATGCGCGGTTGGCCCTTGGCGACGTTTTCATCGAGCACGCGCCCATTGAGCGAACCGAGATTGGCCACATCATGCGCCGTGTCCCAGCCAATCCCCTTGCCGCCATTGCCAAGTTTTTCGAGGAGCGGGCCGAGTGAAGTGAATTTCGCATAGGTTTGGGAATAGTCCCGCTTGACCACACTGATCTGCGGCATGGTCTGACCGGGGATCGGTTCACTCCCGTCGGTCAGCCAGTCCGTAACGCCCGCTGCCTGGGCAAGCTCTCCGGCAGTGTCGTGCTGTATCGGTGTGAGGACGACATCGGTCACCGCATTGAGCACTTCCGGTGCCACTTCCGAGAACTTACGGGCGAGGCCTTTGAATATCTCCCAGTCCGACTGTGATTCCCATGCTGGATCGACGGCCGCACCCAGGGGGTGGATGAACGGGTGCATATCGGACGTATTGAGATCGTTCTTCTCGTACCAGGTGGCCGTGGGCAGAACGATATCGGAATAGACCGCAGTGGTAGACATGCGGAAATCGATACACACGAGCAGGTCGAGTTTCCCTTTAGGGGCGTCCTCGTGCCATTTGACCGTCGTCGGTTTCACACCGCCGGTCTCTCCGAGGTCCTTGCCCTGCACGCCGTGATCGGTTCCGAGCAGATGCTTGAGGAAATATTCATGCCCCTTGCCCGATGAACCGAGCAGGTTGGAACGCCAGACGAACATGTTACGCGGCCAGTTGGCTTCATGATCCGGATCCATGCACGACATTTCGAGATCGCCGGATTTCAGAGACTTCACGACATAGTCCTTCGGATCCATCCCTGCCTTTTCAGCGAGGGCTGCAATTTCGATCGGGTTCGTTTTGAGCGCTGGCGCAGAAGGCAGCCAGCCCATGCGTTCGGCTTTGGCATTGTAATCGATGAAACTACCGGTCCAGTCGCCCTCAGGCGCTGTCGGTGACAGGATTTCGCCGATAGGAACGGTCTCATAGCGCCACTGGTCAGTATGTGCATAAAAGTATGAGGTCGAGTTCTGTTGACGCGGCGGGCGCACCCAATCGGTCGCAAAGGCAAGCGGCGCCCAACCCGTCTGCGGGCGCAGTTTCTCCTGACCAACATAGTGCGACCAGCCACCACCAGACTGGCCAACACACCCGCACAGGACCAGCATATTGATCACCGCGCGATAGTTCATGTCCATATGGTACCAGTGGTTCATGCCCGCACCGATGATGACCATGGACTTCCCATTGGTCTTTTCCGCATTGGTAGCGAACCCTCGCGCGACCGCGATGACCTGCTCGCGCGGGACTGAGGTGATCGCTTCGGCCCAGGCCGGCGTGTAAGGTGCTGGGTCGTCGAAATCTTTCGCGAGGTGCTCGCCGCCATAGCCTTGATCGACGCCGTAGTTCGCCATCAGGAGGTCATAGACGCTGGCCACCAGGGTTTCGGCGCCGTCAGCAAGCTTCATGCGCTTGACAGGAATGTTGCGGGTCAGCACGTCCGGATGATCGGTGGAGGCAAAGCCATTGCTGGCAGAGTTGGCAAAATAGGGGAAACGGACGCTGGCGACATGGTCCTCGACGCCCTTCAGGCCAAGGCGCAGCTTGATCTCTTTGCCCTTGCCATCGCGTTCCTCAAGGTTCCACTTGCCTGTGTCTCCCCACCGAAACCCGATCGAGCCATTCGGGACAACAACCTTGCCCGTCGTCTCGTCGAGCCCGACTGTCTTCCATTCGGGCTTGTTCTCTTCCTTGAGCGCACCATCGAAATCCGATGCGCGCAGGAGACGCTCAGGCACATAGCCGTCTTCTTGTTCCTGCAGGCGAACGAGTAATGGCAGGTCACTATACTTGCGGATGTAATCGCGGAAGTAAGGTACATCGCGATCACGGTGATACTCTGTCAGGATGACATGCCCAAATGCCATGCCGAGGGCCGCATCCGTGCCCTGCTTGGCCGCAACCCAGACGTCCGAGAATTTCGATGCCTCCGAATAATCCGGGCATATGACCACGGATTTGACACCCTTGTAGCGCGCTTCGGTATAGAAGTGCGCATCGGGCGTGCGGGTCTGTGGCACGTTCGATCCCCAAAGGATAAGGAAGCCCGAATTGTACCAGTCAGCGCTTTCGGCGACGTCCGTCTGCTCGCCCCAAGTCTGCGGGCTTGCCGGCGGAAGGTCGCAATACCAGTCATAGAAGGACCCGGTTACCCCGCCGATAAGCTGGAGGTAACGCGCGCCGGCCGCATATGAAACCATGGACATGGCCGGGATCGGGGAAAACCCGAATACGCGGTCAGGTCCCCACTTCTTGATCGTGTGCGCATTGGCTGCCGCAATAATCTCGTTGACCGTCTCCCAGTCTGCGCGCACGAACCCGCCAAGTCCGCGCCGCGTGACATAGTCGGCGCGTCTTTCCGGATCGTCCTGGATCGACCTCCAGGCAGCAACCGGTTCCATTGTCTTGCGGGCTGCACGATAGGATTTCAATAACCGTGCCCGGATCAGGGGATACTTCACGCGATTGGCCGAATAGAGATACCAGCTATAGCTCGCGCCACGCGCACAACCTCGGGGTTCATGGTTCGGCAGGTCATCGCGTGTCCGCGGATAGTCTGTCTGCTGAGTTTCCCATGTTACGATGCCACCCTTGACATAGATCTTCCATGAACACGATCCGGTGCAGTTTACGCCGTGAGTCGAGCGCACAATCTTGTCGTGGCGCCAACGATTGCGATAGGCTTCCTCCCAAGAACGATCCTCGTCATTGAGGACGCCGTGTCCGCCCGAATAGAGCTCGGTCTGCCGCCGGAAAAATGTCAATCTGTCGAGTGTGTGGCTCATTTTTCAGTATCCTTTTAGACAGTCGCCGCAGGGGCAGAAGTGGAGATGGTCGCGCGCCCGCGTTCGATGTCGTGCAAGAGGCCACCCTTGCGGGTGTACACACGCCAGGTCAGGACGAGACACGAGACGTAGAAGACCAGGAAGCAGATCAAGGCCGGCATAGCGCTGCCGCTCGCTGAAAGGGACGTGCCAAATCCCATTGGAATGAAGAAGGCGCCGTAAGCTGCAATGGCCGAGGTAAAACCCGTGATCGCAGCGCTTTCCTTGTCCGACTGACGGACGAGTTCGTCGGGCGACAGGTGCGGCTCAAGGCGCGCCACTTCCTTGCGCATAATGACGGGGATCATCTGGAAAGTTGAGGCATTGCCAACCCCAGTTGCAAAGAACAGGAACATGAAGCTCGAAAAGAACCCGGCAAAACTTCCGACTTGCAGGGATGCCATGACGCCGAGCGTGCCGAGTGCCATCGCAACGAAAACCCAGACCGTTACACGCCCCCCCCCCCATCGGTCGGATATCCATCCCGTGAAGGAACGCGACAAGGCGCCGACCAAAGGCCCGAGGAAGGCAATCTGCAAGACGTTGACGTCCGGAAACTGCGTCTTTGTCAGCAGGACGAAGGCCGCCGAGAAACCGATGAAGGAACCGAACGTGCCCGTATAGAGCCAGCACATGAACCAGGTATGGGCTCGTTGGAATATCACAGACTGTTCAGCAAAGGAGGCCTTTGCCGAAGCCAGGTCGTTCATGCCGAACCAGGCAGCGAAGGCTGAGGCAATAATGAACGGAACCCAGATAAAGCCTGCGTTCTGGAGGAAAATTTCCTCGCCAGTGCCGGTCACGATCGGGTCACCGCCAAGGACACCAAACACGCCCATCGTAATGGCGATGGGCACAAGGAATTGCATGGCGCTGACCCCGAGATTGCCGAGCCCTGCATTGAGTGCGAGCGCATTGCCCTTCTCCTTCTTGGGGAAGAAGAATCCAATGTTTGACATCGAGGAGGCAAAGTTGCCGCCACCGAAGCCGCAGAGTAATGCCAGTACCAGCATGATCCAATAGGGCGTATCCGGATTCTGGACCGCAAAGCCGATACCAAGCGCAGGCGCCAGAAGTGACCAGGTGGTCAGGGTGGTCCAGAGCCGTCCACCGAAGATCGGCACCATGAAACTGTAGAATATACGCAGCGTGGCACCAGACAGGCCTGGCAATGCTGCGAGCCAGAACAGCTGGCTGGTCGAGTATCCAAAACCAATCTGCGGCAGTTTGGCAACCACAACCGACCACACCATCCAGACCGAGAAGGACAGGAGCAAGGCCGGGATCGAGAGCCAAAGATTGCGATTGGCAACTTTCTTCCCGGTCTCCTGCCAGAAGGTCTCATCCTCCGGGCGCCAGTCAGTAATCAGTTTTGGCGAAAGCGCCTTATTCGCCGCAACATCGTGAAGAGGCTGCATTTCCGGTAGCTGCGGCAGTTGATCAAGGGCCGCTCCCGACGCCTCGCGCTCCATCCGCTGGATTGCCAGATGCATCCATATGAATGAACCAGACACCAACAAGAACAGCGCCATGAACGAACTTGTCCACACGCCGGTCAAATCGTTCAGCATACCGAATGCAATCGGGAGGATGAATCCACCCAGTCCCCCGATCATGCCCACAAGGCCACCCACAGCGCCAACATCCTTGGGATAATAGATCGGGATGTGCTTGTAGACCGCCGCCTTGCCGAGACTCATGAAAAAGCCAAGCACAAAGATCAGGACAACAAACGCGGCAGGACCCATGGCCAACCGAAACGTGATCGGACCGTTGACGCCATCGACGATGTAGGAGGTTGGGGGATAGGACAGGATGAAGGTAACAACCATCGACACAAGGAAAGTCCAGTACATCACCTTGCGGGCACCGACCTGGTCAGCCAGATGGCCGCCATAGATGCGGAAAATGGAAGCCGGGATCGAATAGGCTGCAGCCAGCATACCCGCCGTCCTGATGTCAAAACCGTACACGCCGATGAGGTAGTGGGGCAGAGACAAGGCGAGCGCGACAAACCCACCAAAAACAAAGAAATAGTAGAGTGAAAAACGCCAGACCTGGACATTGCGTAACGGTGCGAACTGAGAGGAGAAACTGCGCGGCTTGGCACCCGACCTGCGCCGTTCGGCGAGGTCTGGGTCATCCTTGGTGAAGGCAAAGAAGATGATGGCCGTCACTGCCAGAGCAATTGCCCACACCGTCGCCACGCCCGTCCAGCCGATCGACGCCATCACGATTGGCGCGGCAAACTTGGTTACAGCCGCACCGACATTGCCCGCCCCGACGATACCGAGCGCCGCACCTTGCTTCTCGATGGGAAAGAATTTCGATACGTAGGTAATCGATACGGCAAATGACCCGCCCGCCAGACCAATACCCAGCGCGGCGATCAGGAATTGGGGATATGTCTCGGCAAAGGTCAGGAGCCAGGTCGCCAGTGCAGACAGCAGCATGACGATGACATTCACGATGCGGCCACCATACTGGTCGGCCCAGATACCCAAAACCAGGCGCGACAGCGAGCCGGTCAGGATCGGAGTCCCCACGAGCAAGCCGAACTGCGTTTCCGTCAGGCCAAGATCCTTCTGGATCTGGATGCCCAGGATCGCGAAGATGACCCATACAGCGAAGCAGATCGTGAAGGCGAAAGTCGTGAGACCCAGTGCTGTATTGGCACCAGGGGCCGGCTGGGTTTTGGAATCTGTCATATCGGTCCCCCTCAGATCGGTGATGAAAATCCAGACCGAGACGTGGCACTGCTCCTGTTTGGATGCCTTGATATTTGCGAAGTGGTGGGGTGTCGTTTGTCCGAATGTCCGGCCAAATTGAGATCAATCTTTTCAGAACTGATCAGTGCATCGGGGCGCCTTGAGAATGCACTCGGAAAGACCTGAACCTTTCGGGATCGATCCTTGACATTTATCAATCCGGTTTCTAAGAATTCTCTCATGCATTGGCAGGAGGTTGGCTTACCTCTGTCGATTTTCAGACCTTTCACGCGCGACACTCACAGGAAGCTGCATGACGCTGAAACCTACAGATATTGTGCGCACGCGCGAACTCGCCTTCTTCAGAGCCGCAAGTGACGAAACCTTTGACCGCGTCATGTCAGGCGCGTTCCTGCAGCGCTTTCCCTCTGGAACAACATTGCTTTTGGAAGGCGACAGCGTCGACTTTCTCTACGTCCTGCTCGATGGCTCGGTCGAACTCGGTGCCGGCTGGAAGTCGAAGGATACCACGCTCGCAATACTCAGACCCGTATCTACCTTTATCCTGGCAGCTGTCGTTCTTGAGTCGGACGCCCTGATGTCGGCTGTCACGCTGGAGCGTTCTGAAATCCTTATGGTGCCCGGCGAATCGATCCGGCGCGCCATGAGCGATGACCCGGTCTTCGGTTTTGCAATCTCGGAAGAACTCGCTGGCTGCTATCGCGGACTGGTACGCTCGATCAAGAACCACAAGTTGCGCGATTCGACCGAACGACTCGCGAACTATTTGATGACTCAGCGCGCCCGTCAGGGCGAGACGGACGAAATCACGCTACCTCATGAAAAGCGAGTGCTGGCTGCCCTGCTGGGAATGTCTCCCGAGAACCTGTCGCGCGCCTTCGCGAAACTGTCGGCTCAGGGCGTAGCGGTTGACGGTGCCCTTGTGCGTTTCAGCAAAGTGCAGGCGCTCGAGCGACTGGCTCGGCCGAGCCCGCTCATCGACAATCATTTTGCCCAGAGCCGCAGCCAGCTTGGCAAGGCCAATACCGAACGCCAGCAAGGTGTGTTGAACGACCCCCAAAACCGCTAACCCCCCGTTTGTGCGAGGTTTCGGATGTCACCCGGATTTGCGGCGTGCAGATCGTGCGACAGGCTTTTGCCGCCAAGCGCCGAGACAATTATATCCTGAAGCGCCTCTTTCTGATCATCCCTTTCAAGAAAGCTGCGTAGATCGTGTCCGCCCTGACCAAACAGGCAGAGGCGAAGCTGACCGCGAGCGGTTATTCTGAGGCGATTGCAGCCATCACAGAAACCAGGCGCGTAGGGCGCGATCAGTCCGATCCACCCTGCATGATCAGGATGGGAAAATTCTATCGCCGGGCCATCATCAATGCCGCGCTCTCGGGGTTGCCAGCCATGTTGAAGGAGCCAGTTGCGCAACGCTGTATCGCTGACATGCTGATCCTGGAAAAAGGCAGCATTATCACCTGTCCGCATCAATTCAATAAACCTCACGGAGATCCGACGATCCCTGACAAAATCAGTCCATGCCGAAAAGTCATCCTCAAGTCCGTCGCGCAGCAGAACCGCGTTGACCTTGACGGTCGACAGAGGCAAAGCCTGCGCCCTGTCGAGACCGGACATTACGTCGTCGAGCCGGTCATGTCCCGTGATCCGGGCAAAGGCATTCCGATCGAGCGCATCAATGCTGACATTGAGGTGGGTCAGACCAGCCGACACCCAGTCATCCACATGGCGCGCCAAATTCCAGCCATTGGTCGTCATGGCGACCTTGTCGACTTGGGGTTGGGCAGAGACCCTTGCAATTATTTCGGTCAGGTCCTTGCGCACGCTGGGTTCACCGCCGGTCAGACGGATCTTGCGTAATCCGAGTTCAGAAAAGGCACGCGCGAGACGTTCGGTCTCGATCGGCGAAAGAAAGTCCATGGCACCTGTTTTCTTGTAGCCATTCGGAAGGCAATAGGTGCATCTGAAGTTGCACACCTCCGTAACCGATAGCCGCAAATAGCGGAATCGGCGTCCGAAAGCATCCGTCGCATCGCGAGCGGTCAGTGTCATCGCGGGCTCCTTTCCAAGCGCGGGAGGCGACACGGTTTCCCAATGCCACCCTCGGCCAGGCCGCCATGGCGAATGCTTTAGGCGGACGGGCTCGGAGCGAATTAAATCAAGGTTATGAGGGTTGCCGCACCTTGTCGTTGACTGGGCGCGCGACAACAGTTGATGTCCATCAAGCTTGGGCTGCCTGAGGATCAAGCCGCGTTCGATTGCCGCGGCATTAGCAGGCGCGGACCGTAGACCAGACAAAAGCCTGCTAACGCCCCAAACCAGATCAATGCCGCGACAGGGTTGAGGCTCGTCTGAAACGATATCGGCAGGAAAGTTGCTCCGACCCTGAGAAGGGCGGCCAGATTGATCAGAAAGTATATCATAACGGTCCCAGATCCTGCCACAAGCGCGCGTCCCGTATGACCGAGACTTGACCGCGTCATAACCGCGAGTGTCATCACGCCGATGGCCCCGGCACCTGCCGCATGAATCCCTGCTACACGCGGCACTATCTCCGGAACGATGCTACCCAGTCCCAGCAAGAGCAACGCCACCGCAGCCCATGCATACCCGACATGCAGGATCAAGACGAGCGGCTCGGCCAGGCATGCGTAGCCTCGCCAGCGTGCAAGCCGCAGGACGCTCAACCCGCCCGCCAGGATCATTCCAGCGGCCGCAAACTCGTGATCACCCGCAAAAACCCACGCCGCAAGCGCTACAAGCGAAAAAACCAAAACAGCCGCGTCGAACCTGCCATAGGCCACAGGTGGGGGCGCACCGCGCCTGGCAAGCCAGTTGCGGGTGAAACTCGGTGTGATGCGCCCGCCGATCAGCATGATCATGAACAGAAGCGTCGCCAGACCGCCATCGATCGCGATGCGGGGCAGTCCGCCCGATGACAGATGCAGATAATGAAACCCGGCATTGGCCAGGGCAAGCGTGGTGACCGCAGCAGCCACCTTGATATTTTTTGTGTTACGCCCTGCAATGACTTCACGCCAGACCAGTGCGGCGAACAGGAAAAGAAACGCCGCATCGACCGTCGCCCCGATCCAGGCCGGATCGGTCTGTACGAACAGGGCGACACGCCCTGCGACCCATACCAGAACCAACACAATGAGCGGTGTCCCGCAGACAGGCAACCGGCCCGTCCAGTTCGGGATTGCGGTCAGCAGGAATCCGGCCACCACAGCGGCCCCATAGCCGAACAGCATTTCATGAACATGCCAGACAAGCCCTGCCTCGAATGGCAACGCCCCGGGCCCGAATGAATAGGTCACAATCCACAAGGGAACAGACACGGCCGCCCAAACAGCGCCCAGCAGGAAGAAAGGCCGGAACCCGAAGCTGAACAGGGCGGGCCCCGTATAGGCCCGAACCTGCTGGGCTGTGCTTGCCATTTCAATACCTCCGGTGGTCAGTCATCATCCGCATTTCGAGTGACCGCATTCGAGACATGTATCACACCCTTCCTTGCGTACGAGCGCCTTCTGCCCGCACTTTGGACAGCAACTGGCCGATGTATCATGTGCAACATCCGTGGCTGGGACTGTGTGTCCGAGATGCTCCGCCACGATCCGCCCGATGGCTGCGGGCAGTGACGGAACATAGCGTCCATCCATGAACGCGCCGCCTTGCGGGTCGAACACGGCCTGCAATTCTTCGGCAACAAAGCTGACATCTCCGCCACGCCGGAACACGGCAGAAATCATGCGTGTCAGAGCGAGCGTCCACGCATAGTGCTCCATATTCTTGGAATTGACGAATATCTCGAAGGGCTGGGTGCTCTGCCCCTCCTCGGAATCGTTGATCGTTACATAGACCGCATGAGCAATGGGCGGCCATTTCAGCTTGTAGGTCGCGCCGGTGAGACGCGCTGCGCGTGGCAGCAATCCTTGTTCGCCCAGCGGGCTTGCGACGGAATCGATCATGCTCAGAACGGATCCCGTGATCGCATTGGGCCGGTATGTCGTCAGCCCTTTGCAGCCAAGACGATATCCGTCGAGGTATATGTCCTTGAAAGCATCGAAATCGATTCCGGCCGGACAATTGACCGTCTTCGAGATCGAACTGTCGACATGGCGCTGGGCCGCGGCCTGCATGCGCACATGATCGGCTGGCGCAAGCGTCTGTACACTAACGAATATGCCTTCCGGTGGCGATACCTCGCCATGCAGACTCTTCCACAGCGCCAGCGCGTAGTCGGTCACGGCTTCGTCACGGGTCGAACCATCTGCCTGCTTGACCTTGCGCATATAGGAAAAGGCGAATACCGGCTCAACGCCCGAAGATACATTGTCGGCCAGAAGCGAGGTCGTCCCCGTCGGGGCGATTGATGTCAGGCACCCGTTGCGCAGACCATGCGCCGCAATGAGCGAGCGGGTCTCGTCATCCAGGCTGAGCAGGTTGGGACGGTCAAGGATGGCGCAATCGTAAAGGGGGTATGTCCCTTTTTCCTCGGCAAGTCTGGCGGACGCACGATAGGCTGCGCGCTTGATTGCTCCAAGCCAGATGTCCGTTTTTGCCAATGCCTCGGGCGATCCATAGGTCGCGCCGCAGAATATAAGCGCATCGGCAAGTCCAGTAATGCCAAGTCCGATCCGCCGCTTCGATTTCGCTTCGCTTTCCTGCGCGGCGAGCGGAAAGCGGGAAATGTCGATCACATTGTCAAGAAATCGGACCGCTGTCTCCGTCAGGTGCTCAAGCTGGTCTACGTCCAGTGCTGCCTCCTGCTCGAACGGCGCACTCACCAGACGGGCGAGATTGATCGATCCAAGCAGGCAAGCCCCATAGGGTGGTAACATCTGTTCGCCACACGGATTGGATGCCGAGATGGTCTCGATGTCGGCCAGGTTGTTTTCCGCATTCACCCTGTCAACGAAAATGACGCCCGGTTCAGCCGCATCATGCGTTGCCTGCATCAGGCGATCCCAAAGTTCGCGCGCCGCCACGCTGCGATAGGATGTTCCCGCATGCTTGAGAGTCCAGTCACCCCCAGATTCAAGCGCCTGCATGAAGGCATCGGTGACGAGCACGGACAGGTTGAAGTTTCGAAACCGTTCTCCGTCGCGTTTGGCATCGATAAACATTTCAATGTCGGGATGGTCGATACGAAGGCAACCCATCATCGCGCCCCGTCTTTGTCCGGCGGACATGATCGTCCGGCACATCGCGTCCCAGGTGTCCATGAAGCTGAGCGGTCCGGACGCGTGAGCGCCAACACCCAGAACCGGCGCGCCAGACGGTCGGATGGTCGAAAAGTCCATACCGACCCCGCCGCCCTGCTGCATCGTGATCGCGGCTTCACGCAGATGTTCGAAGATGCCGGGCAGATCGTCAGGAATAGTGCCCATCACGAAACAATTGAAAAGAGTCACATTCCGGCCGGTCCCGGCACCAGCAAGAATGCGGCCTGCCGGTATAAACTGGAAATTGGTGAGCGCGTCGCGAAACCGGGATGTCCAGACCTTTCGCTTCGCAGGCTTTTCGGCTTTGGCGACGGCTCGCGCAACGCGCTCAAGCGTCCCCGCAAGATCACTATCGTCACCCGATGCGGACCGAAAGCGGTATTTTTTATCCCAGATTTCTTCAGCGAGCGGTGTATCGAAGGGCATGAGCATCATCCTCTTGGTTCCAGGTGCAACAGACTCACGAACCTGCCTGATTCGGCGCGGCGTGCTGGAGGGTGCGCAGCCCACCCCTCCCCCATGCAAATGTCAGCTCCATGTTTGATCTCGATCAGTTGCCCCGTCGCCGATGAAGACGCACGTCAGAAATCAAGCACGGTCACCACCGCGCCTGGCAGTACGGCTGGCGCGCCCGCTTCGCGGCAGATCAGGATATTACTAAGAGCAAGTGTCATCTGGCTGGAGGTATCCTGCGAGGCGGAAAGTGTGACACCCGCCTCTGTCCCGATCGCGCGAAGAAACGTTTCGCGATCGCCCGTCTCCGGCAAAGCATCCAGACAGCGACGAGAGTAAAAGACGAGCGCTGACATCGGATTTCCGCCCGACAGGCCCGCAAGGAGCGGCGCGAGGAACAGCCTGGCGGTGACGAGCGCCGACGTCGGATTGCCTGGCAGGCCGAGAACCAGTCGCTGTCCGACCTTCGCTAGCCAGACAGGTTTGCCAGGCTTGATCGCCACTTTCGGAAACACGTAGTCAAGCTTCTCGCTGAACATTTCACGGGAATAATCTTTCTCGCCCACCGACGCACCGCCGATCACCACAACCAGATCGGCGTCGGCGAGCGCTGAGCTGGCCGCTGGCCTCAGGATGTCCCGGTCATCTGGCAGACGAAGAGATCTCAGAACCTGAGCGCCACATCCCTCTGCGAGGCTCCGGACGGCGAACGAAATGCTTTCGGGAATGGCGCCCGCGCGTTCGTGGGCCTGGCCGGGCGCGGCCAATTCATCGCCGGTCGCCAGAATGACGAGACGCGGAGCACGGAAGACCTCCACATCCCTCCGGTCGGCCGCCGCTGCGCTGGTCATCGAACGCCAGTCAAGCCTGTGCCCGACTGGCAACAGGATATCTCCCTGCCGGAAATCAGACCCTGTCTGGCGGATATGACGTGCCGGACCGTAAGAGCGCACGACACGCGCAATATCTCCGTCCCGTTCAATGTTTTCCTGAACAATCACCCGGTCTGCCCCCTCAGGCACAGGCGCCCCTGTGAATATCCGGCACGCGGTGCCGGGTGTCAGTACGATGGACGGATCCGATCCCGCAAATGATTCCCCGCCTACTGGCAGGCTGAAAGGGACAGCCTGCGTATCAGCGTCCCGAACCGCATACCCATCCATGGCTGATACGTTCTGAGCCGGCATGCTGGCACGCGCAATGACCGGTCCGGCCAGGGTCCGCCCGGCGGCCTGCTCAAGTGGCAGGCGCTCGGACCCCAGTGGCAAGGCGAGCGCAACGATCCTCGCTGCAGCCTCTTGGAACCCGATCATGGCGCATCGTCCGCAGCGGTCCAGTCACCCGATTTCCCATCGCTTATCGCCATCATGATGACAGCCCCCTTCGGTGGGAGATTTTCATGGACAGGGTTGAAAGCAATTAGACAGCGTCGAATCTGCCTGCCCGCCGCAACACGCTGCGCAGATATAGCTCTCTCGCCCAAATCCGCCCTAAGCCAATGCCCCTCAGTGTCGAGATGGACCAGGCCGGTCATGGGCATATCCCCCGATAGCGTTCAATCTGCCCGACCAGCGAACACGGCCGGTAGCGACTGTTCAGCTCGAACGCAAAAACATGGTCCCACGCGTCCCGGCACGCGCCGGTCGAGCCTGGCACGCAGAAAATGAACGTCTCGCCGGCCTGTCCGGCAAAGGCGCGCGACTGCAATGTCGAAATCCCTACCGTGCCCAGGCTGACATGGTGAAACACTGTCGAAAAACCATCCATCTCGCGGGAGAAAAGCGGGCGGATCGCTTCTGGGGTTACATCCCGCGGCGAAAAACCCGTACCGCCCGTCGTGAGAATGACATCAATGCCCGGATCCGCCACCCAGCGCGCCACCGTTTCGCGGATTGCGCTGACCTCATCCTTCACAATCTGGCGGGCGACGATTGTGTGACCGGCCGCACCTGCACGCTCGATCAACAAGCCACCAGAAGTGTCCGTCGCCTCGTCGCGCGTGTCCGAGACCGTCATCACGGCAAGGTTAAGCGGGTAGAATTCCAATGTTTCATCAATTCTGGCTTTGGTCATGATTCCATCTCGTTCGGTCGTATTGATCTCTTTGGGTGGGCTCGATCCAGCGGGATCCAAACGCCCCCTCTTCGCGTTTCCAGAATACGGCATCAGTCTTGAGCCGGTCCATCAGGTAGTCTGCAGCGAGAAAAGCGTCACGCCGGTGGTCGCTGGCGACAGCGACAAGCACGATGGTTTCGCCGGAAAGAATTACGCCGCAGCGATGCACTACTGTCACTGCGCGCGCTGCGAACCTGTCGGCGCCAGCCTGCGCGATCTGGTGCAGAGAAATTTCGGTTAAGCGTGGATGCCACTCCAGCACGAGCCGGTCCAGTGGTTCGCCGCCTTTGGTTTCAGGCCGCGTGATGCCCTGAAAAGAGACGATGGCACCGGCACCCATTGCCGATACAGAAAACCGCGCGAGCGCGCCTGCTACGTCGAACGTCTCTTCCGTCAAAATCGCGCTGACCGGAACGGTTCCCGGCAATTGTCTCATCGTCATCCCCTCATCGCAATGCACCATGGGCACCAGGCAAGGCCGCGCCGATCGTGACCGCACTGACGATCAACAAGACATAGTGGCCCATCTGTACCCGGTTGAGCGTTCGCACAGGATCAACAGCGACGGCCGCCTCGAACCAATTGTGTAAAAAGAGGGGTTCGAAGACGAACAAGACCAGCGAGAAGATCAGCCAGATCGCGACCATCGCGTGCATCCACCAAAACCCTGGATCAAGGAACCGGCCCCAAGCCGCAAGGGAATGGGTCATATAGAAACCCGTCAATCCCGCCAGCGTCACCGACAGCTTGGCCTGCCAGGAAAAAGCCGACTCCACGCGAGAAAACAGATCGGCCTGATCTGTTGGTGCCACAAATTTTCGAATGCCCGGCAAGAGCACCAAGGTTACGAATGACACGCCGCCAATCCAATGAACAATTGCCAATACATGCAAGACCCGGGCAATACTCATGTCCAGCATGGCTCTGTCCTCAACCTCCCGACAGGACGCTCATGAACATCAGATCGTCTCCAGGCATGACCCTGTGGTCTTCCATAACGATCTTGTCATTGACGGCGGCGCGAATGGTCTGGTCGAGAATGAGCTCAGTCTGGCAGGCTTCCGCAATTTCCTGGCGAATATCCGAAACACATAGCCCGGACGCAGGAACCGCTATATCCGTCGTCTTGCCAATTGGATCCGAGATTTTACCAAAAAAGCTGATTCTCATTCTCTTACTCTTTCACGCGGCACAACGACCAGTTCCGAAAAGGATACCAAAGACCATTTCTAAAGAAGGTCTGCCTCAAGTGTTCAATTTGGCGCCCGAGTGCATCGACATTTTATCATGCCCACCAATAGTCGCGGAAAACTTGCCGACGTATGACATCCATCATTCGCCCGCCCGATTTTTGCAGGCCACGAGCCAAACAAAAGTATTAGGCGCACGGCGAGACCACGGAAATTGCGTTTCGTGAGTTCGGGCTTCGCCTCGCACTGGAAAACTCTGTCCTGCAGGATAACGTCCCGATATTTAAACCACGCTATCTGTCGTCCGCTATTACAGGGACCGGTATAGTCAGGGGGGTATTGTCAGGGGAACCGGTCTTGAGGCGACATATCCAGGCGTCTAGCTTCAGGAAATGGCCAAGAACCCGTTTCGTTACTTCAAGACTTCGCCCGAAATCATCCAGCTAGGCGTGCTGATGTACGTCCGATTTCCGCTCTCGCTTCGGAATGTCGAAGACCTTCTCCACGAACGCGGCATTGATGTCTGTCACGAAAGCGTCCGCCTATGGGTCGACCGGTTCGGGACTTATTTCGCTCACAAGATCAGGAAGCGGCGGGCCGAAGCGATGCGCCGGAGCCCGCAATGGCAGTGGCACCTGGATGAGGTGTTCGTCAAAATCCGGGGCGAGCGACACTATCTCTGGCGCGCTGTGGATCATGAAGGGGAAGTGCTGGAATCCTATGTCACGAAGAAGCGGGATAAGGCTGCTGCATTGAAATTCCTAAAGAAAGCCATGAAGCGGTACGGGAAACCGCATGTCGTGGTGACGGACAAATGCCCCTCCTATCGGGCCGCGATGAAAGTCATCGGAAATGAGAGGCGCCAGGAAACAGGACGCCATCTCAATAATCGCGCCGAGAACTCTCACTTACCATTCCGAAGGCGAGAGCGGGCCATGTCCCGTTTCCGGCGGATGCGAAGTCTGCAGAAGTTCGTCTCAATCCATTCGTCAGTGTACAATCACTTCAACTTCGAAAGGCACATCAACTCCCGAATACGGTTCAAACAGAAACGAGACGCCGCTCTTCGCGAATGGCGCGACCTTCTCGTCGCCTAGCACCTGCTCGTCCGCGAATTATGGAGACGGGTTCGCATTAGCCTGACAGCACCCTCCGAAGGTCGGGACCTCGTTTTCTTCACCGCCCTTGAGCGCATGGCGCGGATCGCGTGGTGGTAGTTCAGCAAGCACCGCCCTGGCCATCTCAGCGCGGCGGCGGGCCTCGGCAAGCGTCACGGCAGGATACGAGCCCAGCCCAATCTCAGGCCGCCCGCCCTGCCAGCGATACCGGAACAGCCATGAGCGAGCCGCCGCCGTTGTAACCTGCAAGTACAGACCCCCACCGTCGGCGAGCATCTGTTTGCCCTTGGCGGCCTTTATCTGGTTGGCTGTAAGACGGTTCAATGTGCGCGCCATGCCCTGCCCTTTCGGTCAGGCGCACTGGAGCCCTTCCAGCTACCCATCCATTTACCCATCCTTTATAGCTGGTTATGGGCGGTCTGTCATGGACAAAGGCGGAAAGGCGATCTGTTAGATCACTATATTATATGGGGTTTTGCGGTTATCGGCGGTCAGGCATGGAGGAAGGTGCGGCGGGCTTCCTCTCCGCCATTACATTTATTTTATCTGTAGTATTTGTTGGGTATAATTTTCGCTGGTGTTTTCCAACCCCGCCACCTACCCCGCCATGTGACGCACGAGAGACCAAAGTTATATTCGCCAGGCAGACACTCCGGCGCCTTCGATGTCTCGTGCTCCGATCAGGTAATCCTCATCCGTCTCCGGCGCACCGACAAATGTGAGGTCAATGACATCCGGGCCGTAATTGAAGGCAAACTGGATATTCCCGGCGCGACGAAGACGAATATCACGCCCGGTCTCGCGAACCTCCAGTTTCGCCTCCTGGCAGAGCTGACGAAGCACATGCATCAAGAGCGGCTCATCCGGCCAGCAAGCGAGATAATGCACCCGTCCGTTCCGAAGCCAGGCCGATTCGCTATTTTCGAATAGTGCCAGGGGTTGCGCCGTACTCTTTACAGACTCCCGCCAGAGCGAGCCATCAAACATTTGACCACCTGCCATCACGCGAGGCTTTGCAAATGGCGGAAGGCTTTCGAATACCCTAACTTGCATAGGCATGAGATTCGCGAACGGGCCTGGGGCCAGATTCTCAGGAATATGCCCATTGAGAGTCCGCGACCCTGTGAGAGGCGTCGCCAGCACAGTCGCACCACTGTCGCGCAACCGCTCACACATCCCAGCATCCAGGATCGAAACACTCGGCAAGATGACGAGCCCATAAGATTCAAAATCGGCACCTTGCGGAACGACGTCCACATCCAGTCCCAACTGCCGGCAACAAGAGTAGAGCGTACGCGCCATTTCAAGCACCGAGCCCGCTCGCCCCTGTGGCTGGATCTCATGTTGCCAAAGGCTTGGATAGTCGAGGACAATCGCGATACGAGCGGACGTTGATTCCAACTCTCCCGTTGTTTCTCGTTCACCTGCAACATGTGCAATTTCCACAAGAGCCTGCGCTTTCTGCCGGTCGGGCGTCAGAAGCGCCGCATGCATCTGCTCCTGACCGAATGGCACTTGCCGCCATCGGAAATAGCTGACGAACGCGGCCCCGTGCGCGAACGCCTCCCAGGTCCATAGTCGCACCATGCCTGGCGCAGGCGCCGCATTATGGGTGGCCCAGTTCACAGGGCCCGGCTGCTGCTCCATCACGCCCCATTGGGGCGAACAGTGCCGGAATACATCATGATTGAAAGCGGCGAAGTCCGGGTGCCCGTAGCGAAGCCAATGAGCTTTGTCCGCTTCGCTGTCATCGCCCTCGCTCAGCAGGCCAATCGGGTAGCTGTCCCAGGCGGCTACATCGAGCGATGCGCCAATTGCGTGATGGTCCAGCTTGGTGAAATCGCCAATGTAGTTGTGAGCTATCTGTCGCCCCGGACTATGGCGACGCAGGATGTCTACCTGCTCCCTGTTGAACTCGCAGATTTCATCACTGGAGAAGCGTCGATAGTCGAGGCGGTGAGACGGGTTTGCCTCCGTGACAGTTGCATTCGGCGGATCGACCTCTTCGAATGACCGATAGTCTTGCGACCAGAAAACGGTCCCCCATGCCGTGTTGAGGGCATCGATCGATTCATATCTGCGCTGCAGCCACTGCCGGAAGGCCCCTGCAGCATCCGGAGAAAAACTCTCATGGGTACCGTGATGGCCGTATTCATTGTCCGTCTGCCACATTACTACCGCCGGGTGATCGCCATACCGGAGCGCCAATGCCTCGGTAATCCGCGCGCTCTCCCGGCGGTAAGTTGGTGATGAGAAACAATAGTGCCGCCGCGATCCGAATTTTTTCGGGCGACCGTGTGCGTCCCATGGAAGAATATCGGGATATTGGTCCACCAGCCATTTCGGCGGCGTGGCAGTCGGCGTACAAAGAATTATTTGCAGCCCTTCGGCATGCAGCGTTGAGATAGCTCGGTCGAGCCACGACCAGTCATACTCACCCGGCGAAGGCTCGATCCTGGACCAGGCAAACTCTCCGATACGGACCAGTTCAAGGCCTAGCAACTTCATGCGCCGTGCATCATCTGCCCAGTCTGACTCTGGCCAATGCTCAGGATAGTAGCAAACGCCAAGCTTCATGATCGTAGCACCTCGAGGCGGTTCAGGTAGAATAGACGCCCTTGGTTGGGCTTTCTGGGATCCATGTCCAATCCAGACCAGGCCAGGCTTTCAGCGGAAAAACTGCCGATACCAGTGTCGGAGCCACCGTCAAAGGCCACTTCTGAAACAGCGTAGACGCACTTTGATTCAAGCCCCAGCAGGGCGATCCGGGCATGCAGTGGCCGGGCAGACATTCCCGTTCTCAGCACACGAACGAGAATGTGTTCAGCGTCCTTCGATTCCACGATAGTTACATTGAGGTGTTTGTCGTTCACCGGCAGTATTCTGATACGTCCGGAATGCATCCAGCCCCGAAACCGTTTGTGTACTTTGATGGCGACCACAAGCGCTGTCTTGTCCTTTTCCGACAAAGCAGACGGGTCAAGCTCAAGTCCGAAATGCCCGAACAGGGAAACCAGTGCGCGAAAGCGCATGGAGAACGTCCGGCCCGTAATGTGGTTAGGGGATGGCCCGACATGCGAGCCAATCATCTCGACCGGTATGTACCGGGAAAGGTCCTGGTTGATCCGGATACGATCCAGCGCGTCTGTCGCATCACTTGCCCAGAATCGCGTCACTCTCGGAAGAATACCAAAATCGATCCGGCCGCCACCACTGGCACAACTTTCTATTTCAAGCTCAGGGAATCGCGCCTGCAGTCTGTCCATCAGCGCGTAGACACCAAGCGTCTGGGCCGTTGCACGGCCACGTCCGTTAATTGCAGCGGGATAGAGCTCACGATTGCAATCCCATTTGAGGTACTCGATGCCGCCAACATCTAGGCATTTGGAAAAGGTCTTGAACAGATAGTCTCGCACCTCCGGATTTGACAGATCCAGAACCAGTTGATTGCGCCCGGTAGGTGCTTCGCAATCGGGATACCCCAAGACCCATTCAGGATGCGCGCGATAGAGCGCGCTCTTGCGGCTCACCATTTCGGGTTCGACCCAAAGGCCAAAAGTCATTCCAAGGCTGTGCACATTGTGGATTAGCGGACCAAGCCCTTGCGGGAACCGGTCTGCGTCCGGTTCCCAATCTCCAAGGCTACTGGTGTCATCGCGTCGTCCGGTGAACCAGCCATCGTCCAGAACAAATCGCTCCGCGCCGAGCGCGGCGGCCTGAGACGCGAGCTCGGAGAGGGATGCCTCATCGAAGTCGAAGTAGCGAGCCTCCCATGTGTTGAAATGCACCGGCCTGGGCACAACACGCGACTGAGAGCGTGCGAACGCATGCAGCCGGTCGCTCAGTTCATCGAATCCATTTTCTGACACCGCGACGATCAGTTTTGGGGTCACAACGTGTTCCCCGGGAGCAAGCCGAATTTCACCCGGCTCGTAGAGGGCTTCGGCACATAGCTCTGTTGAGCCATCAGGCAACCGTTCCACGCTGATGGAGTGACTACCGCTCCAGGCGAGGTGCGCTGCGGTAGCACGTCCATGGCCAGGACTGGCGGAGCATTCGCAAACGAGCATCGAGGGGGAGCCGTCAAAACCAGTCCGGCCCAGCCGCGACACAGATTGGACGCGTCCCGCATCAATCGGAACCCGGGAGGAATGCCCTTCCCGGGCCCATGCTCCGTAGGAAGTGATTGCGTCACTGCTCCAGTCATCAAGCGGCAACAAGCCTGCGGCGCAACGCTGCACGTCCACGATATTGGATCCGTCATTGAAAACGCGAGTCTCGACAACCAACACGCCGCCCAAAATTTCGAGATATGTCTGCGCCCGAACGTCGCAGTCGGGGTCTGCAGACTCCAGCAAAAGAATCGTGTCCGAGATATTGCGCATTCCGGATGGACGAAGCCTGACCGCAAGCCCATCTGGCAGGCAGACCGCGTCCAGCAGACCAACGCCCGCATAGCCCGAACCCCGCTGTGCCATCAGACTGACACCCGGAACGACATCAGGGCTCGCAGGCAGCTTTTCCGAGCGTACAGGCCGCACGCCATCTTCAGCGCCAACTGGACCAAGAAAGGACAATCTGAACCCGGATCCGGTAACTCTATCCACAATGCATGTAAGGCCGTCTCCACTGATCGAGCGCGAATCCATTGCTGTTACCTTGTGTTTGTGCCGCGGTAAGAACGCCTGCACTTCGATGAAGCCTATCGCAATCCATCCCGCATGATTTAACTATATGCAAATCAGAACTGAATATTGGCGCGCCCTATGGATGAAGACAAAACAGTCGTGACGCTGGAGGGACGTTCGCGGACGCTCTACCGCCGCGACCATATCAAATCCGATGGGCGCAAGGTTTCGCTCTACGGATTTAGGTCGCCTTCAGGCAGGGTGGGTCCCGAGCTTGTCAGTTTCGGCAATCATAGCTCCGAACTTCGCCGCGACCCGCTTCGCAACACGTGGGCCATATACTCGCCCCACCGCCAGTCACGCACGTTCATGCCGGAAACAGCAGCTGATCCCCTCGCCCCTGAGCGCCCGGGATCGGCGCCCACAGAGATACCCTTTTCGCAGTTCGAACTCGCCGTCTTCGACAACCAGTTCTCCAGCCTTCAAGCTGATGGAGGCGCATCCAAGCCAAGCCAATGGGCAACCGGCCCTGCATATGGACGATGCGAAGTGGTTGTCTACACCGCTGATGCCGAAGGCAGCCTGCAAAGCATAGGGCAAGAGCGGCGCGTATTGCTTATTGAAGCGCTTATTGACCGGTATAAGTCGCTTTTCGAAGGTGGCGCAGCCTATGTCTTGCCATTCGAGAACCGAGGACAGGAAGTTGGCGTGACACTGCCCCATCCCCATGGTCAGATCTACGCATTTGCCATTGTTCCGGAGCCACAGGCGGCGGCTGCGCGGGCGTTCGCGGCCGGCTATGACTTGGTTGCGGACCACGCCTCCTGGGACGGCGCTTTCGATATCGCATCAGACGATGGCTTCGTGGCATTCTCTCCACCCTTCGCTCGGTTTCCTTTTGAGACATGGATCATGCCTACCCGGCCCTGTCGGGGGCCCTGGGACCTGAACGCAGATGGTATAGAGGCCCTCGCCCGCATGCTCGGTGATATCCCGCGACGTCTCGACAGCCTATTCGGCGCACCCATGCCTTACATGATGAGCTTTCAGGCTGCACCGCGTGAGGCCGGAGACGAGTTTCAATTCACCGTCCAGTTCTTCCCCATCATGCGCGATGCAGGCCGGCTTAAATATCTTGCCAGTGTGGAACAGTTTACGGGCGTATTCACCGTCGATGTCGTACCGGAGCAAGCAGCCGAGAGGCTCCGGGCACGATGACAAGCCCATCCAGTTTCGTCACGCGGGAGGCGACGGTTCCGTGCCGGGTAAACCTCATCGGCGAGTGGATTGATTTCAATGGCGGCACGGTTTTGCCAATGGCGTTGGCACCATCCGCGACCGTGCAGATAACCGCCAACGGAACGGGCCTGGACTGTATCAAATCCACGCATTTCGCGATGAGTCAAAATTTCGCCATTGACGCGCCTGCACAAGACCATTGGTCCGATTATGTTCGCGGCGCCTTGCAGTACGCGCGAGGTCGACATTGGATCGAAAGTGGACAAGACGTGAGCGTCGATAGCACCATTCCTGTTGGGGCCGGGCTGTCATCGTCAGCTGCCATCATCATCGCAACGCTAAAGGCTGCAAGCATTGGCCTTGCAGACTTGGATGGAGAGGCGCTGGCGTTCGCAGCAAAGGACATCGAGAACACCTTTATCGGTGTGCCCTGCGGTATCATGGACCAGATGGCTGTGGCACTGGGAACGCCCGGTACGGTGCTGGCGCTTGATACCCGGGATTGTTCCTATTCGTTGCTGGACCTGCCGCAGACATGGTCGATTGTCGTTATTCATTCAGGTGTCCGCCGGGCGCTTTCCGATGGGCGCTATCGGGTCCGGCGCGACCAATGCCTTGAAGCTGCCGCGGCACTTGGCGTGGATTACTTATGCGACGCCAGCCTGCTGTCTATTGACGCTCTCGAAGAGCCGCTCGTCAACAGAGCCCGACATGCAACATCTGAGGCTGCGCGGTCAAGGGATGCCATCGCAGCGTTGCGCACAGGTGACCGCTCCAGATTCGGTAGATTGATGAATGAAAGCCACGACTCGCTTCGCGACGATATGGAGGTTTCCGTCCCGGACATCGACCAACTCGTTTGCGACGCTGTCAGCCTTGGTGCTGACGGTGCACGCATCACAGGTGCGGGATTCGGTGGCTGTATTGTGGCGCTTGTTGAGCCCGAACGCATGGAAGACTGGTGGAGCGCCCTCAAACTTCGACATCCTTCAATCGAGCGGGTCGTTTGATTGCGAACCTCTGGCCAGACTGAGATTAACACGCACGATTGGCGTATCAAGATAGATGCAGCGCGTGGGGGCCAGATCGTCGAATGCACATGGAGGGAGCAAGAAATCCTTGCGTCCGGACGGCCAGGGCTCTGGCCAGTCGATCAGCATGCCGGTTGCTTCGCGCTCGTGCCGTTCTCAAACCGGATCCGCGACGCGGAGTTCACATTCGAAGGGCGAAGGGAACGCCTTTCAGAGCCCGAATTCGCAATGCCTCACGCCCTACACGGCATGGGTTGGCGGCAGGCCTGGACGATTGAGCAGCGCCTCCCCGGTTCAGTAGAGATGGTGCTTGATCACGGCAAGGGTCAATGGCCCTGGCCATTTCGCGCCACGCAGGTTGTTCGGGTGAATGCAGCGGGTCTTTCGCTTTCGCTTTCCATTTTGAATACGGGCAAGGAGCGTATGCCAGCCGGGCTTGGGTTTCATCCGTACTTTCCGCGCACGATCGATGTACGCCTAAGGATGGAAGCCGAGGGCTATTGGCGGACAGACCCGGCAAGCCCCGGTCTGCCAGTTGTCTGGTGTGCGATGTCGCCTGATACAGACTTTGGCGAGTTTCGCAGTCTGAAGGGCATCGACCTGGACAACTGCTTCACGGGATGGAGTGGACACCTGACGCTGGATTATCCAACCAGGATGCTTCGCATTTCGATGCATGCGAGTCACCAGCAAGGCAATCTTATTGTCTACTGCCCGGGTGACGGTGGCGTACTTTGTTGTGAACCGGTATCTCACGCGAACAATGCTATAAACGCCCAAAATCTTCCCCAGCGGCAGGCGATGGACGTACTCGCACCGGGAGAGGCAATGTCCGTGGAAATGACTTTATCCCCGCGTGTAATATCAGCTAATCAGCGAGACACCTGATTGAAGAATTCTAGCCGTTCTCGGAGCGCCTCGTAAGGTGTCTCGCTGATTAGCTGATATTACAATATGCGAATGTCGATATGGGGAGAACAGATTCGTGCTCCCAGAAAGGGCTTGAATAGCACTGAACGGCATTGTCAGGGGAACCGGGCTTGAGGCGTCCGATCCAGGCGTTTAGCCTCAGGAAATGACCAAAAGCCCCTTCCGCTACTTCAAAACATCGCCCCAGATCATCCAGCTAGGCGTACTCATGTATGTCCGATTCCCGCTCGTCCCTTAGGAACGTTGAAGACCTTCTCCACGAACGTGGGATCGATGTCTGCCACGAGAGCGTCCGCCTATGGGTCGACCGGTTCGGGACTTATTTCGCTCACAAAATCCGGAAACGCCGGTCGGAATCGATGCGACGTAGCCCCCAATGGCGGTGGCACCTGGACGAGGTCTTCGTGAGCCGAAGGCAGGCGTAGCCAACATCCGTGGGAAGACTCACTACTTATGGCGCGCTGTCGATCACGAAGGTGAAGTACTGGAATCTTACGTTACAAAGAGCCGGGATAAAGCTTCCGCATTGAAATTCCTGAAGAAAGCCATGAAGCGGTACGGGAAACCGCATGTCGTGGTGACGGACAAATGCTCATCATATCGTGCGGCGATGAAAGTGATTGGGAATGAAAGGCGTCAGGAAACGGGTCGGCATCTGAACAATCGCGCTGAGAACTCACACCTGCCCTTCCGAAGACGGGAACGAGCCATGTCCCGTTTCCGGCGCATGCGAAGTCTGCAGAAGTTCGTTTCAATCCATTCGTCAGTGCACAATCACTGCAACTTCGAAAGGCACATCAACTCCAGAATACGGTTCAAACAGAAGCGAGACGACGCTCTTCGCGAGTGGCGCGACCTTCTCGTCGCCTAGCACCTGCTCGTCCGCTAATAACGGAGACGGGTTCGCATTAGACTGACACCCCACCCTCCAGACTGTAAGGGCAGAATGTACATGATGATGATCAGTATAGGGCCGTTACCGGGATACTCCGCGGTGGTGTCAGGGTGTCAAGAGCCCGATAGTCTGAAAGGAACCCGGAAGCGGACTTCATCAGGGCCAGCGGTCACATGCCGCGCAAACAGGCCGGACACATGACCGCATCCCTCCGATTATCCCTCGCTCAAACTTTGTGCTTGCGGAACCGTCGCTGTCCACACATCACACCACCGAAATGAGGCCGCACTCGATCGGCTTGCGTGTTTCCAAGGCATAGTTGACCCAAGTTGCCATTGCCCTTCCACAAGCCGGGCGATTGTGCTTTCGTATGCAAATGGTAAGTGGGAGATGGAATATGCGTTGGCTCTTGGTAACATTCCTGTTCATTGCCGCTGCTTCGAGTGCTATTGCGGAAACGCGGATGGCACTCGTCATCAGTCAGACCGAATATCGAAGTGCAACGCTTTCGCGTGTCAGCTCGGCTGAGTCGGAAGCCAACGCCATTGCCGATTCTCTGACGGCCACGGGTTTCGATGTCATACGAGTTCGAAATCTGTTCAAGACCCAATTGAATGGAGAACTGGATTCATTCCGCAAGAAGGTAGACAGAGCAGGCCCAGATGCGATCGGCTTTGTCTACTATACCGGACACGGCGTTCAGAATCCCGAGACCAAGGAGAGTTTTTTACTCGGTATTGATTCAGAGATCGAGGTTCCGTCAGATCTGGTCCGCTATGGCGTCAACCTGGAGATCGAACGAGACATGTTTGCCGCAACGGGTGCGAAGGCCGTCTTTATGGTGTTCGATGCCTGCCGTAACGTGCCGTCCCTGCCAGGGTTCAAGTCCGGAACGAAAGGACTGTCTGTCACGAGCGCTCAGACGAACATGCTGATCGCCTATGCAACAGATGCCGGCGACGTCGCCCAGGAAGGCCTTTATGCGCCGGTTTTGGCCAACGAAATTCGTCGTCCGATGATGAATTCCGGCATGGCGTTCTTGAATACGCAATTGCTCGTTGCCCAACAGAGCGGCGAAAAGCAGCGCCCTTGGACCGACAACAAGATATACAAACCGATTTGCTTTGCCGGATGCGGCGACGAGGCCAGCGCAACGGCCGTCTCAATGTCTGGGGCACCCAAGCAGATACAATCTGCATCGCCAGATGTCTTGTCCGCCTACGAGGCGATTGGAAAAGCCTACTTTCAGTCCATAACAGGCGGTAGCGGCTCGCATGCGGCAGGTGATGTCGATTTTTCATCTATGGGGTGCAACCCGTCTACCGTTTGGGATGAGAATAGCTGCCAGGCGATCGTCGCGGACAACGAAGATGGAAAGACACATCTGATGAATGCGCTGTCAGCGGACAACATCGATGAGCTTATCCCGCTGAGTGATCTCAAACGGATCTATGCCGATCTTGCAGACCCGACCTTTGAGCCGACCCGCCAGATGCTTGGTTATCTCAGCACACCTGGCAATGGCTGGTACAGCTGGCTTGAAGGCGAAGGGCAGGCCAAGCAATTGCTGCGTGAGCGTTTGAAGCTCGGCGATCCCTGGGAAATTGCGAAGGCCTACGCTCAGGCGATCACAGGTGGCGGCGGCCCGAAGGCCAGCGGCATCGTTGATTTCAACAAGCTTGGCTGTGGTCCTTCGAGCGTCTGGGACGAAGCGCGATGCCAGAAGATCGTTCTAGATGGAAAAGACGGCAAGTCCTTCCTGATGAACGCGATCCGGCCTGACACTATTGATCAGCTTCTCCCCCGCCGGGACCTTGTCCGGATTAGTTCCGATCCGGCATACAAGGACACCTGGTTCATGCTGAAGAATCTGAGCACGGCCGGGAATGGCTGGTACCAGCAACTCGAGGGAGAAGGCAACGCCAAGCAATTGCTCCGAGACCATCTGACTCTGTGGGATCCTGTATTGGTCGGGCGGGCGTATTTCCAAGCGATTTCGGGCGGCTATGGACCGACTTCCGTTGAAGAACTCGATTTTTCGCTTATGGGCTGCAACGAGGCGACAGTGTGGGACGAATCGAGCTGCCAGGCCTTCGTTTCAGCCGGCAAGGACGGCAAGACGTTCATGATGGAGTCGCTCAATCAGCACACGATCGATGACCTCTTGCCGATGAGTGACCTGAGACGCGTATATTCGCAGGACGGTTACCAAGCCACACGAGATATGCTCTTCAACCTGAGCGCAGCGGGCAACGGCTGGTATGATTACCTGGAAGGCCAGGGCGGTCCTAAGGAGCTTCTCAGACGGCGCATCATCGAGGCGCAGAACTGAAACGGCGTCTTCGGCCAGCCGAAGTGGCTAGCCGGGGACTAGATCGGACTAAGCCACCTCGTTCTACTTGATGATCTCGTATTGCGCGCGGCCGGACGACCAATTTTCCAGGTCGGAACTCGTGCGAGACGCCGATATAATTTGCTTCTGAAGTCTCAAGGCATAGTCCGTCGATTGAGCTCTGACGCCGATTGTCTTGTTCATTTCCGGCATGGAGTCGCCGATTAGCTCAACCGAAGGCGGCAATACAATTGCGAAGATCTCGTTCTTCTCGGACGAGACGGACGGGTTCGACAGGTTTGCCGTGAACCGGAACTTGTTTTGATAGGATTCATCCGGAATCAGAACAGTTTGCCCAGGTGAGACCAATGTGTCGCGTGCATCAATGAATCGGTTTGGATAGATGGGCGTTATCGTTCCATCCGCGCCTTTGTCCAGCACCCAGAGGCGCCCGCCAATTTTTGAGGTGACAGAAATCCGCATTTCCTGACCGACACTTATCGTCCCGGCTGGAATCGTGGTGATCTGAATGTTGTC
>Ga0180009_10000935_pt1 | contig 37183 bp, 47 predicted proteins | sample OS_PC_MetaG_FD_123537 | JGI IMG/M metagenome (GOLD analysis project Ga0180009, IMG submission 123537) | Groundwater microbial communities from the Aspo Hard Rock Laboratory (HRL) deep subsurface site, Sweden - OS_PC_MetaG | ecosystem: Environmental > Aquatic > Deep subsurface > Groundwater... | reverse complement strand
CTGTAAAATTTGAAAGGGTCTTTAGCATATTTAATTTTCCAGACAAAGTGGAAGGCATTTTGCCCGAAACTGTGCTTCCGCGAGTTCAAATCCATTTTTTATCTCCCGAAACATTAATAAGAAACAAAGTTCTCACTATGTTTAACGTTTATTTCGAAGAGCCGAGTATCTCGGCTCCTAATATTAATTTTTCTCAAGAAATAAATTTTGAGGACGGCGATTCCTCCCTGCTTTAAAGCAGTGGTATCCTCGCCGTGGATGTAATGAAGAGAAAAATATGTGTAGTTACAGGAACAAGGGCAGAATATGGCATATTAAAGCCAATAATGAAAGCTATTCTTGAAAAAGATAATTTAGAACTAATGACTGTAGTCACAGGAATGCATCTTTTGAAAAAATTTGGTTATACTGTAAAAGAAGTAGAAAAAGATTTTGAAATTGATGGAAAAGTCAAAATGATCTTTGGAGATGATAGTAGTGAAAGTACGGCAATTTATTTAGCTTCTGGGATAAAAGGATTTGCTAAAGAATTTAAAAGATTAAAACCAGATATGGTTTTTGTACTTGGAGATAGAAGTGAAGCTCTTGCTGCAGCTATTACTGCTGCGTATATGAATATCACTTTAGTTCATGCAAGTGGAGGAGATAGTGCAAGAGCAGGAATGGATGAATCTAATAGGCATGCAATTACTAAGTTTGCACACATACATTTTCCTACTACAAAAAAAAGTTTGGAAAGGATAATTAAACTTGGGGAAAATCCGGAACATGTGTTTAACGTAGGAAGTTCTTCTTTAGATACAATAATGAATCGTGAATTAATTCCAAAAAAAGAAATCTGCCAAAAATATGGAATTGATGAAAATGAAGAGATTATTTTATTGGTTCAGCATCCGGTGAGTACTCAAGCAGAACAATCTTTTTCTCAGATGATAGAAACACTAGAAGCTATTAAAGAATTAAACAAACCAACTGTGTTGATTTATCCTAACTCAGATGCGGGATGGGAATCTACATTCAGGGCCATAAAAAAATATGAAAAATTGCCTTTTATTAAAACTTTTAAAAGTTTGCCACATATTGATTATTTAAGTATAATGGCGGCAGCAAATGTTATGGTGGGGAATTCTAGTAGTGGTATTGTGGAAGCATTTCCATTTTATTTGCCAGTAGTCAATATTGGAATTAGACAAGAAGGTAGAGAAAGAGCAGGGAATATAATTGATGCGCCACATGATAAAAAAAAGATAAAAAAAGCTATCGAAAAAGCCTTATACGATAAGGGGTTTAAAAGAGCTATGGAAAAGTCTACAAATCCGTATGGAGATGGCAAAACAGGTGTAAAAATTGCAGAAATCCTCAGTAAAATAAATGTTTCTCCAGAAATTTTAAAAAAGAAGATTTCTTATTAATCCTATTATGGTGATTCAATTATCTAAACCTTTTATTGATAAAACAGAAATAGACGCAGTTCTCAAAGTCTTAAAATCAGGTAACCTCAGTTTAGGACAGAAGCTCCCTGAATTTGAAAAAAAGTTTGCAGAATACATTGGAACGAAATATGCTGCAGCAGTAAATTCTGGGACAGCTGGATTGCATGCTTGTGTAAAAGCAATTGGAACAAAAGAAGGTGATGAGATTATCACCTCTCCCTATAGTTTTATTGCTTCTTCTAATTGTGCTTTATATGAAAAAGCAAAACCAGTATTTGTAGATATAAATAAAAAAAGCTTCAATATTGATGCAAGAAAAATTGAAAAAGCAATAACTGATAAAACCAAAGCGATTATTCCTATTCATATTTTTGGACAACCTTGTGGAATGGATTTAATAGAAAAAATTGCGCAAAAATATAATCTAAGAATAATCGAGGATGCTTGTGAGGCTATCGGAGCAGAATACCATGGTAAAAAAATTGGAGCGAGGAATCATCTAAGCGTCTTTAGTTTTTACCCAAATAAACAAATTACTACTGCAGAAGGAGGGGTTGTAGTAACTAATAATGAAAAAGAGTATAATTTTATTAAAAAACTATCTAATCAAGGGAGGCCTCTTAACACCTCGGAGATGATTCATGAAATAATAGGATATAATTATAGATTAAATGAATTAAGTTGTGTTTTAGGGATAGAGCAATTAAAAAAAGTGGATTTTATTCTAAAAAAAAGGGAAAAAGTGGCTTTAGAATATACAAAAAGATTAAAAAATTTCAAAGAGATCACAACTCCTTATGCAGATGAAAATAAAAAAAGTTGGTTTGTGTATGTTATAAAACTTAAGAAAGGACTTAACAGAGAGAAGATTATCCAATTTCTTAAAAAGAATGGAATACAGTCTAGAGCTTACTTCCCTTCTATCCACTTACAGCCGATATACAAAAAACTATTCAACTACAAACAAGGAGATTTCCCAATTTGTGAAGAAGTTAGTTCGTCTACACTGGCACTACCTTTTTTTACACAGATGAATTCTAAAGAGATTGATGAAGTCTGTCGAGTTTTAGAAGAAGCAATAAAACAAAACTAATCTCCTACATAAGAAATCTCTTGCATAATAATTTTTATAAACAAGAAAAGAAGAGACAAATAATGAGCAAGAATAAAATAGTCCTATTTTTAATAACATTAGCGATATTAATACGAATCCCATTACTTTTTTTAAATCCAGTGTCGATGTGGGCTGATCCAGTTGTGAGATTTATTCCAAATACTTATAACGTGATTGAAGGTGATTTAAGTTTTTACACTCCCCCTCTTTTGATGATTATGAATGCCTTGCCAGCAATTTTTTTAGATGGATTTGTTTTAGAACTAATCTTGAAATTTACCCCTTTTTTATTTTTTATTCTCTCTTGCTTTGTTTTTCTTAAAATATTGAAGATAATTGATTTGAAAAAATTTGAAAAAATATTGTTATTATGCTTATTTTTATTTTCTATTTATTCTATTTTAATGTCTACAACAATTATGTTAGAAATGCTTGTTTTATTTTTTACTCTTTGCTTATTTTATATTCTTGAGAAAAATGAAAAAATAGGAGTTGAATTATTCATCATCCTCTCTTTACTTTCGACCCTATTAGTTTATAGTAAACAAACAGGTTATTTTATTCTCACTGGTTTTTTTCTTTATATAATTTTTAAAAAAATTGATAAAAAACAGAAAAAATTTATATTGCTGGCATTACTTACCGGCCTTTTATTGAACAGCCCTTGGATAATAAAAAATAAAATTATTCATGGTACTTTTTTTGGAAGTGAAATTGTGGAGATGGAGGGAAAAAGTTTAGTAGATTTTAACACAAATTACTTCCAACTAATAAGTTTTTCTTTTCACTATTTTTATAGAATCCCCCTCTTATCAAAATTAGATTATGGAGGGATTTTTTTTATTCTTTCGCGGACATACTATTTTTCATTCTTAACAATCAGTTTTTTATTGAGTGCGACGATTCTAGTAGGAATTTTTAAATTTGGGTTAAAATATAAAAAATATTTATTAATGATTACTCCAATTTTTTTACTTTCTTTTTGGTGGACTTTCTTTTCTCCAATTCACTCTTATAATGATTTTGGAAGATTTATGTTTTCGTTTTATTTTTTATTCTTTTTCTTTGGATTAAAATTTATCGAAAGTGTAAAGAAGATAAACCTTAAAAGATTTTTTTATGCGATAATCATCCTATTCTGTATTTTTTCTCTTATAACGAGTTTTGCTGCAAGTTTTGAATTTAATAAAAAAGATAAAGAAATTAAAAAATTAGCAGAAGTAATAAAAGAAAAAGAAGGGAGTTTTGCGTCTAATGACATGTTTACCAGTACTGTTCTTACATATTATTCAAAAAAGAACGTGCAATTTTTACTTTCAGAAAATAAAATAGATGAAAATATTAAATGTTCCAGAGGATTAATTTATTCTTCTGAGAAATACAAAATTTCTGAAAATAATTTTGAATATGAAATATGTAAAACTTAATCGCAGATTAGTTTTAGTTTTTTATGGATTATAAAATCATAAATTATAGAGAATCTTTCTACTCTCCTCCTCAAAACGATACAATAAGATATATCTAAAACCAGATGAAAGGCAAATCCAATAAGAACATATAGAAAATATGTTGAAATTCTTGAAAGGAAAAACAAAATAATTAATATTTCTATGCCATGCAAAAAATAGAATCCAGTATAAAAATTTTTTCTTTGATTTTTTGGTAAATCGTTAATCTTTTTCCCTTTAATTACAAAGTAATTATGGGCATTTTTTAAACTCAAATCTCTTTTCTTATAAGCATAGTACAAATAATGATCAACATCAATCAATACACTTAATAAACAGATAATAACAGCCCCGATTAAATTTATTTTAGGTAATAAAACTAATAAAACAAGTGCAAAAAATGTGCCTAAAATGAAGTGAGTTAAAGGACGCATTTTAATCTTCTATCCTCTTTATCATATCTGCGAAAGCAGGACGTGTTATTAAAACTCCTGCAGTGATTCCGATAATTGTTGTTATTGCAAATCCTTTTAGCAATCCTGCTCCAGCCCATAAGAGAGGAAGCAAAGCTACTAATGCTGTAAAATAAGCTCCAAGAATAATTGCAAATGCTCGTTTAAGACGCTGCTTTATACTTAAAGATCTATCTTGTTTTGCCTCATCCAAAATAATAATCTGTTGATCAATTCCAGTACCAATAGTTGCTAAAATCCCTGCAATACTTGGAAGGTCAAGATTCCATTCTATTAAAGATGCAATCCCAAGAATAATAACTATCTCTGACAAACTTGTAATTAATAACGCCATTGAAGATTTTATTTTTTTATATCTAAAAAAGATGATTATGGAAACTGCTAACAATGCTGCAAGTCCTGCTAAAAGAATTGATCTTAAAAATTCCTTTCCGAGTATCGGAGAAATTGTATCTAATTTTACTATCTCTAACTTGTAAGGCAGACTTCCGGTGATTAAAATTGTCTGAAGTTTATGCATAGATTCTTCTGCAGATTTATATGCATCTTCTTGAGTAGCTCCTGTTCCAGAACCAGAGACAGAAATTTGAGAAGTTACTACTCCTTTTAATCCTTCACTTATCAAAAGACTATCCACAAGAGCATCATCTAAATAAAGATCTAGCTTTTCTGAAAGATATTTCCCTTGAGAAGTCACATTTAGTTCTAGCCTAGAAGTAATCTCTGCGTGTTTTTTTGCAGCTTCTTCACTTAAATAAACAGTAAATCTAAAATTACAAAAAAAGCCTTCTCCTGTCTGTTGACAACTTTCTATTCCTGCACAAGTTGCATCATTTCTACATATAGACGTAATGTCTTTGTCTCGTCCTCCAATAAAAACAGTTTCATTTCCGATTTTTGCCTCAAATTTTCCTTGTTTAGAAAGTAATTCGTGAAGATCTTTTGGAGTTGTTCCTGCAACTTCTACCAACATATAGTGATTTCCAGTTAAATCAGAAACAGGAACTACATTTATATCTGAGATTCCAAACTCATTAAGTCTATTGCTTGTTATCTCCACTAGTTCATTAACTTCTTCTTGTGAAAGCTCTTTTTCTTGTGCTTGAATTAAAGCTCTTGAGCCTCCTGCTAAATCTAATCCTAATTTAATATTTGTTTTGGGAATTTCTAAAACAGTAACATTCGGAGGAAATTTAGAAAAGAAAATAACTTCTGAATCTTGAGTATAAAAAATAGTTTTTACGCTGGAATTAGAGGGAAATTTATCTTGAAGGATTCTTGAAAAATCATCTAAATTTTCTATTTCTTCATTATCAACTCTGATAATTATTTGTCCCTGCCTTAATCCTTGTTCAAAAGCTGTTGAATTTGAGTCTACACTTGTTATTAAAACTCCTTTTTGAAAGAAAGTTGGAGGCATACCAAAAATAGAAAGGAAACATAAGGCCAACACAATAATAAGCATCCATATTCTCCATGTTAATTTAAGCTTCATTATTTATCCTCCCAGACTATTCCATCTTCATCAATAGGGAGAATATCTCTAGCCAGATATTTTAATTTTTTATTGGAATTATTTTCTATCCAAAATTTTTCCTTTGGTTTTATTTTGATAAAATCTCCTTTTTTCAAACCACCTTTAGAGGATTTGCCTTTGCCTTCAAGTATAATTAAATAGCCCTTACTTTTTTTTAAATAACAAACAGGAAGTTTCTTTTTTGGTAAAATTGTTTCTACATTAAATGATGCTTCACTCGTTTCAAAAAATCGAATGTTGCCAAAGTTAGTCTTTACTTTATTAATTTTCATTTTTTCTTTTCCACATACCATTTAAGAATTGATGTATTAGTCACCCAAGTGTTTAAAATATCAAATCCTAATCCAATAGCTAAAATTGCGAAAATTTGCGTTAAAATCAGTGAAAAAGAGCGTACAATAATTAATGCGCATAGTACTGCTACAAGAGAAGTTAAGGTCATTGTTATTCCTGTTTTAAATGCTCCTAGAATTCTCTTATTCAAAGATCCTTCGCGTCTTTTTAAGATTCTTGTTGTGAGTAAAACATCTGTATCAACAGAATAACCAATTAACATTAAAAATGCGATAATTCCTGCACTTGATAATTTCATTCCCAAAATATTCACTAGAGTAAGGGTCATTAAAATATCAGCAAAAGCAGAGATAATTACTGCAAGAGAGGGTACAAAAGTTCTGAAAATGATAAAAACCACGATTGCCATAAAAACAAAAGCAATTAAAATTGCTATTAATAATTGTTTATAAAAATTTTCACTTAAAGCAGATCCGGTAAATTCAAAACTGCTATTTTCTTCTGTAAGTGCGTAACCAAGATAATCCTCAAGAACCTCTCTTGTTTTTTCTCCATCTGATTTAGTTTCAATAATTACTGCTTTTTGTTCTTTTGTGATTAAATCATATATCTGTCTTGTGCTAATTTCATCTAACTGCTCTGAAAGAGCTAATTCTATTTCTAAAGGGCTTATTTTTTCATAAATTGTTACAGATGTCCCTCCTGTCAAAGAAATATCCTTGTAAATAAAATCATTATTTTGAGAGTAAAAATTGATCATATAAATAAAAGAAAAAACTAATAACGCAATTGGAATTAACAAAAGCAATTTGTAGTACTTATCATGCCAGTTTTTTTTATTGTTTTCCATTTTTAATTTTAAAACATGCGCGGACCGGGATTCGAACCCGGGTCAATTGGTTGGAAGCCAATGATACTAACCACTATACTATCCACGCTTAACCTGAATAAATCAGCATGTTTTTAAAAGTTATTGATTATTATTAATTATGAGCAAATTAGAAGTTAAAACAAGTTTTGTAGAGTATGAAGGAAGAATCTATAATGTGGAAACATGGGGGAATTGCATTGCAGTAGACCAGCAGAGAAGACAGAGATAGTGAAAGTATATGAAAGAGGAAAAACAGTTGTATTGCGAAAAAGGGACTATTCAAAATAATCTTACTTTGTCTTCATCTCAAAAGCACCATCCCAGTCTTTTTCAGGAGGATTTTTAATATACTCTTTACAACGTTCTATAAACAATCCACAAGAAATATCTTGTTCTTTTATGTTACGCGCTTTTTTAAATTCACTAAGAGCTTGTTTAAATTTAGATTTAAAATATAATTCTAGTGCTTTTTCATATTGATTAATAAATTCTTTATTTTCATCTAAACACAACTCATAAATTAGAAGAGGTTTTTTCTTTCCTTTTAATTTTACTGCATCAAGTTTTCTACAAGCCATGGAATCCTTAACTAGAGCGTATGTTGTCTCAGAAATAGCGATATCAATCCCGTAAAATTTAGTTAATCCTTCTAATCTAGACGCAGCATTTATTGTGTCGCCAAAAGCAGTGTAATCAAATCTATCTTTACTTCCGAAGTTTCCTACAACTGCTTCTCCGGTATTAATTCCGCAACCAATTTTAATTGGATGAGAATCTTTCTTTTTGAGCTCTTTGTTTAATTCTTCTAATGCTCTTATCTGAGCAATACTACTTTTGCAAGCTAAAAGAGCGTGATCTTTTTCTAATAAAGGCGCATTCCAAAAAGCCATAACAGCATCTCCTATAAATTTGTCAATAGTCCCGTGATACTCTAAAATAACTTCTGTCATTTTTGTCAGGTAAGTATTAATGAGAAATCCCAATTCTTCAGGAGCTAATTTTTCACTAATAGTTGTAAACCCTCTGATATCGCTAAAGAAAATTGTGATCTCTCTTTTTTCTCCTCCGAGGTTTAATTGATTCTTTTTTTCAATTATTTCCTTGAGAAGATCTTTATCAACATATTTTCCAAAAGCCTCTGTAATATAAGCATTATTTTTCTTTTCCTCTAGATAATTCATTCCTATCCCTGTTCCAGTAAAAACAATAAGTGCTAAAGGAAAGAAAAAGAAATCAGTTATATAGTCAAATCTTTTGAACAGCAAAATTCCAATTAAAGCATAGGAGATGATTGTTAAAAGAATTAACGGAATGGTAAAATGCATTTTTAATTTAGAAAAAATAAAAAAACCTACAAAACTGATAAGAGATACTAAAAAAAGCGTGAAGAATATATTTTGTTTTTTTATAAAATTTCCTAAAACAAAGTTTTGAAATATATGCGCCTGTATTTCTACACCACTCATTGAAACTCCTTCAGAAGTAGGCACCATATGAACATCATGTAAATCTGTAGCTGTTGCTCCCACAAACACATACTTATTTTTAAAATCAAATGAATTATTTAAAAGATCTATTACTTTAATTGACTGAAACCCTCCAGGAGGTGTTTGAAAGTTAATTGTTTTTATTGACTCTTTTGAGTTTGATTCTCCCCATGCTTTTTTATAAATTGCTAAAGAAAACGGGCCTGCATCATCTCGGGCGTCAATTCTCAAAGAACGGACAACTCCATCACTATCAGAAATCAAGTTCACATATCCAAAATCATTATCAAAAATTGGCTTATATAAAGTATCTCCGCTAATTTCTGCTGCAAGAACAATATTATCAATCTCCTGCAGAGTAGTATTTAAAAAAAGATCATTATTGCTCGTTTCAAAAAAAGACAAATCTGCTCCGATTATTTTTGCTCCTTTTAACTTTAAAAAAATTTCTGCAAAAACATCTCTTTCCCAAGGCCATCTTCCAATTTTATTTATACTTTCATCATCTATCTCTATTATAATAATGTTATCTAAAGCCTTCCCACTTCCGTGCAATTTATCAGTCATCACTACTTGAATATTTGAAAAAGCAGTTGTACTGATAAGAAAAAAGAATAAAGTTAAAAGAGCAAAAAATACGCCGATCTTATGAAGAAAGTGTTTGTCCATTTAATCCCACAATTTCTCTTTTTATTTTCTGTATTGCTCTTGTGATATTCGCAATTTTATCTATAGAAGCTGTTTGAATCGGAGACTGATTCACTAAATCGTCTAAATCTATTTTTTCATCGTCAATATCACCTAAATAAATTCTTAACTCCTCATCATTTAATCCTGTCTTTAATTTGATTAATTTTACTAATAAAGGATTTCTTTCAAGTTCTTTTTCCCTTACTCTCTTTAATTCTTTTACAGCTCTTTGCATACGTTCTTTTATTTTTTCTATTTCAATTTCTGATGCGTTTCTCTGAAGAATTTCCTCGTTTAATTCCTCTATAACTTTTAATTTATTTACAAGAAATTCTTCTTCTCCAACCTTATAATTTATCTCTCCTTCTCCTCCAAGAATATAACCTTTTTTTAATCCAAAAGAGGTTGAACGAACAGATGCAATAGTATGCCCAGTTTTAAGAGAATATGATTTTACTCCAGAAAGTTTTGTAAAAGTATTCCAAGTCTCTCCAGCTAATTGAGATAGTTTTGGATGATCTTTTGTTAATTCATCTACATTTATTGAGGTGCTAGGTTCTAAATTTACAATCACGCTCTCGTATAAAATTATTGTTGCCAAACTATTTTCTTTTGTTTCAATTAAATCTCCTTTTTTTAATTTTAAATCGTTTTCTGCAATCTTACTGTTTACTAAAACATCCCCAGATTCGATATGAAGTTGAGCAGGAATCGTTGAAGAGCCAAATAAAATATAACCAAAAAAAACTAAAAGAACCCCAATCACTAGAAAAGAAGGGATAATAATTTTTCTTAATTTCCTTTTTTCCATTAAAAATAATTAGAATATTTAGTTTATATAACTTTACGCCTGAGGAAGGATTTGAACCTTCGACTTCCATCTTAGGAGGATGGCACTCTATCCAGCTGAGTTACTCAGGCATATTTTTTTAAAGGATCTTTTTATTTAAAAAATATGTTAATTTGGATTTTAGGAAGTATTGATGTGATTGCAGGAATAATTTTAATTTTTGGAGGATTATCTTTTTTTTCTGTAAAGATACTAATGATTTTTGGAGCAATTTTATTAGCTAAGAGTTCCTTAGGATTACTAAAAAATTTTGCAAGTTGGATTGATTTTCTCACAGGATTATTATTTTTAATTTCAATTATCTTGGATGTTCCTGCAATAATTAGTATTATTTTTGGATTATTAATTATCCAGAAAGGAATTTTTAGTTTTCTTTAAGAATTATGCAGAAGAAAATCCTGTAGATTTTAGTTGCACACCCTAATCCTATTTTGAGTATTAAAATGCGGAAGAAAGGATTCGAACCCTCGCAGGCACTAAGCCACTGGAGCCTTAATCCAGCCCGTTTGACCACTCCGGCACTTCCGCATTAATTGGAGGTGCTGGATGAGTATTCCTTTGAATAAACGATTCCGGCACTTCCGCTTAGTTCAATGAGATAATTTGCCTATAAAAAAGTTTATAAGGTGTTAATTTTAGATATAATTGAAGACAGTCATAATAGGTTGGAAACACCTGTTCCCTTTCCGAACACAGAAGTTAAGCTTCCTATGTTGATGACAGTAGTGCCCGACAAGGTGCAAAATCATCAAACTGTCTTTCACTTAATCTTTTATATTATCAAATCATTGTTAATCCATGAAAAAAACTATTTCGAAAACAGAAGTGCAAAAAGAAATTCTCTTGTTTTTTTCTAATCTGAATAATAAAACGCCTAAAGATGTTAAAAAAATTAAAAGACTGGCTATGGCTTATAATTTTCCTTTGAGAGATTTGCGGAAAACTTTTTGTAAAAAATGCCTAAATCCTTATAAAAATCCAAAAATAAGAATAAAGAAGAAAATAAGAAGGATAACTTGTGAAAGATGTGGGAATATAAGCAGATGGAAAATAAAAAAATAATTTTATTTTTAATCGGACTAATCCTTACTTTTTCTATTATAAGAGTTTCTGCAATAATTTTGCATGATTTTGAGAGCTATAGTTCAGAAAACCCGTTTGATTCAAAGGCAAAAACAATCACTGGAGAGCTAAGAAGAATCACTGGTCTTGACTGGCATCATATTCATTTTGGGATTATTTTAATCTCAATAGTTATCCCGCTAATTATTTTGAATTTGCACCCTTTTGTCTGGTTAATATTTGGAAGCGGATTAAGCATGATTTTAGATCAGTTTTTTCCGTTAATTAATCTTGGAAATTATTTTGGTGCTCCCATGTTTTTGATTTCAATTTTGTTACATTTGATAGCAATAGAAACTTCTTTGATTATCTCTCTAGAGAATTAACTTTTCTTAAATTTTCCAACTAACTCTATCAAGTCTGTTTGTCCTAAAAAAACAGATCTACAACAATATCTTTCTACTCCAAGATTGTCTAATGCTTTTTTTGGATTTTCTCCTTCTCCAACTCTTTTTTTAAAATCTTCCCATAAATGGCCAATTGGCTTTCCACACGAGAAACATCTAACTGGAATTATCATAATATAACTCCTTTACATTAATTTATAAAGATTTCCATAAAGGTTAAATTTAAATAAACTCTATTTGATTCATTTTTAATTCAAATGAGTGCAAAAATAATTGAACTAACAAACGTAGAAAAACACTATCAAATGGGAGAGAGCGTAGTCAGAGCTCTGGATGGTGTGAATACTAGTATAGAAAAGGGGGATTTTATCGTGATTGTCGGACCAAGTGGTTCTGGAAAAAGCACTATGATGAATATGGTCGGAGCATTAGACCTTCCATCAAAAGGAGAAATTTATCTTGACGAGAAAAATATTGCTAATCTAGAAGAATCAGAACTAGCGCAGATAAGAGGGAAAAAGATTGGGTTTGTTTTCCAGACATTTAATTTAATTCCAACACTTACAACAGTAGAAAATATCTCTTTGCCAATGATGTTCCAAAAAATAAGCAAAGATGAACAAAAGAAAAGAGCAGAGAAGATTCTTGAAGATGTCAAATTAACTCATAGAAAATATCACTTACCAAATGAGCTTTCAGGAGGAGAGAGGCAGAGAGTGGCTATTGGAAGGGCTCTTGCAAATGATCCAGAAGTGATACTCGCAGATGAACCAACAGGAAATCTAGATTCTAAAACAGGCTTAGAAATTATGGATCTCTTTGTAGAACTAAATAAAAAAGGGAAAACAATAATTTTAGTTACGCATGACCTAAATCTTCTGAAATATGCTAAGAAAATTCTCAAGATAAGAGACGGAAAAATAGAGAAATAGTTTAACTCTGGAGGAGTAACAATGCAAAGATTTATAAATAAACGTTATCAAAGAATATTACTATGAAAAGGAGAAAAAACCAAATGAATAAATCGAAAATCTTGGCACTCACAGGAATTTTAATGTTTGTGCTTAGCTTAGCATGTATTTCTGCAGTTTCAATAAAAGATGTTTCAAGTGTTCCTGGAGAAGTATCTCCTGGGGAGACCATAAGTGTTTCTATTGAAGTAGAAAATATTTTTGAGTATGATGTTGAAAAATTAACTGTAAAATTAGATTTATCAGAAACTATTCCTTTTGCACCTTATCAGTCAAGCTCTGAAAAATTCTTAGATGAATTAAATGAAGGGGATGAAGAAAAATTTACTTTTAAATTGATTGCGCTTCCATCAGCAGAAGCAGGAATTTATAAAATTCCAGTAATAATCACATATGAAAATGGCGCAGGAAATGAGTCAATTAAACAAGAGCTAATTAGTTTAACTGTTAATTCAAAACCAGAATTAAGAGTTTCATTGGAAGATTCAGTAGTTTTAGTTAAAGGAAAAGAGAACACTTTTTCAATTAAAATAATTAATTCAGGTTTATCTGATGTAAAGTTTGTATATCTGAGTGTTAGTGATACTGGCGGAGTAAAGATTTTATCTGAAAAAGAACAATATATTGGAGACATTGATAGTGATGATTTTGATAGTGCTAAATTTAGAGTTTATATAGATGACAATACTCTGGGAGTTGTGAATCTTCCAGTTATAATAAAATTCAAAGATGCAACAAATAAAGGATTCACAGAAACTGAAACAGTTACTCTAAGAACATATTCGTTAAAAGATGCCCAGAATCTTGGACTTGTTAAAAAACCAAATTACACTGTATATCTAATAATTGCAGGAGTTTTAGTGATATACTTAATATATAGATGGCGGAAAAAAAGGAAATTAAAAAAGAGTAGGAGTTAGAGAGATGAAAGACTACTTCTTGCTGGCATTTAATAATCTTAGGCGAAGAAAACTAAGAAGCTGGCTTACTATGATTGGTATCTTTATTGGTATTGCTGCAGTTGTTGCACTTATTTCCTTAGGACAGGGGTTGCAAAATGCAATTGAAGAAGAATTTGAACAGTTAGGGAGTGATAAAATAATTATCATGCCAAGTGTTTTTGCTCCTCCGGGTTCGATAACGACAGAATCTTTAATTTTGACTAAAAATGATTTGGAATTTATTCAAGGGATTCGAGGAGTAAACAATGCAGCAGGATATGTTTCAAAATATGGGCAAATAAAATCAGGAGATGAATCAAAAATAACTTTTGTCGGAGGAATGGATCCAGAAGACAATGAATTCTGGTATGAGATGAATTTTTTTATTATGGAAGAGGGGAGGGCATTTGAAAAAGGAGAGAAATTCAAGGCTGTTGTTGGTTATAATCTTGCTTATGGAGATGTATTTGAAGATAAAACAAAATTAAGAAACACTATTGAAATAGAAGGATACAAATTCAAAGTTGTGGGAGTAATGGAAAAAACAGGAGACCCTGGAAATGATGCTGCTGTTTACATCCCAAAAGATGTTTTTAGAGAGATCTTTAACACGCCAAATGAGGAAAGCACAATTATGGTAAATATTGCAAAAGGGTTTGATCCAGAAGAAGTTGCAAAAGATATAGAAAGAAAATTAAGAAAATTTCGTGATGAGAAAGAAGGGGAAGAAACATTTAGTGTGCAAACTTCTGAACAACTTTTAGAATCTTTTTCAAATATCTTTGGGATTGTCCAAGCAGTTCTTGTAGGAATTGCTGCAATCTCCCTTTTAGTAGGAGGGATTGGAATTATGAACACAATGTATACAGCTGTTTTAGAAAGAACAAAAGAGATAGGAACAATGAAAGCAGTTGGTGCAAGAAATTCAGACATTCTTTTAATTTTCTTATTTGAATCAGGTCTTTTAGGATTAGTAGGAGGAGGAATAGGAATCATGATTGGAGTTGGATTAGGAAAGAGTGCTGAATATATTGCTACTATGGCGCTTGGAACAGACCTGTTACAAGCATATTTCCCGTGGTATTTGATATTGGGCGCATTAATGTTTTCATTTTGCATTGGGGCTTTATCTGGAATTTTCCCTGCAATGCAAGCAGCTAAATTAAAACCTGCTGATGCGCTGAGGTATGAGTAATGGAAAAGAAAGGGTGAAGGGATGGAAAGATATTCCAAAATTCGTAAAAAAAGATGTAAAGTATTATTATGGGCAAGAGAGATATGAATTTCAGCGAGGAATTTACATTGGAGTATATAATAAAGTGGCCATCAATGATCTAAAAAGAAGGGCAATTGAAAGATTAATCTCAGTTGTGGAAAATAAGGATTTATCCTTAGGAGAAAAGATAATTATTAGGGATATTGCCTTAGAAACATTAGAAGACAATTTAGTTGGAGTCTTCGTAGATAGAGAGGAAGAAATAGAAAGGTTAGAACATTGTTGGGATGTTCCCTTAAGAGATTCTGCAAGAGATAAATTAGCACGTTACGGATTTACAATCAAAAGTTTTTTCTCCGGAAGAATTGATGAATGGACTAAAAAACCCCAAAAAGTCGTAGATTTTAGCTTAAGAAGGGACTCTGGTGATTAACTCAAAAATCAATATAAATCTTTAAAAAGCTATTTTTCTTTTTTAAAAACTAATTCAAAAAAGAGGCAAAAATGAAGAAGTGTATGTATTGTGGAAAAGAAATTTCTGAAGAAAGCGTTGTTGATTTTTGTGAAATATGTGGGAAAAAGGTTTGGGGAGAGAAAATGTTTAATACTATTATCCAAAACATGGAAGAAGCCCGTAAAAATGGAGATTTATGCCATACGCCTCCATTAAAAGAAACATTAGACGACTCTAGAGAAATTAGGATTTGACCCCAAAAGATAGTTTTTTAAAGAGATTTTTTCTCGGTAAGTTATGAATAATAAGAAAAAAGTAAGAACTAAAGGGAAATTACAATTAAGCAAATATTTCCAAGAATTTGAGGAAGGAGAAGCAGTTGCAGTGGTAAGAGAACTTTCAATAAGAGCTAATTTTCCTTCAAGATTGCAAGGAAGAACCGGGACTATAGAATGTAAAAGAGGAAAAGCATATATTGTAAATCTCAAGGATCAGGAAAAAAATAAGAAATTTTTAATAGAGCCAATACATTTAAAAAAAATAAAACAGACCAAATAAAATGATAAAGGAAATGACTCCATTAAGCATGTCAGAAGCAACTGAATATATTGATAAAAGTTGCGAAACAGATGTAAAAGGATTTGTAAAAAAGTTTGTAAAAATTAAGCCTAAAGATGCAAAAGAATTAAAAGAAAAATTGGAAAAATTAGAGTTAATGAAAATGAAAGAAGAACAGATTATAAAAATTGTTGATTTAATGCCTGAAAATTCAGAAGACCTAAATAAAATTTTTGTTGATGTGAATTTAAATGAAGAAGAAATCAAAAAAGTACTTGAAACAATCAAGGAGATTAAATAAGGAACATGGGACGGGAAGAGTATGCGATAGTCTTAGAATATCTACCAAATGGATATCCATTGGAAAGGAAAATGATGCCAATAGCTCAAGCTGTTGGAAAAACACATTTAACGCTCTTGGAATTGGTTCCACGAAGAGGCTTTAATCTGGAAATCGGAGAAGAAGTTTATATCGGAGAAGGGAAAAGAGAAAAAATATATTATATTCTTGGAAAAATAAAAAATGAAAAGTTAACAGAAGCTGCAAAAGAAAATTTAAAAGAATTTATTAAAAAAATTGTAAAAGAAAGGGAAGAAAAGTTTATAGAATTTTTCAATAAAGCAGAAGCAGTTAATAAGCGAATTCACCAGATAGAATTACTTCCAGGATTAGGGAAAAAACATATGCAAGAAATCCTTAAAAAAAGGCAGGAAGAAAACTTTAAATCATTTGTAGATATGAAAAATAGAATTCAAAATCTTCCAGATCCGGAAAAAGCAATAGAAAAAAGAATTTTCCAAGAATTGACAACATTCGAGAGGTATAATTTATTCATATAAAATGGAAACAGAAACAAAACAAGAAGTGCAGAGACAAGAAGAAAGAATGGTTAGGATTCTTTCTACAGATATAGAAGGAAAAATGAAAATATATCCTGGACTTGCAAAAATAAAAGGAATTTCTTGGAGTTTATCTAATGCTATTTGCAATATATTAAAAATCGATAAAAATAGAAGAATTGGTTCTTTAAAAGAGGATGAAGTTAAAAAAATTTCTGAATTTGTAAAAAATCCAAAAATTCCTGCCCATATGTATAATAGAAAAAAAGACTTTGAATCTGGAGAAAACAAGCACTTAACTGGGAGTGATTTAGAACTTACAAAAGAATTTGACATTAAAAGATTAAAAAAAATTAAAAGTTACCGAGGATATCGACATATGAGCGGACTTCCACTAAGAGGACAGAGAACAAAGAGCAACTTTAGAAAGAACAGAAGAAAAGGTGCAGGAATTAAAAAGAAAGGAAAGAAAAAATGAAAAGAAAACATAAGACATATTCAAGACCGAAAAGGCCATTTGATAAACAGAGGCTTGAAGAGGAAGCTGTAATAAAAAAAGAGTTTGGATTAAAAAATAAAAAAGAAATTTGGAAAGCAGAAGCTAAAATTAAATTAATGAGAGAGAAGGCAAAAAAATTAATTTCTGCAAATCCAGAAGAACAAAACATTTTATTTGATAAATTAAAAAAAATAGGGTTAAAAGTAAATTCAATCTCTGATATCCTATCTTTAGATAAAAAAGATTACTTAAATAGGAGGCTTCAAACAATAGTAGTAAGAAAAAACTTGGCTACAACTCCAAAAAGTGCTAGGCAATTAATTACTCATAAAAAAATCTTGGTAAATAAAAGAGTAATCGATAGTCCATCATATATTGTTCCTACAGAGTTAGAGAATAAAATCGAATCAAAAATAAATAAAAACAAGAAATTACCAAAAAAAGAAAATGGAAAATAGTGAAAGTGTAAAAAAGAAAGTAAAAGAAATAGAAGGAATTGTAAATATTTACACTTCTTTTAACAACACAATTGTTCATGTAACAGATATGTCTGGAAAAACTCTAGCAAAAGTAACTGGAGGCATGGTTACAAAACATGGTAGACTTAAGGCAAATCCCACTATTGCCATGTTTGTTGCGAAAAAAATTGAAGAAAATCTGAAAGATTTAGGAGTTAAATCATTATATGTAAGAATTAGGGGAAAAACAAGAAATCCTGCACCAGGACCAGGAGCACATGCTATTATTAAAAGTTTATCTAGAGGGGGATTTAAGATATTAAACATTCTTGATGTTACTCGAATTCCTAGGGGAGGGCCAAAAAAGAAAGGAGGAAGGAGAGGTAGAAGACCATAACTTTAAAAATAGAGGAAATTAAAAAATAAAATGAAGCTTATAGAAAAAAAGGAAAATGCAATAATTTTTTCTACAGAAATAGAAGAAAGTTTAGCTAATGCAATAAGAAGATATCTTAATCAGATTCCAGTACTTGCTGTTGAAGAAGTAGAAATCTCTAAAAATGACTCTTCATTGTATGACGAGACTATTGCTCATAGAATCGGGCTTATTCCACTGAAAACAGAGAAATCAATGAAAGATAAAACAAGTATTGAACTAACATTAAATGGAAAAGAGGGGATAATTTTCTCTAAAGAGTTAACTGGAAAAGCCCACATAGTTTATGATCAAATTCCGATAACTATTTTAAACAAAGGGCAAAAACTAGAGTTAACAGCGATAGCAAAATTAGGAAAAGGTGAAAAACACTCAAAATTTTCTCCAGGATTAATGTTTTATCAAAATATTGTAGATATAAAAATAGAAAAAAACTGTCCAGCAGAAATTGTTAATTCTTGCCCAAAACAAATTTTGAAAGTAAAAGATGGAAAAATCATAGTAGAGGGAAGTGAAAATTGCGACATATGTGAATCGTGCTTAAAATCATGTAAAAAACATGGAAAAGACTTCATTCAAATTAACCCTACAAAAGATTTGAAGATTACTTTAGAATCATTTGGACAATTAGAAGTAAAAGATATCTTTAGTAAAGCTATTAATCTTCTTAAAAAAGATCTTTCTGAAATAGCTAAAAAAGTTAAGTAACTAATTTCTAAAACTTTTTATACAGAGAATTAATTATAATTTTAATTGCGGGGATGCTGGAGCGGTCAAACAGGACAGACTCAAAATCTGTTGGCTTAGTGCCTACGTAGGTTCGAACCCTACTCTCCGCATAAAACTTTATAAACCTTAATTTATCTCTATTAATACTCGGTAAGTTAACGAATCTTACCCTGATGAGGTGAAATGAAGCCGAAAGATTACCTGCGAGTTAACGCGTTAGTGGGAGCGAATACTTCTACTAAAATTAAAAATGGTTAAAAAAAATATTAAAATAGAGAAGCAATTAAAAAGAAAAACAAATTCAGATCTAGTTAAAACTATAATTACTGCTAAAAAAAATAAAAAATGGAAAAAAGTAGCTGAAAGATTGTCTAGTCCTAAAAGAAAAAGTTTGAATTTAGAGGAAATAAATAAACAGGCAAAAGAAGGAGAAATCATTGTTATTCCAGGAAAAGTATTATCTCAGGGAGAAATAGATAAAAAAATAAAGATTGTTGCTTTTAATTTTTCTGAGAAAGCAAAAGAAAAGTTATTAAAATCTTCTGTAAAGGTTTTAAGTATACTTGAAGAAATTAAAAAAAATCCAGAAGCAAAAGGAGTTAAATTTTTAGAATAAAATGGTTAAAATAATTGATGGTAAAAATGCAGTTTTAGGGAGATTGGCTAGCTATGCTGCGAAAGAAACACTAAAAGGAGAGGATATTGTGATTTTAAATTGCGAACAAGTAATTATCACTGGGGATAAAAGAAACATAGAGAAAAAATTCCATGAGAGACGGAATAGAATTGGGAGTAGCCAAAAAGGACCAAAACATATAAGAAAAAGTGATAGAATTGTGAAAAGAACTATTCGTGGAATGCTTCCAGATCATCGTTCTGGTAGAGGAAAGATAGCATACAGTAAAATAAAGTGTTATGATAAAATTCCAGAAGAGTTTAAAGATTCAAAAAAGATTATTACTGGGAAGAGTAAAAAAAATAAATTCTCTCTAGTAAAGGAATTTGCAAAATGAGCAAAATAAAAGTATCTGGAAAAAGAAAAAGGGCTATTGCAAGAGCGACAATTGTAGAAGGTTCTGGAAAGATTCTTTTAAATCAAAAAGATTATCAAACACTGCAAATTTTTGATAGGCTTAAAATAGAAGAGCCATTAAGAATCGCTGAGGGAATTCTAGGAAAGAAAAATTTTGATGTGACAATCATGATTAAAGGTGGGGGAGAAAAAGGGCAAATTGACGCTGCAAGAGTGGCCTTAGCAAAGGCGATTGTTGCTTTTTCAAAATCAGAAGAACTAACAAAAGCTTATTTAAGTTATGATAGAAATCTTCTTGTTGCAGATGTTAGAAGAAAAGAAGTATACAAGCCAGGAGATAGCAAAGCAAGAAAAAAAAGACAAAGTTCTAAGAGATAATTAAAAATAATTTTAAAAAAGAGGAATAAATAGAAAATTGGATGGAATAAAGTATAGCACGTTACAATGCAGAGGACCTTTGGGAAAACTTGAAAAAGATGTCGGAGTTCTTTTGACTCATACGCCACAAGGAGGGACGTTAATTTCTTGCCCTTATTATAAAAAAGAAGGACCACAACACTGTAAGGGGGAAGACAACAATAGATCTTATGAAAACTGCGTATTTGGAACCTCTCAAAAATTGTAGTTATCTTATTTTTAATTTTTCTAACTTATTCTGAACATGGTTAAACAATGTTGAAGAAATTATTGGCTGATGAGTTCCATTATGTATTTGGTTGTTAAATTTTATTTTCCCGATATATGTAAAATTTTTTAAGATTTTTTTCAAACCATTAACTGAAAAGTTGTGTTTTTTTGCTAGCTGAGTTAAACTAATTTTTGTTCCTAAAAATTCTTCAAAAAGTTCTTCTACTTCTCGGTAATTCTCTGCAGGAACTAATTGTTTATTCTCAATTTTATAACCAAAAGGTGCACGAGACATTAATTTTCCTTGTGAAGCTTTTTTAATCATGGCTCTTTTTTGCCTTTTTCCGGCAGGATTTTCTTTTCTTCTAAAAGTTTTTAAAAGAGATCCATCTACTTTTTCTTTAAGATATTGCTCTAGTTCATCATTCTCTTCTGGAGCAAAATAAAAACAAACATCGCATAAAATAAAATCATTTTTTTTGTGATTTTTTTCAGAATCATGCCCGCATTTAGTACATTTACTCATTTTAGATGATAGTTATTTTATTTTTTAATAAATTTAAATATTTGTGAAAATCTTCTTTTGTAATTTCCAATGTTTCTGTATTAATGTTTGGGTGGAATCCAACCACAGCTGAATCAAATATTTTTTTGCGAATTAAAACTTCCACCAGATTCTTTTTATCATTAATCAAGCCAAAAGGAGATACAGCGCCAGGGGTTAACCCTAAAACCTCTTTAAGCTGTTCTGGTTTTGCAAAAGAAAGTTTCGTGTTTAATCTTTTTTCAAATTCTTTTATGTTTAGCCTTTCATCAAACGGGAGAATCACTAGATAATATTTCCTTGTTTTTTTATCTCTTAAAAATAAATTTTTTGAGTGAATTTTTGCTAAATTTTTTACAAGTCTTTCAGCTTGCTCACAGGTATATATTGCGGGATGTTTAATTACTTTAAAATTAATTCCTCTTTCTTGAAGGTATTTTTTAATCTCTGCCACCCCTATCAATAACTTTATTAAGTTAAATATTTTCCCATTTTTATGGAAGGCTTTTCAGAAAAAGAAAGAAGAATTTATAATGTGAATATGTTTATTGCAAATAATCTCTGGAAAATTATTGTTTCTGGGAAAGATTCAAAAACAAAACTCAGAGAAATGGTGGAAGAACTTGCTTCTTTTTTTAATGTTGAAAGATGCTCTTTAATGCTAAAAGATAATAAAGAATTTTTTTGTATTTTCGCTTCTAAAGGGCTCCCATCAAAAATAGTAAAAGAAACTAGAATAAAAGAAGGTGAAGGAATTGCTGGGCTTGCTATAAAAGAAAAAAAAGCTATTTTTATGAAAAAAGTTGGTATTTTGGTGAATAAAAAAGATTATGCCTCATATCAATCAGATAATCTTATATCATATCCAATTGAAATAGATAAAGAAATCATAGGGGTATTGAATATAACTGATAAAAGGGATGATTTATCTTTAACTGAAAAAGATGTGGAATCTATTAAGCCAATATTAGATCGAATAAAATTTGTTTTAAAGGATTTAAGAGAAGGGGTTTAAGTTTTGTTAGATAATTTCTGTTGAATTTGTTCAAAAAGCTGTTGAGAAATCAAGGGTTCATGTTGTCCTTCTGATTCTATTTTTGCAAATTTAACTTTCCCTAAATAAGTCGTGTTTTGTAAGAGTTTTATAATCCCGGAAGTAGTCATGTTGTATTTTTTAGCTAGTTGTGTTAAGCTAATATTATTTTCAGCATATTCTCCAAATATTTTTGGGATTATTTCTGCTTCTTTTTCATGAGGAATTAATTTTTTATTGACTAATTTATATCCTTTTGGAGCCTTGGTAATGAATCCTCCTTCTTTTGCTTTTCTTTGCATTCCAAATTTTGTTCTATCTCCAATAATATTTCGCTCAAATTCTGCAAAAGCAGAGATGATATGAAACATTAATTTTCCACTTGCACTTGTTGTTTCTATTTTGTCTTGAAGAGAAACAAAATCAATTCCAATTTCTTTTAAATGATCTATAGTTAAAATTAAATCTTTAAGACTTCTTGAAAAACGATCAAGCTTATAGATGAAAATTGCGGAAAACTTTTTATTTTCTGCGTCCTGAAGCATCTGAACCATTTCTGGCCTTTGTTGTATATTTTTTGCAGATTTTCCTTCATCTCTATAAATTTGAAAAATTTCATATCCAAGTGCTTTTGCATAATTCTCTAAAGCCTCTTGCTGAGCATCTAGTGAAAATCCGTGCTGGGCCTGATCTTGTGTTGAAACACGCACGTAAATTGCTGCAAGAGGTTTTGCGGGAGTCATTTTAAATTTTTTTGGATTATTCTTTCTACCTTTTTTATTAATTCTGTTTGTGTTAAATTTCCTTTAATTATAAAATCAGCATATCTTTTCTGTTTTTTTCCATATTTTTCATACTCTGGAATTATTACCTTCTTAGCATATTCTATTTTAGTCCATTCTTCTCTTTCTTCAGTAAAATTTGCTCTTTTCAGAAATTCTTTTTTAAAAATATCCAAAAATATTTTGATATCTATTAAATCTCTTACTTTTTTATTAATAAACAAATAAAAACCTTCAACAAATATAATTTTGCTTGGTTTAATCTCTCTATAATTCTCTATACACCCTTTCCTAAATCTATAAACAGGATGATTAATTATTTTTCCTTCTTTTAATTTTTTTAGGTCTTTTGCTAGTATTTCTAATCTATAGTTTGAAGGCAATTCCCAATTTCTAAATTTTCCTTTGAAAGGAATTTTATTTTTTGATTTTAAATAATGATCAACCTCTATCCTATCTGTTTTATATTTTTTTGCTAAAAATTCTGCTAAAGTGCTTTTTCCGCTTTTACTTGGGCCACAGATTCCAATGATTAATATTTTTTCCTCCATTTTTCCCTCTTTAAAATGTAAACTTAGGGTATTTACTAGTTAGGTCACGTCTATTTAGGGTGCCCTAAGTATATAAATATTACTTTTTAATAGATAAAAATCCCTTTGAGATAGTTCGCCCAATATAGGTTGTACGAAGTTTTTACGTGTAAAACTCTTTTTATAGAAGATTTTGGAGGTTTTGTTCACTTAGGTAAGGTTAGTGAAAAGTCCCTGTGATTTCCTTCTCCCAACGAAAGTCGCCCAACATAGAAAAGAAACACCACAAATCAGGATTATTCTTTTCCCTATCCTCTGTTTTAATTTTTAAGTATATCTCTTTTTTATCACCTGACTTTTTTATATCTATTATCTGATAAACTCCTGTCTCTGGATTAAAATACCAGTTATCCCTAACACCTTGTAGAAGATCATTCTTAAGTGAAAGCCCACTAGCGTTATCTTCCCTCCCCACAAATTGTTCCCCATTTAATAAACAATCATCTAAATGATCAATTAGTTTTCCTTTTGTTCTTTTAGGTAAATTCCCTCCTGGGGTAATCATCCAAACAGAAATAAAAACAGGTCCTGTAGGGAAAGCCCCAATATTCTCAATTCCATAAACTACATGCTTTCCATTATATCTCCTTCCCTTGACACTTTCTAAAAGATCACTTTTCAAGGTATTTTTCATCTTAAATGTTGCTTGATTCATAAAACCTCTTTAATTTCAGCATTTTTAAGTATTTTTATATTAAAAGGAGAATGTTAGTTCACTAAGCTAACCTTTGTGCATTTAGTAGTTTTCAGGATTATCTTTAAGAATATATGCAACAGAGCAAATAAGAACAATGCAAAGAAAAGTTATGAAAATTGATGTGTAAATTGAGAGAGAATTTGAATTTTCAACTTTTGTTATAAATTGTATCATTGATTGGGAAAGATCGAAAATAGTTTGTCTCCAGGTAAAAGCAATAGTAAATCCCAATGCGATTATTATCAACGAACGCATCTGTCTTCGAAACTCTCTTTTAAACCTCTTTCCAAGAGTAAAAAAGTTTGATAATTTTTTTCTCATTTTAATTTCAATTAAAATCTATTTATTAATATTTCTAGGTAAATTTGTAATTCATCTTTATTTTATCAGATTTCGTGCACTTAGGTAATGTTAGTGCTTGTTTATCTGTTTAGGGCTGTTTAAAGCTGTTCAAACAGCCTGTTTAAGAGTAATTTTTGTGTATAAACAGCATATTTTAAAGGTAATTTCGGGGAAATTTATCATCTCTGGGGAAAAATTTTATTTTTTTAAATTAAATTTGCCGTCGTAAACAAAAAGTTTTTAAAGCTGCTTTGCGAGATAATGACATGTTTGGGTGGTTTTTTAAGAATAAAGAGGTAGAAGAGCTAAAAGACAGCACAAAAAAAAGTTTCGAATCTGTGAAAAAAGATGTTGTGTCTATAAGTGGTTGGATTAAACACCTTGATTCTGAGAAGAACTATCAGAAAAAAGAGATTGAAGAGATAAAAGAAATTTTATCGACGATTCAAGAAGAAATAGAAGGGGTGAAAAACATTATTTCTATAATGAATGACTTAAAAACAAACAGGGTGTTTAAAACACCTAAACAGCTGTCTAATAAACAAACAGCTGTTTATGCTGTCCAAACAGCTGTCCAAACAGCTGTCCAAACACCAAAATTAGATCAATTTTCATTAAGTGAAAGAGCAATCATTTGGGTCTTATTAAATACTGATTTAAATTTAAGCTATGATGATCTCGCTGCTATGCTTGGCAAAGAAAGATCTACTATCAGAGGTCAAATAAACACGATAAAACAAAAAAGTGAGGGTTTAATACAAGAAAATGTTGGGAAAAACGGCAAAAAAAGGGTATTTATCCCTGAAAATATAAGAGAAAAACTATTAAAAAAATCAAAAGTGAGAGTTAATCCTCAAAAAAAAGCAGGAAAAAATAAGGAAAAATAGAATAAAACTAAAAAAGTGTGAAAAACAAAGAAAAAATAAGTTAAATTAGCGATAGTGAGAATTAGTTATTCGGTAAAGAGGATAAGTATTTATTTGACTAGTTATAGATCTCTAAGCTGAAATATTGTCCTTAAAGTGGCTATTTTCTTTAGATTATTTGAAACTGAGAGATAAATCTGTTTATTATTTATCTTTTTTTTATCGACGGGGATTCCCTTTTTTATAATACGCCCCACATAATCTCTAACAGAACTTTCACTTAAATTAAGCTGTTGAGAGAGGGTTTTGTAATCTGAATGCCCAACTTCTTCATCTAACTGGTAGATCGCAGAAAACACTAGGAATTCTTGATCTGTAAGCCTTTTGAACTTTAATCTTACTTCTTTTCTAATAGCATCAAGTGAATTAAGAATCTCAACAGCACTTTCTATATCATTTTTCTTAAATTCACTCAGATTATTGGTCTGTCTGTCTGTCTGTTTGTCTGTCTGTCTGTCTGTTGGAACCCCTTCATTTCCAGTGGAAATCATTAAATTTTGGGGTTTTAAGCCTTCTAAAGGAGAAGGATGTGTCGAAGGATGTGTCGAAAGGACAAAATTTTGAGGGTTTTGTGTCGAAAAGTTTTTTTGTGAATTTTTAATAAAATCTTCTGTTTTTTTATCAATTTCTTTTAGAATTTCACACATTTCTATCAGCCCCTTTCTTGTTTTAGACAAATTTTCTTCTAAAGAGGTTACCCTTTCTTTTAAAGAGGTCATGTCTTTTTTTACTCTTAAAAAAGAATTTTTGATATTGTCCATAAAAATCTAGAACATGCTAGTATAAAAACTTTAAGATAGTCTACTAAAAAGATTGCTTATTATGATAAACACTATAGGCTATTTCACTTAATTTCCACCTAGATCTCCTCAGATAATTTTTTCCTTTTGGGTTTTTCTTAACTTCAACAACTAATCTTTTTTTATTTAGCTCAAATAATAATTTCTTAACAAATTCTTCATCTCTTGCTATTTCCTGAGCTATATGAGAGGTAAAAGAAGGTTTTGGGTTAATAGTGTATAAAAATGCTAATATTTGTTCATAGATCTTCTCTTTTTTCTTTTCAGAAATCTTCATATAACAGAATTAGAACCAATTATTTTAAACTTTGCTAAAACTACTCTTTTTTTAAAGAAGGGAAAGATATATGAAAGGGTAAATTTAACTCTTCCTCTAATTGCAAGGCCTTTAAATTAGACTTTCTTAAAATAATGTTAAAAAGGGTTATTTTAATATCCTCTGGTATTTTTTTATTTTTCCACTGTTTTATTATATCTTTTACTTTTTTAGACTCAAAAGCCAATAAAACATTTCCTTTTATATTTATTTTAGCAAAATCAGGATCATAATTTATCTTAAAATCAAAATTTACTTCAATGATTTCTTCTTTTGTCTTAAAAAGATCAGACTTAAACTCATTTATTTCAGAAATATCCAAATTAGTATTTATTTTTAAATTCTTTAAATTATCTGAAAATTTCTCTACGCTTATTTTAGTAAAATTAAATCCTGCTATTTTCATTTGATACTCTAGAAATTATAATTAAATTAAATCCTCTTCAGAAACAATAACAAAATCACTTATAGCAATTATCGCTGAATAAGGGATAAGTAACTCTTTTGAAGAAGTTCTTTCTAAATTTAAATTTTTTGTATAAGGTGTTGAGTCTTTTACTACAATATTAATAAGTTCCCCGGATTTGGTTTCAAAAGTGATGTCTTTAACAAATCCCAACCTTTTACCCTCTTTAGTTACTATCATTTTATTTAATATTAAGTTAAAGGGATTCTTGTTACTTTGCATTCTAAAATTAGAGGAAAATTGTTTATAAACTTTTCTGTAAAATTATATAGTTTTTGAGAATATATATTTAAAAAACACACCCACCCCTTAATTTCCTATAGAAGAATTTAAAAAGGAATTTTTGATTTTATTTTTTAAATTATTATTTATAAATATTTATATTATATATTATATATATTATATATTATATTTTAATTTGTATATATAGAATTATTATATTACTATTTATTTAATTAAAAAAATTTTAAGAATCTATAGAAGTATATTAAGAATGCATTTAGACTAATTTAATCATGAACAAATCTTTAAGAAATTTGTCAAATATTAATTTTATTGAATGTTAAATTATTTCCATAGGAAATATAGGTGTATTTCTTTTTTAGTAGTTATAATCTTTTATATAATAAATTCATTTTTTCTCGTTGGGAAAATTAACTCATCTTTATTTTCCACAAGAAATAGACGTGTGAGACAATAAAATGGTAGAAGAGCTAAATAATATTTTTGATTCATTTGATAAGAATTCTATTTTTAAAAATAAATCAATTTTGCAAACAACTCATAATCCAGAAATGATACTTCATAGAGATGAACAGATAAAACAGATTGCATTAATTTTAGCACCTGTTTTGAAAGGAGAAAAGCCAAGTAACCTTTTTTTATATGGGAAGACTGGGACAGGAAAAACACTTACAATTAAATATATCCGGGATGAACTTTTAAAGAGAGTAAAAAAAGATGAAGGATTTAAATTAGAAATAAAATATTTGAATTGTAAGTTAAAAAAAGTTTCTGATACAGAGTATAGAATTTTGGCAGAGCTTATTAGAAAATTAGGAGGAGACGTGCCTTCCACAGGGTTACCTACAGAAGCTGTCTATAGAAGATTTATAGATATTATTGATTCAGAAAAAAGATTATTAGTTTTGGTTTTAGATGAAATTGACCAGACAGTTAAGAAAATTTCAAGTGATTTTTTATATAATTTAACACGATTAAATACCGAACTTTCCAAGACCCAAATCTGCATAGTTGGCATAAGCAATGATTTAACTTTTTTAGATGAAATTGACCCTAGAGTTAGAAGTTCGCTTTCAGAAGAAGAGATTGTTTTTTCTCCTTATAATGCCTTGCAGCTGCAAGATATTTTAAAAAAGAGGTCTGAAGCTGCTTTTAGAGAAAAGAGTATCCAGGAGGGAGTTATTGCAAAATGTGCTGCTTTTGCTGCAAGAGAGCATGGGGATGCTAGAAGAGCACTTGATTTATTAAGGATTGCAGGAGAGTTAGCTGAAAGAGAGAATTCAAAAAAGGTTTGTTTAAAGCATATAGATGGGGCAAATAATAAAATAGAAAAGGATAAAATTTTAGATGTAATTCAATCAGAACCAAAACAGTTTCAGATTGTTTTGTATTCTATTATTAGATTAGCTGAGAAACAAGGAAAAGACCCAATTTTTACAGGAGATGTTTATAATTATTATAGAGATTTATGCCTTAAAAATAAATCAGAGATCTTGACACAGAGAAGAGTAAGTGATATTATTCAGGAATTTGATATGTTAGGGGTTATTAATGTAAAGGTTATTTCTAAAGGAAGAGGGGGGAGGATGAGGGAGATTAAATTATCTATTACTAATAATATCCTTGAAAATGCTAAAAAAATAATTGAAAATTCATTAAACTATTGTTAATACTATGGATGATAAAAAATTATTAAAATATTGTTTAGAGAAAGGCCTTTTGTTAGATAAAGAGGTTTTAGAGATGTTTAGTGAAACCAAGGATCTTGAATCTGTAAAACTAATTATAGAAAAGATCAGAAATCATACACAACAGAGGATTATAACTAAAAACATTTTTGATAGTAATAAGGAACAAGTTGTTAAATTTTTTTCAACTTTGCCTGAGGAGAGCCAGAAAAGTCTAGAAAAATTTAAAATTAAGTTAGGATTAAGCATAGAAATTTCAAAAGAAATTATGGGGCCCCTTCCTTCTAAAAATGTTTCATTTGAGATTGTTAATTCCTCTTCTGATTTTGAGCCCCTTGGAGAAAAGACGGTTTTAGTTAAAAATTGTAAAACAAGCACTAATAAAAAATTAGAGGTTTCTGATTTTGTTAAGTATTTTAAAGGAAGGCTTTCTGAAATGAGAGAAATCTTACAAGAACATTCTGAACTCAATAATTTAATCTCAATAGATAAAATTTCTGGAAATAGGCAAGGAATTTCTATTATTGGAATTGTTTCTGATAAAAGAGTTACTAAAAATAAAAATATTTTACTGGAGGTGGAAGATTTCACAGGGAAGATTCGATTACTTGTAAATCAAAATAAGCCTGAATTATATACTAAAGCAGAGGAGATTGCTCTTGATTCTGTTTTAGGTTTTAAATGTTCTGGAAGTAGAGAGATTTTGTTTGTTAATGATGTTATTTTTCCAGAATCCCGTCTTTTTGAAAGAAAAAAATCTCCTGTGGAAGAGTATGCGTTATTTATTGGCGATTTACATATTGGAAGTAATTTATTTTTAGAAAAAAATTTTTTAAAATTTATTGATTATCTTAATGGACGACTTCCAAATACTCCCGAAGTTAGTAAAATTAAATATTTGTTTGTTATTGGGGATTTAGTTTCAGGTGTTGGAGTTTACCCAAATCAAGAAGCTGAGTTAATTCTACCGAATTTAGAAGAGCAATTTGAAAAAGTTGCAGAATTATTTGGCAAAATCAGAAGGGACATTAAAATAATAATCTCTCCTGGAAACCATGATGGGGTAAGATTAATGGAGCCTCAGCCTGTTTTAGACGAGAGATATGCTTGGCCACTTTATAATTTAAAAAATGTTTTTTTAGCGACTAATCCTGCACAGGTAAATATCGGATCTAAAAAAGAATTTTCTGGTTTTGATGTTCTTCTTTATCATGGTTTTTCTCTTTTTTATTATGCAGGAAATATTTCTTATTTAATGAAAGCCAAGGCAGCTCATAAACCAGAAATGATTTTATCTTATCTTTTAAAACAAAGGCATTTAGCACCAACTCATGCATCTGTTCAGTATTTTCCTTCTGAAAAAGATAACCATGTTATTAAAAAGATTCCAGATATTTTTGTAGCAGGACACACTCATAAAAGCAGTATTTCTTATTATAATAATATCCTTGTTATTTCTGTATCTTCTTGGGAGAAGTTAACCCCTTATATGGAGAAATTAGGATCTCAGCCAGATTTTTGTAAAGTTCCTTTATTAAATCTTAAAACAAGGGAGATTAAAATGTTGGATTTTGAGTAAGATGAAAAAACAAGAAAGCAAATTAAAAATTGGAATTGATGTTGATGACGTGGTTCTTGATTTTTTCCCACACTTTTTAAAATATTGTGAAAATAGAAAGCCCCCTCTTAAAGTGATTAATGGGATGAAGGGACATATTAGTAATTGGTTTGGGTTAGATAAAAATAGTTTCAGAAGAGTTCATAAAGAATTTGCTTCTTCTGATCATTATGATACTATGCCTATTATTCCTGGTTTTGTTGAAGTGTTTCCTGCTCTGGCTTTAAATTATAACCCTGTTCTTATTACTGCACGTTCACCAACGAGAGAAAAAAGAACAAGAGAGTGCATCAGAAAGCAAGTCATTGGTTTTAAGTTACCTATTTATTTTTCTAGAGAATTTCATGGCGGGGGGCAAACAAAAGGAGAGCTATGTAGAGAATTAGGTGTAACTGTGCAGGTCGATGATAATCCTGATTATGTTGATTCTTGTATTAGTGAAGGGGTGCGTGTTTTTTTGTTTGATCAGCCGTGGAATACAAATTATGTTCCCACTGAGCGAGTAATAAGAGTTTTAAACTGGATAGATATAATTGAAAAACTTAAATCTTTGGAGAGAAAATTAAATGGAAAAGAAAAATATAATAGAAGAAATTAGAAAATTTGTAGAAGAAGAGTGTAAAAAGCCTACGAGTAAATATGGCTATGAACCATATAAGTATCATTTTATCCCTGTAGTGAACTATGCAGTAGAATTGGCTAAAAAACTAAATGCTGATATAGAGGTTGTCGAATTAGCTGCATTATTGCATGATATTGGCGCGATTATTGAAGGAAGAGGCAATCACCACATTACTGGTGCAGAGGTTGCTGAAAAAAAATTAAAAGAATTAGGATGTCCTATTGAGAAAGTAAAAAAGATTAAGAATTGTATTTTGAGTCATCGGGGGTCGAAGAGCCTTAAACCAGATAGTATTGAAGCACAGATAATTATTGATGCAGATGCTATGTCAAATTTTGATAATCTTCCCGGAATTTTTAAGGCAGCGTTTATTTATGAGAATCAGACCCAAGGGCAAGCGAAAGAAACAACTAGGCAAAAGTTAATGAATACTTTTAATAAAATTATATTTGAAGAGTCAAGAGATTTAATTAAACCAAAATATGATGCAGCTATGTTGCTGTTAAATTAAAATGAGTACCCAAACATATTTTAAAACTTTAGAAAAAAATGTTAGAAAAGTTTATAATTTTGCTGAAGAAGCGAGAAAAAAAGGATTAGATCCTCAATTAATTGTTGAAATTCCTCTTGCTATGACTATGGCTGAAAAAGTTGTTGGATTAATTTCTGCGATTTACCCTCAAATGGAAGGCTCTAAGATTGCAAAAAGAATTCTTGAGTTAGAAAAAGAGTATGGGAAATTAGATCCTTCTGTTGCATTTAGAATTGCAGAAGAAATTGCAAAACAAAAGTTTTGCAAGTTTGAAAGTTTATTACAATCTATTGATGCTGGAATTAGAGTGGGTTTTGCTTATCTTACTTTGGGAGTTGTTTCTTCTCCGATAGAAGGGTTTACTGAATTGAAACTAGGAAAAACAAAAGAAGGAAAAGATTATTTTATTGTTTATTTTTCTGGGCCTATAAGAAGTGCAGGAACCACTGCTTCTTGTGTTGTTTTAATGTTAATAGATTATTTAAGAGAAATGTTTGGTTATGCAAAATATGATCCTACTGAGGATGAAATTAAAAGATATGTTACAGAAAATACAGATTATCATGAAAGAGTAACTAATTTACAATATTTTCCTACTGTTGAAGAGATGGAATTTTTAGCAAAAAATCTTCCAATTCAAATAGCTGGGGAGCCTACAGAAAGATTAGAAGTATCTAATTATAAAAATTTAGAAAGGGTTGAGACAAATTATATTAGAGGGGGAATGTGTCTTATCTTTTCTGAAGGATTGGCTCAAAAAGCTGCCAAGGGGTTTAGATTATTAAATGGAGTAAAAAGTAAAGGGTATAATTCAACAGGTTTTGATTTTTTAAAAGATTATGTTGCATTACACCAAAAAAGAGACAAAGGGAAAACAAGTGCTTCTCCGACATATATAAAAGATCTCGTTGCTGGAAGGCCTGTTTTTGGGCATCCTTCTAGATCAGGAGCATTTAGATTTCGATATGGAATTGGGAGAGTGAGCGGGTTTAGTGCAGCTTCTCTTCATCCTGCTACAATGGCGGTCACAGATAATTTTATTGCAATAGGAACTCAATTAAAAATAGAAAAACCAACAAAAGGTTGCGCGATTACTAGTTGTGATTCTATTGAAGGTCCAATTGTTAAATTAGTTAATGGGAGTGTGAAAAAATTAAGAACAAAAGAAGAAGCCCAGAAAATTTACCCTAATGTAGAGGAAATTCTGTATCTGGGGGATATTTTGTTTCCGTTTAGTGATGTAGCGAATAGAAATTCCGAGCTTATCAGACCAGGGTATGTTGAGGAATGGTGGAAACTTGATTTAAGAAAAGTTAGTGCTTTAGTAGAAAAAGAAATAGATTGTTTTCATGTTGAATTTAAAAAAGCTATTGAGTTGAGTAAAAATTATGGAATTCCGCTTCATCCAAAGTATATTTTTTATTGGTCTCAAATTTCCAAAAGAGAATTTTTAGAATTAATTAAATGGTTAAAATTTTCAAAGGTAAATAAAAAAATAATTTTTCCATATAACAAAAATGAACAAGAAAAATTTATTTTAGGCAAGAGAGCGTTAGAGTTATTAGGAATTGAACATGAGGTAACTATAGAAAATGTTGTTTTATCTGAAAAAGATAGCAAAATATTATTTGCTAATTTGGGTTTAGATTTAAATTTTTTAGAAAAAGATGAATTTTTTCTTTCAGCAATTATTAACTTAGATAAATTTAATGTTGGAGAAACTGTTTTAGACATTATTAATTCTGTTTCTTCTTTTAAGATTAAAGACAAAGCAGGAGATTTTATAGGTACGCGAATGGGGAGACCAGAAAAAGCTAAGCTTAGAAAACTTGTAGGGAGCCCAAATGTTTTGTTTCCTGTAGGAAAAGAAGGAGGAAGGTTAAGAAGTGTGCAAGTAGCTTGTGAGCAAGGAAAAGTTAGAAGCGCTTTTCCAATTTATTCTTGTGAAGAATGCAAAACAGAAACGATTTATCCTCTTTGCGAGAATTGTGGAAAAAAAACAAAAAAAATGTTTTATTGTTATGAATGTAAGGAAAAATCTTTTAAAAAATGTAATGAGCATGAAAAAGCGAATTCTTATTGTAACCAATCTATAGATATCCTTCACTATTTTTCAAAAGCAAAAGAGAAGTTGGGTCTTAAAAATGATGAAATCCCTTCTTTAATTAAAGGAATTCGTGGAACTTCCTCTGCAGAGCATGCAACTGAAAATCTTTCTAAAGGAATTTTAAGAGCGATTCATAATTTGCAAGTAAATAAAGACGGAACTATCAGATTTGATGCTACAGAATTACCTTTGATTTGTTTTAAACCAAGAGAAATTTTAGTAAGTGTAGAAAAATTAGTTGAATTAGGTTATGAAACAGATATTTTTGGAAAGAAACTTATAAGTGACGAGCAAATTTTAGAACTAATGCCTCATGATGTTCTTCTTCCTAGTTCTCCAGAATCTCCTGATGAAAGAGCTGACGATGTTTTTATAAGAGTTAGCAAGTTTGTTGATGATTTATTAACAAAATTTTATGGGTTAAATTCTTTTTATAATATTGAGAAGAAAGAAGATTTAGTGGGGCATCTTGGTGTTTGCATGGCGCCGCATAATTGTGCAGGAGTTATTTGTAGGTTTATTGGGTTTTCTAATTCTCTTGGGTTATATGCTAGTCCTTATATGCACGCAGCTATTAGAAGAGATTGTGATGGGGATGAAGCAGCAATAATGCTTTTAGGTGATGTTTTGCTAAATTTTTCCAGAAAGTTCTTACCAAGTCATAGAGGGGGTACACAGGACGCACCTCTTGTTTTAAATGCGAAAATTGATGCAGGAGAGGTAGATGACCAAATATTAGATCTTGAATTTGTGAGAGAATATCCTATTGAACTCTATGAACTTGCTGAACAAAGAAAACATTCTTCTGAGATTACTCTTTATACTGTTAAAACAATTTTAAAAGAAGGCAAAAATCCTTTTGTAGGAGCAGGTTATACTCATGATACTTCTAATTTTAACAAAGGAGTAGTTTGTTCGAATTATAAATTACTTTCAACAATGCAAGACAAAGTTAAGCGTCAGATGGAGCTTGTTGAAAAAATAAGAGCAGCAGATACTTCTGAAACTGCAAAATTAGTTATTGAAAGGCATTTTATTCGAGACTTGAAGGGTAATTTGAGAAAATTTTCTATGCAAGGATTTAGGTGTGTTGCGTGTAATGAGATCATGAGACGACCTCCTCTAAAAGGAGTCTGTCCAAAATGCAGAGGAAAAATTATTTTTACAATTCATGAAGGAGGAATTAAAAAATATTTAGATCCGGCAATTAATTTGGCGAATAAATATAATCTTTCTCCTTATATTAAACAAAATTTAGAACTTGTAAAAAGATATATTGAAAGTATCTTTGGAAAAGAGTTAGAGCAACAAAAAAATCTTGGTGATTGGTTTAATTGATTTTTTATTGCTATGTTTCCTTTGTAAGTTTAGTAAAGAAAAACAAGAAGCTTTAGAGAAGTGGTTTTAATCACTTAAAAAAGAGTGTTATCTCTCACACATCTTGTTCCATATCCTCTTCTAAAATCTTGGCCAGCTCCTTGATAACCTTTCTCAAAATGGACGTACATGTGGTTTTCTGTTGTTCCTGCTGAAGGCGTGGATGTCCAGTATGGTATACTTCCTGTATTTTTAAAGACACGTTGATCTATTGCAGGATCTATCTGGTTATAATCTACTGTGCCTTCTAGTTCTATAAGTGTTGGCAATCTCCAATCCTCTTTTTCCCCAAGAACTAGCTGTTCGCAATAATTTTTTGCATCTTCAAAATTTTCAGAATGACCTGGTTTTGTATCTTGTTGCCAACACAAATTATTATTTTTATAAATTATTCCCCCTTCTCCACAAGTTTTAAGCGTGGTAGAGTCAGATGTATAAAAATAGATAATGAGAATAACAAAAATTAAAACGAAAATTGCTAAGGGAAGTATGATTTTCAAAATTTTTTTATTTTTTTTGCTCATTTTCTAATTTTAGATAGAATCTTTTATTTTTAAAATTTGCGGATGTTTAAAATAAATAAATTATTATTGTTGGAAGAAGTAGGCAACCCATCATGTTTGTTCTTCTAACTTTAAATGAGATGCAATATATTCCTGTTAAAGTTGAGACAAATAAAATAAATAAACCAATCAAACCTGAGGCAAGAAATACTATTATTCCTAAAAAAATTAAAGTAGTTAAAGAAATTTTTGTATAATTTACTTTTGTTATTTGAATTGAAAATATTTTTGCTAGATATATTGTTAGAAAGAATGAAATAATTCCTGCGATAAGAGTTGTACTTAGAATTAAAATTAGAATTTTTATGGAAAATTCTCCAATCAGATTGTGAATTGCCACTGCTGCTCCTGTTCTTGTTTTTGAGATTGTATAGAGTGAAATAAATGAAAAACCCATTACAAGTGTGTTTGTTGCTCCTAGAAGAATTAAAAAATTTTTATCATTTGTTTTTGAAATAGTGTTACCAATTATTGCTGCTTGTCCGCTTCCTAAACCTGGAAGAAAACTGCAGAGAGGAGAAGCGATAATTGCTCCAATTAACGGTCTAAAAAGGTTTGTTTTTGGTTTAGTAATTTTTTGTTTTGCGATTTTTGTTTTGTTTTTTATACTCATTATTAACATAGAACATCCAAAAAGACCAGTTAGCAGAGGCAATAGTGGTTCTTTTAACGTAGAAATATTTAAGACACACAATCCTAGAATTCCTGAAAGAGTAAAAACAAGTAATGCTGAAATTTTATTTCTTTCAGTTAAAATTAAAAAAATTGAAGAGACGATTAATAGATAGGGTATCAGAATTTTGATGGTGTCATATAATTTAGAAATAATAAATACCGATGGAACTGTGATGATCACTAAAATAAATATTGCTGCGAAGCTTCCGTAGCAAGTTAAAAGTACTGCTTCATATCCAAACCCTTTTTTTAGCAGTTTATGACCTGGCAAAATAGAAAGTTCTGTATCTGTATCAGGGCAGCCAAGAAATATTGAGGGAATAAAATCAAGAAAGGTATGGGTAATTGACATAGCAACTACAAAAATAATTAAGTATAGTGGATTTATTGAAATTGAGGAGATTAGCGTAAAAGGAATGATTAAAGCGCTAATAAGATTTATATGTATTCCTGGTATGAGGCCTGTAAACGTGCCTGCTGTTATCCCGAGCAATAATGCGAGAATAATTTCAATCAACATTTTGCTGTAAATCAATTTTACCGACGGTAAAATAGCTTTTTCTTTACCTTATTTATAGCCATTTAAGCTTTTTAAATCTTGTCGCTGGGCACTTTTTTAGAAAAAACTGTGTGGTTTAATATACCTTTTTGTTTTTTGGCTATGATTGCTTATTTTACATTCGATAAAACTTTTTTTGATATGCCCTCCTGAACTTATTTACTATGATTTTGGATGGGTTTTGGGGTTATTGGACGCTTTTTTGGGTTTTTAATCAGGATATACTATGTCATGTATCTCCTCTGGCACCCTTGTTGCATTACTACTATGGATTG
>Ga0180009_10000934_pt1 | contig 37191 bp, 39 predicted proteins | sample OS_PC_MetaG_FD_123537 | JGI IMG/M metagenome (GOLD analysis project Ga0180009, IMG submission 123537) | Groundwater microbial communities from the Aspo Hard Rock Laboratory (HRL) deep subsurface site, Sweden - OS_PC_MetaG | ecosystem: Environmental > Aquatic > Deep subsurface > Groundwater... | reverse complement strand
TTAAGTGTCATGCCGCCTAGTGAGCTGAGTGCAAAATAGGCGCTAAATGTCGCAGTTCAGCAGAAATAGGCAGCGAGAGAATCGCAGCGAGCGCGGCATGACACACTTCTTGACTTTACCAACGCACAGAAAGATATATAAACGAAACTCTTTTTTTTTCTTGCCATGCCAAAAGGGTCTAGACAGGGAAAAGAAGGTAAAGCAGAGAAGAAGCAGAAGCTTACTGACAAGGAGCGCGTCGACAAGGGGGGGGTGCTCGTCAGGACGATAATCGAGGTTCTTGGAGCTCCGAAGGAGTATGTAGAGGATGCCATAAAGGTTGTTGTGGACAAGCTGCACAAGACAGACGGCCTGGAGGTTGTCTCAGAGTCGACATACGAGGCAGAGGAGAAAGGAAAGCTCTTTTCCACGTTCTCAGAGATAGAGATCTGGTTCAAGGATGTGGATGCCCTGTCGAAGTTCATCTTCGATTTCACGCCTTCCTCAGTAGAGGTGGTGCAGCCGTCAAAGCTCTCGCTCAGCGCAATATTTGTTTCTGGTTTCATGAATGATTTCCTTCTGAAGATGCATGATATGGGATTGAAGCTCAAGGACACCGCAGCAAAGTCCCAGTTGCTCCAGAAGAATACTGATGCGCTTGTCAGGAACTTTTTTAATTTCATATTGAAAGAGCCTAAGTCAGCCGAGGAGGTTGCGAAGCTGACTGGCATTCCAAATGAGAATGCTGAGGCCATCCTTTCAAACTTCATGAAGGCTGGTGTCGTCGAGAAGAAGGAAGACCGTTATGTGCTGTTGAAAAAGCAATGATTGGATGAGTCCCGATAAAAGAGTGTGAAAATGTCAGACAAGATGTCAGACCTCAAGAGGAATGTCGAGGCGATACTGTTCGCTGCAGGCAGGACTGTGCTGATGAGGGAGCTGCAGTCCCTTCTTCACATACGGGAAGAGGGGCTGATAAAAGAGACGATTACCGAGCTAAAGGCGGATTACGAGGCACGCAACAGCCCTACGATGATCCTTGCAGAGGATGATGGATGGAAGCTGACAGTGAAGGAGAAGTATCTTCCTGTTGTCCAGAGGATAAATCCACATACTGAGTTGAGCAAGACGATTCTTGAGACGCTTTCAGTGATTGCCTGGAAGCAGCCTGTGCTCCAGTCTGATGTCATAAAGGTGAGGACCAACAAGGCGTATGATCATATAGCAGAGCTGGAGAGGCTCGGCTTTGTCTCTAAGGACAGGCACGGCAGGAGCTTTGTCCTGAGAGTGACCCAGAAGTTCTTGGATTATTTCGATCTTCCCGACGACAAGGCGATAAAGGACATGTTCAAGGGATTCAGGGAGATTGAGGTCGCCGTCAAGAAGAAAGCAAGCGAGTTCGAGAAGGAGAAAGCGGTTCAGGAAGCTGGATTGGTGGAGCCCGAGCCAGCAAAGGTAGAAGGAGAGGGACAAACTGAGGAAGGTCTTGACTTGGAGCCTTACATCGACGTCCCTCCTGACAGGCCAAAGCCTAAGAGCGGCACAGAGCTTGAGGTGTATGAGCTTCCTCCGGAAGAAGTTGCTAAAGAAGCAGAAGCGTCTGGAAAGGAAGAGGCAAAGGAGGAGACCCGCCCGGAGAAGAGAGAGAAGCTCAAAGAGACCCCTGAAGAGAAGGCACGCCGGCTGGCGAGAGAGCTTCTCGGCGAGGATATGCCTAAGGCGCATCCCGTCGAGGAAGAGAGCGAAAGGAAGCTTCATCCGAAACTCGAGGAGTTTATAGCAGGATCCGTCGAGCGTCTTTCTCCGAAGAAGGCGAAGCGCAGGAAGGAAGATGTCGTTGAAAAGAAGGAAGAGGAATCCGGCGAAGAGGCAGAGCAGTCAGGAGGCCCAGGACAGCCAGAGAAGCCAGGGGCTCAGGACAAAGATGAAGATAAACATAAGCAGGCCGAGGAATTTCCGGGACAGTTCTCTGATGAAGGTGAGCCTGAAGAAGAGGATTCTGATCAGGAGCAATAGCAAAAATGCCCAAGTTCTATTTCCTTCTGAAGTGCCCTGGTTGCGGGCACGATATGCTTTACCACACAGACAGCAGAATACTTTCTGACAAGCGCAAATCATGTGTCTACTGCGGTCGGAGCTTCAAGGCAAAGGAACATGTTGTAAAGGAAGTCGTGAAGTGATTATGACCTCTTTCTTACCTTGTTTTAGCCTTCAGAGAGCCTGAATTCCGCCAGCCTAAAACCTTGAATTCTGGCGCTACGGGGCCTATAAAGCCATTTTAAAAACAAAACACATATAAATACATCATGTTTTCATATGCACAGTTTCTGGCGGTTTTTGGACAAGAATGGCAGAAAAGATTGCAGAGAAGATACCTGAGTCAGGGTCCAGGGTTGAGAAGATAATCCCTACTGTTGTAGAGGAAGAGATCAAGAGGTCTTATCTAGATTATTCTATGTCTGTGATAGTGGGCAGGGCATTGCCTGATGTGCGCGACGGCTTCAAGCCAGTCCACAGGCGCGTGCTTTTTGCAATGAACGACCTGGGCATGTTCTCGAATAAGCCCTTCAAGAAGTGCGCGAGGATTGTCGGCGAGGTGATTGGTAAGTACCACCCGCATGGTGACACTGCTGCTTATGACACTCTTGTCAGGATGGCGCAGGATTTCTCTTTGCGTTACCCTCTGATCCAGGGTCAGGGTAATTTCGGTTCTGTTGACGGTGACTCTGCAGCAGCCATGAGGTATACTGAGGCGAGGCTGTCTAAGATATCTGAGGAGATTCTCGAGGATATCAAGAAGGATACTGTTGACTTCCAGCCGAACTTCGACGGAGAGCTGCAGGAGCCGGTTGTCCTGCCTTGCAAGATTCCTAACCTGCTCGTCAATGGCAGCTCAGGGATAGCTGTCGGCATGGCCACCAACATCCCTCCGCACAACATGGGCGAGGTGATTGACGGCACGGTGAGCCTTATCGACAGGCCAGACACGACCCCTGACCAGCTCATGGAGCACATAAAGGGCCCGGATTTCCCGACAGGAGGCATCGTTTCAGGTATATCCGGCATTGTCGAGGCATACAACACAGGCAGGGGGAAGCTGAAGATAAAGGCCAAGACGAGTTTCGAGACCGTCAGGAACAGGAACAGCATAATCGTCTCAGAGATACCTTACCAGGTGAACAAGTCGCTTCTTATCGAGCAGATCGCTGACCTTGTGAGGGACAAGAACATAACAGGGATACATGACATCCGCGACGAGTCTGACAAGGATGGGATGAGGATAGTCATCGAGCTGAAGAACGAGGCGACTGCGGAGGTCGTGCTCAACCAGCTCTTCAAGCACACGAGGCTGGAGACCACCTTCGGCATAATATTCCTGGGTCTCGTGAACAATGAGCCGCGCCTCCTGAACATAAGGGAGATGCTGCAGTATTTTATCGAGCACAGGCAGGTGGTTGTCAGGAGGAGGACTGAATTTGATCTCAGGAAGGCAGAGGAGCGGGCTCACATCCTCGAGGGACTGATAATCGCCCTTGATGACATCGATAATATCGTCCAGAAGATAAAGCGGTCAAAGGATGTGGAGACCGCGAAGGCAGTCCTTGTCTCTGATTACTCTCTGAGTGAGCTGCAGGCGAAGGCAATCCTTGACATGAGGCTGCAGAAGCTTGCCTCTCTCGAGCAGGTGAAGATAAAGGAGGAGCATAAGTCATTGATAGAGATTATCGCTGAGCTCAAGTCTATTCTGGCTTCTGAGCAGAGGATACTTGACATAATAAAGAAAGAGCTTCTTGAGATGAAGGAAAAGTACGCTGACGCTAGGAGGACAGAGATAAGCACGGACGTGGATGAAGACCTTTCTGTCGAGGACCTGATTGAGGAAGAGGACATGGTAGTTACTGTCACCCATGCGGGCTACATAAAGCGCCTGCAGGTCGATGCTTACAGGAGCCAGGGAAGGGGAGGAAAGGGAGTGATTGGAGCGTCGACAAAGGACGAGGATTTTGTCGAGCACCTGTTCATCGCTTCAACCCACTCGAGCGTGCTGTTCTTCACGAACCAGGGCCAGGTCTATTGGATAAAGGTGTATGATCTGCCTCTTGCATCCAGGCAGGCGAAGGGAAAGGCGATAGTCAACCTCATCACGCTGAAAGAAGGCGAGAAGATCAAGGCGTTTGTCCCTGTGAGGGAATTCGATGACCAGCACTATCTTATAATGTGCACGAAGCAGGGCACGGTGAAGAAGACCTCTCTCGAGTCGTTCTCCAGGCCGAGGAAAGGAGGGATCAGAGGGATTACAATCAATGATGGTGACGAGCTGGTCGATGTGGTGTTGACTGACGGCTCTATGAATGTCATAATAGCCACCAGCAATGGCATGGCGATAAGGTTCTCAGAGAATGATGTCAGGCCGATGGGAAGGTCGGCCGCGGGTGTAAGGGGTGTGAGCCTTAAGCAGGGAGATTCCGTGATCGGCATGGTGATTGCAGAGGATGACAAGACCTTGCTGACAGTCACTGAGAACGGTTACGGGAAGAGGACTGAAGTCTCTGAGTACAGGTTCATCAGGCGCGGTGGTGTCGGTGTCAAGAACATAATCTGCTCGGAGAGGAACGGCAAGGCGGTGGCAATCCGTTCTGTCACTGATGATGATGAGGTCATGTTCATGTCCCAGAACGGCATAGTGATAAGGACTCCTGTTAAGGAGACATCTGTGATAGGGCGCGCGACTCAGGGGGTCCGTCTTATGAAGCTTGAAGATGGTGACAGGCTCGTTGACGCCGCGAAGATAATCAATGAGTAAGAGATCGGTGGTGTTAGATAAGATGAATGGAGCCATAATCACCCATCCCGGACTGGAGGCTGTTTCTGGGAAGGAGGTCAAGGAGCTGATAGGTGTCGACGCTGAGATGAAGCGCTCTGTCGCGCTATTCACTCCGAAGAAGATTGAGGATTTCTGCACGCTCTGCTATCGTTCGCAGTCTGCGGTAAAGGTTCTGTATGTCCTTTTCTCCTCGAGGTTCAGGAGGTTAGAGGAGCTGCTTCCGAAGATAGATGGGCTTGACCTCTCTGAGTGGCTTGAAGGTAAGACCTTCTGCGTCAGGAGCAAGATAGTGGAGAACGAGGGTGTTGACACGATGGAGTCTGAGCGCCTCATCGGAGAGGTGATCCATGAGAAGTACAAGGCCAAGGTGGATCTCGAGAAGCCAGACATACCTCTTTTCGCTTACTTCATCGGAAATGATTTCTATTTCGGCATCGACTTTGCAGGTTTTGACATGAGCAAGCGCAACTACAGGATATTCTCACTGTCAGATTCTGTCAAGGCCACAGTTTCTTACGCTCTTGTGAGGCTCGCCGGCTACAAGAAAGGAATGACTTTGCTGGACCCTTTTGTGCAGTCAGGCACTGTCGCGATAGAAGCCGCGTTCTTCGCTACCAAGAAGCCGATAAACTTCTACAATAAGGACAAGTTCGCTTTCTTCAAGTTCCCTCAGTTCAAGGATTTCAATTTCGACAATTTCTTCGAGAAGAATGATAAGTTTGACGCTGATATCAAGGGGATAACCGCTTCTGATTCGCAGCAGAGGCATGTCAAGGCTGCTGAGAAGAACGCGAAGGTGGCTGGTGTGAACAAGCTCATCAATTTCACGAGGCTGGACGTGGAGTGGCTGGACACGAAGTTTGAGAAGCAGAGCGTCGACCGCATCATATCTAACCCGCCGAAGGTCTCGCGCCTCCTCACTGAGAAGGGGATTGAGAAGCTGTTCCAGGAATTGTTCTACACTGCAGACTTCATCCTGAAGAAGGATGGTCGCATAGTCCTTCTTGCGAAGAACTACAAGCAGATACTGAACCACGCCAGCAGGCACAATTTCGAGCTCAAGGCCAATTTCCCCTTCATGCAGGGCAAGGAGGAGTTCAGCGTCCTCATCTTCGAGAGGGAGAAGAAATAAACGCTTTATTTTTATAATTAAGTTTATATATCAATAATACACTTCTAGCACCATGAAATCCGGGTTCGACATAAATCAGATTAACGGGGATGGTTACCTTATAATCCCACTATCGATGAGCAGTTTGGCTAAGGGACAGAGCCCTGAGGATTGTTATATGATATTTGATTATTTCTCAAAGAAGCTCAGAACATATTCGAATGATGTGGTCTTCCTCTACACGAATGGGATATACTTCAACACGATGGGCGTCTCTTTTCAGGAGAGGAAAAAGACCAATCAGCAGATGATCAACCACAGCGTGGCATTGAGGAAGCTGATTGACAAGAGGAAACAGTTCATACCGAACGCATTCCATTACCTGCCTATCGATTACGTGCTGCTGAATTCAAAGCATTTTGCAGGGTTCTTTTCTAAATTGAAGAATCTGGAGAAGAGAGACCCAAATTTCCGCAAGCATGTGAAGAGGGATATGGGCGAAAGGCAGTATAATGAGGCCAACGTGAATTTCATCCTGGAAGAGGTGGCGGTGGCTCACATCCTGAGGCAGAGGCTTGTCGATTTGCCGAGAACATTGGTGAAGAACGATCTCTGGCGCCTGATTGTGTATTCCGGAGGATATATGCACGCTGATTTCTATCAATGGAAGAAGAAGATACTGCCGCAAGTGGACACAATCAACCCCTACAAAGGCGGGCAGTATGATTTTCACCAGAAGAAGATGTTTGTCTTTGATGACATGAAGATTAAATAATCATTTTTTCTAAAAACCACGCTCTCTACTTCTGTGGAACAATCCCCACGTAAAATTCTGCCGAAGGCCCAATATACTATTAATTCTATATGTAAAGAACTCAAACAAGCACAAGATCAAATAAAAAATTTGTCGGACTGCAGTAAGCCGCCTTCTGTCACACCCGAACACCAAAGTCAAGCTCTGATGCGATGGTGTGTTTTGACATTAAACTTAGCGTCCCGAAGACTTGCACAAGCCAGGGCTAGCCGTTTAATCCCTTCCTCAAGGAACGTCCGGAGGTTATCTCACCCCTCTCGCGAAGGGCTTCGCATCCTTCATCCTCCCATGAGGTGGTCTCGTTTCTGAGCTGTTGCCGACTGTTTCCAGTCCTCACTTCCGTGAGTGGCTGCAAAAGTGGGCGGACTTTCCTCAGCGACCGCAGGTCGGTGAGGCCAGCAACTGTTAGGTTGCGCTGCCTCAGCATCCTTTGGGCTCCGGTTGTCAAATTGCAGTCCTACAGGAACTCTTGTTCTTCAACGGTTTAAAAACTTAACTCTTTTTTTCCGGCAACCCCCAACCTTTAAATAACTAAAACCTGTCATTTGACAGGTTTTAGGGATTAAAAATTATGTTTGGAAAACATAATTTTAAATACCTCCCATTTCTCCCAATATCCGCTATGGCAAGACAGAACAAGGTCAATCTTCCCTCAGGCATGGGCGGTCTCACTCGCTACTTTGATGACTACACATCTAATATAGAGTTCAAGCCAGGCCACATAATCATATTGGCTGTCATAATCATGGTTCTTGTGATATTTCTGCATATCCAGGGATATGCTCTTTTAGGTCTGGGATAAAATGATGCCTGGAATGAACCCTCGGAAGATGGCTCAGGTGATGAAGAGGATGGGTATTCAGCAGACCGAGATCCCTGCTACAGAGGTCATCATCCGTACCCCTGACAAGGAACTTGTCATCACAGACCCTCAGGTCGCCAAGGTCAACATGATGGGGCAGGAGACCATCCAGATAGTCGGTGAGATCCACGAGAGGGCGCTTTCCTCCGGGCCAGAGATCAGTGATGAGGATGTGAAGACAGTGATGGCTCAGGCAGGTGTTTCCGAGGAAGATGCGAGGGCCGCGATAGAGGAGAACGCTGGGGACCTTGCAGCAGCCATACTTTCTCTGCAAAAGTAAGCTATTTAAATGATGCTCTGCTAATCTTTTAGAATGGAGTCTCTTGAGGAGCTGAAGGACAGCGCGAGGAGGAGCTTGAAGGTCGCTGAGCACATGCTCATCCAGACCTACCCGTTTGTCAATGACCCGAGGCTTGTTCTTGCTGTCGCAGGGGACATATACTCTGCTTTGATGAGCAGCATGAGCGCATTGCTGCTTGCTGGGAAGAAAGCCCGGAAGAAGTCTCTCCCTGATGATTTTGACTCCCTGTTCAGCGCTTTCAGGGAGGTTGCAGGGGGATATGGCTTCACAGAAGATGATCTGAGCCTTGTGTCAGATACGAACCGGATATTGGTTGAGCACAAGGAGAGCCCTGTGGAGTTTGCCCGCAGGGATAGCATAGTTATTTGCGATTCAAGGTACAAATGCAGCAGGATTTCGGTTGATGACATGAAAAAGTATTTATTTAGGGCAAGATTATTCGTGGATAAATCAGAATCTTTGTTGAGAGATATGGAGAAACAGGCTTAAAATGGATGATTATCTTGATGAGGCTAATGAAGAGCTTAAACGTGCGGACCACCTGATATTCGTCAGTTTGAAGTATACCCGGACTTGTGACGTGATCAAGCATATCATCGAGCGCCTCATAAATGCCATTGATTTCACGTTCACTGCCTTATTGGAGCATCTCAAGGAGAGCAAGAAGATAGATGAGGTGCCTACTGCGCCCATCCCTAAGGCTAATCTTATCAAGAAGTTGTTCCCGAAAGATGAGTTTCTCCCTGAGTTCGCTGATTTTTTCATCCGCCTGAGGAAGATAAGCAAGGCTGATTTCAGCAGGGCCTGTGAGTTCAGGAGGCATGTGACCATGACAGTCACAGTCGATGATGAGATCATGAAGATAGACATAGACATAATAACAGAATACTTCAAGAGGACCAAGGATTTCTTCGCTCATGTCCAGGGCATGATAAAACCCGAGGCCAGCTGATACCGCTGAGATTATTGTCAAGTTTCAGTCATTGTCGCCTAGCGAGCTGTGGGAGAATACGCAGGAAGAATCGCAGTTGGCACAAGCTCTGCTTGTGACATTACAAACCGAAGGTTTGAAATGGGCGACAAGAAGTGGCTTAAGAAGCGATGCGAGCGCGACAATGACTGCCCTCTCATCTCAACTATTCTAAGAAACCTTTATTAATTCTTCTTTCTTATTGCTCCTCATGCCTAAGAGCCTGCATCGTAGGTTGCTTGAAAAAGGGTGGTCCGAGGATGAGATAGAGCGGACTATGCAAATGATGTACTCTGATGAGAAGAGGGAGAAGCACGCCCACTTCGTCAGTGCCACGCATCCGGTCATCTACTGGGTGGGGCTTGTCGTCGCTATTGTCGGCAACCTCTTAGTTGCAGTGACCTTGATTCCTTTTCTTATGATACTCAACTCTACGCAGCTCTATGTGATCCTCGGCATTGTTGGTTTTGTTTTCGGGTCCATGTTCAATCTCATCATAAAGGACATCGAGCATGTAGACCAGACCCATCACATTGTTGCAGGTGTTTTCATCCCAGCCATAGCTTTGATTACTGTGTACATAATGGTGAGTGTCGCGAACAGGTTCAATGAGGTGATCAACAATCCCAACCCTCACAACGCGATAGTCTTGAGTGCCGTCTACCTTATCACTTTCAGTGCTCCTTATTTTGTTTACAAGATAAAGGATTTTGTGTGGGAGAGGAAGCAGAAGGCTTCCGAAGGCGCTTGATTGTCTTTCGTGATTCTTTCAGAGATAAGAGCTTGCTGAATATGATAACTTATTGTTACACATATGTAATTTTTAATTACCTAAAAACCTTGATCACCAAGCAAAACCTTTATAAGAGAACTGCTACGCACTTTTTACGCGATATGGCGGTAGTGGTGTAACCTGGCAGCACAAAGGACTGTGGAGCATTGCGCAGTCATCCTTCGGTCCGGGTTCAAAAGCTTCGCGACACCGGCGCAGGCATGGAAGTCCCGGCTACCGCCCTTTTGCTCTTCAGAGCAGGTTTCAATAGCTTTATATAGAACCCAGATTTTGGAAGCATCATCAAAAAACCCGAGTTCAAAGGCTTTTTGGGCGCGTTTAGGGTTTTAAGCAATTATTATTGCTAAAAACCGCCTTCTAAGCTTTTTTAAACTCAAAATAAGGATAATTAGCGATTAAAATGGTAGAACCTAAGCAAATGAAGGAAGATTATAGGCATATCGTACGAATTGCCGACACAGACCTGGACGGGTCAAAGCCTATAGGACATTCTCTTAACAAGATTAAGGGTGTAAGTTTCATGTTTGCCAATGCAGTATGCACTTTCTCAAGGATAGACAAGAAGAAGATTACCGGGCAGCTCAACGCTGATGAGGTCAAAAGGCTCAATGAGATACTCAAAGAGCCGTCAAAATATGGTTTCCCTGTCTGGATGCTCAACAGGAGGAAGTATGCAGAGACAGGAGAAAATAGGCACATCATAGGAGCTGATTTGAAGTGGCAGGTCGAGAATGACATCAAGCTAATGAAGAAAATACGCTCATATAAGGGCGTAAGGCATATGCTGGGCCTTCCTGTAAGAGGTCAGAAGACCAAGAACAACTTCAGGAAGAAGAAAGGCAAAGGGCTGGGAGTGAAGAGGAAGAAGACTGCAGCTCCTGCTGCCAAAGGCGGAAAATAAGCTGAGATTGTAAGATGGGAGATCCTAAGAAACACAGGAAAAAGTATACCACGCCAGGGCATCCCTGGCAAAGGGCAAGGATAGAAGAAGAGAAGCAGCTTATGCAGGAGTATGGCTTCAAGAACAAGACAGAGATATGGAAGATGGTCTCTTTCTTGAGGGACGCCACTGCGCAGGCAAAGAAGCTGGTCACGCTCTCAGGGCCGCAGGCGGATAAGGAAAAGGAGCTCCTTCTTGAGAGGATGAGGAGGTATGGCCTTCTGTCTCCTGAAGCGGCTCTCGACGCTATTCTTTCAATCTCATTGAGGGATGTTCTTGAGAGGAGGCTTCAGACTATCGTCTACAAGAAGAACCTCGCGAACAGCATGAAGCAGGCAAGGCAGTTCATCACACACGCTCATATCTGCATCGGCGATAAGCTGGTGACATCACCTTCATATCTTGTTCCTTTGAAGGAAGAGGGCCAGATAAACTTCAGGGCCCGCTCTAGGCTCAGCGATCCAGAGCATCCTGAGAGGGTCGCATCAAGGGCAGTCAAGGAGAAGGAAGTGAAGGAGAAGATAGTCAAGAAGGAGGACAAGAAAGAGAAGAAGCCCGAGGAAAGACCAAAGGAAAGACCAAAGGAAAGACCCAAGGCTAAGAAGCCTGCTAAGAAGGCAGCAGAGGCAAAGGCCAAGAAAGAGGAATAATATGGCTGAAGAAAACACGACCGCAAGACAACCTGAAGCAGGGCAGGAGAGGCCTCAGCAGGAAAGGCCGCAGCAGGAAACGCTTCAGCAGGAAAGGCCTCAGCAGAGACCGCCTAGGCAGGATTATCAGAGGCCAAGGCAGGAGAGAAGGCAGATAAGATGGGGTCTTTGTCATATTTTCTCTTCATTCAACAACACGATAATCCACATCACAGACATAACAGGTACAGAGTCTATTGCAAGGACATCTGGTGGTCAGGTAGTCAAGTCTGACAGGATGGAATCTTCCCCTACAGCAGCTATGATGGCTGCTAAGCGGGCTGCAGAGATTGCGATGGAGCGCGGGATAACTGGCATTCATGTTAAGATAAGGGCTCCTGGAGGCCATTCCGGCCCTAGCTCTCCAGGACCTGGCGCACAGGCCGCAGTGAGGGCCTTGTCAAGGATGGGCCTTAGGATAGGTATAATACAGGACGTCACTCCTGTCCCGCATGATGGCTGCAGGAAGAAAGGCGGCAGGAGAGGAAGAAGGGTCTGAAGGTACAAAATGGAAGTCGAACTGATTGAACAAAACAAGAAGCAGAACAGGGTAACGTTCCTGCTCAAGGGCGCGACGCCTGCTTTTGCCAACATGCTCAGGAAGACTATCATTGATGAAGTTCCTACAATTGCCATAGAGGATGTTGAGTTGAGGAAGAACAGCTCTGTGATCTATGACGAGATGATTGCTCATAGGCTCGGGTTGATTCCCTTGTCGACGGACCTTACGGCCTACAACCTGCCTGAGGAGTGCACCTGCAAAGGTGAGGGGTGCTCCAAGTGCCAGCTTGAGCTCTCTCTCAAGGCAAAAGGGCCTGGTTATGTTTACGCTTCAGAGCTTAAGTCAAAGGATCCCAAGGTTGTGCCGGTGTATCCTAAGATGCCTATTGTGAAGCTGATAAAGGGGCACACGCTGGAGCTTGAGGCGACTGCTGTGCTTGGCAAGGGCAAGGAGCATGCTAAATGGTCTCCTGCGCTTGCTTATTACAAGTATAAGCCGGTAATCGATGTCAAGAAGGGTGTTGAGGACCCTAAGGCGGTCGCTGACTCATGCCCTGTGGATGTTTACTCTGTCAAGAACAAGGAACTCGTGATCAATAAGGACAACCTTCTGCGATGCCACCTGTGCGGTGCTTGCGCAGAGGCAGACCCCCAGCACATCAAGCTCAACGAATCAAATACAGATTTCGTTTTCACTGTAGAGTCTTGGGGTCAGCTCTCTGTGAAGGATATTGTGTCAACCGCTATTGATGCTATCCAGAAGAAGTGCGATGAGGTTGTGAACCTCGTCAAGTGACTCCCCCTGGCGGATCGTCAACGATCATTTGCGGGGGTGCCGGAGTGGTCAATTGTTGTGAATGTTCATTTCATAACATGTCAGAAACGGGTTACGTTTCTGAGCATGTTCGGAAAGCGCAGCATTCCGACAGATCAAACGGGTACGGTTGAGGGCCGTATGGCTTAGTGCCTGCGCGGGTTCAAACCCCGTCCCCCGCATTCAAATTCATAGGTTCATGTAAGTTCATACCAAATCCGAACTGAAAATGCCGACGAGAACAGGTCCGACAAATCCGCATCTCAGGAGCCTGGTTGCGGAGCTGAAGAAGAAGGCTATCGAGGACTCTTCCGCGTTCTGGAAGAGGCTTGCCTCTGACCTAGAGAGGCCTACAAGGAACAGGCGTGCAGTTAACCTGTCAAGGATAAACCGGTTCACAAAGGACAATGAGACTGTTGTAGTGCCTGGGAAGGTCCTAGGCTCAGGAGTGCTTGACCACAAGGTGACTGTTGTGGCATTCGCGTTTTCAGAAGGCGCGGTCGAGAAGCTTAAGAAGCAGAACTGCGCTGTCCTTTCGATATCGGATTTGATGCAGAAGAATCCGAAACCATCAGAGATAAGGATAATAGGATAAAATGATAGTAGACGCAACAGATCAGATTGTTGGAAGGCTGGGAGCCATTGTTGCAAAGAAGGCTCTGCTGGGAGAGAAGATCGACATAGTCAATGCTGAGAAGGCAGTGATTTCCGGCAAGAAAGAGGTTGTCCTGGCAAAGTTCAAGCAGAAAGTGGCTAGGGGGACATGGGCCAAGGGCCCGCATTACATCCGAGCTCCAGATATGCTGCTTAAGAGGCTCATCAGGGACATGCTGCCCTACAAGAAGCCCAGAGGAATTACAGCCTTCAAGAACATCATGTGCTGGCAGGGGATTCCTGCTCAGTTCAAGGATCAGAAGCAGGTCAGGTTCAAGGAAGCAGATGCTTCGAAACTGACAGTCAGTTATGTTTCAATCAAGAATATTTCAAGGTTTTTAGGTGGTAAGGTTGACTAAATCAAAGGTTATTAACACGTCAGGGACAAGGAAGCGTTCGATAGCAAGGCTTACGCTGACAGCAGGCAACGGACTGGTGAGGATAAATGGGCAGATGCTTGACTCTTTTGAGCCTAAGCTTGCCAGGATGAGGATCCAGGAGCCATTGATCCTGTTGGGAGACCTCGCGTCAAAGGTCCACATCGACGTCAATGTCCATGGGGGCGGTGTCATGTCCCAGGTGGATGCCATTAGGCAGGCTATGGGAAAGGCTCTCTCTGAGTTTGGCGGCGAGAAGGTCAAGCGGATGCTTTTGGAATATGACCGTTCATTCCTGGTCGCAGATACAAGGTTTAAGGAGACCCGTAAGCCTAATGATTCAAAGGCAAGGGCTATGAGGCAGAAGTCCTACAGGTGATTCAGGCGCTATATGCACTATGAACCCCGGCAATAACCATTTTGCCTCACTTTTTCATGCTTTTTTGATAACTAAGGTGAAAAAATATGATAATTCCGATACGATGCTGGAGCTGTGGCAAGCCTATAGCGCACCTCTGGGAGGATTTCCAGGCCAGGGTTGCCAAAGGAGAGCATATGAAGAAGGTTCTTGATGATCTTGGTCTCGATAGGTACTGCTGCAGGCAGCAGCTTATGGGCCACGTGGACCTTATAGACACCGCAGCCCAGTTCAAGAAGTTCTGATTCTGCCGCTTTTGACAAAATTTTTTGATTTTTCTATTGGTTTTATTGATTTTTATGCTCTTCAACAAGCTATTACCATCTATTCTCTCATTTTTAAGCGTATTCCGGGAGTTTTTCATGCCCTGAACACGTTCTAACCCCTCACTTTTCAGAGATTATTGCCCTTCCTAGATGCTTTTCAGCCTGTTTTCCCGGATTTTGTTGTTTTCTGACCTATCACTTTCAGGGTTTTGGACCATTTTTTGCCTTATTTTAGAGGACCACTTTCTCAGGCCACTGTTTATACCACCATATTTCCAATCATCTTATGCTTTTTTTTTGGGCTCACTTGCCTCCTATTTTCAGCTGTTTTACAACCTTAATAATCTCTAAAATATAAATTACAAAATAATTATTGAAAAGAGACCATTTTAAAACATTTTTCACAATCTATATTTTGTTGTTGGAATTGAGGCTCCTGGCCGCACCCATCTCCATTCATTCTCACCTGCCGAAATTACTGCCCCATAACTGCCCGTTTTTTTCCCGGACCAGGTTCGCTCTAGGTTCGGACCTGGCTGATTCAGCTGAATTCGGGCGTTTTAGGCGTTATAAGCAGGTTCGGCCAAGTTCGGACCTGATCCGTACCGAACCCCTTCTTGACGTGGTCCATCTTTTTTCTCGTCGACAAATAAATGATATCTTGCCCTTGTTCAGGTTCGTACTCATCGTGAATTCAGTTCAGGTTCAGGTTCGTACTGAACTAAAAATATACCTTTTTGGCCTGTTTTGTCGCGTTTTTTGGTGGTCTATCAGGTTCAGGTTCAGTACGTACTGAACACGAACTAAACAGCAAGATTTAAATATTTCAATGGTTTTCATACGGGAATTCAAGGGTGATTTTGATGGTTTTTCAGATCTTAGGGGGAAAAAAGAAGAAAGAGCTTGAACGCAAATTTACTACTTTCTCAGAGCAACTAGCCCAAGCATTTGCGCAGATAAAGACCGACATTGGTGAGATCAATCACAAGGTCGATTCCAACCAGAAAGATATGGAAAAGATAGGCCAGTGGATAGACTATTTAAATAGGTCTAACCAGAGGCTTTCTGAGCATAACCTGAAACTATTGCAAAAATACGAGAAAATCACAGAAAACCACCAAAAATTGCATAGTTCCCATAGCGATCTGAGTTCTAGCCATTCTAGGACTGCCCAGATGGCTGAAAACCTCGAAAACAGGCACCAGGAGCTTTCTAGAGCCATTTTAACACATAAGGACGAGCTGAAAAGTGAGGTCCATAACAGCCTTAAAGAGCATAGGGAGGCCTCAGAACATGAGCTTAAACGCCTTAAGACCTGGGTGGACTACCTTTCAGCGCATATCGATCGCCAGAAGACAAAAGAAGAGGCCCTGAAGCAGGATATTGAAGGGATACAGAAGAATTGGCTTGAGGCATATTCTAAGCTCAGAGAGCTCGTAAATGGCCTTAAAGGCGAAAATAATGAGCTTAAGGCAAGCCTGGATTCTGTCAGGGACGAGCTCTATAATTCCCAGAAAGAGCTTGAAAATACGAAAAATCTGGCAAAATCTCATATTCTTGAGGCAAAAAGTGAGCTTTCACAGCAGATTCAGGCCCTTAAAGCCATATCTCAACAGGCTCCTCCACAGCCCCTGCCCGTCATGCAGCAGGTCCAGCCAGTAGTCCAGCAGGTGAGCCCTGCCCCAAATAGCTTCCAGAGGCATATAATGTCCAGGGTCCTGCCTAACAGGAAGGGATATGTGCTTAAGTTCATACTTGACCTCGTCGGTGAGAACAAGTACTCGACCAAGGAGCTGGAGGAGATTGTTGTCAATGAGAAGCAGCTCTGTGGAAGGACTTCCTTCTATGCCTACCTTAAGGAGCTTAAGCTGAAGGGTAGGATAAACTATGCTGAGCTCGACGAGAGACAGATACTGGTCAGCACCGACCCGCAGCAGCGGCTACAATAAGCTTCATATCGTTTGTCAAGCTTGATTGTGGGATATTGCCATAATCTGTTTTTGGCCTTATTGAAAAGGTAGGTGCCGCCCTTTGCGAGCCCACGACTGCAATAAAATAAGGCGCGTCGTTGGGGGTTGCCCCCTACGGGGGAACAGCGCCTAAGCTCAAAACATCACTTGGGCGAGCCTGGCGGCACCCGAGCGGAGCGAGCTTTTCAATAAGGCCTTGTTTTGATAAAGTATATAAGAGGATTGTCGGTTCGTGGTGTTTATGTCAGGTTTCAATGCTATCCAGAAAAAGTGGCAGAAGAAGTGGGAAGACGCGAGCGTATTCAAGGTAGAAAAGGACAGCAAGAGAAAGAAGCTATATGTCCTTGAGATGTTTCCTTACCCTTCTGGTTCTGGCCTTCATATGGGCCACGCATTCAACTACATCATAGGGGATATCTACACCAGATTCAAGCGTATGAAGGGTTTTAACGTAATCTACCCTATGGGCTATGACTCTTTTGGCCTGCCTGCTGAGAACGCTGCAATAAATGCAGGTACGCATCCTAAAGCCTACACTGACAAGTCTATAGCAAACTTCATCAGGCAGCAGAAGGAGCTCGGCCTGAGCTATGACTGGGGCAGGATGGTCAAGACATCGGACCCTGAATATTACAGGTGGAACCAGTACTTCTTCCTGAAGTTCATGGAGAAAGGTCTTGTGTACAGGAAGTCGTCAAGCGTGAACTGGTGCCCTAAGTGCCGCACTGTTCTTGCGAATGAGCAGGTCCACGACGGTAAGTGCTGGCGCCACGAGGACACTGAAGTTGAGCCAAAGGACCTTGAGCAGTGGTTCATAAGGACTACAGCCTACTCTGAAGAGCTCCTCAGCCATCTTGAGAGGCTTGACTGGCCTAAGCGCATAAAGATGATGCAGGAGAACTGGATAGGCAAGAGCCACGGTACACTGCTTGATTTCAAGATCGTCAATGAGGATGGTTCTGACACTGGCAAGATCATATCCACATTCACCACAAGGCCTGACACGGTGTATGGAATCACCTACCTTGTCTTGGCCGCAGAGCACCCTCTCGTGACTGAATTGGCTGAAGGCACGCCTTTTGAGCATGATGTGAAGTCCTTTGTCCAGGACGTGAATAAGATGTCTTCTATCGAGCGCACTGCAGAGGGCAAGCCCAAGAACGGCAGGTTCCTGGGAAAGTATTTCATCAACCCGTTCACAGGCGACAAGTGCCCGTTATGGGTCGCTGATTATGCCCTTTTTGAGTATGGTACAGGCGCTGTAATGGCTGTTCCTGCCCACGACCAGCGTGATTTCGAGTTTGCCAAGAAGTACGGCCTGCCTATCAAGATAGTCATCTCTCCCTCAAGCTATGAACTGAACCCTTCCAAGATGGCCCGGGCATTCATCGACAGGGGAGTCCTTGTCAATTCAGGCGAGTTTGATGGCATGGACAATTCTGACGCAATGGCTAAGATAACTAAATTTGCAGAGAAGAAGGGCTGGGGCAAGGAGACTATCAATTACAAGCTGCGTGACTGGCTGATATCCAGACAGCGCTACTGGGGTACGCCCATACCAGTGATTTATTGCGGTTCTTGCGGCATAGTGCCTGTTCCTGAGAAAGACCTGCCTGTACTGCTCCCTGAGAATGTCAAGTTTGGGGAAGGGAATCCGCTAGCTACCAGCAAGGATTTCGTCCATTGCAAGTGCCCCAAGTGCGGCAAGCCTGCCCGTCGTGAGACAGACACCATGGACACTTTCTTTGACAGCAGCTGGTACTTCCTGCGCTATACTGATAGCAGGAACAGCAAGGCTCCTTTTGAGCCTGATGCTGTGGATTATTGGATGCCTGTGGACCTTTACATAGGGGGTGCTGAGCATGCCTGCATGCATCTGATATATGCGCGTTTCTTTACCAAGGCGCTTCGGGACCTTGGTCTTGTCAAGTTTGACGAGCCTTTCAGCAGGCTCTTCAACCAGGGCATGCTGCACAAGGAAGGCGTTGTGATGTCAAAATCCAGAGGCAATGTGGTCTTGCCTGAAGAGATCAGCAAGACGCACGGCATAGACACTGCGAGGATGTTCCTGGTCTCTATAGCCTCACCTGACAAGGACCTTGAGTGGAGCGATGAGGGTATCAATGGCAGCCTGCGTTTTGTCAACCGTGTTGTCTCATTCGCGGATGGTTTCAGGTCTGGAAAGATGAGTGCCCTGAACCAGAGCAGGTTCAACAGGCTGCTGAAGGGGTATACTGATGATCTCGATAACCTGAGGTATAACCTTGCCATGATAAAGCTCAAGGAGATGTTCTACTCCGTCGAGGAAGGATGCACGAGGAAGGAGCTCGAGGTGTTCATCCGGCTTCTCTCTCCGGTCTACCCTCACCTTTCTGAGGAGTTCTGGGAGAAGCTCGGCAACAGGCCTTTTGTCTCGCTTGCGGAATGGCCAGAGGCTGATGAAAGCAAGATAGACCTTGCTGCAGAGGCTGCTGAAGAGGTTGCTATTTCAGCGCTAAAGGATGTCCGCGACATACTGGCGCTTGCGAAGATAGAGAGGCCTAAGAAGATAACTCTTATTGTCTCAGATGGCTGGAAGTATAGTTTCCTTAAGAAGCTTAAATCTGAGCTTGAGAAGACGTATAACGTGGGTGAGCTGATCAAGGCCACGATGGATAAGGAGCACAGCGCAGACGTGTCTAAGCTGGTGCCTAAGCTGGCCAGGGACAGGTCAAAGATACCTGATATGGTGACTTCCCAGGAGGAGGAGTTCGCTGCCCTTGAGCAGAACAAGCAACGGTTTTCCAAGGAGTTCAAGGCTGATGTAGTCGTCGTGAAAGCTGAGGGCTGCAAGGACAAGAAGGCCCAGAACGCCATGCCTGGCAAGCCTGCAATCCTTGTCGAATAATTATTATACGAGCATCGTTTTCCGGAATTGTTTAGGGGGTTAGACTATGGAAGATCTATCAGGTCGTGTACTTTGTAGCAGGAAGATTCAGGAGGATCTTGAGCGTGAGCATAAGGAGCGTTGCATCAAGCTTCACCTAGGTCTCGCAGAGCAGTTCACTCTTTCTTCAGAGTCAAGAGGCCGTCTGAGAGAGGAAGAGGATGATGGTGACTGGCGTACCATCTTCCAGAGGGATTATGACCGACTAGTCTGGTCTGATGGTCATGCAAGGCTAAGGAACAAGTCGCAAACAGCCCTGCATCCGGTGAATCAGGAGATAACCACAAGGCTGACTCACGTAATAAAGGTGGCCCAGCTTGCCGTGCGGAACTGCCAGTTCTTGTTCCTGAATCCTGACCTTGGTGGAGCCATAGGCATAGGCCACGACAATGGTCATACCCCTTTCGGCCACGCAGGCGAAAGAGCGATTACAGAAATAGTGCGGGAGATTTTTGGGAATCAGGATTATGAGTTTCATCACGCAAGGTATGGTCTTGAGATAGTGGACCGCATAGAGAACGGCGGAAAAGGCATTAACCTTAGCCTGGAGACCAGGGATGGCATCCTTAATCATTCAAGAGGAGGAGGCAGTATTGACGCGGTCGCTTTGAAGCCTTTTACTCCTGAAGGAGATGTTGCCACGTATGCCGATAAGTTTGCGTACACATCGAGCGATATCAGAGATTTCCTGAAGTTGGGTGTGATTGTGGAATCTGACCTTCCTCAAGCAGAGCTTAGGGTTTTGGGCTGTGGTGATAGGTACAACAAGTCCCGTATTCTTGATGAGCTGAATTATGGGCTTGCCAGTTCAAGCCTTAAGGAAGGGAGGGTCTGTTTTACTGGTGAAAGAAGAGAGGCTTTTGATGTTGTCCGTGACTGGATGTATGACAATGTCTATGGGCAGGACAGGCTTGAGGATGAGTTTGCAAAGGCCCAGGATATGATAAAGAGGGTTTTCACGCACGTCATTGAGAAGAGGTTCAAAGGCCTTCCGCAAGAGGAGGCTGTATCGAGGACGATTGATGTTGTGGCTTGCATGACTGACGTGTCAATAATGGAATATTTCGATGATATTTCCAAGCCGAAAAGGATTTATTGAATTGGTCAAGGCATCCTTCTCAGCTGTTTGACAAGGTAGCTTTCCTTGTCCTCATGTGAACCTTCTTTCGCTTTTTTCTTCTCTGTTTTCTTGTATTTTTTGTATTCCTCAGCAGGAGGGTTCGCTTCTGCTTCAGGAGCCTTCTCTTCACTGGATTCGAGCTTTTCAGGCTTTCTGTCCAGGTCGATGACCTCTTTCTTTTTCTTGACTCCTATCATGTCGCACTTGTCTTTTATCTTGCCCTGGGCCTCTTTCATCTCTTCCTCAGGGAGCCTTTTCGGGGTCCAGAGGAAGTTCAGGCCGTCATCGGATTTCCTCGCAATAACATCGATGTGGAAGTGCCCTCCTTTCTTGATCATGCTGCCTGTCTTCGCTATTATGTTCGTGCCGTGGGCTTCGAGGGTTTCGAATAATGAGGTTGCCGCGAAGCTGGCTGTGTAGAAGATGTGCTCCAGCTCCTTGTCGTCGATTTCCTGGATGTTATCATGATGGTCCTTTGCGACCACCAGGACATGCCCTTTTGTGGCTGTTTTTTCAGGAATTACTGCTAAGACAATTTCATCCTCGTACAGCATGTTCTGTTTCTGCTCTGCGAGCTCGCAGTATCTGCATTCTGCCATTTTCACTTGAGGGCCTCATCCAGGCTCAGCTTCCCTGGTTTTTTCAGTTTTGATTTCTGTATCACTTGTTTCAATATATCGTCGAGGTCGAAGTCCTGGAACAGCTGGCTGAGCTGCGGGTGTTTCGGCACCAGCTGCTTGAACTGCTCTGGGTTGTTGAGTATTATCTCCTTCAATTTGGGGTTTGATTCTATCACCTGAAGCAGCTGCTCTTTTGTGACCTTTTGTGGAGTCCCTGAGGGCGCTTTGAGGCCCAAGGCAGGGAGGTTTCTTGCCAGCACAGCATTCAGGTGCGGGCCTATCTTTGCAGCGACCTCTTTTATCTCTCCTTCAGGAGCCTTTTCGCCGCCCACATCCAGCATCTCAAGCCCGTCCCCGCCATCGCGCGGGATTATGTGGAGCATGAAATGGCTGCTCTGCTGCCCTGCTGCCGCTCCGTTAGCGATGAATATGGTGGTCTCCTTGCACAGGAGGGCCTCCTTGATGCAGCCGTCAACCTCTTTGGTCTTGTCTATGAGATGCTTGAATGTCTCAGGAGGTATCAGCGGCATTATCGGGTAGTGCTCTTTTGGCATCAGCAGCACATGGCCTTTTGATGCAGGGTTTATGTCTAGAATTCCTATCAGCAGCTTGTCCTCATACACCTTTTTTGAGGGTATCTTTTCGTCTATTATCTGGCAGAATATGCATTGCGCTTTCTGCTGCTCTATCGCCTTCTGCTGTTCCGGGCTGGGTTGCATAAGAGAAAAAGAAAGAATTGATTATAATAAAGCTTTCTAGTCCCTCTGCGGCACGACGAGCAGGTATGGATGTATAGGGTTGGGCACCTTTGCTACGAGCAGGCCATCAGTCCTCTGGACAGAGCACTTGTCCTCAGGAACTTCTACAGAGTTTCCGACTATTACCAGCTGCCTGTCGCCAAGATAGTGCTTGCTGCCGAGCTTCTCTGCACCGTATGAAGTGTCGTGGCCTTGGTCAGGGTCATGCGTGCTGTCTTTGTGGCTTTTCAGCGTGGTCACTTGTATCTCCACCTCAAGGCCGTTCATAGCAGCATTGCCGTTCTCGTATTTGATGTTCAGGTGGTCTGAGCTGTAGCCGTTCTGTTTCCTGTGCTGCTCATAATGCTCGAGCCTGAAGAATGGCATTTGCAGTATCTGCTTTACGACAGCACTGACGTCTGCAGATTCTCTCACGACAACCTCCAGGCCTAAGACATCTCCTATCATGAGCTTGTTCCTGTCATGCCTTTCAGATATCCTGCCGAAATAGACTGCTTTCCTCGGGACCTTCTCTGCGAGGCTGCAGGGGTGCTTTACCCTTGCCTTGACCAGCACGACTGGCGATGCCTGTTCAAGGTTGTGGTACACCTCTACCTTTCCGTCTCGGACTATGTAGTGCGGGAGGTGATGGTCCTGGTAGCTCAAGAGGTGGTTCGGGCACAATGCTGGAAGGACCTTTGCGAGTATCTCATCGAGGTAATCGTGGTTCCTTTCCACGAGGACAATCTGAGATCCTGGTCTCAAGAAGTTAAGTGCTCTGTTTGCGCTCTCTATCTGGGTCATGAGCTGGCCTGTCCTCAGGTCGTTCATGTTGCTTACTACCTCAACTCTCCGTGGAGATCTCATCCTTTCTTCTAGGCTCAGGGGGGTTTCTTGTTCCATTTCTCTCAACACCTGGGTTTGGTTTGCTTCTCCTTGCTTGTTTTTGCTCGTTCCGCTCTCTTTAGCCTAGCCTCTTGACAAGGACCTTGTTACTCCAGAATTGATAATCCGCGCAACAAAGTCCATGTCCGTTGAGACAAGACCTTGTTAGCGCTTGATTGTGTATGTGTTAAAGACGCCAGTGAAGACATCTCTCTTTAGTGAAATGTCTATGTTGCTGATATTCCAGTGTCCGCTCATTTCACTAAAAGACATAGTACCTCAGTATAGTGACAAACTACTATTTAAATCTTTCGCTCATTTTGTTTATTTTTTTATAATTTATAAAGGTTTATTTAAAAAGGGCCGTGTTTTTTTCGTGTCTGAGCAATCCAGCAAATACCAGAGAAATCGGAAAATGAAGTAGGCAGGCACGCCCAAAGATGGATCCGCCCAAAACCTGATGGTTTAACCTTGACCTTTCCTCAACTCCGCTACCCTTAGAGCACCAACCGAACTGGTTAGGGCTGCTCTGTTCCCAGCCTGACCCGATTCCCTGTAAGGCCAGTCCCTAAGGACAGAGTATCATTGTCCAAGCCAAGACCAGCAAGCCCTGGACAGACCTCTCCCCGGGCTTCAGCCCCATCGTAAGTCGGTTGATGGTTACAGGAGACGACTAACCTCCCGGCCTAGCCTGCCCGCAGGGCCATATGCGGAGATGTTTTTTAAATGTTTGCTCATGACCCAAACATTTTAATATAACAATTATTTACGGATTAGTAAATATTGGTGATTGTCTTGAAGAAGGAAAAAACAGAGAATAAATTCCACTCGCCGACCCTCAGCACGATACTTATGGTGGAAGCGGTGCTTGAGGACAATGAAGGTGTATACCTCACTATCCCTGAGCTGAAGAAGAGGCTTCCGAAGCAGGTCAACCATAACACCCTGATGCAGATACTTGCTTATCTCGAGGAGAGCAACAAGATCTCAGTGAGCCTTAAGGGGATAACCTGGGCGCACAAGCTTAGTCCCAAGCTCAAGCGTTCTCTCGAAAGGACTTAAAGCAAGAGTCCATAAGAATTGAATTGTCTGCCGTCTGCCTGGTTCTCAGATAAGCCACAGCACGCCCAGGCCGACGAAGCATCCTGCGGTTATGAAAGGCATTGCAGGATAGAACTTGTCTTTCTTTGCGAAGTAGAGCAGCAGGAACAGGGCCACTGTCACGGCTGCAGGCACTACAAGGACTTTCAGGAACCCCACTGATTTCATGAGCACTCCTGCGAAAAGCAGAGGGAATCCTATATCTCCTCCTCCGAGGATTGCGCTCTTCACCGCTTCCTGTACCTTCTTGCCTCCTGACTTCTTCTTGCCGGCTTCCTCACTTTTCTTTGGCAGCTGGTATGGTATAGAGAGTCCTGCGAAGACCTTTGATTCTGTCTGGAACTGTGCCATCTTTATCATGTGCTTGCTCTGCCAGACAGCTATCATGTCATAGACAGAGATTAGCAGCAGCAATATGACGACCGCATAAAGGTTCATTATCGGGACGAATATCGCCGCCAGCCCCCCGTAGATGAATATCTCGCTGACATTGTGGACTATGATGTTCGGGCGGTATATCTTAATGATTGCGATTCCCAGCGCGAGCACCACAGCGAGTCCAAGACCTATCTCTCCAAGCTTCGATAGGAATGCCCAGAATGCTATGGTCAGGCAGAGCGTGACCGACAGGAAGAACCAGAACTTCCATATCTTGAATCCCCTGAACTTCACGAGCAGCAGCACGAGGACTGTCCCTATCAGCACTGCGCCGAGGATGAAGATGTATGACTTTGACTCCTCCACCTCAGGCCTCTGCATGTCGAATGGCAGGCCGCTGTAGGTTATGTTTATCACTTCGCCGGTCGTCTCATTGACAACCTTCTCTGCGATGTACTGGTTTGTTATGGCCAGCCCTACAATCTGTGAGAGGAAGAAGACGCCGACCAGTATGAGCGTTATTACTACAGTATGTTTCATGCGGTAACTGTTTTCATAAACTTATATAAATCATTCGATTTTATTGTATGCTATGAAACTTGCCCACAATGTCAAGCTGAGCGTGTTCGCCCACGAGGGGGAGGATACCGGGAAGATCAGCGAGGCGCTTAAGGGACTCTGCCCTTTCGACCTTGAGAAAGAGAAGGTCGCTCTGAAGACCACCATCGCGACAGGGTTTAAGGAGCGGAAGATAACCATCTTTGAGGTGTTCCTCAAGAAGGAGCGTCATACTACCAGGTTCCTGAACCATCTGAAGGAGAATCTTTCAGAGGGCCATGTAAATCTCATACGTTCCCAGGCAGAGTCAAGGCTTGACAGCGAGCTCAATTTCTTCATCCGCCTGGACAAGGCAAAGCTGTTGAAAGAGAACAAGTTCTACCTTACCGACAGCGGCGACTGTTTTCACATAAAGATCAGCCTGGCAGCATACCCTGCCAACCGTGAAGCAGGGCTCAAGGTTGTCGAGGAGTGGCTTAAGCAATAAGATTTAAATACTCTAAATCCAGTGGTTCTCACATGGCAAAAATCATTGACCCATACGGTGCAGAGCTTCCAGAGGACTATGCCAAGGTCATCAAGGACTTTGGCCTGGAGGAGTTCAAGGTAGATGATTTTCCAGAGCCTAATAGGCTGATGAGGAGGGGGATTGTCTTTGCAGGCAGGGACCTTAAGATAATCTCGAAGTGCATCAAGGAGAAGAAACCGTTCTATGTCCTGTCAGGAATCATGCCTACTAATGATAAGATACATTTCGGCAACAAGCAGGTTGTCGAGAACATCCGTTACTTCCAGGACCATGGCGCAAAGGCATACATCCTTGTCGCTGATCTCGAGGCAGCTGCCGCAAGAGGTGTCTCTCTTGAGGAGGGCAAGAGGCGTGCTCTTGAGTTCCACATCCCTGCTTATCTTGCGTTGGGCCTCGACCCTAAGAAGACAGTGTTCTATTTCCAGTCCGAGAACAAGGAGGTGGTCCATCTTGCTTATGGGTTCGCTAAGAAGATAACGCTCAATGAGTTCCGCGCCATCTATGGCAACGCAGACCCTGGACGCATAATGTCCGCAGTGACCCAGGTGGGTGATATCCTTTATCCTCAGCTTGAGGAGAGGAGACCGGGCATCATCCCTGTCGGCATCGACCAGGATCCTCACATCCGCCTTACGCGCGATATTGTCGACAGGACAAAGGACAAGAAGTTCTTCCGCCCGTCAGGACTTTACCACAAGTACACTCCGAGCCTTGATGGCAGCCTGAAGATGTCTAAGTCCAAGCCTGAGTCTTGCATTGTGCTTCCGGAGGATGTCAAGTCTGCTCAGAAGAAGCTGAAGCGTGCCTTGACCGGCGGGCGCGAGACAGTGGAGATTCAGAAGAAGATGGGCGGTGAGCCAGAGAAGTGCATGGTGTTTGAGATGCACAAGCAGCATCTCATTGAGGATGACAAGGAACTGCAGGACATCTACAAAAAGTGCAAGTCTGGCACTTTGCTCTGCGGCGAGTGCAAGGACATCGCCTGCAGCAAGATGGAGAGGTTCATGCAGGACTTCGAGAAAGGTATCGAGAAGGCCCGCAAGCAGGTCGATAAGCTTAATTTCGTTAAATTCGCATAGTATCTGCGAAAACTATTTAAAAGCATTATACTGTAGGTTATCTACAATCAAAAAGAGGTGCTAATATGTGGAAAGTCGCTCCTTTGAAAAGCAGTTTTGCGCTTGCAGCAATTCTTGGTTTTATATTGACTGTCATCTACACAGACAGGATAGGCGAGGACTGGGCTTTTGCTTTGGGATTCGTGTTCGCCCTGATGTTTGTCGCTTCTATGATATCTATGAAGAAGGCACCTATAGAGGCTCAGCTTGAGATGTCTCCCGACCTGGTCAGTCCTGAGAAGCGGAAGAAGAAGGCATCAAAAAAGAAAAAGAAATAATTTTTGGAGCTATCTTTTCTTTTGCCCCTTTGCTTTAGAGGCTGTCTCTGTCTTTTCTGTCTCTGGTCTTTTCTGCTTGAACTTCCCCCAGTACTTCAGGAACTTCTCTTTGCACCTATCTTCCTTGTAGTACACCGCATGGCTCGCCCTCTTCTTGAAGAGTGTCATCGCGATTGACAGGACATGGCTCTGCATGTCCATCATGTGCTCGTCCTTGAGGACGTTGCGTGCGTCTGCGATGCACTGCCTCATCAGGAAGAGGTTTTCCTGGCGTGCCACCTGTTCTCTTTCGCGTTCCTCTTGTGCTGAGAGGAAGATCTCTTCCCATTTCGGGAAGTTGCTCCCTTCAACTTCTCTTGCAAAGTTTTTGCTGAAAACCATGCTCATTGATATGTCAGGGGTTTTAATAGAATCTTTGTCCAGAAATCCGTGATGCTTCCGACGCGGTCGTAAGATTTCTTTTTGCTCGGGAAGGATTTGCAGAAAAAAGCAGGTTATGCGGAGGGTTTACGGTTATTCTGTAGTTATTTTCCGGTCTTTTTTCAGAACTCTGTCTTTTTTATCTTGACTGCAGATGGTGCTTCTCCGCCATGCCAGGTGAACCTTGGCCTTACCCGCATGGGATAGAGCTTCTCGTTGGAGTCGTCAAATATAACGCCTGCGCCTTTCACCCTTGGAAGGTCATCGACAGCTTGGGTCAGCCCCTCACGCATATAGCTCTGCGTCAGAAGTCCTAGCGCTTCAACATCCATGCGTGCGGTTATCCTGTGTGAGAGCACAATGTCGCTTTGAGTCATCACATCTGTGTGTATCTTTCCTGGCTGCTGTGTCGCCAGTATCAGCGATATCCCTGGCTGCCTTCCTTCCCTCATTATTGTGATGAGAGGCATCGTGGCTGCATTCGCGTCTTTCGGGTCCCTGGGCAGGAATTCGTGCGCCTCATCGATGACCAGCCATACCAGAGGCATTTCCTGCTTCTTCTTGGATATATCCTCTGTTGAGAAGTAGTCTATGGTGCTGTGGACCATGTCAAACTCTTCTTTTTTCCTTGCTACCATCCTCTGTAGGAAGAGTTTCTGCGATACCAGCCCCACTATGAGGTATTTTATCTTCCACCCTCCAGGCATTGTTGCGTAGCAGCTCACGTCAAGGACCGTCACCTGTCCTGGCGCTGCCAGTTCGCTCAGGGGGGTGCCTTTTATGTTGAAGACTCCCCATGCCTCTGTGCTGCGCAGCCTGTTCTCGAGGGCGTCTTTCGTGATCTGCTCTGATCTTATGTCCTGCTGCACTGCCTGGACCATGTCGTCGGTGTCATAGTCCCCTTTTATCTTCCTGAGCTGGTGGACAACCCGTTCTATCAGTATTCCCATTGGTTCGTTCGGGTTCAGGTCGAATGCGCTGCACCAGTCCATCGCGTCGAGCTCTGAAGGTTTTATCGAGAATGGCCTATCAGTTGGTATGCCTTGTTCCTTGTATGTCTCATAGTAGCTTATCGGAGTGTAGATGACGATGTCGAGGCCTTTCGGCTTGAAGCCCCACTGCTCAAGGAGTGCCTCGTCTTTCTTGTTAGGGTACTTCATTGTCCAGTATACTCCCATCGTGTCCAGGAATATGAAGCTGAGGTTCAGTCTCACATCATCCGGGAGGTCTGCCATCCCTTCTGCGATGCCGCCCATCGTGTATGACTTTCCGCCACCTCTCTTTCCGCAGATGAACATGACGTGGGCTCCTGCTACATCGAGGTATATGTTGTTTGATAGGCTTGTGACTCTGCCCATCTTCACGTATTGCTTACCTAGAAGTACTATGCCCCTTGTGCCGTACTTTTCCCTGTCTGCTTCCAGCCTGCCTACTATTATGTCTCGTGCCATATTCTTAGCATCTGTCCAGTCGTTTATCACCGTGGCAAGAAAACTTCTTCCTAGCTCGCAAGCAGGGAGGAGATGAATTGCCGTTCAAAATAAAAAAGTATATAAATTCAAACATAATATTTACCTCTATGGAGTTCAGCAGGATGTATCAATACAGGTTGTATCCCTCTGGGAAACAGCAAGTCCGACTTCTCAACCAGTTCAAGATTTGCAAGGAAGTCTATAACATTCTTCTTGCTGAGAACAGAGAGCATTTTTTCACAAGCAGATATGACTTCAATTCCCTTGTTTCTGACATAAAACTCACTATTCCTGAAAAGTTTGCACGGGTTCACTCGCAAGTCTTGCAGAACATTTCTGACAGAATTCATAAGGCGTTGGACAACTTCTTTCATAGGGTCAAAGACCCCCTTTGTCGGAAGAAGGGTTTTCCTCGTTTCAAAAGCAAAATACGAAGCATCACATACCCCCAAAGCGGATTCAAATTCCTCGATAATAGAAGATTGCAGGTTTCCAAGATTGGCAACCTGCCAATCATCCTGCATCGCATCCCTAAGGGAAAAATCAAGACCTTGACTATCAAGCAGAATCATGCCGGGCAATGGTTTGCAGTCTTTTCCTGTGAAGTTGACATTCCAGAAGTCAAACATCCATCCACTGCCAAAATTGGGATTGATGTTGGTTTGGAGAATTTCCTGACCGACAACAAAGGGCAAAGCATTGCCAACCCCCGATTCTATGTATGTGCTGAGAGGAAGCTGGCAAGATTGCAACGAGTCCACAGCAAGCGAGTCAAAGGAAGCAAAAACAGAGAAAAATCCCGCGTCAAACTCGCAAAGCAACACTTGAAAGTTTTCAATCAACGGACTGACTTTTTGCATAAAGCCAGCAGTTTCATCACTAAAGAATACAAAATTGTTTGTGGTGAGCGGTTGAACATTCAGAACATGCTCAAAACACGCTGGCTCGCTAAGCACATTCTTGATGTTTCTTGGGGTAGGTTCTATCAGATGCTTTCCTACAAAGCGGTAACTTGCGGTGGAGAGCTTAGAAAAAACCCTCAAACAAGGGGTAGTAGTTGCAGATGCAGTAGGTGCGGAACATGGAATGATATGCCGCTCAGTAAGAGAACTTTCAAGTGCCCTATTTGTGGTTTTTCTCGCCATCGTGACCATAACGCCTCTATTAATCATGTTAAAGATACCGTCGGACTGTCGGGAATCAACACGCCTGTGGAGACCGTACCTCTATCTTCGCTTTCTGCGAAGGTAAGTGCAGTCGTTGAATCAGGAACTATAAATGGCTGCTGAACTCCAAATTCGTAGCCGTTTGGAAGCCCTTCCTCAAAATCAATGATTTTAGGGAAGGAAAGGATGTCACAACTATTATAAACCTTTATTATAACCTGGCGGTGACAATTATGTTGTTTTCAGATCTAAGTCCATGAGTTTCACAAGTTTTATATAGAATGGTCTTTCTTTTAGCTCTTCATTTACGTGTCTAATAGCTGTTATGCTTGTTTGGAGGGGATAATTTTGGAAGGTAAGAAACATCACACAAAAGAGCATCATGCGCATGTGAAGCACCCTCATGCAAGGGCTAGGAAGAGCCCTGTTCAGAAATATGTCTTTGGTGCAGTGGTTTTTGTCGTTCTTGTCGCAGTCATTGCAGGACTGATATATCTCGCTTCAAAGTCTGGCGAGCTCAGGCTTTCCAGGCAGAGGGAGATTGCTGCGGTTGTCAATGATGAGCAGATAACGACTGCTTATCTTGATGAGCAGTATGATCGTGTTCCTGAGACATATAGGGAGTTCATCACGAAGTCTATGTTGCTCAACCAGACCATAAATGAGGTCCTCCTGTTGCAGGAGGCGAAGAAGCAAGGGATTGAGGTGACTAAGGCTGATGTTGAGGATGAGATAAGCTCCGCCATGGAGAAGGCGGGTGTGACAGAGGACCAGCTTGAGGAGAGGCTTAAGGAGCAGAACATCTCCAGGGATTACCTCGAGGAGCTCTACATGAAGCAGCTCACTATCAATCAATTGCTTGAGAAGGTTGTCTTCACCAACATCAAGGTTGCCGATTCGGAGATTGAAGGGTTCTACAGCTCCAGGATCAGGGCGATGCACATACTCGTTGAGACAGAGGAAGAGGCAAATAGCATGATTGAGCAGCTGAAGAAGGTGTCTCTAGGCAAGATCGAGTCTAAGTTCTCTGAGCTTGCAAAGGCGGAATCCATAGACCCGTCTGCAGCGACGAATGGTGGTGACTTGGGTGAGTTCAGCAGGGGACAGATGGTGCCTGCTTTCGAGGCAGCGGCATTCGCTCTTGAGGATTACGCATTCACTGCAGAGCCGGTCCAGACTCAGTTCGGCTACCACATAATACTCAGGCTGCCCAAGACACAGAATCTGGAAGAGCAGTACGATTCGATAAATGAGTTGCTGCTCACGCAGAAGAAGGCCCAGGCAGTGCCTATATATCTGGATCAGCTGAGGAGCAAGGCGAAGGTAGAGGTATTATACACAGAAGAAGTAGAGTCTGGGAAATGATCTTGTTTTTTTTTATGCTTTCTTTATTTCTTTTTTTTCTTTTATTCTTGTTTTCTGTGTGCCAGGACAGCCCTAACTATTTATATACTACTTCTTGTTTAAAAGACGTATGAAAACAGAGATATCTGCTTTGGAACTGCACTATCTTATGGATGAGCTGCAGGGGTTGGTCAGTGCCAAGCTCGAGCAGGTTTATCAGATAGAGAAGGCGGAGCTGATATTGCAGCTCCATGCGCCCGGCATAGGCAAGAGGATAATGCGCATTGTACTTGGGAAGCTCATGTATCTCGCCTCCAATAAGGGTGAAGTGCCTGAGAAGCCTTCAGGGTTCTGTCTTTATCTGAGGAAGAAGCTGAAGAACGCAAGGTTGCGCCAGCTCACTCAGCTTGGCTTTGAGCGGATCGTCGAGTTCTTGTTCGAGACAAAGGAAGCGAGATTCAGGCTTGTTGTTGAGCTTTTCAGCAAAGGCAATGTTGTGCTCTGCAATGAGCAGGGTATCATCCTTTCTGCTCTCGAGAACCAGGAGTGGAAGGACCGTTCCATCAGGCCGAAAGAGCCGTACAAGTATCCTGAGAAGGAGTTCAACTTCCTGACCATTACAAAAGAAGGTCTGGCAGCGCTTCTTAACAAATCAGATAAAGAGAACCTTGTCAAGACAATGGCGATGGACCTTGGTCTTGGCGGAGTCTATGCAGAGGAGCTTTGCCTGATGGCGGGCGTTGACAAGGGTCTCAAGTCCAATCAGCTTTCAGATAAGGAAGTTGAAGCTGTCTTTGATGCTATCACAAGGTTGAGGGCTAAAGAGATTTCTCCTGTGATGTACAAGGATTCCGAAGGCAAAGTAAAGGATATAGTTCCTTTTGGATTGAATTTTTACAGACCATTTCAGGCGACTGCTGCGGCAGACTTCAACACCGCACTCGACACGGTACTGACAACCAAGACAGAGTCGAGGGCCCTTGAGCAGACCGAAAAGGCCGCGAAGACCAAGATAGGCAAGATTGATGAGATGATCTCGCAGCAGAGGATGAGGATTGAGGGTCTGGAGAAGTCAGAGGTAGAGAACCAGCGTAAAGGAGAGTTCATATACGAGAACTACCCTCTTGTGCAGAAGGCGATTGATGAGTTGAACGAGATGAGGAAGACCAGGTCCTGGAAGGACATCAGGCAGAAGTTCAAAGGTCACAAGATAATAAAGGATGTTGATGAGAAGAATGGAGAGGTGACTCTCGAGCTTTAGAGGTTCTACAGAAGATGGAGACTCAAGACACGCAGGATATCGAGCGGCTGGACATATCTCCGAGCCTTATTGAGGCTTACCTGATAAACATAGGCAAAGCCATTCTTCTTATCGCAGCGCTTATCGGAGCTTTTTATTTCGTGCAGTACCTCGTCGGAGAGAACCCGTTCATAAGCATCTTTGAGACTCTGGGATTGCCTTGGGTGTGGGTCACGAGGATAGTGGTCGCCTGCATCGCAGTATATCTTGTGCTCATCATCTTCAGCACGCTCTCTCTAACTTCATACGAACTTATCTTTGAAGGGGATACTTTGACGTATTCATATGGAAGCTTCTTCAAGGTCACAAAATCAACGCCTATCGCTAATATAGTGCGGGTCAATTTCAAGGAATACAATCCTCTGAAGCTCGGAGACATAGTCGTGGAGTTCACGGGGACAGAAGTGAAGGAGTTGAAGGTGCAATACGTCAGTGACGCAAAGCGGAAATGCGAATGGATAAACAAGCTCATAAGCCTGAAGAGGTCGGAGCAGGAGGCGAATCCGAAAGAGGAGGTATCTGTCTCATGACGACAGCGATTATACTTGCAGGGGGGTTGGGAACAAGACTTATGCCTCTTACTGACAAGACTCCCAAGCCTCTGCTTCCGGTCAAAGGCAAGCCCATCATCGAGCACGCCATAGACAATTTCAGGAAGCACGGGATAAAAGACATCATTCTCTCTATAGGATATAAAGCTGAGAAGATCAAGGAATACTTCCAGGATGGTAAAGATTTTGGTGTTAATATTAATTACTGCGTAGAGTCAGAGCCGTTGGGGACTGGCGGCGCAGTCAAGGAGTCATCAAAAGGGATAAAAGAGACTTTTGTTGTCATCAACGGTGATAATCTTGCTGACTTTGACTGGACTTCGATGCTCAAAGAGCACAGGAAGAACCGTGCGAAAATCACTCTTGCATTGTATCCTGTCGAGGATGTCACGCAGTTTGGGATAGCGCGGCTTGAAGGCAAGAGGATTGTGGAGTTTATCGAGAAACCAAGGAAAGAAGACGCGCCGTCAAATCTTAACAATGCAGGAGGCTACATTATCGAGCCTGACGCATTGGGCATCCTTCCACGAGGTAAGCCCTCCATCGAGAGGGATTGTTTTGAGAAGCTCGCAGGAAAAGGGGTTGTCTATGGTTACATTCATAAAGGGCAGTGGTTCCCGACAGATACGATGGAGAAGTATAATCTTGCGGATGAACAATTTATATCATCACAAGACCCGAAACAGAAAATGAAGATATTGATAACCGGCGGAGCAGGTTTCATAGGAAGCCACCTGGTAGATTACTTTCAGAAAGATGCAGATGTTGTTGTTTTTGATGACTTCTCGACAGGTTCTAGGAAGAACATCAATGGTTTCAGGTGTTCTGTTGTCGAAGGGGACGTGACTGATTTCAATGCTCTTGACAACGCAATGCACGGTTGTGATTATGTATTTCACCTAGCTGCTTTCGTCAGTGTGCCTGAATCAATAAAACATCCTGAAGCATGTTTTGCAGTAAATGTCGGCGGAACTGAGAACGTGCTGAAAGCTGCAGTCAAGAACAAGGTGAAGAAAGTCATCTTCTCAAGTTCTTGCGCTGTCTATGGCGATTCTTTAGAGCTTCCGAAGAAAGAGTCGATGAGGCCTTCTCCGAAGAGCCCTTACGCAGAGTCGAAGCTCAAGGCAGAAGAGCTCTTGAACAAGTATCAAAAAGAAGGGAAAGTGAATACTTGTAGCCTCAGGTTCTTCAATGTTTTTGGCCCTAGGCAGGACCCGAAGAGCCAGTATGCTGCAGTTATTCCCCTGTTCATAGAGGCTGCGCTGAAAAACAAGCCATTGAAGGTATTCGGTGATGGGAAGCAGACAAGGGATTTCATTTATGTTAATGATGTTATACAGACTTTTGTCCTTGCGATGGACCGACTGTCAGGGGTCTGCAATGTCGGGACAGGGGTGGAGACATCGGTGAACAAACTCGCCAGACTGATAATAGCCATTTCTGGATCAAACTCAAAGATTGATCACTTGCCATCAAGAGAGGGGGATATAATCAAGTCATATGGTGATATCTCAAAGATTGTTGCGGAAGGATTTTCGGCGAGATACTCTCTTGAGGATGGCTTGAAGGATACTATAGCTTGTATGCGAAAATGAACTTCTTCCTAAAACGTTATGGTGAACTTGGTCATGACATTGACCCTGACAAGGTCAGGTTGAAGCAGTCAATAAGGGTCAACACCCTGAAGATCTCTGAGGAACTGCTGGTCAGCAGGTTGAAGGCCAAGAAGATGAAGCTCAGGAAGATACCGTTCACTGATTCTGGTTACTGGGTTGAGTCTGACTTTGCGCTGAGCTCGACTCCAGAGTACCTTCATGGGTATTATTACATCCAGGAGGCAGCTTCCCAGCTGCCTGTTCAGGCATTATCCCCTGAAAAAGGAGAATTGGTCCTTGATATGTGCGCCGCACCAGGCTCGAAGACCACCCAGCTTGCGCAGTACATGAGGAACCAAGGGAGGATAGTGGCGCTTGACAGCAGTGCCTCGCGGCTCTCTGCACTTAAGAACAATCTGGAGCGCTGCGGTGTTAAGGACTGCATTGTCTATCAAAAGGATGCAGCTCATGTCCAGGACCTTGGATTGATGTTCGATAAGATACTTCTTGATGCCCCTTGCTCAGGTAACTTCACGACCGATCCTGGCTGGTTTGAGAAGCGTTCTCCTGAAGGGGTAAGATTGATGGCTAAGGCCCAGAAGTCCCTTCTGCAGGCCGCAATCGCTGTCCTGAAGCCTTCTGGAACCCTGGTCTACAGCACTTGCTCCCTGGAGCCTGAAGAGAACGAGGAAGTAATTGAGTGGGCACTTGACAATCTTTCTATAAAACTGGTCCCTACAGGCCTTGAGATGGGCGATCCTGGCATAAGCAAAAGCACAGAGCTGTGCAGGCGTTTCTGGCCTGAAAAGACGCAGACTCAAGGTTTCTTTGTCGCTAAGATGCAGTTAAAAGGCTAGATTAGGTAGAATAGTCTCACTTGCTGATTATCTTTCTTAGTCCTTCGTTGAATCTCCCGAGAAGCGAAGATTACTCATTCTGGACGAATTTTCATCACTTACAAGCGTCTGAGCATCAAAAAATGTTTTCATGAACGATCAGTTCCAGAAACAGTTGATTCAGGCTTTCATCATCCCGTATGGAAGATAATTTTGTCAGTGACAGGTACTCATCGAAGCTCCCCATCTTTAGTATTATCACAGGAAGGTCATGTTTAATGATTATCCAGTTGAGGACCATCCTTGTCGTCCTGCTGTTTCCATCAGAAAATGGGTGTATTCTCTGGAGCTGGTTATGTATGTGGCCGAGCTCTTCCAGCAAATCTTCCTTCTTGGATATGCCTGCCACTTTGTCACAGAATTCTTTAACCAGTCCCGGGACATCTTCAGGCCTTGCCGTCTTGAACGATGGGTTGCCTTGTATCCTGTTCTGGGTGATCTTGTACTTCCCTGCATTTGCGTGCAGGCTGAACATGACAAGCTTGTTTATCTCCTGGATCCTCTCAGGAGTTATCTCCTTGTCTTTGTTCTCTATTATGAACTTGAGGGCCTCGTTCAGATTCTTCACCATCTGGATATCCTTTGAAGGCTTGTCAGGATAGATATCCCTGAGCAAAAGATCTCTTGTATTACCTTCAGTCATGGTGCTGCCCTCCAGCTGCGCTGAACCTGTCAAGAACGCGAAAATCTTACCCTCAAAAGGATTGATAGGCTCTACCTTAAGCTTGAGTATCTTCTGGGCAAGATGCGGTCTTTCCACATCCCGGAGCACAATCCGCAGCCCATGGAACTCTGCCGACCATTCCAGTAATTGGTGCTTCAGCATCCTTCCTCTTGCGGGCTTTCTGGAGTGCTTGAGTATAAACTGGTTCTCTTCAAGATAGTTCAGGACACGGGTCATTTCCTTGTTCCCCTTGAGCGGTTCTGGTCTCAGATCAGGCAATCCGTCTGGAAGGTGCCTGAGCACATTTCCCGTGCTCTTTGTCAAGAATACATTATGGTCCAGCCCGTGGTTAAAGCAATACTTGATTATCTTGAACACATTCTGGGTGGTCTTGTCATTTACAGGCACCAACATTCCACTGGTTTTTCTTACCCAGCCTTGTTTCTGCAATGAAGAGATGTGCATGTATACTGGGCTCTTGAAGCTAAGGTCTTTTGGCTTGCAAGGTGCTTTTTCTATGATTTCCGCAAACACATCATATTTGGTTGCCATGCTTGTAAGAAAACAGAACTCATTTATATAATTAACTTTTTTTGCGATTTTGGTGTAAAAAAGGTTATTTTAAGGTGGGGCTGTTTTGCAACATGCCACCATCTTTAAGGGGTGGTTCTTGACGCCTCAGAATGAAATAAAGGAGGACAGCTTTTGGTGTTTCCCGACCTAAAGGCTAGTAATAGACTTGTATTACACTTGACCACGGGCATATGTTGGCGGGAATGTATTTGACACGAATTACTTCCCGATAATCTTTCTTATTTCTTCATTGAACTTGCTCGCTCTTGCGAATGATGTCTCTGCTTTGCTCTGCATCGCTATCATGCCTGTCTCGTATGTGAATCTTGCTCTTTTGTCTTTTTCGTTGAAGTAGCTGTCTATGAGTTCTTTGGCTTTTTCCCTTCCGAGCGTTTCTGCCGCTTCTTCCTGGCTTTCCGCGAAGTCTTCTATGAGTTTCTTTTCAAGTTTTCCTGTCAGGTAGAAAAAGTGTACTAGGGCGTCGAATGTTACTGCGTGTATTGAACGGTCAGTATTCAACTTTATGCCTTCCTTTTCAAGAAGCGCCCTTGTCATGTAAAACATCGAGTAGTAGCATGAGTTAACGATCCACAACGAGCCGTTGTAGCCTTCAGCGCCCAGAGTTTTCCTGAGCGTATCATCTTTTGTTATCTTGAGCAGTATCTTTGCCGTGTCA